>JADMIO011279999.1_pt1 | contig 103510 bp, 98 predicted proteins | sample 8958161 | NCBI WGS metagenome assembly JADMIO01 (sample SAMN16585339, study PRJNA669376) | soil metagenome | isolation source: Crop rotation soil | place: USA: Cullars Rotation, Alabama | collected 2011
CGACAACTTGTCCACGTGGAATTCTAAGCTTAGGATCCCAATGTGCTGGAAAGAACAAAATCGGGCTTGTCCGGCGCCGGACGCTTATAGAAAGTACCGATCATCGGGCTTTTTATGGTAACGGTATTAGCCGCTGCCGGCGGAGCTTCAGCACTGGCAGCGGGTGCGGAGGAAGCCGTTGCGGAGGAAGCAGCGGCAGGGGCAGCTTGTTGCTGAGGCGGCGCATACGATACCTGTGCCGGCGGAGCGGCCACCATTTGCACACCGGCAGGCCCCTCTTCTTTCTGTCTGATCGTCAGCTTAAGGTCTTTTTGCTCAATTGTTACCTCGCCAATGTTAGAATCGTTAATTAGTTTAATCAGTTCCTGAATTTGCTTGAAATCCATTTGCTTCAATTTATTTGAATTTTGGTTTAATCAGAACAACTAAGATAGGGAGAAATCTATTCACGGTATAAAGTTTAGCAAAAACCGGACAGTCCGGAACAGAAGTTTAAAAAGGCGCCGGTCAGGACGCCTTCAACACAGTAAGTCTCCCGACTTTAAAAAAGAGAAACAAGCTATTCTTTAACCCGTTCTACATATTCACCTGTCTTGGTGTTGACGCGTATCAGTTCGCCCTCGTTTACGAACAGCGGCACATTCACCGTAGCGCCGGTTTCTACCGTGGCGGGTTTCAGGGTACGGGTAGCCGTATCGCCGCGGAGGCCGGGCTCGCTGTAGGTAACTTTTACCACAATCTTTTCGGGCAGTTCTACGCTCATCGGCAGGTCGGTTTCCGTATTAATCAGTACCGAAACGCCCTGGCCATCCTTTAAAAACTTAGGCGCATCTACCAAGGCTTCATCTACGGCTACCTGCTCAAAGGTTTCATTATCCATAAAGTTGTAGCCGGTATCGTCTTTATATAAAAACTGATATTCTTTTCTTTCTACCCTTACAGGGAAAATAGCATCACCGCTGTTCCAGGTTTTTTCAATGCTGCGTTTATTATCTACACCACTGAGCTTAGCCCACACTTTGGCTGCGGCACGGGCTGTTTTGTTTTCGCCAAACTCTACCACCTTGTACAGGCTGCCGTCTAACTTTATAATCAATCCGCGGCTGATATCTGCTGTAGAAGCCATACTGTTTTAATTATTGAGGCGGCAAAGCTAAGGGAAATGAACCATATTCGAACGGCCCCTGTTTGCAGCCGGGGCTTGCGAAAGCCACAAAGTCATTCAGGAGGCCAGCCAGTAATAGCTGTTTCCCGAATGGCTTTGTGGCCTTTTGTATCAATTGCAATTGTGTGCCCGTTACTTTCCGTTAAATAGTACCCTTCTTTTTAGGTGCTATTGGTGGCACAGGTGGTAATGGTGGTGTTGGCGGCAATGGTGCAACAGCCGGCGCTGCCGGTGAAGGCGGTGGTGGCGGAGGAGGAGGCGATGGCGCTCTTCCGGGCGGCGGCGGAGGTAAGGGAGCAGCAGGCGGCGGTGGAGGCGGTGGCGGGGCAATAGGCAATTTGCCGTATTTTCTTCCGATAGCGTCAGTTTCCTGCGTATTGTCCAGGTTATACCGCTCTTCCTTACCCGATTTCAGCCGGATGATCACCTCTGAATTATTCCAGGAAAGACCTTTTACCGAAGGATTACGCTTTAAAAAGTCATTATACTCTTTCGGAACCAAATTGTGATGCCCTGCTTTTTTTGGTGCATTAGGGGCCGGAACCGTATCCAATCCCATCTCCGGAACCGTATCCGTTATTTGGAAAAGGACAGGGGCCGGCACCGGAGCCACATTTTCATGCTGCTTTATCACCCGGTTTCTGAATGATAAAACCAATATAGCCATTACCGGCAGCAAAAAGGCAAATTTTAATAAGTGCAGTGGGGCACTTTTTACTTTGTTCATCATAATAATTCTTTTTTTAAGTGATTGAAAACTAAAGCCGCTGACGATGCGAAACCCGGGTGTTCCCATTACTTTCAGCAGCAGGTATTGATACTGTTTCCTGTCTAATCCGGCTTGCAGCACCTTATCGTCTGCAATAAACTCAAGGTTCTGCCGCAGGGCTTTGCGCATAGCCCAGGCAAATGGATTGTACCAGTTAACCGCACAAAAAATTTCACCCCATATAATATCTATGGTATGGCCTTGCTGTATATGTACAAACTCGTGGCGAATAATCTGGATCAGTTCTGCTTCGGTATGGTTGCCGGAATGGATGAAAATAGACTGGCCAAAGGAAAAAGGGGCCGTTCCGGCAGCAGACTCATACACTTTAACAGCGCCGTCAGATAAAACAGCCGATCTGCGGCGCAACCGCCGGTAAGAAATATATTGCACAGCCAGCCGGAGGAGCAGGAAAACGGTTCCTGCCAGTAACAGTGCTACGGCCCAATCCTGGCCGCTCATAGCTTGCTGCGGCCGGGGCTTTGCAGCAAAAGGCGATGGATTGAAAGAGCTGATTTCCGGTATGATCGTCACCAAATGGCTATTGCCCAGGGCTGTTTGCTGAAGCAGGCCATACACATTGAACAGCGGAAGGAAAAAGGCCAGTACGGAGTACAAAAGAAAATACCAGCGGTTCCATTTATAAAACGTCAGCCGGCGCAATACCAGTATATAAAACAAATACAGCAGGGCAATGCTGACCGATAATTTGAGCAGATATTGAAAAAGAACAGGCATACAATCATTTTACGGGATGATCATTTTTTTCTTCAATCAAGCCGATTAATTCTTTCAGTTCATCAGCGGACAGTCTTTTTTGCTCTATAAAAAAGTTCACCAGCGCTTTGTAGGAGTTATCAAAATATTCTTTTACCAACCCGTTTACCGAACCGCCTTTGTATGCTTCCTCGCTGATGGCCGGTTTATATAAATAAGAGTTTCCTACCAGCCTGCTGCTGACGTAACCTTTCTTCTCCAGGTTTTTTATGGTAGAGGCCAGCGTGGTATAAGGCGGCTTTGGGTCATCCATGACAGCTAAAAACAATTTTACAATCCCTTCGCCGCTTTTCCAGATCGCCTTCATGGCTTCTTCCTCGGTAGCAGTGAGCTTTTCCATTATTACGAAATTTTCGTAAATCTACGAATTATTCGTAACAAACAAAATAATTTTATTTTTCCCTGAACTTTTGCAAGCGGTCCTCCGTCTTACCTTTGAAAAAAATTATTCAGCATGAGAAAATACCTGCTGGTTGCCGCCTTGTTCATGACAGCATCCCTGGCACAGGCGCAGACAGATTCTGCAGAGCCGCCCTACAAACGCTTTCCTACCCTTCCGCCACTTGATTTGCTTCTGGGCGACAGCACGACCAAATACACCAAAGCCGATATTCCTAAAAAGAAGGCGACACTGGTTATGGTTTTTAACCCCGATTGCAGCCATTGCCAGCATGAAGCGGAACAAATGGTTCTGCACAAAGATGAGCTCAGAAAGACCTCTGTTATTATGGTAACGATGCAGCCCATCTGGCAGATGAATCAATTTGTAAAAGACTATCATCTGGACAGCCTGCCCGGTCTGGTGGCCGGAAAAGATATTCATTACTCCCTGCTTGGCTTTTACGGCATTCGGAGTCTTCCTTATCTGGCCATGTATAATAAAAAAGGCGAATTGATTGAGGGTTTGGAAGGTTCGCAGGATATTGAAAAGATTATTGAGCGGCTGAATGGCAAAGAAGGCAAGTGAAGTTGAAGAAATCAGGGATATAGAAACCTTATCCGTTCTTTTCCCTTGATGGAAAAGAACCAAAAGATCAAGCCTGTAAAATTTATCGGCTAAAAATTATTTACCCAGCCGAAAGCCATCAAACTCGCCCCGAAGAGCTCTTTGTAAGCAAGATACCACGGGCTCAAACAGTGATGGCTTTTAACAACACGGCTGGATTAAATAATTTTCTTGACGCCATAAATTTTAAGGGCAGCGTCGTTAAAAGCATAAGATTAACCTTATTAATTTGATGATATGCTACCTTATATGGCCTATTTGACTTCTCCCTGACCTTTGCCTTACCTCGCTCTGCTGCTGATCTTTATTTTGCTGACGGCGTTGATTTCGCCGGATAGCACCTGCTCAAAAACAACATCGGTTACAAGGCCGGTATCTGTATCTATCGTAGCGGTGCCGGTTTGTGTGCCTTTCACATTCCCTGTTCCCATTTTAGAACTAATATCGACCACCGCTTTAGAACCTTTCAAGCTTTTTAAGGTATAGGTGGTGGTAATATCCAGATTAATGGTCGCCATTACTTTTATAGCTGAAGTTTTCTGCCATTGCTCGTCCTCTTTTACGGGGTGTCCGGGATAAATGGCAAAAGCCGGCATCAGCAGGTCCTTTAGCGCCGCTTCGCTGAAATATTGCCGGTAAGCGGCTGACACAGCCTCCTTTTCATTTTGAGGAAGGTTGAGGCCGGCAGTTATCTGTTCACCGGTCTGCTCTAAACCGCTGATAGCGGCAATACTGTCCTTTGCATCTAAATCGATAATGAAGCTTTTCCCTTTCATATTCATAAAAAGCGCATTCAATATCTGCTGCGGCGTGGTAAGTCCCATACCAGAATCTTTCAGTGGGGTCTCTGTATCCGTTTTCAGGTCTTTGGTAGGCGTTTTTTCCTGCCGGGCCAGCCGGTCATATACCGCTTTAAGCCTTTTTGTACTGTCGGCCGAACTATCTGCGGCTGAAATAATCAGGTTCATCTTTAAGACGGTGGTTGCTTTCTGGTCGTTAGCGGTTTGCTCCACTACCATATCTGTATTATATTCAAAAGATTTTCCTGCAGGCAAATGAAGCTTTAATTCAATACCTTCTTCCTTTTTATCATTACAGGCAAAGACCAGAAGTAGGGCCAGCAAAGCCAGGGCGCCATTTATCCTCATATATAAAAATATGGATCAAATGTAATAAGGGAATTCCTTGTAAAAAGAATTGCGCCTACTTTCGCAAAAAAAATCATCCGCTCGTTATCAAAAATATGGATACTCTTTAAAAAAGACCTGCTGCTTGAAATAAGGCAGCAGTACGCTTTTTATGGCGTGCTGCTCTATGTCGGCGCCACTATTTTCGTCCTTTTTATGGTTTTGGATTCTCCTGAGCCTAAAACCTGGCTCAGCATTTTCTGGGTGCTCCAGCTTTTCATCAGCATCAATGCGGTTGCCAAAAGTTTTCTGCAGGAGGGCCGTGGCCGGCAATTGTATTATTACGTTATTGCCAGCCCCCGGCAGTATATATTAGCCAAGCTGTTGTTCAATACCGTGCTGATGGCTTTAATGAGCGGCCTGAGTTTCATCCTTTTCTCTCTTTTTCTGGGTTATCCGGTAAAGCAGACCCGCATTTTTTTAACTTCTGTTTTTTTAGGTGGCTGGAGCCTGAGCCTGGTATTTACCTTTCTGGCGGCTATTGCTGCCAAAGCACAGCAAAATGCAGCGATCATGGCTATTTTGGGCTTCCCGATCATTATTCCGCAACTGGTGATCCTGATAAAAATCTCGGGGCTGTCATTTACCCAAAATGTACAACTTCCCTGGGCTAACCTGGCGATCCTGGCCACTTCCGATGTGCTGGTTATCCTGCTTTCCGTTATTCTTTTTCCTTTTCTATGGAAAGACTGATTATTTGAAATTTAAAATTACATATCTGCCGCTTTATCGTACAATAGTCACCGTTCCTTTCAAAAAAACAGGCTGGTCCTGGTCATCTGTAGCTTCCACGAACCAAACGAATGTGCCGCTTAACGAACTGCCATTCCAGCCTTTTTCCTTTTCACTGGTACGGAACAGGAGTTGACCCCATCGATTAAAGATACTTAGCCCCTTCAACTCCTTAATGCCTACATAAACCGGGTGGAACGTCTCGTTTTTACCATCCCCGTTAGGGGTAAAAGCCGTTGGGGCATACACCGCCGGGCCGTTATATACCTTTATCAGGATCCTGTCCTCGGCCGTACAGCCTTCAGGTGTAGTAACTTTCACCGTATACAGCTGATCGCTGTTTAAGGTAACCAAAGGGTTGCTGATAGCAGCGTCGGATAAACCGACACCCGGCGACCACTGAAAGCTGCCATTGCCGGTGGCGTGTAATGGTGTAGCCCTGTTTCTGACCAGAATGGTATCGTTGCCGGCAAAAACAAGGGCTTTACTGATAGATACCGTTGCGGTAACAGGCACTGAAAAACAGCCATTTGTAGCCGTGGCCGATAGTTGTACCCTATATTGCTGCGTATTATTGTAGCTGTGGTTTACCACCTGCCCGGCCGCGGTCTGGCCATCGCCAAACGACCAGTTCCAGCTGCTGATAGTAGTCCCGTTATCTTTCTGAATGCCCCTGAAGCCGGATTCGACCCCAATACAACCATCCTTAACAATAGCTTCGGCAACCGGCAGCGGTTTGATAACAAACGTTGCATTGGCGCCGGCGTCAGGACCGCAATTATACAGCGACGAAACCACCAGCCGGAGCTGGTAGCTGCCAACCGGCTGGCCGGACAGGGCCGGTAAACTGTTTAAAGCACCGGGAACACCATCCAGCTTCCACTGATAAGCAACGCCAAAGTTCTGAGCCGTCAGCTGCAGCCGGGGTATATCGCCAAAGCAGGTATCCGCAATAGTGAAAGCAGCAGCCGGAACAGAGCCAACCGTTATTTTCGACGCCGTTGCCGCTTCGCAACCATCCTGCGCCCTTATCTTTAAAGTAACTGCATATTCACCTGCCCTGGCAAACAAGTGGGGTGGTGGCGCTATAACATTGCTGGAACTGCCGTCACCAAAAAGCCAGCTATAGGACTGAATAGGGGCAAATGATTCAGATTGATCGGTAAAGGTTACCATTCCGCCTTCGCAGGTGCCATTGCCGGGAACATTGGTGGTAAAAGCCGGGTTAAGAGCGGTACAGAACTGCTGCAGGTTGACTTCACCGCCAGTGGCGCCGGTAAAGCCCCAGTAAACAGCCGGATCGCCGTTAAAAATAGCATTGGTCAGATCAAGCTGCTTTTCTACCCGCAGTACCCCGTCAAAATACGTACGCAGCCACTGCCCACTGGCATCCCAGCTGATGCGTAATTTATGCCATTGGCAATCTTCTACATTATCGCCGGAGGCAGAAATGGGTACAGGCCTGGCCAGGTCATTCGTATGATTGGTAAGGCCATTGGCCTGAATGCTGATATGATCGTAGGCCGGATCGGCCTGGTTAAAGTTTTGATAAGTATCAAGGGCAATACCGATAGACGGTGCAACGCCGCCAAAGCCCATCCCCTCGCCTGTAGTGCCAATACTGGTGCTGAGGGGTTGCAGGATAAAAACAATACCGTCTGCGCCGCCATCCTCACAGCCGAGAAATACATTAAAAGCAAAGTCGAAAGACCGGGTAAGGCTGATTTTGGTACCATTCCATACACTGCCGGCCTGCGTTTTGGTCTGGGTTGTTAAGGTATAGCAGTTGCAAGCGTTTTGCTGGGCCGAGCCGTTCAGGATATATTGTGAAAAAGCAGGCGCATTGCAAAAATATAAAACAAGCAGGAGCCATTTTATTGTTTGCAATCCTTTCATTATAAATAAAAACTAAGGATTGAGAGGCGCCTGGCTCAACAGCCATTCCTGGCGGCCCAAACCGGCAAATACATGCCGTTCGCTATGATAGGAAGAACGTACCAAAGGGCCGCTTTCCACATAATCGAGGCCAAGGCTGTACCCGATTTCCCGGTATTCGGCAAACTCATCGGGGTGTACAAAACGCTGAACGGCCAGATGCTTTTTGGTAGGTTGCAGGTACTGACCGATCGTTACCACATCGCAGCCGGCACTATGTAAATCTTTCAGTGTTTGCACCACTTCTTCTTTCGCTTCGCCCAGGCCCAGCATAATGCCGCTTTTGGTACGCATGCCGCCCCGTTTCAGTTCTGAAATCACTTCCATGCTGCGCCAGTATTTGGCCTGGATGCGAACCTGCCGGGTCAGGCGTTCTACGGTTTCTATATTGTGCGAAACTACTTCCGGAGCAGCCGCTATTACCCGGCCAATGTCTTCTTTTACCCCTTTAAAATCAGGAATCAGGGTTTCCAAGGTGGTATCAGGGTTTAAAGCCTTTACTGCTTTAATGGTATTATGCCAGATAGTTGAGCCGCCGTCTTTTAATTCGTCACGGTCAACAGAAGTGATTACGGCATGTTTCACCTTCATCAGATGGATTGCTTCAGCTACCCGTTGCGGCTCGTTCCAGTCAACCGTTTCGGGCCGGCCGGTGGCTACTGCACAAAAACCGCAGCTCCGGGTGCAGATATTACCCAGAATCATGAAAGTAGCCGTACCGGCGCCCCAGCATTCGCCCATGTTCGGGCAATTACCGCTTTCGCAGATGGTATGCAGCTTATGGGTATCAACCAATCCCCGTACATGCTTGTAGCTTTCGCCTATGGGCAATTTGACCCGCAGCCAGTCGGGCTTGGTACGCTTTACAGGTGGTTCTGTATGTGCAATTACAGGAAGTTCAATCATTATATATGCTGTATTTCAGGCAGGAGCGAGCGGTAGTCCGGCGCCCTGCCAAAATGTATTAAAGAGAAAAGGGGCTTCGGGCACAAAAATACGTCATTATTATTTGCGTTTGCCAAACACAAAAGCGATATGCCCCTGAAAGAATAACCGCTCTGGGTCATTATAGATCATCTGCTCAATTTTTTGGGCATAACCTTCTATGCTCAGGCCTATTTCAATAGCGGAAACCGTTTCATTATAGCGGCCAAAATCAAATCGCAGGCCGCCTTTTACATAAACGCCGGGCTTAACCTTCAGTTCGCTGAAGCCCTTACCAAAACCGGCGCCGCCGATAAAAGGGCCATTGATAAAAGCAGTGGAGTCTGTGTAATAACTAATGGTTTTGGAAGTTTGCCCGGTACCGGGCACCTCCAGAAAATAAGGTTTCAGCAATCCAACTGATACGCCGCCCTGTGCCAGGGCTATTACGGCTATGCCGTTCCGGTTGCCTTTCTGCCCTAAAATATACTCCTGGCCGAAACCGAGCTTTACCTGGTAAAAATTGTTGATTTTTCCATACACGAAGGAGTTGCTGAAAAAGCTGCCGGTGCTTACTTTTTCCTCTTTCGGATGCTTGATCTCAGTTAGTTCGATAGCATAAATGTTGGTAAACCGCTGTGACCGGCGACGGCCCAGCTCGTAAAAGGCACCATAACCATTGGTGCGTAACCCGATGCCGATAGAATTTTGTTTGGTATAAGAAAGGTTGCCTTCTTCTTCCTGCCTAACGGCGGAATTGATGCGGTCCCGCTTTTCCTGGCGCTTCGATTCTTTAACGGAAGGTTTGTTATACTGAGCTAAAACTGACAGGCTAAGGCCTGTAATGAACACACTAAGAATTAATTTTTTCACGTAAATATTTATAGAATTCAAACGTAAATTTAGGCAAAAAATTATGACATCGACAGTTGTTTATACCGGCGATTTAAGAACGGTTTGTACGCATCTTCAATCCGGCTCCGTTTTTGAAACCGACGCACCTGTAGACAATAACGGAAAAGGAGAACGTTTTTCTCCTACCGATACGCTGGCTACCTCGCTGGCAACCTGTATGGTAACAGTCATGGGTATAAAAGCCCGGACCCTGAATTTTGACTTAAACGGCATAAAAGTATCGGTTGAAAAGATTATGAAGGCAGAACCGCGGCGGGTCGGCGGCATTAATTTAACATTTTCTATACCCCAAAGCCTTCAGGAAATTGACGATAAAACTAAAACGGTACTGATCAATACCGGCCTCACCTGCCCGGTATTCCGCAGTCTGCACCCGGATATAGTCATTAATGTAGATTGGGGGGAATGGAAGTAGGTCAAAAGAAGTCGGGTAGTCAAAAAGGTCTCAGTTGATATTGAGATTTGGATATTAGGATATTTAAAATACCTCAATATCTTAATTCTAAACTTACTTAATTGACTATTTTTACCCTTTACTTTATCTCTTCTGACTGCTTCAGAATGGCATTTCCAACGCTGCATTTAAGGCAGTGCAGATGGGTACAATATTCGTTTTTGAGTTCGATAAAAGCCTGCGAATCAAAAGCGCTTCTGTTCGGCAGGTTAAGGGTGGTAAATAGTTTTGTAAGGCTGTTCTCTTCCGCAGCCGACTGCTGGAGCCAGGCCAGCGCCTTTTCCTTAAATTTTTCTTCGCCATGATAGAGTCCGTAGGCAAATAAGGCAGGAATAACCGTATTGATGATAATGTTATCTACCATGTCTTTACCCAGCGTTTTCTTTTTGAAGGCGGAAGGCTCATCCAAAAGATAATGGTAGTGCCAGTAATCGTTAGCGGTTACCCGGAATAACGCCTGTACGGCTGCTACGTCTTTTGCCTCCAGTATGGCGGAGAACAAGTGGTGGCGGGTGTGCAGCAGCATGGCTAATTGGGCCAGCCTCACAGTCGGGAAGTTGTGCGGCCGCATCCTTAAAAAATGAACCGGCAGCGATACAGGCTTCAAGTTATGTTTCTTTTGCAGGAAAAGATATTCCCGCTGCAAAAGTTTTGGATAATCCTCCTTTAGTTCTTTCGACAGCAATCCCGCCTGCCCTAACAGCAAAGCTTCCAACTGGTGAATGGAGGCCTTATGTTTCGCCGGTAAGGCTACGGGCAGGGAACGGGCTACCGCTTCAAAGGCATCGCTGTTAATTTTACTGCCAAAGCTGCGGGCCAGCCCCCACCAGAAGGCTTCTTCCCAGTTATTGGTTGTTTCTGATAAAAAACGGAGGATCAGCGCTGCTTTGCGGGTTAGCCTTTCCGCTACCAGCCGCTCTTTCCAGGCCGTCCAGGTAAGGTCTTTTACCTCATGTACACTGCCGGCACAGGGCAAGTCCCGGCCGGCGTTCATTAAGGCGTTGTATTTCTGCAGCAACAGGCCCGGTATCCTGCCCGACAATTCCACTACCGGAATATGACCGGATTGTTTCCAGTCATCCGTAAAAACAACATGCAGGATCACATTGCGATAATTCTCGTCGGTCTCATGCCCATGCGTCAGCCATAAAGAAGATTGTGTATGCAGTTCTACCGAACCGGCCAGCAGGGTGCCGTCTATATCAATGCGGGCATCCAAAAAATCGGGGCCCTGATCGAGGTTAAGAATACCCGGAGCAATAACCCGGACAGCCTCTCCTGCGGTAGTTTGCAGTCCTGTTTTATTAAAATACTGGAATTGCCAGATGTATTGAAGCAATTTTTCCGTCATGGGGTAAAAGAATAGACCGGAAAGTTATCGATTTTGCAGAAAAGTAAAAAATATCCGCTTTTCCGGTAAACTGACACCCTGTTCACCTGGAAACTTTACCTCCAAATCCCGGAATTACCAGTTTTTCAACGCCTGGACCACCCTGCTTACCGGCAGGCCCATTACATTGTAAAAATCGCCGTTGATGCTTTTGATGCCTGTTACGCCGATCCATTCCTGAATAGCATAGGCGCCGGCTTTATCGTAAGGTTGGTATTTATCTACATAAAACCCGATCTGCCCGGGCGAGAGGTGATGAAAACTGACTTCCGTAACATCCGCAAAGCTTACCGTTCTATCAGATCGCATAAGAACAACCCCTGTAATAACGGAGTGGGTCTGTCCGCTTAGTTTGGAAAGAATAGCCACCGCATCGGCCCGGTCTGCCGGTTTACCAATGATTTCATCGCCTAAAACCACGATCGTATCGGCCGCCAATATAGCGCTGTCATCTTTGGCAATGGCACTCACCGCCGTTGCCTTTTTTAGTGCAATATACTGCGCAATTTGGGCCGGCGGCAGATGGGCAGGATAGGTTTCGGCCACATCGGAAACGATCACGCTGAATTCAATTTCGGCCCATTCGAGCAATTGCTTACGGCGTGGAGAGGCGGAAGCCAGTATCAACCTGTTCATCCCGGTCAAAAATAAATTTTAAAAAAAATCATGGATAAAATACCTGTCAGCATGATGGTTTTTGCCAAAGCGCTTAAAACCCTGAAATCGCCGGTCGTAATGGCTTTTCTTAATTTAAGGCAAAACCGTACCAGGGGCAGGATAATAAACAAAACGCTGTAGACCGCAGCGGGCCACCAGCCAAACTGCAGCACATACAGCTGCAGGATAAGGAGCGTAGCTAACAATACCACCAACCAGACGGCAATATATATTTTGGTGGTGCGGATGCCCGCCACTATGGGCAGGGTTTTACAGTTGTACCGGGCATCGCCGGTAATATCCTCGGCATCTTTTACCGCCTCCCGGATAAGGGAAATGATAAAGGCAAAACCGGCATATAAAAAGGTGACGCGAAAGAATTTCACCGTTTGCATATCGGTAGCTATCAAGGCGTTACGGGCATTGGTCAACGTAAAAAAAATGACCAGGATGGTCCAGGCTGTTAGCAGGGAGATAACCAGATTGCCGATCAATAACTGCCGCTTAAAGGACGTGGAATACAGCCAAAGCAGCGCTACGCACCCGGCATTGGCTACAATAATGTACCATTTGGAAAAGCCTGCGGCTAAGGCCGTAGCGGCGATGCCGGCGAAGCTGAGCAGCAGGTGCAGGAAAATGCCCCACCGGCGACCGATCTTTTCATCAAAAACATTTTTGCCGGGCTTATTAATCCGGTCAATGTTCAGATCGAAATAATCGTTGATGATATAACCCGCCGCCGCGATGGTAACGGATGCCGTGATAGTCCATAAAAGCGGCCGGAAGTTATTGGAATCATATAAGGGCTGGTAAATGCAGTAATAAAACAGGATCTGGGTAAGTATAATAAATACAAGGTTCGGCCATCTTATCAGTGTAAAAAATGAGCGAATTCCTGCCATAATGATCTTTATTTAGAAGAAATTTCCGGATGATAGTGCCAGTGTCCCCTCAGTTTCAATACTTTTTCAACTACTTCCCGCACACAGCCGCAGCCGCCGGGTACCTGCGACCTGTATTTGCTCAGTTCCTTTACCTCTATCGCCGCATCAGCAGGACAGCAGGATAAGCCGGCCCTTTCCAACAGCGCCATATCGGGTAGGTCGTCGCCCATAAACAGCACTTCTTCCCACCGGAGGCTGAACTGTTTCACATAGGCTTCCATGAACTTCAGCTTATCGGCCACACCCAAATGCACTTCTGTAAGTCCCAGGTATTGCAAACGGCTAATAACCGGTGCCGATGAGCCACCGGAAACAATAATGACCCGGTACCCGTTCCTGGCTGCCATCTGCAGGGCCAGTCCGTCCTTTATATTCATGCGGCGGGCCTGCAGGCCGTTCTCCAGCAGCAGCACACCGCCATCCGTCAGCACACCGTCTACGTCAAAGACAAAGGTGGTGATTTTGGTAAAATATTCAAGAACATTCATGGTTGATTAGCTCGTTAGCTGATTTGATGATTAGCTGGTTTTGTCAGTTTATTTACAGTAAGACATAAATTTTATACTTCTGAATCAACCTTCTACTTTGAATAATCTCAAGTTATAGACGTTATCTACTTTTGGTTTCAGTACGTTGAAAAGAACGGGAATTGCCTTAACCTATCAGCTCATCATCAAATCAGCTAATCAACCTGGTTATCCCTCCACTCATACACCCAGGCGCTTTGGATCATTTCCAGATGGCCTTCCGTAGACTGCTCACGGGTGCCTGCAAAGCCAGGAAGCGCCAGTATCCATTCCAGCAGATCGGTAAAGCGGACCCGGTATATTTTGCCTTCGTTAAAATCGTCGCCAAAACGTTCATACAGCTTTAAAGCAATATCTTCATGATCGTTCCAGTGTATCGGTGGTTCGTAATGAGCCATGTTGTTATTTATAATTTGAAATTTATGATCTGCAGAAGAGCCAGAAAGAAGTCAAATTAAGTCAAAAGGGTCATGTCGATATAAGAGTTACAATAAGCCCATAATGTTACAAACAGCCAGAATAGGGTATGTCTGAATCATCTACTCCCTATTCTGTTTACTATTACATGACTCATGTGACTTCTTTGACTTTTTTGACTCCATTTGACCTATTTTAACCTCCTCACTCTCCTAAAAACTGGGTCTGGTCGGGCAGCGTTATCTCTATTTCGCCGCTGTCTTCCAGCAAAAGGCACTGACAGCCTAATCTTGAATTGATCCTCGGATTCACCGCCCGGTCAATAAAGTCTTCTTCTTTATCGCTCAGTTCCTCTAAAAAGTCTTCGCCTTTCATTACATACAAATGGCAGGTGCTGCAGGCGCACACACCGCCGCAGTTGTGATGCAGTTCAATATCGGCCTTCAGGCAAACTTCCAGCAGGCTTTGCCCGTCTTCAATATTGCTCAGCGTTACGGGCTGAAGGCCTTGCTGCTCAAAATTTATTTTAATAGTGTACATTCTGCTTTTATCGTTTCGATGCAAAAGTAGGCGTTTTAAGAGTTTGGAAGGTTTAAGAGTTTAGGAGCCGGCGGGTGCAGGGGTGAGCTGTGGTTGTTATTATTTAATGATTGTTTCATCCGGTAAAGCTCTAAACTCCTTATACCTGTCCTTTTTAGAAATGTTAGTGGCAATGACTTCTCGTGACCTGTAAAGGTGTTTCGTCCACAATGGGTAGTTCAACGTTCTGGAAATGTTTTTAAGCTGGCTACCTGAGAAATTGAAGGCATTGTATACCCAATAACTGTGTCCGTCTTTGTAAACGTGATTGCAACCGATAATTTCATACACGCCATCTTTGTTAAGATCATATTCCTTTTCATGAGAAAAATCGATGAAGCTCAGCAGTTTAAAATGTGTACCTTGATTGAACAAATATATCTTATAGGCTAGTTCTCCTGCCAAACCTGCTCCGCCACCTTGAATGGTTAGTTTTAAGTCCGGCTTTTTGTTGTTGTCAAAGTCAGCCACCAAACATTCACTTTCAAGATACCAAAACATGAATGGCAGGTGAAATGTCTGAATTAGCTTTTTATTTTTGTAAACCATAATTTTAGATGAATCATCAGTAATCTCTCGTAAGTGAATTTCCCAATCCCTAAGTCCTTGAATTCGGCTTAAATCAATAACGTCGAATTTCAAAGAATCTTTGAAGTTGGAACCATATTGAACTTCTGCCGCTTTATAATTTGCGGATTTAAATTTGGTAAAATGGGTCTGACTGTACACATTTACGGTCCAAACAGACAGAAGAGCACAGAATAGCTTAGGTCTCATTTTTGTACTTACATCCAACTATTGAATAGCTTTGCGTTGTGCTGGTATTACTGTCCCGTCTGCCGTCAACCGGAACTAATTAAAATAATGTAAAAATAGATTTTGTTGTTCCACAAAGTCTCCTAAAACGGTCTGGCAGCTTCCTCCTTTATCTGTACCTCACTAACGGTTCCGTATTTAGCCGCTATTTTTCTTATATCTTCCGCCTTGCCGATCATTACAAACTGCAGGTTGTTCTTTGGATAATACTTAGCCACTATCTCTTTTGCCTTAGCCACCGTTAGCTCATCCACATTTTTCTGGAAGTTATTGATAAACGATTCGTCAAAGCCATACCAGAACATTTGGGTTAACAGGGCTGCCAGTTGCCCCGATGTTTCATACCGCGGCGGAAAGCCGCCTTTTACATAGTTCTTGGCCGAAGTAAGGGTTTTTTCATCAATACCGGTTGTGTGCAGCTTATTCAGCACTTCCAGGGCTTTGTCCATGGCGGCTTCTGTATTCTTTGATGCTGTAAAAGTGGAAATCTGGAAAGTGCCGGCATTTTTTAAACGGGTGAAGCCGCTGCGGGCCCCATAAGTTAAGCCCGTATTTACCCGCAGTTCATCGTTTAACCAGGAGGTAAAACGGCCGCCAAAAACCGTATTGACCACTTCCATAGCCACATAATCGGGGTTACTTCTGGGCACGCCGGGGCCGCCGATAATGAAGGTCGTCTCTTTGGCATCGCCTTTATTGACCAGCAACACTTTTGCTCCATTTACAGCCGGCACTGCGCTATTTGCTTTATCAGGCAGCGCCGGCCCTTTCTGCCATCCGCCAAACAGCAAAGCCAGTTTTGCTTTCATTTCACCGGTCTTAAAATCGCCCGCAACGGCTATGGCAGAAGCATTGGGAATATAATAGCGCTTATAAAAGGCAGCGGCATCAGCACTGGTAAGGACTTTTACGGTTGCAGGGCGGCCATCAACAGGATTGGCATACACGTGAGAGCCATAAGATAACTGGTCGAAATAATTATTGATTACATTTCTGGGGCTTTCAGCAGCACGGTCTAATTGGGCAAGCAATAATAATTTTCCTTTTTCAAATTCGGGCTGATCAAATGTGGGTGTCAGTAAAATATCATGAATGATCTCCAATACCTGATCCCTGTCTTTCGATGCAAAACTGGCACTGAGTCCTGCCGATTCTTTGGATGCGGAAGTATTGACGGAAGCGCCGACAAAATCAAGCGCCTCTTCCAGTTGTGATTTGGTCATTCTTTTTGTACCGAACAGTAAAGAGCTGGCCGTCATGCTGGCAAGTCCTGACTGCCCGCCATCGTAAATGGCGCCTGCCGGAAGTACGACCGAAACATTGATCATCGGTACTTCGTGTTGCTCCATCAGGTAAACCGTTAAGCCATTTTTCAGCACTGTCTTTTGGTAAGGCGGGAGTTTATAAGCCGCTTGTCCAAAAGCGGTAGCGCATAGGGCTATGGAAATGAAAAAGAGGGGTAAATATTTTGTACAATTCATTTGTATTGATTTATATACTATTTAGGATAATTGAGCCGCAAAGGATCCTTTCGCCCTTCTACTCTTCCGTATTGGCTTTCAGAACCCCAACCGTACGGGTACTTTTTTTAATGTATTGATTGGCCACCCTTTTAATGTCGTCCGTTGTTAGCTTGTTGTAGGCGTCGGGAGCATCAAACATTTTACGGTAGTCGCCAAAGAAGACTTCGTAAGTACCGATATTATTCGACTTACCGTTAATGGTTTCCACCTGATTGTAAAACTCTATCAGCTTCTGGTTCTTTACTTTTTGCAGTTCCTTCTCAGTAATGCCTTCCTTTTTAAGCCTTTCCAGTTCTTCGTAAATGGCACTTTCCAGGTCTTCCACTTTTTTGCCCTTGTTGGTTACGGCAAATATGGAAAACAAACCGGGATCGAAGGTAGCGCCGAAGCTGGTGAAAACGCTGGAGGCAAGCTGCTTTTGATCAACCAAAACGGAATACAAACGGGAAGAATTGCCACTGGTAAGAATGGAACTGAGTACATCTAACGCATAATAATCGGGGTGTTTGGCTTGGGGCACAGGATAGGCAATGCCGAGGTAAGGGTTGGCAACCTCTTTCCTGACGGTGATCCTGCGTTCGCCTGTTTGCGGCGTTTCTACCAGATGTACCGGTTTGGCGGCGGGCTGGGCGGGAATGGGTTGAAGGTATCTTTCGGCAAGCGCTTTTACCCCATCCAGCTTTACATTACCCGAAACAACGACCACACAATTGTTGGGCGCATAATAGGTCCGGAAATAATATTCCAGATCTTCTTTGGTCCAGTTCTTAATATCTTCCTCATAACCGATAACCGGCCAATGGTAAGGGCCTTCCTGGAAAGCGGTGGCCTCTATGTTTTCCGACAGCAAGCGGTAAGGGGAGTTTTCAAGCCCGGTGCTTCTTTCCGACAGCACCACGCCCCGTTCGCTCCTCACCATATTTGAGTCGATGCTAAGGCTGGCAATACGGTCCGCTTCCAGCTCAAAGATCACTTCCAGAGAAGAGGAAGGAAACCAGTCGGTGTAAACGGTCACATCGTTGGTGGTATAGGCATTATTCGATCCGCCATTGAATTCCATCACCTGGTCGAATAGTTTAGGGCCATATTTTTTAGCCCCGTTAAACATCATGTGTTCAAAAAAATGAGAAAGGCCGGTAATGCCGGGATGTTCGTTGCGGCTGCCCACTTTGTAAAAAAGGTACATGTTGGCATTGGGGATGGAATTGTCTTCCAGCACCAGGAATTTAAGGCCGTTTTTCAGCGTAAAGGTTTTTACATCATCCGCTTTGGTTTGGGCAAAGAGCTGTGTAGAGGTAAGGAGAAAAAAGAGAAACACCCATTTCATAATCATCAATTAAGGTGACTAAGTTAGGGATTTAAGGGCATGAAGCGATGCAGATAGTTTTGATGGGATTATTTAGCGAAACAGTATGGAAATTAACAGCTAAATTGGCCTTATTCCTTTATCTTCAGAAACTGCTCAGCCGTCATTGTTGGAATTTCTGCTGATTTATAATCTTTGAGATTTCGGGTGAGTAATATTTTTATGTTATTCTCAATTGCAGTAAAGTACTGCACGGCATCTTCAAAATCTTTAAAATCTGAAGCCAAGGCTAATTCAATTATTTTATCAGTCACCGCCAGCACCGTTACAAGCGTTTTAAACTTAAGCAACTTTTTCTTTGCCTGATCAGTTGAATATTGCTTTGATAAGATATAGCTGAGGTTTGTGAAAGCTAAGGATGATACGTGAATTTTTATCTCGTTCCTGTCTGCGGCAGAGAATAGTTTGGCTGCATGAATATAGAATGGTGCTCTATTGCTTAACAAGTCTAAAGTAATGTCCGTATCAACAAATATCTTCTCCATTATTTATACTTGTCAATTAAATAATTGGCATAACCGCTTTTCTTATGATCAAAGTCATTTGGCAAATCGATTATTCCGGAAAGGCTTTTCACTAGTGGAGTAATTTTTTCAGATGTATCATTATCATTGGTTATTTTATGCAAATAATTTTCTATTAATTTTGAAAGACTTGTCTTACGGACTTTTGCATAATTCTTTGCTTTTTCGATTACATTTTGTTCCAGTTTCAGTGTCAGCTTAGTGTCCATGTTTTATGATTTACGTTCAAAAATATAAAAAATGTACGTACAATTGAAATGTATTTTAGGCTTACCTACAACGGCTGCGGCTTGCAATGTGGCGGTATTTGAAAATCGTCAGCCGGAACCGCTGCCTCGATTTTTGATATAGATAAATAGTAAGAGCTAAAGCTGAATATTGTTTTTCCAGCCCAAACTATTGATTAAGCTTGCAAATAGCCAATCATACGTCCATCAATCCCCGCTTGCTTAAATCCAAGCCTGTTGGGCGGTCGCTCTGCAGATGGCAATTATGGAACGTCAGAATTACAGGCGCATGATCGCTGTATGGTTTCCAAAATGGCAAACCAATCGGCATAAAGCCATTCTAACACATTAGCGGCTGTGTTCTATTATAATACATTTAAAGCCAAGAGACAAGCTGTTCCCTAAGTTGACGATTTAATTAAAAAGCATATCTTAATAGCCGTAATTTGCCAGCCGCTTTACGCATTTTATACTCTTTTTTATGATTGAGGTAAAAAGATACATGACGCTATCTCCCGGGATCAAGCAAGAACTGGATTTTCATATACAAGTCGCATTCGGTGACTCTTCTTTTGTTCAGCAAACAAAATGGGCAACGCCTGACTGGACCGTTATCAACTTTTTAAATAAAGAAGTTGCTTCGTTTTACAACATCGTTGAAAGAGAAATAAAATTTGGCAATAAGGTTTTAAAGGTTGCGGGTATAAACAGTGTCATTACCTCTGAAAAATATCGGGGTAAAGGGTTTGCTACCTACATGCTTCAAGAGACACAGCATTTCTTATTTAATGAGTTGCATTCTGATGCAGGGCTTTTATTATGTGCCGATTCGTTAGTGCCTTTTTATGAGCGAATGAACTGGTATAAAGTAGATTGCCCGGTTTATATTGACCAGCCGGATGGGAAAAGGCTGTGGCAGGCAAATACGATGATGCTATTTAAAGGAACAAAAGAAAGGTCGCCATCCGAAATTGATTTAAAAGGTCGCCATCCGAAATTGATTTAAATGGCTTGCCCTGGTAAGCAAAGGCTTTTCATTTAACCTTTACCTTCAAATGGCCATTCTTTCTTCACAGATGCCTGAATCAAATAAGCCGTTACGCCAATACCAATAGCTGTGAGGGCGCCGCTCATCATTGCCAGACCGGTTGAATAAAAAATATAAAGCCACAGGATGATGGCAAGCACCACAGGAAGCGGATACAAAAACATGCGCCAGGCAATCGCTTTCCGTCCGTTACGCCTGCTTAATAGCAATAAGCCAACTGCCTGCCCAACGGAACCTATGAGTATACCCATAGCCATCGTAGCGGCGATCACCTGGCTAAGTTCAAACACTAGGCTGAAAACAACAGCAAGGCCGCCAATTACAAGCAGCGATATATAAGGGAAGTTTTTTACAGCATGAAGTTTTGAGAATATTTTAAAGAAAGCACCATCAATAGCGGCGGCGTAAGGAACCCTGCTGCAGGCCAGGGTTACCGAGAAAACAGACGCAAAGGCAGCCCACAGTATAAGCCCGGTTGCTACCTTGGCGGCACCGCTTCCGGCAATTGACTGCATAAACTCGCTTATTACAAAATTGCTGTGCTGAACGGTTTTTAATGGAAGAACGGAGGCCACACTGATATTGATGAGCAGGTAGAAGATGCAAATAACGGTGATGGAAATAAAGATGCTGCGGGGAATATTTTTTTGAGGATTTATTATTTCAGAACCTAAAGAACAAACATTGGAATAACCGATATAGCTGTAAACCGTCTGCACACTTGCAAAACCAAGCGATACAATAAAACCTCTATTGAGTTGCAATCCGGCATTCATATTTCTGACAGGCTGCAAAAAATTCCCGTGCAGCAACCCGCCCATGATGATCCATGCCATGGTAACAATGACGCCCACCCATAACAGAACACTTATCTTGGCAACGGCTTCAATTCTTCTATAGAGCAAAAACACCGTCAGCCCTACCACGCCGACGCTTACTATTTTGCTTGTAGCTTGAGTTAAGGGAATCAGGTAACCGGCATATTGCGTAAACCCTATAGCCAGGGAAGCAATTACGAGAGGCCCTTGGATCATGGTTTGCCAGACCAGCAGAAAGCTCATGAGCTTGCCCCATTTTTCACCGTAACCGTACTTTAAAAAGTAATACGTACCGCCTGCAAGCGGGAAAGTGGCACCCAGTTCGCTGCAGACCATAGCATCGAAAAAGCAAAGTATGGCACCTGCAATCCAGGCATACAAAAAGGTATAGCCGACCATTGATCCGGCAATAATGCCAAGCGTAACAAAAGGCCCTATGCCGACCATATCCGTCATGTTGATGGAACTCGCCTGTAAAAGGGTGATTTTCCGCTTAAGTTTTGGTTGGCTCATGGCGGGATCTTTGTTTTATTTGAATATCAATTAATCCCAGTCACAATATCTCTTAGAATCTATGTTTACACTACTCCGCTCCAAACTTTTAAGTTAAATTAAATAAGGTTCATAATATGGCGCCAAACACAATTATGAGCGACATTATTTGGATTCCTAAAAAATTACTTTCGCACACGTTGGCGTCCTCGCCTATGTGCCTGTTTAATAAATAAAAGCCAGTGCCGACTAAGCAACAGTTAAATCGAAAGTATAAACTATACGCACCTTTTATACTTCCTTCCGCATACGTTGGCGACGTCAACGTATGCGGAAGGAAGTTATGCATCAGTCACCCATGTTGGGGGTAGTTGTTATCGTCTTTTGTGTCTACCGTAAGTATTGTAAGTCCGACGGTTGATATAGTGTCCACCACGATGACTTGAGCCATGCCCACCGGAATAATATCCACCATGGCTGGTTGTATGGCGTCCACCGCCGTAATAAGGATGTCGCTTTTGTCCAAAGCTTATTATAGTTATAAGCACAAAAATTGAGAGGAAGATTGTTTTTTTCATATTAGTGGTTTTAAAATTTGCTTCGTTTATTTGTTTTACTTAAAGATTTATCATACCGTTTTGAGACGCCATCTGCCGCACAGGTTGGCGTCCTCGCCCACGTGCCTGCCTAATAAATAAAAGCCAGTGCCAATTAAGTAACAGCTAAATGGAATAATACAAACTATATATACCTTTTATACTTATTCAGTTATATGTTGGTGAGGGAGCCAGCGTACAGCTGAGTTATTGGTTAATAATCAAGATGCAGATACTTTAGCAAATGGGTCGGCATATAAAGTGTATGCCAACCAAGTAGGGTTTCCGTCATCCTTTACATGGAGGCGGGCTTTTTTAAGCGCCGCTGCAATTGTTTCACCGGCAGCAAGTAATTCATAAAATTTTACGGAAAGTTTGCAGGCAGTTTCATCATTCACAGACCAGTACGCACCGATAAATGCGCCTACATTATTATCAATAAATTCTTTTGGCCAACCACTGAGGCCGGTTAATCCTAATCCTGGACGGCTGGCCTGACACGCATTGAAAAAAATAATCGGCCTGACTTTGCCGATGCTTTTCATGCCGATAATATCATCTGGAGAAAAATCAGCGCCATTTTCCAGCAATATTTTATAGTGGCTGGTGTCAGTTCCCTGTGAATCGGTGCCATGCCCTGAAAAATGCCATGCTGTATAATTGCCGGTTAAAAAACTTTTTTTTACATCGTTACGGCTTGCTGTTATTTCGGTTACCTGTGCATTTATACTCCTGAGTATAGCCTCTATTTGATTTTTCTCGGATAGAGGAAATTTAAGCATTGAATCAGACGGAATTACAAAGGCAGCATTAGCCAGGCTGATATCTGATACAAACGCACAAGAACTATTTAATATCCACCTTGAGATTTCGTAAGCCTCACAAAGGAAAACACCTTCCGTAATACCGATGTCTTCGGGATACATAAAGCACATTTCCCAAGGTATCCATGGTTCCTCAGAATTTATTATTATGGATTTGACTTTATCATGTATGTTCCAGAAAATGCGACGAAGCTCTGGAGGAAAAAGATCTCGATATAACTTTGCACCTTTTCCCTTCATAATATCCTCTACGTCTAGCCCTTGTTGTTGTATTATATCAATATCATAAAAGAAGTCCAGGAAAAAAGCACCTAAATTCTGCTGTGCAATAGGGATTTGAAATATTTTATAGTTTAAGTTCAGTGAATTATCTGGTGAATACAAGGTATATTTCAGTGTTAATTTTCCATTATTGCTATTTTGTTCTATCAATAGCGTGAGATCAGGAGGGATGCTTTGAGGTTTACCTTTAAGTAAAATTTGCTTTGTAATATTGTTATTGTTTGCCTTTTCTTCAGCTGATAAGATTGTTGTCTCGTATTTTGTACGAAAAAGTACGCTACCCTGATGAAAGGCTGTTATTATAAAACTTCCTTTTCCTGCTGCTCTTGCCTTCATTGTAAAGTGAAGCCGTTTGTTCAAATTTTCCTCTTTTACAATTACTGATTGTAAATAATCCCCCTGAAGATCAAAGCCTGATATGGGAGTAACAAGCACATCAATCTGCCATCCTTCCTGTAGCTCTAACACTGGGCTTGATTTTTTTCTTGGTTCACGTGACAGAAAAACATCTACATTAAATAAAGTTTCAGCTTTTACTTCTTCTTTAAATTCTGAAGCTATATAATATGGTTTAAGTTCAGTACTGGGCTCAGATAACTCTATTCCGGAGAAGTTGAAATTTTTAAAATTGTTACCTCCATAAATGCCGATTGGTGGATTAAATTCAACTTTTCCAATGATGTCAGCTACATTTATGGCTGAACTTGGCCCGATAGTATATGCATTATTATTATTAAGCATTTCATCAAAAAATGATTTTAATTCTACATCAAAATTGCAATTTATTGCAATCGGATTAGATAAGTCATTTGCATTTAGATTGATGAATGTTTTTATTTTTTTCTTTGGATCCCAGTCCTTTATTAATTCGCCAAATGTGCTATGATCCGGATATACGTTATAAACATTTTTTTGTTTTATAATCACTTTAGCCTCTTGGTTTGCTTCAATTTTATGAATTAAAGTTCCAATAGATTGGTTGTGATCTACAGCAATAAAAGAGTTTTGTAAGAAAAAATTTTCAAACTGATTTGTGATGTTCATAAATTGGTTATTTGAGTTAATTGATAAACAAATACTAACCGTAGTGTTATAAAAAGATTCAGTTGTTTCGTCAAATTTGTACCAGCTTATAATAGTACACAACTCAAAGATTGCTGTTATTAGGCGCAATCCTAAGAATATCAATATTATTAATAAACCACCTGACATTATACTTTTTGTATTGTCGTTAGAACAATACGATATTTCATTCTACTGAATATCCCACCAAAGAACCTACGCCATGAAAAAAAGGCACACCTCCCGGTGCGCCCCTTTACCTTTATTACAATCCCAGCTTCGCCATAAGGCCTGGCATATCCTCCAGCTCAATGGCGGCGGTAGCCTTAAAATCCCTTACCCAGGCGTCCAGTTCATCATAGGCAGCATCACGGGCTGCGGTAGCCGCCTGTGCTTCGCCGGTTTCTTTTTTCTGGGCATCGGCTAATTGTTTCAGGCCCTTCAGGCTGGCCTTTGCCGCTTCCAGTTCCTTCTTTTCTATGCCCTTGGTATCCAGGGCGGCCAGGTAAATATCGCTGTTCAGGGCGCCGTCATAAAACTGCTGGGCCTGCGCCATATAGCCGCTCTTGCTTCTCTTCCGTTCGCCGCTCAGGTCCAGCGCTGTTTTGGCGCCGGTATTACCCCTCAGCGCCATGCGGGCCAGCTTCAGGTGCTTCATATACGCCTTAAACAGGCCGGCCCTCGCTGTCAGAAAGGCTTCGGTAGCCTCATGCTGCTCGCCATACTCGTCCTTCTGTCGCTGGTTAAGGATACGCAGGGCTTCCAGTTCCGCCAGTTTGGCTTTCAGTACCTCCTTTGTGTACTTTCGCTTTTCCAGCAGGGGCAGCACGTCTTCTAATTGGGCATTGGTCAGCATGGTTTCCGCTTCGTAAATAAATTCGTTGATGCTCTGGTAGTCGCTGTAGTCAGGCGGCGTTGTTGCCTCCACAGCAGCAGTGTTGGTTGTCTCCATAATAAAAGCAATTGTTTTGTAAAGCGGTACCGGCTGTTCGGATAGTACCGTACCGCTTTGGGTTTATTAATAAAATCGGTAGCTAATATAATAAGGAACCGGTAAAAAGACAAATAAATGGGGAAAAGTGGCCGGCGTCGCCCTAAATTGGATTAGGGTGAACCGGAAACCGGTGAGGGTCACTCGGAAATGAGTGCGGGTCATCGGAAAATGGGTAAGGGTCGCCTGGAAGTGCATGGGGGTCACTCAAAAACGGGCGGGGGTCACCCGGAAGTGCATGAGGGTCACCAAAAAGCGGGTAAGGGTCTGCCAGAAGTGGGCAAGGGTCACCCGGAAATGCGTGAGGGTCGCCTGGAAACGAGTGAGGGTCGAGGAAAAGCGGGTGAGTGGCACTCGGCAGGAAGCCGGTTCCGCCCTTACCGGTGCCGGATAATGCTGTCGGTCAGCGCCTCGTACACCGTTTTCATCTCCGGATGCTTTTCCAGCAGGGCCAGGTGCTTTTCAATGGTGCTTTGGTCGCCTCTTACCGCTGGCCCCGTCTGCGAGCTGGCCGGTGGCACATCCTGCAGGCGGGCGGCGGTTTCGGTGATCAGCGGCAGCAGCATATAAAAATCGAGGCCTTCCTTTTTGCAGTAGTCTTCCGTCAGGGCATACAGGTGGTTAACGAAATTATTGCAGAACACGGCCGCCAGGTGCAGCTTGGCCCGCTGCTCGTCGCCGGCTTCTATCACCTTGTCCGAAATGCTGTAGGCCAGGTTATCCAGCAGGTGAAGGGTCTTTTCATCGCTGGCGTCGATAATAATAGGAATGTCGGGCAGGTAGCCGATCTCTTTCTTCAGGCTTTGCAGGGGGTAAAATACGCCGTAGCTGGCTGTCGCCCCCTTCAGGATATGCTTCGATACCGAAGCGGCCGTGTGCACTACCGTTTTATCAGGCAGCCGCAGCTCCGTCATAATCTCCCCAATGGCAATATCCGATACCGCCAGTATATACAATTCTGCCGATTTATTCACCACGTTCCAGTAATTGGTCGATTCGGTGCCCAGCTCATAGGCCAGGGCAGAGGCGGCCGCCGTATCCCTGCCGTACACCTGTAAGATCTTATGTCCCGCCGCCTTCAGCTTTCTCCCTAAAACAGTGGCCGTATTGCCGGTTCCGATGATTACAATTTCCATGATTATCTTTACCCCATGAGTTTAAGTGGTCAAATGGCTCTACAATATACCCAAACAAAATTTAGGATTCTTTCCGCCATTTCCAAAAGAAAAGCGGCCGCCAGGGTATTTAAGCTGTTTACCACGCCGCGGCAACGGGTCATCAGGCCCCTGACACCCCTGTTCCTGGAAGCGGAGGCCCTGACCACGCATTTTGACGGGATCCCTGTCCGTGGCTACCGGTGGAATCATCCTTCCGATAAAAAGATCCTGATCCTGCATGGTTACGAATCGACTATCCTCAATTTTGAGAGCTATGTAAAACCGTTAATCGGCAAAGGTTACGAGGTGTTGGGCTTCGATGCGCCGGCCCACGGCCGCAGCGGCGGCAAAACCATTAATGCCCTGATTTATAAGGCCTTTATTCGGCATATCCATCATACCTACGGACCTGTCACTCATTTTATAGCCCATTCCCTGGGTGGTTTGGGCCTGAGCCTCTTTTTAGAAACAGAGCCCTTGGGCGAAGGAGGTAAAGTGGTGCTGATAGCGCCGGCTGTAGAAACCACGACCGCCATCGATCACTATTTCAGGATATTAAAGCTGCCCCCGGACTTAAGGCCTGTATTGGATGAATATATTACCGGTATAGAAGGGTTGCCGCCCGAATGGTTCTCCCTGCGCCGGGCGGCGGCGCACATCAGGGCACAGGTGCTGTTTTTGCAGGATAAAGATGACGCCCTGACGCCCTACCGGGATGTGGTGCCGATCATAAAAGCCCGTTATCCTAATTTCCGGTTTATCATATCCGAAGGGTTAGGGCACAGCCAGATTTACAGGGATAAAGCATCGGTAGCGGCGGTAATGGATTTTTTATAACCGTCCGGCCACCGGGCCCCTTTTCTTTTATTATTAACTGATTAAACCAATACGATGAACAGACTTTCTTACCTGGCCTTAGGCGATTCTTATACCGTTGGAGAAGCTGTTTTATTAGCAGACAGCTTTCCCTACCAGGTGGTCCAGATTCTGCGAAAGGCAGGCCATAGCATGGCAGCGCCGGAAATACTGGCCAAAACCGGGTGGACAACAGATAACCTGGCCGCCGCTATGAAGGATTATCATTTTTTGCCCCATTACGATTATGTTTCCCTGCTGATCGGCGTCAACAACCAGTACCAGTCCCGCGGGATAGAAGAATATAAGGCGGCATTTGAAAGCCTGCTCCAGAAAGCCATAGAGCTGGCCGGCGGCAGGCCCAAGCATGTGCTGGTTTTATCGATCCCCGATTACAGCGTTACCCCGTTTGCCGCCGGCACCAACAGGGCGAAAACGGCGCATGAGCTGGAACAGTTCAATGGAGTAATTATGGCTATTGCCACCCAGTACAAAACAGCCTATATCAACATTACACCTGAATCGAGAGCGGGAGAAGGAGACGCCTCACTGCTGGCTCCGGACGGCCTCCATCCATCCGCTGCCGTTTACCGGAAATGGGCCCGGCAGATAGCGGCCTATATCGCCAAATAGTTAACAGGGGCCGCCCAACCGGCAGCTCCCGTTTTACGTTATATGTCAATAATTGCCCCAGTTGCACTATACTTGCAAAATTTAGCATCGTAAATAAAGTACAGGAATCCATTATATGCCCAAGAATTTATTGATTGTAGAATCGCCGGCAAAAGCAAAAACCATTGAAAAGATCTTAGGTACCGACTTTGAGGTCAAGAGCTGCTACGGCCATATCCGCGACCTGGAAAAGGACGAAATGGGCATTGACATTAAGAACAATTACAAGCCCCGCTATAAGGTTCCGGATGATAAGCTGAAGGTGGTGCAGGAACTCAAAAGCCTGGCCCGCAAAAGCGGTGAAGTATGGCTGGCAACGGATGAGGACCGGGAAGGAGAAGCCATCAGCTGGCACCTGTGCGAAGTGCTGGGCCTGGATCCTTTGCACACGAAACGGATCGTTTTTCACGAGATCACCAAACCGGCTATCCAGTCGGCCGTGGCCTCGCCGCGTACCGTCAATATGGACCTGGTAAATGCCCAGCAGGCCCGCCGGATACTGGATCGCATCGTAGGTTTTGAGCTAAGCCCGGTGCTGTGGCGCAAGATGAGCTCGAAAAACAACCTGAGCGCCGGCCGGGTACAAAGCGTGGCGGTTCGCCTCACGGCCGAGCGGGAGCGGGAAATCACTTCCTTTCAACCTGTGAGCAGCTTTAGGGTAGAGGCTTTTTTCAATGCACCTGACCTTGCCGGCAAGAGCGTTGGCTTTAAAGCCGATGGGGCCAGGTTTCCAAAGGGGGAAGCCGCAGAGCAGTTTTTAAAAGAGTGCATCGGCGCCGATTATACGGTGAAAGACATCCAGGTGAAGCCTGCCAGGCGTTCGCCGGCAGCGCCTTTTACCACTTCTACCCTGCAGCAGGAAGCCAGCCGCAAGCTGGGATACGGCGTGGCCCGTACCATGCTGCTGGCGCAAAAGCTGTACGAAAGCGGGCAGATTACGTATATGCGTACGGACAGTGTTTCGCTGAGCCAAACCGCTATGGAAGACATCCGGAACCACATTACCCAGACCTACGGGGCCAGGTATTACCAGTCAAGGAAGTTTAAGAATAAAAACGAGTCAGCACAGGAAGCCCACGAAGCCATCCGGCCCACTTACATGTCCCATACCACGGTTCAGGATGCCGATAGCAAACGGCTCTACGAGCTGATCTGGAAACGGACGGCAGCCTGCCAGATGGCGGACGCGGAACTAGAGAAAACGATTGCCAAAATCGAGGTTTCTACCAACAAGGCCGAATTAACCGCCCAGGGTGAAGTACTGAAGTTCGACGGTTTTATGAAAGTATACCGGGAAGATGTGGACGATGAGGACAGGGATGGTGAGGACGGCGCTGAAAATATGCTGCCGCCCCTCACACGGGGTCAAAAGCTGGCTTTCCGGGAAATGAGGGCTACCGAACGCTTTACCCGTCCCCAGCCCCGCTATACAGAAGCTTCGCTGGTAAAGAAGCTGGAAGAGCTGGGCATCGGCCGGCCGTCTACCTATGCGCCTACCATTTCTACCATTTTAAAAAGAGGCTATGTAGAAAAAAGGGATAAGGAAGGGGTACAGCGGGCCTACACGGTTTTTGTGCTGGCCGGCGACAAAATCAGCAGGAAAGAGGAAAAAGAGAACACCGGCGCGGAAAAGGCCAAGCTGTTCCCTACCGATCTCGGCCTGCTGGTGACCGACTTTTTAAAGCTGCACTTTGATGACATCATGGATTATGGCTTTACGGCGAGGATTGAAGAAGAATTTGATGAAGTAGCGCAGGGTAAGATGCTGTGGAATAAAATGATCGATGATTTTTACAATCCGTTCAAATTAGACGTGACCAGAACCATCGAAACGGCCGAAAGGATGAGCGGAGAAAGAGACCTGGGTACGGAGCCGCAAAGCGGTAAGCCTATTGTTGCCCGGATGGGCCGCTACGGGCCGATGGTACAGGTGGGCAAGACGGAAGATGAGGAAAAGCCCCGCTTTGCCAAATTAAAACAGACCCAAAGCATTGAAACCATCACCCTGGAGGAAGCGCTGGAACTATTTCAGTTGCCAAAAACCATCGGTGAATATGAAGGCATGGAAGTATCGGTAAATGTGGGCCGCTTCGGGCCTTACATAAAGTTTGGCGAGCAGTTTATTTCTATTCCGAGAGGTGAAGAACCCCTGGATATTGACCTGGACAGGGCTATTGAGCTGATACAGCAAAAGCAGCTGGTAGATGCGCCGATTGCCCAGTATCAGAATCAGCCGGTAACCAAGGGTAAAGGCCGCTTCGGGCCGTTTATTAAATGGGGCGACCTTTACATTAATGTGCCGAAAGCTTACAATTTTGATGCGCTGACCCAGCACGACATCACGGAACTGATAGAAAAAAAGCTGGATAAGGAAAGCAACCGCTATATACAGCAATGGCCCGCGGAAAAGATCAGCATTGAAAACGGTCGCTGGGGGCCTTTTATCAGATTTGGCAAAAAAATGCTGAAGCTGGGCCGGAGCAAATCCGGTGAAAAATTAACCCCGGAAGAAGCGGCCGTGCTGCCCTTGGAAGATGTAAAGAAGATGATTGAAGAGCAGGTGCCGGGAGCCTTTACTAAAAAAGCCACCGTAAAAAAGGGGGCTTCCAAAAAAGCAGCACCGAAGAAGACAGCCGGTAAAAAATAATTCCCGGTTAAACGGTTTTATCATAGGCTGATCCTAAAAGATTAGCCTGTTTTCTTTTTTAAATGAAAACGAGATGCTTAACGGCTATCAAAAGACCTTCTTTTTATGGATCCTTGCTTTTGCCGCTTCCCTGACCGTTTTTGGCCAGGATAGTTTACCCAAGACTTATGTCCGCAACGGGGTGTGGGCAACGCCGGTGAAAAAGAATACGATTGTCAACGGCGTTGCTTTCGGCTATATTCAAGCGGTGCCATGGATGAATGCCGACTCACTGAAAATCAACGGGCTTAACCTGGATGTTTCTTTGTTTTGCATCTGGGCCGGTATCTACGCGGTAGTTGGAACCCTTTTTTCTCCCTTCAGCCGTAATAGTCCTTCAAAAAATATAGAAGAAGACCCTCTTGGCAGCCGCTTTGTTTTTGTTCAGAAAGACACCTTGTTTGCAACAAAAATAAAAGGCGTTTCCATCGGCGCCGGCGGCCTGGCAAGCGGCACTAAAATATCGGGACTGGCTTTGAATGGCGTTACCTCGTTTGCAGATATAGTAAATGGTGTTGAAATAACAGGCATTATGAACCTGCACTATTCGTTTTCAGGTATTCAACTGGCGGGATTAAGAAACAAAGTAACCACGGGAAAGGGTTTGCAGATAGGTTTCATCAACACCTGTAAAGGAGGAAGGGTGGTCCAGATCGGACTGATCAACAGGATTGGCAAACGCATTATACCTTTTGTAAATTTCAGTCTTAAAAAAGCTGTCAAAAGCGCTGACTGATCTTTTAAGGTCTGCAAAAAAGCCGGATAGAATTTTCATTTAATCATTTATTTTCAGTATCTTACCAACACAATAGGGAATGTTTTACATGGAAGAAACAAAAGAAATCTCAGCCTTATTAATGCTGATAGACGATCCTGATGAAGAAGTTTTTGGCGCCGTATCAGATAAAATCCTGGATTTTGGCAAGATCATTATCCCCAATCTGGAGCATCTTTGGGAAAACACACCGGACGAAGCGTTACAGTCGCGGATTGAACTGCTCATTCACCGGCTTCATTATACCGATCTCACCGAAGATTTCCGGCAATGGTCGCTTTCGGGCCACCACGATCTGCTGGTGGGCGACCTGCTGGTCTCCAAGTTCCAGTATCCTGAGCTTTCCACAAGTCCCGTTTTACTGCAGGTAGAAAAGCTGCGCCGGAACATCTGGCTGGAGCTGAATAATTACCTTACGCCATTAGAGCAGGTAAGGATGGTATCCGGCATTTTGTTCAGCTATTTTGGCCTGAAAGGCACAGAAACATCGTATGATGATGTAAACGAGTTTTTACTACATAAAACCCTGGAAACAAAACGGGGTAACCAGCTCAGCAATGGCATCCTGTATCTTATTTTGTGTGATCTGCTGGATATACCGGTTAAGGCCATCGGCATTCCCAAACAGTTTGTGCTGGCTTTCTTAAAACCCGGCTACAGCAGCAGCGAGCCTAAGGATTTTTTGACTAATATCCTGTTTTTTATCGATCCTACCACCGGCTCCGTCTTTTCGCATAACGATGTAGCGGCCTACTTCAAACGCATTTCTGTTCCGCCGGTTCCCTCCTATTTTAAGCCGCTGAACAACCAGAAGGTTATCCAGCAACTGCTGGAAGAAAGTGCCAGATGTTTCGATAATGAAAAGGAAAGCTATAAGAAAGAGGAACTGATGCAACTGGCAGCCCTGTTAGGGTAAGAACATTATAGAATTTCTGTAAAATAACGGATCATGGAAGCTATTAACTGGAATGATTTTGAAAAACTGGACATCCGGGCCGGCACGGTCACCGAAGCTCTGGCCTTCCCGGAAGCCCGGAAACCTGCCTATAAGCTAAAGATTGATTTTGGCCACGCCATCGGAGCGAAACAATCATCAGCCCAGATTACGGCCTATTATCCGGTAGAAGCCCTGGTCGGCCGGCAGGTGATCGCCATTATCAATTTTCCGCCTAAGCGCATTGCCGGCTTTGTCAGCGAATGCCTGGTGCTGGGTATTTATGATGAAAAGGAGGCCGTCGTGCTGCTGCAGCCTGAACGGCGGGTAACTAACGGTTTAAAAATAGGGTAATGCAAACTTTTTCAACCATTTACAACTCTCCCTTAGGGAAGCTTCAGCTAACCTGTACAGACAGCGCTGTAACGGCTGTCGCCTTTTTAAAAGAAGAAATAGCGGATAAAGCGGATACACATCCCCTGCTGGTGCAATGTGCGGCGCAGCTCGACGAATTTTTCAGGGGCGAAAGAAAAGCTTTCGAGTTGCCCTTCTCCCAACCGGGCAGCGAGTTTCAACAAAAGGTCTGGAATTTACTGTATCAGATTCCCTTCGGAAAAACAATCAGCTATCAAACGCTGTCCAGGCAATACGGCGATGTAAAAGCTATTAGAGCCATTGCCTCTGCCAACGGCAAGAATAACCTGGCCATTATCATTCCCTGCCACCGGGTGATCGGCGCCGACGGCTCTCTGACCGGCTATGCCGGCGGCCTGTGGCGAAAAAGCTGGCTGCTGGAACATGAAGCGAAGTTTGGTTCAGGTCTGCTGCAGCTATTTTAGAGAAAAAGGATCAATCAGAAGGGAATTCTTCAATTCTGAAGCCAATTACAGGGTCAAAAGCCTGCTGATATTTGGATATTGAGATAATAGGATATTTTAATAGCTAAATATCTTAATATCAAATATCCCAATCCTGGAATTTAACCGCTCCGTTCCCTATCTCAGTTCCTCGCTTGTAAATGCCAAAGGCAACAACCGGCTGGCACTGTCAATTACATAAACCGGTCCGGACATGCCGCCCAGGATCAGCTTGATGCTTTGATTCCAGCGGTTCTCCGCCTCCTGCAGCGACTGCCGGCAGATACCGCAGGGCGATATGGGATGATCGCTGCTCTGATGCTCGCTTTTATAGCTGATCGCCATCACATCAATCGGCACCCTGGGATACAAAGAAGAAACGGTAGATAATAAAACCCGCTCGGCACAGAGACCGGCAGGGAAAGAGGCATTTTCCTGGTTGCTGCCCTTCACCACTTCGCCATTGGCTAATTGAGCCACAGCGCCTACCTGAAAACGGGAGTACGGCGCATAGGCATTAGCCGTCACCTCACGGGCCTGCAGCAGCAACGCTTTCTCACTATCGGACAGTTCATCAACATTTTCATAAACGGTATAGTTGAACTCGAATTTGTTTTCCTTCATATAATTTGGCTTAGAGACAAAAATGCCCCGCTGTTGGCGGGACATCTAAAGGTATGTTTATTTTACGAAATTGAATAAACGTTTCCACCGTGGCCCGCCTTCCCAGCTAAACCAGATCAGCTTGGCCTTTCCTACAATATGATCTTCCGGCACAAAGCCCCAGAAACGGGAATCCTGTGAATTATGGCGGTTATCACCCATCATCCAGTAATAATCCATCTTAAACGTATAGGAAGTAACTTCTTTTCCATTCAGATAATATTTACCGTTTTTAGCCTCGAAATCGTTGTGCTCATATACCCGGATAGCCCGTTCATAAATATTATAGTTGTGCGGATTAAGCGGCAGCACAGCGCCTTTTTTAGGAACCCATATCGGGCCGTAATTATCCACCGACCAGTTGTTTTCCAGTACATAGGAATTAAAGGCGTAGGGCTGCAGCTTCGTTACCTGAACACTCGTATCGGGCTGAACAGTATAGCCGGCTTTTTTCATTTTCTCAGCCGCTCCGGGGCTTAACGGAATTTTAAACTCGTTATTACCTGTCTGCTGAATTTGTGTAGCATCAACATCATATTCCTCTTTCATAAAGTCAGGATTAAAAGGAGTGCCGTTGGTAATCACTCTATAGTCCATTTGCGATTCAGGAGGAAAAGGAGATAATTGACCGTTTATATATACATAGCTGTTTACAATTTTTACAGAATCGCCGGGCAGACCAATGCACCGTTTGATATAATTATCGGTTTTATCAACCGGGTGAACCGCCAGCGGGTAGGTTTCAGGGTCGGCCAGAACAGCTTTCCGGCCCGCTTCTTCATTACCGTTGCCTAATTCCTTTATCAATTGATAGTAAGGGTGAAAAGACTGGTAATCCGGCAGGTTAACCACCGTATCTCCTGCCGGAAAGTTAAAAACAACTACATCATTGCGCTTTACCGGCGAAGCAAACCAGCGGATGTAGGGCAATGAAATAAGCTCGGTATAGGACTTACGGCTGGTGCCCGGTATGTAATTGTGTACAAATGGAATAGACAAAGGCGTATTGGGTATCCGCGGACCATAGCTGAATTTACTGACAAAAAGAAAATCATTCACCAGCAGTGTTTTTTCCATTGAGCCGGAGGGAATGGTATACGCTTCAAAAACAAAAATACGGATCAGCGTTGCTGCCACTATGGCAAATACCGCTGCGTCTACCCACTCCCGCCAGGCTGCTTTTTTATAAAGCCGTACGGCTTTGGCACCGACAAAGCGGGTGTCTTTCTGATAACCGATATAAGGGAAGTAAATAAAGGGAACCAGCACCGCCAGCGTATGCTGAATAAAGCTGTACTTACCAAATACTTTTGCAAATTCAATATAAATGCCCAGTGTAATAAACCAGCCCACTACCGGTATCAGCTGCCAGATGAACCAGTGTTTGGGCCTTTCGGCAATATCGAGCATGACCCAGGTATTATAAAAAGGAACAAAGGCCGGCCAACCCGGCCGGCCCGCTTTCTGAAAAAGCCTGTAAAAGCCGATAGCGGGAGATAAAAGTATAAAAAGGGTGATCAGAAGAATAATAAGTATTTGATAACTAGTCATATTTTACTTTTACAGCGGGCAAATTTATTGTTTAATGAAGGGATTAACCGGCAAGCTACGCAAAGTTTTTGCTAAAGTATGGGTTTGTCAATAGGGCAGATAGCACCATGCAGGAATTAACCGTTACAGAGATAAGTAAACTGACGGGCATCTCTTCGAGCCTGTGGCGGGCGGCGGTGCGGCGCTATGAGCTGTTTGCACCGGTTGCCAAAAAAGGCCGGTCTTATTTTTATTCTGTCCGGCAATTATCGATGTTGTTCAAGCTTTCTTTCCTGTTCGGCAACGGTTACAAGATAAAGGAACTGATTACGGTAGATACCGGAGAAGCAGATAACCTGGTAAAAAGCATTTTGCCGGTTGCGCCCCTGCCCACCTGGATACCCTTGCTCCTGGAAGCAGGACTGGATTTTAAGGAAGAGCGGCTGATGTCCCTCCTGGAATGCTGTACGGCGATCCATGGGTTGCAGCAAACGATCAGCGGCGTTTGTTATCCTTGCCTGGTATTGATAACGGACTTTGGTTCTTCCAAAACAGGTTTCGCAGGCCTGGCGCCTTTGCAGAACCTGTATTCAGCCGGCTGATCATTCTTCATACAGCAGCGCTTCCGGCTCCCGCTACCACCCCTAAAATGATCCTTTTTACGGCCGGCCGCGAAATTCCGGAGCTAAAGCTACTTTATATCAATTATCTTTTACGTAAAAAAGGGTGCTCTACCATTTACCTGAGCCCTGCGGCCGGTATTACAGATCTGAAAGAGGTAAGCGGAAAAGAGAAAGCGGACCTTATCTGGATTTATATGCCGGTTGAACCGGCAGGCCTGACAGCAGATGATTATCTGGAAATCCTGATCAGGAAGTTACCCGGTTGCCGGCTGGTAATTACAGGCACCGGTGTACAGGGCAGCCAACGGAATTTTGTAGCCGCAAAAGTTTTAAAAAGAGACGAAGCCATTTACGAGTTCATCGATTGTTTATGATCAGCCCGCTTATAAAGAGTTAGTTTGCCCGGGTAACAGAAACATATTGCCGGTAATGCTTTACAAATGTTAATTATTGTTTTTAATTAAACCATTGCCTGTAAACGGCACCTTAGCCGTATATTGCAAACTATTATTTTAAAGCATAAATGGATATAAAACATATTAATACGGTAGGAGAACTGAGAGAAAGTGGATACCGGTCTAAAAGCATTAAAGAAGAAATCAGAAGCAACTTATTAAAAAAGCTTGAGTCCGGTGAAGACACTTTTTCCGGCATTGTTGGCTATGAGGACACTGTTATTCCTGACGTGGAAAGAGCGCTGTTAAGTAAACATAACATTCTGTTTCTGGGCTTACGCGGACAAGCCAAAACCCGTATGGCCAGGCAGATGACGAATTTGCTGGACGAGTACATTCCTGTGATCAGCGGCAGCGAAATCAACGACGACCCGATGGCGCCCATTTCGAAATTTGCAAAAGATCTGATTAAGGATAAAGGCGATGCCACCCCCATCGAATGGATCCATCATTCGGAGCGGTATGGCGAAAAACTGGCCACGCCGGATGTAAGCGTAGCCGATCTGATAGGCGATATAGACCCGATTAAAGCAGCCAACCTGCGGCTGAGCTTTGCCGATGAAAGGGTTATTCACTACGGCATCATTCCAAAGAGTAACCGCAGCATCTTTGTCATTAACGAACTGCCCGATCTGCAGGCCCGTATACAGGTAGCCTTATTCAATATTCTGGAAGAGGGCGATGTGCAGATAAGGGGCTTTAAGCTGCGCCTGCCGCTGGATATTTTGTTTGTTTTTACCGCCAACCCGGAAGATTATACCAACCGGGGATCTATCGTAACACCGCTGAAAGACCGTATACAAAGCCAGATTTTAACGCATTATCCCAAATCCCTGGAAAACGCTTTGGCAATTACCGAGCAGGAAGCCACCATTGAAGAAGCGCAAAAGGATAAAGTTGTTGTTTCCGACCTTATTAAAAGGCTGATTGAGCAGGTGGCCTTTGAGGCAAGGGCCAGCGAGTTTGTAGATAAAAAAAGCGGCGTCAGTGCCAGGTTGACCATTTCTGCCTTTGAGAATGCGGTAAGCGCTGCTGAACGCAGGGTTATTATCAATAAGGAGTCGGCCTCACAGGTATGGATAAGCGATCTGGTAGGGATTATTCCTTCCATAACCGGGAAAATCGAGCTGGTGTATGAGGGAGAACAGGAAGGTCCTTACCAGGTAGCCATGAACCTATTGGACAAAGCCATCCGTTCGCAGTTCACGCAATACTTTCCTAACCCGGAAATGCTGAAAAGAAAGGTGCCCCGTAAAGGTGAAAAGCCGGAGCCGGTTGACAATCCTTACAAAGCCATTATCAGCTGGTTTGATAAAGGCCATAACATCAATTTGTTTTTTGGAATAAAAGACAGGGATAAAATCAATCTTTTGTACAGTGTCGACGGCCTGCATGCCCTGGTGAAAAAGCAATATGGCCATGCTTCCGAAAAGGAAATAGCCCTGTTAATGGAATTTGTACTGCACGGCTTGTCTTCTTTCTCCATTATCAGCAAAAAAATCATGTCAACCTCTATTCAGTTTAACGATCTGATGGGCAGCATGATTAATATGCAGTCGTCAGGATCGTATGATGATCTGGATGAGGAAGAGGAGTGAGAAAAGTCGGGAAGACGGAAAATCCGGAAGTCCGAAGCAGGGATTGATAACAACCATTATCTATTTTAATAGTTTGAAGGCGAACTAAGCATTCTCCATTCTATCAATAAAATTCTCAGGATGAAAAATAGCAGCCACTTGGCTGCTATTTTCTTGATACGAACTTTAATAAATTACCCGTTTCAGCAACTAAATTCCCTCTTTTTCAGGCTTTTGCTTCGGACTTCCCGTCTTTCCGTCTTCCGGACTTCTTACTTCACCTCAAACCATAAAGGCGTATCATTGCCCGGTGCACCGTTGTAGTTAATACAGAGCTGCTCGCCGGCTTCTATACGGCGGAGGGTTCTGATGGTTAAAAGCTCCTTTTTATAGTCCATTTCGTATTCGCAGTTCGACTGATAGGAATGATTGTAGAGTGATACATAACCCAATGCCAGGCAGCAGGATTTTTTATCCTCGCCCCATTCAAAAATATAATTGTGCAGCAGGGTTTTATCCAGTATTTTCCGGTCCTTACTATCCATAACCAGTACGGGTGAAGTTTCGATAATCGTATTGGCCTTAATTCGCTTGGCGGCAAATATGCCCCGGCCTTTACCACGGGCTTTGGCTACAACCACAGCAGGAGAAAGAAAATTGATATTTTTCAAATTTTTATTTTGCCGCAAAATAATAACTGTTGCTTATATTCTCAACCCCTTCATCATTTTTAATTAAGGCGGCCAGTTAATTAACCTTTGCGAATCGTTGCCGGCTGTAAATTTGTGCCATGCCGCTGGAATTATTACAACAGGAATTTGAGCATGTACTGCAAAGTGAAGACAAAGAGGTACTGCACCAGTTTCTGGATGCGCAAAATATCAGCGAGATAGCGGAGCTTATTTATGAAAGGCCCGAACAGGAATGTCTGATCATAGAAAATATGTCGGTGCACCGGGCAGCCAGTGTTTTCCGTATACTGGAGTTTTCTACTCAGGAAAGTATTATTCAACAGCTTCCGCCGTCAAAAACCGCAGACTTGCTGAATGAACTGCCGCCGGACGACCGCACCTCTTTCCTCGAAGACCTGCCGAGCAACGTGGTGCGGGAGCTGATTAAACAGCTCGACCCCGAGGAAAGAAAGATTACCTTATCGTTATTAGGTTACCCTGAAAACAGTGTCGGTCGCCTGATGACGACAGATTATGTGTATGTATACGAAAATAATACGATTGAGCAGGTATTAAACATCATTCGCCGTATTGGCAAGAACAGTGAAACGATTGATGTGGTATATGTAATCAATGATAAAGGCGAGTTGATTGATGATATAAGGATCAGGGAATTTATACTGGCTTCGCCCGACAAGAAAGTAAAGGAATTAATGGATGGCCGGGTGATTTCGCTGAATGCCTACCAGGATCAGGAAGTGGCCAATGAAGTATTTAAAATGAACAACCGGGTGGCCCTGCCGGTGGTAAGCAACAGTAATAAGCTGCTGGGCATTGTAACGATCGATGATGTGCTTTGGGTGGCCAACGAAGAATTCAGCGAGGATATGCAGAAAATGGGTGGTACGCAGGCCCTGAACGAACCCTATCTGGAAATTCCTTTCTTTAAGCTGATCAATAAAAGAGTAGGCTGGCTGATTATTCTTTTTTTTGGCGAAATGCTGACCGCTACGGCCATGGGTTATTTCAATGATGAATTGGGTAAATTACTGGTGCTGGCTAATTTTATTCCTCTTATCATTTCCAGCGGCGGCAACAGCGGTTCGCAGGCTTCTACCCTTATTATTCAGGCGCTGGCGGTGGGTGAAATCACCCTATCGGATTGGTGGCGCATCATGAAGCGGGAAATTCTGAGCGGACTGGTATTAGGCACTATCCTTGGCGCCGTTGGGTTCTTACGGATCAGCTTTTGGCACATTTTAATGGCAAAAGGCGTGATTAATGATGTATATGGCGATAACTGGATTTTCATTGGCTTTACAATCTTTTTAACACTGATAGGCGTTGTGCTCTGGGGAACCCTCTGCGGCTCCATGCTGCCATTGCTCCTCAAAAGATTAGGTGCAGACCCTGCCGCCAGCTCAGCGCCGTTTGTGGCTACGCTTGCCGATGTTACCGGCCTGATCATTTATTTTAGCGTAGCCTATATTATTCTGCTTCAGTAGAATCTTAACTACCCATATTTTGGCGTATGGCTGTTTTTACGGACTTTCGCCCCTGCAAAATTTAAATTAAACCGTTATGTGCGGAATTGTTGCTTACATAGGCCCCCGCGAAGCCTACCCTGTTGTTTTAAAAGGTTTAAAAAGACTGGAATACCGCGGATACGACAGCGCCGGCGTTTCTTTATACAATCAGCATTTACAGGTTTATAAGAAGAAAGGTAAAGTTGCCGACCTGGAAGAATCGCTCCAGGGCAAAGACCTGCACTCCCACATTGGCATTGGTCACACCCGCTGGGCTACACACGGCGAGCCAAGCGACCGCAATGCCCATCCCCACCTGTCCGCCAGCGGCAAATTATCAATGATCCATAACGGGATTATTGAAAATTATGCTTCGCTGAAGCAGGAACTGCTCAATAAAGGCTATACGTTTCACAGTGATACCGATACAGAAGTATTATTGAACTTTATAGATGATATCCGCGAAAACAATGCTTGTCCGCTGGAAGAAGCGGTACGCATCGCCCTGCGCAGGGTGGTTGGCGCCTATGTAATTGTAATTATGGATAGTGAAGATCCGTGTACGCTGATTGCTGCCCGCAAGGGCAGCCCGCTGGTAATCGGCATCGGCAAGGGAGAGCATTTCCTGGCCTCAGATGCTTCTCCTATCATTGAATATACCAAAGAAGTGGTATATGTCAATGATTACGAAGTTGCCATTATTAAGGAAGATGAGTTGATTTTAAAAAACCTGGGCAATGAGCGGATGACGCCTTATATTACAAAGCTGGATATGGAACTGGCGGCTATTGAAAAAGGCGGCTATGACCATTTTATGCTAAAGGAGATTTTTGAACAGCCGCAAACCATACATGATTGTCTGAGGGGACGGCTGGATCCGGTGGCGGCCACTATTACCATGAGCGGTATTGAAAAGTATGCGGATCAGATTATACATGCAGGGCGGATTGTGATGGTGGCCTGCGGCACAAGCTGGCATGCAGGCTTGGTTGCGGAATACATTTTTGAAGAGCTGTGCCGTATTAATGTGGAAGTTGAATACGCTTCCGAGTTCAGGTATCGCAACCCGGTCATCAATAAAGGTGATGTGATCATCGCTGTTTCGCAAAGCGGCGAAACAGCCGATACGCTGGTAGCGATTGATAATGCCAAATCGAAAGGCGCCATTATTTTAGGTGTGGTTAATGCTGTGGGGTCGTCTATTGCCCGGCTTTCCGATGCAGGCGCCTACACACATGCCGGTCCCGAGATCGGCGTTGCTTCTACCAAAGCTTTTACCGCTCAATTGGCAGTGCTAACCATGATTGCGCTGAAAATCGGGTACCGGAAAGGCACACTTCACCAGGAACGTTATATACAGTTGTTAAAAGAGTTGGATGCTATTCCCGACAAAGTAGCTACAATCCTTCAAAACACAGATAAAATTAAAGCTATTGCCGAAAAGTATAAGGACGCCAGGGATTTTCTTTACCTGGGCAGGGGTTACAACTTTCCGGTAGCTCTGGAAGGAGCGCTAAAGCTGAAGGAAATTTCTTACATCCATGCGGAAGGCTATCCGGCCGCAGAAATGAAGCATGGTCCTATTGCCCTGGTAGATGACCAGTTACCCGTTGTATTTGTCGCTACCAGAGATTCTTACCATGAAAAGGTCATCAGCAACATGCAGGAAATAAAGGCCAGGAAGGGTAAAGTAATTGCGGTGATGAACGAAGGGGATGAGCAAAGCCGTTTACTGGCAGATGATTTCATTGAGGTGCCGCAGGCGGATGAACTGGTAGCGCCTATGCTTAGCGTAGTCCCTATGCAGTTATTATCCTACTATATTGGTATTGCTAAAAACCTGGACGTGGATAAGCCCCGTAATCTGGCAAAATCGGTGACGGTTGAATAAGTTAGTCAAAAGTGAAGTCAAAATAGTCATATAAGTCAAATTGACTGAATGTAAATTTATTTTTGTAGGAATAAACAATGACTGCTTTTGAGCTTTTTGACCTCTTATAATAACTGCTTTCCCTGACTTATTATCTGACTTGTTTTATGAATGAGATTATTAAAAAACCGTTAACGTCTTTAGGCTACCATTTCATTCCGCAGGCCTACTTACCGGCTGGCAAAGACGAATATTACCTCCGGAACACCCAAAACAGAAGTGGGATTAAATACCGTAATTTAACGGCCTACGAAATAGAGGTGCTGGTGCGCAACCGCAATACTTCGGATAACTGGAATCATATTCATGTTTCAGATGCCTTCAACCCCGAACTGGTAAAAGCCTGTAAATTTTACGGGTTGGTGCGTATTGGCAAATTAGAATCCCTGTCGCTTACCTTTCACAACTTTTCCCTGCCGGTAGGCTTATACAACAGCACGATTATCAGCTGCGATTTTGGTGACAATGTGGTCATCAGCGAGGTAGCTTATATATCGCATTACATTATTGGTAATGAAGTCATTATTTCCAACGTAGCCGAGCTTCATGCAACCGATCATGCAAAGTTCGGCAATGGCATTTTAAAGGAAGGCGAAGAGGAAAGCATCAGGATATGGGTGGAAGTGGGCAATGAAAACGGCGGCAGAAAAATTCTTCCTTTTAACGGCATGCTTACCGGTGACGCCTGGCTCTGGTCGAAATACAGGGATGATGAAGCCTTAATGAATTGCCTTAAATCCTTCACCGAAAAGAAGTTCAGCAGGCAGCGGGGTTATTACGGAAAGATAGGCGATCACTGCATCATTAAAAACTGCAATATTATTAAAGATGTATGGATTGGCAGCAATGCCTATATTAAAGGCGCCAACAAATTAAAAAACCTTACGATCAATTCAGCTCCGGAAGCGCCTTCGCAGATTGGTGAGGGCTGCGAGATGGTCAATGGCATCATCGGCTACGGCTGCCGCAGCTTTTATGGCGTAAAGGCGGTTCGTTTCGTTATGGCTTCCCATTCGCAATTAAAATACGGTGCCCGGCTGATCAATTCCTTTCTGGGCAACAACTCTACTATTTCCTGTTGCGAGGTTTTAAATTCCCTTATTTTTCCCGGACATGAGCAGCACCATAATAATTCTTTTCTGATTGCCGCTACCATAATGGGGCAAAGCAACATCGCTGCCGGAGCCACTCTGGGCTCCAATCATAACAGCCGGGCTGCGGACGGCGAAATGCTGGCAGCACGGGGCTTCTGGCCGGGCCTGTGTGTGAGCATTAAGCACAATTCTAAATTTGCCAGCTTCACCTTGCTGGCGAAAGGAGATTACAATACAGAATTAAACATACCGCTGCCCTTTAGCCTGGTTAGCAATAATGAATCGGCCAATGAACTGATTATCATGCCGGCCTATTGGTTTAGCTATAACCTGTACGCCCTGGCCCGCAATGCCGGTAAATATATTGACCGGGATAAAAGAATTAAGAAAACCCAGCATTTCGAGTATGGTTTTTTAGCACCGGACAGTATCAACGAAGTATTTACGGCGCTCAGCCTGCTTTGCAGGTTTACAGCGCAGGCTTATTTAGGCGAAGCAGCGCAGGCTTTGTCTGAAGAAGAACTGGTTCAAAAAGGTGAGGCGCTTTTAAATGGTGATGTTTACAATGTCAATTTACTTGATATCAGGGCTTACGGTTTTGAAAACAGCAAGCGGCCTGTAAAATTAATTAAGGTAGCAGAAGCGTACCGGATTTATAAGGAGCTGATTGTTTATTATGGTGCGGAACAATTGCTCCTGTTCTTCATTGAAAAGGCTTTCCCCCACTTTTCTTCTTTCAAAGAAGCGTTACTACCTGCTCCTGAAAGAGAATCCTGGTTAAATGTCGGCGGACAGTTGATACCGGAAAAAGAGGTGGCAGGCCTGCTCAGCGGTATAAAAAGCGGGACGGTAAAAAACTGGGATGATATACATGCTTTCTATCGCAGCCAGGGCAGCAAATACGGGCTGGAAAAACGGAGCCATGCCTTTGCCGCCCTGCTGGAGATCAAGGCCTGGCAACCGGAAGATTTTAATGAACAAAGCTTTGAAACGCTGCTGCAGGAATACATAAGGATAAAAGAAGACATGGCGGTTAAGATTTACGATTCAAGGGCTAAGGATTATGATAGCAGTTTCAGGAAAATGATGTATGATAATGATAAGGAAATGGAAAACGTAATAGGCCGGCTGGAAGAAAATGTATTTATCAACCAGCAAGCCATTGAGCTAACACAGGCGAAGGAACTTATTAAAAACATCCGGGCAAAGCTCTTCCCTTCTTTGGTGGTGAAAGGTTTATAACCCTGATGTATGCATAATAAAAGAAGCTGCCTCACATAAAACCGCTTTGAGATTTTAAAATATCGGTCCTCTATTAGAGCTTCGAATAAAATCTCAAAAAGTTATGCGAGACAGCCTCTTTTTACTAAACGGTTAATGATAGCATAAGCGGCCAATGAGTGAAAACAACTTCTTTACTAACTATTCCAATAGTGAGGTATGCCATGCTATCTATAACCTCATCCAAAAACTTACAGCGCAAAACCAAGGTTAACGCCCAGTCTTATACCAAAGCCTTTTATACCGCCTTTAATATCAAACTCATCTGCGTTGGAATTAGTTTTTACCTTACCGGCGTTATAGCTTGGGCCGAGAAAAACGTTGGTTACAAACCCACCGCGTCCTATTCCCTGCCAGCCAACGGTAGCGCCGCCGCCGAAAGAAGACAAAGTAGCTTTATCTTTCGTTTCTTTGTCCTCAAACTTAAAATTCTGGTAGCGGATAAAAGGCGCTACATAAAAACCTTTCAGCGCTTCTTCGGTTTGGCTCAGGTAAAACCGGTATTCAGGTGTAACGCCTACACCGGAGTACTTCAGATCGCTGATGGTAAACCCTGAGTAAAATGCACCTAACTGGAAAGATTGCTTTTCGCTAACCGCTTTTTCGTAAGATACATTGGGTGTTAAAACAAATAAAGACAGCGGGTTAATCTTAATAGCGCTGGTTCTGTCCTGTGCTTTTGCAGCAAATACAAATACGGCCATAGCAATGGCCAAAAGAGACCTCTTCATAAACATTTTGTTTGGTTATTAAATAAATGCGGCGCAAAAGTAAGGGCCTTATTTATTCAAGCAAAATCTTTGTTATATAAATGGCAGGATAACAGGGTAAAAGGTTAACTATTTCAAAGAAAAGACAAAAAGCACAATAGCTAAGATTAAAATAGTGGTTATAAACAGTCAGCATATTACTGATTTGGCACACTATCAAGTAGAAGCTATCTCAAAATATGCTAATGAATTCTTTACTTACAAGGCTAAAATTAGTGTAACTGCTAAAAGCTTCAACTGAAAAGAACTTGTAAATAGAACACATTTTATCTTTCGCATGGACAATCGATGAAAATGTATTGTTGAGATGAGTTCTAAGTAAAATTTAAGTTATACGATTTTTATTACAAATGCTTGTCCGGACAGCTTAAATAAATTTAAGTTGCAGTGTATTCAGACACAGACTAACTCTACTTGACTTATTTCCGTTTTTCATCCGCTCTTCATATGCCTTCGCTTTCACCTCTCAAGAACGGATAGCGGTAATCGGTAGGCGGCACAAAAGTTTCTTTAATCGTGCGGGCACTCAGCCAGCGGTACAGGTTAAGCTGTGAGCCGGCTTTATCGTTGGTGCCGCTGGCACGGGCGCCGCCAAAAGGCTGCTGGCCTACTACGGCGCCTGTAGGCTTATCATTAATATAAAAATTACCGGCTGCATTACGCAGTTTATCCGTTGCCAGTTCTACGGCGTACCTGTCCTGGGCGATGATGGAACCGGTCAGTGCATAAGGTGAGGTATCGTCTACCAATTCGATGGTTTCTTCAAAAGCTTCGGCATCATAAACATAGATAGTGAGCACCGGTCCGAAGATCTCTTCGCACATGCTTGTATACTTGGGATCTTTGGCTTCTATTACAGTGGGATGCACGAAATAACCTTTCGACTTATCGTAATTGCCGCCCACCAAAATAGAAGCATTGTCGCTTTCTTTAGCTCTATCTATGTAGGCCGTTATATTATTGAAGCTTTTCTCGTCTATCACCGCATTAATAAAATTGCCGAAATCTTCCACGGTGCCCATCTTAAAAGAAGTAACGCCTTCTATTAACAACTGCTTTACTTCGTCTGCTATGTTGGAAGGAATATAAGCCCTTGAAGCGGCAGAACATTTCTGACCCTGATATTCAAAGGCACCACGCAATAAAGCGGTTGCCACTACCCCGGCACTGGCCGACTTATGCGCCAGTACAAAGTCTTTACCACCGGTTTCGCCTACGATACGCGGATAGCTTTTATACTTGGCAATATTCTCTCCTATGGTTTTCCACATCGTATTAAATACACCAGTAGAGCCGGTAAAATGCACACCGGCAAAATCGCGGTGCGACAGGCATACATTCCCCAGCGTAGGGCCGTTTACATAAATTAAATTGATGACCCCATCCGGCAGGCCGGCTTCCTGTAAAATACGCATGAACATCTGCGCAGCAAAAACCTGTGTATTAGCCGGCTTCCATACCACCACATTGCCGCACATAGCTGCGGAAGTAGGCAGGTTGCCACCGATAGCCGTAAAATTAAAGGGCGTGATAGCCAGCACAAAGCCTTCCAGCGGCCGCCACTCCAGCCGGTTATGCATACCGGTGGCGCTTATGGGTTGCTGCTTATATATTTCGCTTAAAAAGTGAACATTAAATCTTAAAAAATCGATCAGTTCGCAGGCGCTGTCTATTTCTGCCTGGTAGGCATTCTTACTTTGACCCAGCATGGTTGTGGCATTCATATAATAGCGGTATTTGGCCGCAATTAAGTCTGCAGCCCGCAAAAAAATACCTGCCCTGCTTTCCCAGCTCATGGCCGCCCAGGACGCTTTTGCAGCTAAGGCAGCTTCAATAGCGGCCTGCACATGGCTCTCATCGCCCATGTGAAAGTGGGCTACCGTAGCGGCAATTTCGTGAGGCGGATGAATAGGGTGCAATTTCCCGGTACGGACTTCCTGCGAGCCGATATACATAGGGATATCGGCAGGATGCGCTTTTAATTCCTTTATCACTTTCTGCAAGGCGCTTCTTTCTGCACTGCCCGGCGCATAGTTGTAAACCGGCTCATTGGTTGGTATGGGATAAGAGAAATAACCGAGAGACATAGTTAAGATTTAAGGCCCCTATCCCCGGTGAGGGAACTCAGGCATATGAAACAATATTAAATTGGCATCAATAAATTTGGAAGGAATGGCTTTTAGCGAATACATCAATTCCGATATAATTTTATAAAAATAAATCTCTCTAACATAGCAGCCAGTTTATTTATTAAAAATTCAACCACCTAAGTTCCTCCACCGGGGGACAGGGGGCCACTTTCTTTTTCACTCATCAGATAAGCTTTGATAAACCCGTCGAGTTCACCATCCATCACGGGCTGCACATTGCCTACTTCGTAATCGGTCCGGTGATCTTTAATCATTTTATAGGGATGAAATACATAGCTGCGGATCTGCGAGCCCCATTCAATTTTTTTCTTGCTGGCATTGCTGGCATTTTTTAATTCATTACGCTTTTGCAGCTCAATTTCATATAACCGGCTCTTCAGCATTTGCATGGCCAGTTCCCTGTTACCTAACTGGCTCCGGTCCTGCTGGCATACAACTACAATACCCGTTGGAATATGCGTTAGCTGCACCTTGGTTTCCACCTTGTTTACGTTCTGTCCGCCGGCGCCGCCGCTTCTGGAGGTTTCCATTTTTACGTCGGCCGGATTGATCTCAATCTCTATCGTATCATCTACCAGCGGATATACGTACACGGAGGCAAAAGAAGTATGCCTGCGGGCATTGCTGTCAAACGGCGAAATACGCACCAGCCGGTGCACACCGCTTTCGGCTTTTAAAAAGCCGTAGGCAAAGGAACCCTCAAACTGGATCGTGCAGGTTTTAATGCCGGCGCCATCGCCGTCCTGCCAATCCATAATAGTGACAGTATAACCCTGTTTCTCGCCATACATACGATACATACGGGCCAGCATCTGCGCCCAGTCCTGGCTTTCCGTTCCACCAGCGCCGGAGTTGATCTGCAAAACGGCTGGCAGCTCGTCTTCCGGCTGGTTCAGTGTACTTTTAAACTCGGCGTCTTCTATCTGTGCTATGGCGGCGTCATACGCTGTTCTTACTTCTTCTTCCGTGCCTTCGCCTTCTTTCCAGAATTCGAACAACACGGCAAAATCTTCTACGGCAGTATTCACCTCTTCGTAAAGGCCAACCCAGTACTCATCAACCTTTGTTTCCTTTAAAATAGAAGTAGCCCGGGCATTATCATCCCAAAAACCCGGTGAAAGAGAAAGTTGTTTGTCAGCGCTTATTTTCTGACTGCGGTTCTCCACGTCAAAGAAACCTCCTCAGGACGGCTACCCGGTCCCTCATATCCTTAATTGCTTCTTGTGTCATGCCGCGAAGGTAATTATTTAGCGCATACAGCAAGGAGCCTGTTTAAAAGGACAGGATCCCGGATTACAAACGGCTGATGAACAGGACATGCTTTCAACCCTTTGGGCACGGTTCCACCGCTTTGTAAAATGGCCTGTCTGATACAGGTTCCCTTACAGTCGCCTGCCAGTAAACCCGTATTTAACCTCTCTGTCTTTTGTGTTTGGTGCCAAAGCGGCGCCGGGAAGCTGGTAGCAAAGCTGGCTATAAATGAGTTTCAGGTGGTATACGGCATCCGGATTGAAGGAATGTTCGAAACAGATAAAAAGTATAACAAACCGGCCCAATAATGATGTTAAAAATGTTAAGCTGTTCTCGAAAAATCCTTATCAGCAGATATTTTAGCTTAAATTGCAGTCCGTTTTGACAATACACACTTTCTTTCCTCAATTTAAATTTTAATAAGTAAATGAATCGAAAAATTACGGTTGCCTTGGCAACGGGTATATTATTCTTTTGTACTGGAGCTATGGCTCAGCGTCCGTCAGGAACGATGCCTGCCGCTGGCGCCGGCACGACCGGTGCGCCGGGTGGTATGGGCAACCGGCCGGCCAGCACCGGCCCCAAGCCTTACAGCGAAGTTATTACCGACAAAGCTAAAACCAGCAGGGGCCTTTTTACTACACACAGGGTAGATAACAATTATTACTTTGAAATCCCTGACTCGTTATTGAACCGCGAAATACTGGTGGTAAGCCGTATTTCCAAGGCGCCGGCTGGCGAAAGGGCCGGTTTTCTGGGCTATGCAGGGGATGAGATCAATGAGAATGTTATTTCTTTTGAAAAAGGCCCCAATAACCGTATCTTTTTAAGGAGCATTTCCTTTCAGGAATACGCCAGCGACTCGGCAGGTATGTTCCAGTCGGTGCGCAACTCCAACCTCCAACCCATCAGTGCCGCTTTCGACATAAAAGCGTTTGCCAGGGACTCTGTAACAGGCCGCAGGGGTACTGTTATTGACGTTACCGATTACATTTCAGGTGATAACGATATTTTGTTTTTTGACAACAGAATCAAACGTTCCTTAGGGTTAAGCGCTTATCAAAGAGAAAATTCCTATGTAATTGATATCAGGCCTTTTAAAGATAATATTGAGCTGCAAACGGTAAAAACCTACATGCGTACGCCCACACCGCAGGGTGGTGGCGCCGGCACACCGGCTGCAGCTTTAAGCGGCAATGCGGGTTCGCCCAGCACTTTTGAGATCAACAGCTCGATGGTGCTATTGCCTAAAATACCTATGAAGGGCCGTTATTTCGATCCCCGTGTTGGCTTTTTTGCTACTAGCTTTACTGATTTTGACGCCAACCCCCAGGGTGTTGAAAGAGTGCGTATGATCACCCGGTGGAGGCTTGAACCCAAGCCCGGGGACGAAGCGAAATACCTCCGTGGTGAGCTGGTAGAACCGGCCAAGCAGATTATTTATTATATTGATCCGGCCACGCCGCGTAAATGGGTGCCTTACCTGATAGCCGGTGTTAATGACTGGAATGTTGCCTTTGAAAAGGCTGGCTGGAAAAATGCGATAGTTGCCAAAATGGCGCCGGTCGGCGATTCTACCTGGAGCCTGTATGGTGCCAATTATTCCGCTATCGTTTACAAGCCTTCCGATGTGGCCAATGCCAGCGGTCCTAACGTACACGACCCCCGGAGCGGTGAAATTCTGGAATCACATATTAACTGGTACCATAACGTCATGAACCTGGTTCGCGACTGGTATTTTATTCAAACCGCAGCGGTGGACCCTCAGGCCAGAACCCTGCGTTTCCCCGATTCGTTAATGGGCCAGCTGATCCGCTTTGTGTCTTCGCACGAGGTAGGTCATACCCTGGGACTTCGTCATAACTATGGCTCTTCTTCTACCGTGCCGGTAGAGAACCTGCGTAATAAGGCCTTTGTGGAAGCCAACGGCCACACGCCTTCTATTATGGATTATGCCCGCTTTAATTATGTGGCGCAGCCGGAAGATAATATCAGCGAAAAAGGATTATTCCCCCGCATCGGCGATTATGATAAATGGGCTATTGAATGGGGTTATAAATGGCTGCCGGAAGCCAAAACGCCTGCTGCTGAAGTTCCCATACTGAATAAGATGGTAATGGATAGCCTGAAAAACAAACGTTTGTGGTTTGGTACGGAAACAGATCCTGATGATCCCCGCGGACAAAACGAAGACCTGGGCGACAATGCCATGTTAGCCAGCAGTTATGGCATCAAGAACCTGAAACGCATCTTGGCCAAGCTGCCCGAATGGACAAAAGAAGAAAATAAGGATTACTCAAGCCTTGATGAAATGTATGGTCAGCTAACGAGCCAGTTTGGAAGATATATGGGCCATGTGGCAAAAAGTATCGGCGGTATCATGACCACACCTAAAATGGTAGAACAACCAGGTGTTGTAGTTGAATTTGTACCAAAAGCCAGACAAAAAGAGGCGATGCAGTTTTTGCAGGAGCAGTTGTTCAAAACCCCTGAATGGATAGTGGATAACAATATTGCCGAATACACCGGCGGCAATAAGCTCACTGTTATCAGCAGCCTGCAGGATGGAACATTGACCCGCCTGCTGGGTAACAGCAATATGAACAAGCTTTTCCGCTTTGAGGCTGAAGGTAAAAACCCTTATACAGCTGCCGAAATGATGACCGATCTGCGGAAAGGTATTTGGAGTGAGCTAGCCACCCGTCAGGCTATTGATATTTACAGAAGAAACCTGCAAAAATCCTATACGGAAAAGCTGATCAACAACCTTGAGCCCCCCGCCACCGGGGCTACCGTGGTTGTAGGTGGCAGAGGAGGCTTTAGTGCGGGTACTACCTACAGCCAGACAACCGATGCGGTTTCTATTGCGAAAGCACAGTTAAGGCAACTGGCAGCAGACATCAGACTGGCATTGCCAGCCTATAAAGATGCAGCCAGCCGGGCACACCTTCAGGATGTACTGGACAGGATTACAGAGGCGCTTGACCCGAAAAAAGGATAAATAAGCTTTCTTTAATTATAAAAAGCCTCCGTTTTTTGCGGAGGCTTTTTATTTTCCTTGTTTCAAAACCAGCCGGCAACCTGGATATATCAATAAAAAACAGCTTTGGAAATCATCAATCTGTTTATATAAGTAGTTGATTTACAACCTTTTTAGCTGACCTCCCAAAAAGCATAATATTTTGAAAGCCACCCGCATTTTCCCTGCTCAGCAGGTAAACTGTTCAAAACCTATGTTTAAATCTATACCCTGATCCAAAGCAAAATGGTTAATGCTTTCTACAAAAGAAAAATCGGCAATAATGGCCCTGATGCGGTTAATATCGTTGGCAAATATCCGGTCTTCATTGGCAAACCCTACAAACTGCCGCACATAATCATGTGCAAAATCGAGCACAACGCTGCTTTTCAGCGGCAGCCTGAACTCAATGGCCTGGCTGGCGCAAAGCAGTTCAATAGCCAGTATATATTCCAGGTTATCGATAATCTTAGCCAGCTTTCTGCCGCTGATACTGCCCATGCTCACATGATCTTCCTGCCCCAGCGATGTAGGAATGCTGTCGGCACTTGCCGGGAAACAAAGGGTCTTGTTTTCTGTTACCAGCGCTGCCGTAGTGTACTGCGGAAGCATAAAACCGCTGTTGAGCCCAACGTCTTTCATTAAAAGCATCGGCAGGCCCCATTTACCCTCTAGCATCAGGTAGCAGCGGCGGTCTGAGATATTTCCGGTTTCTGCCGCGGCAAAACAGGCATAGTCAAGGGGCAGCGCTAAGGGCTGTCCGTGAAAATTACCGCCGCTGATCGTATCATCAGCACTGAATAGGACCGGATTATCAGTTACTGCATTCGCCTCTGTTTCGGTCAGCTCCTTCAGGTGAAGCCAGGCCTGTCTTGAAGCGCCATGTACCTGTGGCATGCAGCGTAAGGAATATGGATCCTGTACCCGGCCGCAATCGCGGTGGCTTTGCATAATATCGGAATGGGCGAGCAGTTGCCGCAGCCGTTGCGCCACCAGGCAATTACCGGCAAAGGGCCGCAGCCGGTGAAGCCTTTCATCGAAAGGCGCACTGGTACCGGTAAGCGATTCCAGGCTCATGGCGCCGATAATATCAGCCGCTTCCAGGCAATTATGCAGCCGCTGCACCGCTTTTATGGCATAAGCCAGGATAAACTGGGTACCGTTGATCAGTGCCAGTCCTTCCTTAGGGCCAAGCTTCACCGGCGCCAGACCTGCCTCATTTAGAGCTTCTTGTGCAGGTACCACCTTGCTGCCCTTATTGTCTGTCACTTGCACTTCACCTAAACCGATCAGCGGCAGAAACAGGTGGGCCAGGGGCGCCAGGTCGCCTGAAGCGCCAACACTTCCCTTTTCAGGCACTACGGGAATGATATCATGGTCGATATGCCAGATGATCCGTTCCACAGTAGCCAGCTGAATACCGGAGTAGCCCTGCGCCAGTGCATGAACCTTGGTAACGAGCATCAGCTTCGCTATTTCTGCCGGCACCGGGTCACCAACGCCTACACTATGGCTTTGTAGTATTTTATACTGAAGCGTAGCCGTATCTTCTTCACTAATTTTAGTATTGGATAAAATGCCGAAACCGGTGTTTATACCATAAACGGTATGCCCGGCATGTACGATGGCGGCCACATCGTCGCTACTTTTTACAATACGATCTTTTACCTCGTCGCAAAGGATGCCCTTTACGCTGTTTTGGACTATGGCAATGGCGGTTTTAACGGTCAGGTTGTCCCTTCCGTAGAAGAAAATGCTATTCATAATAGAGTACCGAAAATAAGATATAACTTAGATGTAAGAATCTTATTAAAAATCTAATATGGAAAACCTACTACTGCTTTTTATGAACGGACTGTTTGCCAAGTCTTCATTTACAAAAAAGGGCGCCGCTGCCAAAAACAAACTGCCTGTTCAGGTGCCCGGCCTCTGCTCAAAAAATATTTCTCCCTGCGGAGATGAGCTTTATTTTGGCGAACATTGCCATCAGCAAGCTGCTTACGGCGCTATACATATCAAATTAAAAAGGCGTTACCCGCCGGGGCAGGCATTTCAATTGCTAAAAAAGTATATCGAAAATCTGAAGAAAGCACATGCCATTTTACATGAAACCGAAGGCGGGGAAAGTGCTTCTTCGTTTATTACTTACTGGCAGGATGCCAAGGGTGTTGACTGGAAGGGACGGGCCGTTGTAGAAGCCCGCAGCCTTTCTTTCTTGTATGTCAAAAATTTTACGTCTGTCAGCACAGAAGAGCATGACAGGTTTCTATACAGCTCCCTCTCTCCTGCCGGCCTTTGAAGTATAGTTTAATTATTTATATTTGCACCACTTTTATAAAAGCGGGAAGGAAACCTTATGGGTCATTTTCTACGGACCGGTAGCTCAGCTGGATAGAGCAGCTGCCTTCTAAGCAGCAGGTCATTGGTTCGAATCCAATCCGGTTCACCTAACAAATTAAATGCCTTGTAAATCAACGATTTATGAGGCAATTTGTTTTAGGCAACCGCTGATGACTAACTCCTGCTTAATTTTGAGCAATTACCGGGCGCAGAAATCAGCACTATAGCTGTGTATCATCTTTACCAAGAAAGTAAATGGCCTAGCTACAGGCTGGATCAGCATTTTGGCAGATCATTATAGCCGGCTATTTAAGGCATAACAAGGATTAGCTGTAATATTGAGCCAAAAGAATTGTATGCGACCTGTAAAGCAGTACCCTTTTTACATAAAAAGTACGGTTATTATTTTTGGACTAGTGCTGTTGAGCTATTCGCTGGCCAGCCTGCGTGAAATACTGGCGCCTATCGCTTTCTCACTTATTATCGCCATACTTCTGAATCCACTTGTAAACAGGCTTCGGCAAAAAAAGATTGGGAAAATATGGGCTATTTCCATAGCACTTGCTGTTGCCCTGCTTTTTGTAGCGGGCATTCTTTATTTCATTTCTTCCCAGCTTATGAAATTCGGAGACAACCTGCCGGCGTTAAAAGCAAAGTTCAACGAGCATTTCCTGGAGATACAAAGCTGGGTAGCCGATAAATTCAATATACCCGTAAAGGATCAGGAAAAGAAAATAACCGAGCTGATGAGCAGCAGCGAGGCTTTGTTAGGCAAAGCGGCGGGCAGTGCCCTGGGAACCATCGGCTTTTTTGTGCTGGTGCCGATTTATATTTTCCTGCTGCTTTTTTATAAAACGCTGATGATCAATTTTCTGCACGAGTCCTTTGCAGAAGAAAACAGCACCCAGGTTTCAGAAGTATTAGGTGAAACAAAGACAGCCATACAAAGTTATATGGTGGGGCTGCTGCTGGAAGCCCTGGTGGTGGCCGTACTGAACTCAACGGCCCTGCTTATCATAGGCGTGCCCTATGCCATCCTGCTGGGCGTGATAGGTGCCTTGCTTAATATGTTGCCCTACATTGGCGGTATTATTGCCATTGCCCTGCCGGTGCTGATGGCTGCCGTAACAATGGACGGCTTTTCAGCTCCGGTTGCCATAGTAGCGGCATACGGCGCCATACAGTTTATCGACAACCACTTCCTGGTGCCGTTCCTTGTATCGTCAAGGGTAAAGATCAATGCCTTTTTTTCCATTGTAGTCGTGCTGCTGGGCGGCGCTCTCTGGGGCGTATCGGGCATGTTCCTGTCGATTCCCTTTGTGGCCATTCTTAAAATCATATTCGACCGGTTGCCTGAGATGAAACCCTGGGGCAAGCTGTTGGGTGATACCGTTCCTACCTATCACAAAGGAGAAATATGGATGCGGCGGATGCGCAGGAAACGAGCCCTTTCAGAAAAAATAGTTGAAAAAACTGAAGGTAAGGATTAAGCAGCAAAACCTAAGTACCCTGTCAATTATATAAGTTCAGAATTAAGATATTAGATATTGGGATATTGGATATTTAAATATCCAAATATCAACAGGCCTTACATTTATTTAACTGACACTGTAGTAAGTTATAAGTCAGTTAGTTCTGGTTCGATCCGGCTGAAGGCGGGGTTTCACCATTTAAATGGCGGATGCACCTGTACAGGCTTTTTCCCTCCCTCAAACCCAATATAGTTGTCAGGAATCTGGTACAGCCCGACAGCCCTATTGGCTGCCGGTTGACCATTTTTGCTAACCTGCAAACTGTATCATTAAACAAGGGCAGCATTTTCCCCCATCCCGCCCGCAGTTTCCAGCGCCATACCGGTATCTCCTGTTTGAACAGGGCTATCGGCATATTTTGTCAGTAAAAAGCCATGTTCTATCAGGAAATCAAGGTTCCAGCGACGAACCATTCCATGATTGGGTAAGCCAGGGCTTTCCACGTGCCGGATAGCATTCCCAAAACCATAATACTGGGTAATTTCAGCCGGGGTGATACTGAAAGGAGCAGATTCCAGTAAAGGGAAGTATTCCAGAGTGATCACCAGTTGCTGCGTGCCGATGCCGGAAAGGCGGTTAATGGTTTCCAGATATTTCATTCGCATATCGTATGGTAATGCCACCAGGGAAGCCCGGTCAAGAATCCAGTCTATCGGGCCTATTTCTTCAGACGTAAGCTCCATAAAGTCACGGCGGTAAATGGTGATATTTCCCGATACATAGGTGGTATCGTCCGGCTGGGATACAGGCAGGTTATTTTCACTAAAAAACTGGTGGATCGCTTCTTCTACCAGCTCTACCCCGATCACTTTATTGGCATACTGTGCCAGATACAGCAGATCGACTGTTTTACCGCAAAGCGGTACCAAAATGTTTTTTTCCTCAATCTCACGGGGTGCCATGTATTGAAGGACATAAGGATGGATGTCTTTACGATGGAAAGATGTGTGAAATCCACCTAATTCCCAGGAATTGTGCCAGAAAGATGCTTGCATGATTTTATTTTTAGAAACGTTGGTTAAGGGTGCAAACATAAATTGTCCGCTGTATCGGTATAACACAGATTCATGAGTTGCAGGTTTTGGTTTATAAATGGTAGATTTTACCCGATTATCGGCGTTGCCCCCTGGATTTTAAACCGGTTTTTCAGCCAAGATTTTTAAAATCTATCCTAAAGAGAAAGCTATTGGGTAAATGAAGCAGCTTTTTGTGACTGATTATTTAATCTGCTGTGTAGGAACCGTGTCAGGCTGTGTTTCCAATAATACGATGAACGTATTTTTAGTGTAAACGTAAAAAATTGAAATGCACAGAAATTTTACCCAGAGAGATTTTGGACCTGTATCCGGATATACGACTGGAACCGGGATTACAAGGACTGATTAGGATTTACAGGACAATGGTAATCTCACCCTGCAACCTGTTTTTGGAGTTGTTTTCAATTAACCTAAATCCGAATGTTGAATTGTAAAACCAGTAAGAAACCGGCAGGCTTATCCTGCAAATCCGACAAGTCACTTGAAATCCCGGTTCTGATATGCGTTTTATACTGATCATAAAGTCGATTGCCAGGATTAAAACCGGCAAATCCAGTCCAGTCTCATCATAAAATTTACCCCGGTTAAAGTAAGGGGTTTCTCTTAAAATTTGTATATTTGCAGGGCAGTATCCAATTATATTTAATACAATAAATTTCCGACTCCTTAAAACCAATTTATGAAAAAACAATTGACAGTCAACATTCCGAACGGTAACGGTGAAGAAGGACTTACACAAGCCTGCAGAAGGGGAGAATTATTCCGCGGCGACCGCCAGCTTGAAGTGCTTTATAAAGAAGGTTACCGAATTTATAACTATTCTGTTCTGGATAATAAAAACCAGGCTAATAATACTCAGGTTGAGGTTTTTCTAAGAAAATAATACGAATTTCTGATGCCAGATAATTTCCTGCCGGCCCCTCTGTAGCGTCCCTTACCCAATCCTTTACTTTTACCCGTATTTGGTTTATAATATAGTCTTTCCCCCTTCGGTACAGATTTTAGATGAGCTGTACGCATGAAATTATCTTTTCACGGGGCGGCCCGGACAGTAACCGGTTCCAAACATTTATTACAGCTCAGTAATGGTAAAAAAATACTGTTCGATTGCGGTCTCTTTCAGGGGCTGGGTCAGGACACGGACGAGCTGAACAGGGATTTTGGCTTTAAGCCTGGGGAAATCGATGTTCTCCTGCTCTCTCATGCGCATATCGACCATACCGGTCTTATTCCAAAACTGGTAAAGGAAGGATTTGCCGGTAAAATCATCAGCACAGAAGCTACCAGGGAGCTTACTGCTATTTTACTGCAAGACAGCGCTGAAATTCAAACTTATGAAACGGAATATCATAAGGCCAGCCGGGGAAAAGAGGAGTTGCCGGCCCCTGAGCCGCTTTATACGGTAGCAGACGCAGCGGCAGCCATGGATCTTTTTGAGACGGTACCTTATAATGAATGGATTACCGTTACAGATGGGGTAAAGGCAATTTTCAACAGCACAGGCCATCTGATTGGCTGCACTGCCATCACCGTAGCGGTAGAAGAAGGGGCTAAAAAAACAACCATTTTATACAGCGGCGATGTGGGCAGGTACCGTTCGGTATTGCTGCAGCCGCCGGCTGAATGCATACAGGCCGATTATGTGATCCTGGAAAGCACTTATGGCGATAAGCACCACGATATAAGTTTTAGCCTGATTAAAAGCCTGCGGCAATGGGTAGAAAAAATATGTGTGGAAGGCGGCGGCAAGCTCGTAATTCCTGCATTCAGCGTAGGCCGTACGCAGGAAATATTATATGCCCTGAACCAATTAAGCCTGGAAAAAAGGCTGCCGGAAATTGCTTACTTTATCGACAGTCCGCTGAGCCAGAAGGCAACAGAAACCATAAAAAAACATACAGATCTATTCAATCCCCGCCTGCAGGAGGTTTTAAAGATAGATGATGACCCGTTCCAATTTCCGGGTCTCCAATACATAGAAACGGTGGAAGACAGCCGGAAGCTGGTAGATTATGACAAGCCCTGTGTTATTATTTCGGCAAGCGGCACAGCCGATGCCGGCAGGGTAAGGCATCATATTAACGCCGTTATCAACAAACCCGACTGTGCTATATTAATGTCCGGTTATTGCGGACCCAAATCGCTGGGCGGCCGGTTACTGAGCGGCGCCAGGGAAGTAGAGATTTTTGGCGATCTGCAGCCTGTGGCAGCACAGATTGGCCAGTTGCAGGGTTTAAGTGCCCATGGCGACTGCGATGACCTTTGCCGCTTTCTTTCCTGTCAGGATGCGGGCGGGGTAAAAGGGATTTTCTTGGTTCATGGTGAATATACGGTGCAGGAAGCATTTTGCCATAAGCTGGAATCGAAAGGCTACCGGAACATCAGGATACCGGCGCAGCACCAGGAATACGAAATATGAATGAAGTCCGGAAGCCGCAAAGACGGGAATCCAAAGTAGATAGCTTCTTGTTTTTCCTACTTTGCGGCCTTTTCTACTTTATCAGCGTTTTTGCCTCTTTAATAAGGCATAGCAACATGTCTGTAAGCTGCTGTTTTTGCTCATCGTTAAAATTGGCCGTTGTCAGCTTATCCTTATCTCCTTTAAACTGAATGGAGACTATCTTTTTTTTGGTAAGCCTTTCCAGATTGTAAGGCGTATCGGCTGCATTTTTGAACAGCATATGAAAAGCACCCTGACAATTCATGCTGCCGCCGTTTTTAAGATTCACCTTCATCCGGTCGCCTTCAAAGTTGATAACAGCGGTGGAGGCATCGTTAAAGCAAGTTCCGGGGTTTTTTATCCAGAAGAAAAGATCGATTTCTTTGGTGCCGGCATCCATTGACACCGACAACTGAACACCATCTGCCGTATTGAACGGAACAAAACCGGTTGACAGCTTTGCCTCATGCGTAAAAGGGTCTGTATCTTTCTTCAACTTACAATCCTGGGCGGCGGCAAAAAGCGGCAGTAAGAAAAGGAGGCCGAGTAATTTTTTCATGGTAGATCTATTCCTTCGCTTAACGAAATTATCCGGGGTAAAGTTGCATCCGTGTATTTCAAATCCGCCCGGAGCGTTTTTAAACCCCAACAAAGAGCACAAAAGAAAGGGTATTTTTAAGGGTCAGTGACAGGGACCGCGGATCGGCCAAGGGGATTTCTGTCGCTGGCTACACCATAAAATGTTTTGGTTATACCAAACTGCTGCCCGGAAAGTTGATCAGGCCTGAACTCCTCCCTGGGTGCCGGAGGCGCCATACTTTTCCTGCCAGTCCAGGATGCCGCCTTCCACATTGTACGTTTCCTTAAAACCCAGCCCGTCAAGCACCATACAGGCCATCATGCTGCGCTTGCCGCTGCGGCAATGGATATATACCGGCTCGTCCTTCATATCTTCCAGCTCTTCTATCTGCATGCTTTGAATTTTGCCCAGCGGCACCAGCCTGGCGCCTTTTATATTGGTCTCGGCATACTCGCCGGGTTCCCGCACATCAATCAGGTTGATGGGCTCGCCGCTGTCCAGCTTTTGCTTTAATTCTTCTACGGAAATACTTTTCATGTAAGTCGTTTTTTAGGATTTACAAAATTTATGGTTCGTTAGGAGGTTCCTGTACAGGCGGTAGTACAGCCGTGGAATCTGTTACCGGCGACTCCCGGCCGGCAAAAATGTCGATCATTTGCCCTGTACGGATCCTGATCTGCAAGCCATCTTCCGTTTTAGGTTTTGGCCGCTGATCTCTCACATAGGCATTAAGGGTATCTGTTACATCCGGATCGACAATAATGGTGTAGGTTAAACCCTGCCCGTCCAGAAAAGCTTTGGCCTGTGCTATCGTTAAGCCTTTAAGATCAGGCACCGCCATTTCCACGTTACCTACGCCGCTGGCCAATACCAAGGAGATGCGGCTGCCCATTTTTATTTTATCACCGGGCCTGATGGACCGGCCGTTATACAGCATTTCCAGCACCGAATTAGTGGCAAAGTCAGGTCTGAAAGTAGTATCCCCTAATTTAAGTCCTGCATTCTTTAAGGTAAATTCTGCATTCCTGAAGCTAAAACCAATCAGGTTAGGCATTTCTATATCCGGCGTTACAAATCGGTTGATCGTTATATAAACGGTACGGGCCGCTTTTACGATTTCGTCTGCTTCCGGCACCTGTTTAATCACAATACCCGGCGGCAGCGAATCGTAATAGACCGAATCCTGAATCACATAATCAAAACCCTTGTCCGCCAGCAGCTTTTTTACATCTTCCAGCTTTTTCCTGTTGAGGGCAGGAACCGTTCTTGACTCTCCGTGGTGGGTCAGCCAGTTCAGTGACCAGACCAGCAAGAGCATAATAACGACAATAATGATGATACCTGCCAGTATGTTCACCCAAAGCGGACGACGGGTTATGAATCTAAACATGCCGTTTCAAATATTTGGCGGAAAGATAAAAGAAAAGTTTTTAGTGCGGCAGGGCAAACGGGGTGAAAAGGAGTCAAAGGAGTCAAAATAGTCACATAAGTCATAGGTTGTCTGATAGTTATAACCATTTGACTTTTTAACTCATTTGACTATTTTCGACTTTTTTCCAGCGCTTCTTCTGCCAGACCGGTGTAAAATTCCTTCAGGTTCCGGCCAAAGGCCCTTACCTGCTGCGGAACAATGCTGGCATCGCTTTGCCCCGGAATGGTGTTTATTTCCAGCATATAAGGTCTTGCCTGTTCGGCATTATAAATAAAATCGATACGCACCACGCCGTTGCAGTTGAAAACCTGGTACACCTTCTCGGCCGTGCTTCTCAGGGCCGCCGCCCATTCTTCCGGCAGATCGGCAGGGGTTATTTCATTGCATTTACCTTTGTATTTGGCCTCAAAATCGAAGAATTCGTTATGGGTTACCACTTCAGTAATAGGAAGAACCGTTACCCCGCCCCGCCAGCCGAAAACGCCTACCGTAAACTCCCGGCCCCTGATCATTTGCTCCACAATCACCTGCTCGTCATGCTCAAAGGCTTTTTCAATAGCCCCCTTCAGATCAGCGGCCTCCGTAACCTTGCTCATGCCGATGCTGGAGCCTCCATTATTGGGTTTTACAAAAAGCGGAAGCTTCAGGCTGCTCAAAATGGCATCTGTTTCCCAAGAACTGCTTTTAAAAAGCAGCACTGAAGGCGCTACCGCAATACCTGAAGCGCCGGCAACAGCCGTAGTGTACCGTTTATTGAAAGTAAGGGAAGACACTGCAGCATTGCAGGAAGTATAAGGCAGCCCCAGCATATCAAAATAGCCCTGCAGCTTGCCATCTTCGCCAGGTGTGCCGTGCATACCTATAAAAACAGCGTCAAAAGTAATTTTCTGATCGTTAACAGTTATAGAGAAATCATTTTTATTTACTTCTGTTTTAGCGCCGTTCTCCGCTTCATAAAACCACCCGGAAAGGTTAATGTCGATTTTATAAACTTCGAACCGGTCCTTATCCAGGTGATGATAAATGGTATTGGCCGACAGATAAGAGATAACCGCCTCATCGGAAAAGCCACCAGTTACCAGCGCTATTTTTTTTTTCATGGCTGTTATATGCAAATGGTTCGCACCAAACGAACCATTTTTGTTTTTAACTGATTATTTTCAACTGTATAAGAATAAAACTGTTCAACTTTTACCCGTTTACAAACGTTTTTACACTCCTTAAGACTAACCGGTAAACCGCAAGTCCGTAAATGGACGAACTTGTAAGCCTCAGAGGTGCAGGCGTTCCTTTTTGTCAAGCAATTCTGCTACGGTTTCGCGGTACATTTCATCGGGTACGCAACAATCTACCGGGCAAACGGCGGCGCATTGCGGCTCTTCGTGAAAGCCCTGGCATTCTGTGCATTTACTGGGACTAATATAGTAAGTATCAACCGCCAAAGGAGCATTCCGGTGGCCGGCGTCAACCGTTGCTCCATCCACTAAGGTATAAGCGCCTTTTACCGATGTGCCGTCCGCAATAGCCCATTCAACGCCGCCTTCGTAGATGGCATTGTTCGGACATTCGGGCTCACAGGCGCCGCAGTTAATACATTCATCTGTTATTTTGATAGCCATATTCTGTATTTATTAAAATTTACGTCAACTTTGTCAACGGGGAGCAAAGTTACTAACAATATTTATACCTTACAGTGCCCTGTTGGCTAACCCGTTACTGAAAAGAGGCGAAGGCTTAAACGATGAACATGAATTTAACAAGAAGAAGAGATGTATTGGTAGAACTGGGCAACCGCCTGGCCACAGAAACGGAAGAACTGACAGCGATAAAAGAACGGGCATTTGCGGCCAATAACTGGTTTATACCCGGCTTTATCGATCTTTCCCTGCAAAATATTATACAGCAATACCTGCAGTCACGGGCATTGCTGAGCCTGATTCAAAAATATAGTTTGCCGGAAGAGACGCCCCATCCTAAAAAAGTCGGTATTGTAATGGCCGGCAATATACCGCTGGTAGGATTTCATGATCTGCTTTGCGTTTTTATCACCGGCCACCAGGCTGTCATCAAACCTTCCTCAAAAGATGAGGTGTTGGTCAAGTATATCGTAAAAAAGCTGGTTGAACTGGAGCCTGCGGCAGCACCTTATGTTGCCGTTAGCGAAATGCTGAGGGGATGCGATGCCTACATTGCTACCGGCAGTAATAACAGCGGCCGCTATTTTGAGCATTATTTTGGTAAATACCCATCCATCATCCGGAAAAACCGTACTTCCGTAGCCGTTCTTTCCGGTAGTGAAACGGCGGAAGACCTGCGGCAATTGGCAGATGATGTGCACCTGTATTTCGGGCTGGGCTGTCGCAATGTGACACAACTGCATGTGCCGCGGGGTTACGATTTTGTTCCCTTGCTGGAAGCTTTTAGGAAGTACAGCTATTTTATGAACCATCATAAGTATAAAAACAATTACGATTACAACCTGGCCATTCATATACTCAATAACCGGTATTATATGACCAATGACAGCATAATACTGGTGGAAGACAGCAGCCCGTTTTCCCCTATTGCCCAACTGCATTATCAATATTATGATAACAGGCAGAACCTGCTGCAAAAATTGCAGTCCGATACGGCTTTACAGTGCATTGTTGGCAGTGAAAACATACATTTTGGCGGTGCCCAGCAGCCCCACATTTTCACTTATGCAGATGGAATTAATACGGTAAACTTTTTGCGCAACCTTAGTTAACTTTGCTTAACGGGCGGTGTTAAAGAAGTACGAAGACCTTAGTAAATAATTGTTAAAGCGGATTAGTGGCAATCATTTAAAACGCATTGTACAGTTATTTTGAATGGTCAAGGCACGTAATTTGACGTACTGATATTCTAAAAATTTATAAATCTTTCAACATGAATCTGAAACAAATCTTATTTACTGTAGCAATCAGTGCTGTTTCTGCTGTTGGCAGCGTTGGTCTTTACAATAAATATGTAAAACATGAAAACACAACGGTTGGCGTGGTTCAGGATGGTAAGCTGCCTGCCAACTACGCCGGTTTTTACGACGGCAAGATCAACGGCCCGTCAGAAACGATCGATCTTACCAAAGCAGCCAATGCTTCTGTTCCGGCCGTAGTGCATATTAAAACCAAGATCCCGGCTAAAAAGCTTTCCAATAATCTCGGCAACAGCCGCCGGCAAAGCCTGGGCTTTGGCGACGATCTCTTTGAGCAGTTTTTTGGCCAGGGTATGATGCGACCCAATATCATTCCTGAGCAAAGGGCTTCGGGCAGCGGCGTTATCATCAGCGAGGATGGCTATATCGTTACCAATAACCACGTGGTAACAGCCGAAGGCGGCGGCAGTATTGCCGACGAAATTACCGTAACCCTTCACAACGGCAAGTCTTACAAAGCCAAAGTTATTGGCCGTGATCCCAGTTCTGATCTGGCAGTGCTGAAAATTGATGCCTCCAACCTGCCATTCCTGGTGTATGGCAACTCCGACAGCATTCAGTTGGGTCAATGGGTATTGGCTATCGGTTACCCCTTAACACTCGAAACCACTGTTACAGCCGGTATTATTTCCGCTACGGGCCGGAGCATCGACATTAACAGGCGTCAAAGCCGCGGCGATACGCCGGTTGAATCATTTATTCAGACCGATGCGGCTGTAAACCAGGGAAACAGCGGCGGTGCGCTGGTAAATGCTAATGGGCAACTGATCGGTATCAACTCAGCTATTTTGGCACCTACCGGTACTTATGCAGGTTATTCTTTCGCCATTCCGGTAAATATCATCAAGAAGATTGTTGACGATATCATTAAATTCGGCGATGTGCAGAGAGGATATCTCGGCATTACCTATAATACCGGTCAGGGTGCTGCTGATGATGACAAAGCCGTTGACAATAAAGTGGTAGGCGGTGTTGTAGTAGCTGCTGTTTCTCCTGATGGCGGTGCTGCCAGTGCAGGCATTAAAAAAGGCGATATCATTACCAAAGTGAATGGCGCTACTATAGTGACTGGTATCCAGATGAGTGCCCAGATCGCCTCTTTCCGGCCGGGTGATAAAGTGCCGGTCACTTATCTCCGTAACGGTAAGGAATATACGGTAAATGTGGTATTGAAGAAAAAAACCGATGTTGTTACGGCTGTTAATTCTTCTGCCAGACTGGGTGGGGAATTAGCTACTTTAGATAAAAGCAAAGCCACTAAATACGGTCTGAGTGGGGGCGTAGTGGTAAATAAGGTTACTGATGGCGGCGCTTTAAGCCGTTCCCGCATTTTGCCGGGTTTTATCATAACATCCATTGTTGCCGGTGAAGATGAGGTAGAAGTGAACAGCCTGGAAGATCTGAACAATGCCCTGCAAAACGCTGCAGGTACAGTAAGGGTAAGAGGCGTTTATCCCGGTGATGAAGATACCTATACGTATCCGATCAGATTACAAGACTAAATCGGCAATTATACAATAAAAAAGCCCGTTCTGCTGTAGAACGGGCTTTTTTTATTGTATCCAGCTTGTATAGTATGGTCGGGAAATAGACTTCTTCGGAAAATAGTCAGGGTATCGTTCCCAATATGTACAATAGTAAACCGCTGGTGCCCGAAGTTTCCATGTGCCGGAGGGAAATCTGGTAGGTAGCATAAAAGCACAATGTTTTCCATAGCGTTCTGTAGGAACGCCTGGTGCAACAGGTGAAATAGCACCACCCGTTCCTACGGAACATCATTATCAGGTTCCCCTTCTATTTTTTACCTACCCCGTCTTCCTCGGGAAGAGGGCCAGGCTGTTTCCTGAAGAAGCCTGATAAAGGCCTGTTGTTATTTTGCCCATAAAACAGAAAAAGCCGTCCGGAAAGGCGCCGTTTTAAAATTTTATTATATTTTGTGCTGTATGAATAGAAATAAGAACGGCCTTGTAGTCCTTGCCATTTGCCTTTTGATAACCAGTTTTTCTCAGGCCCAAACCGTTGCCAGCCAGCAAATGCGGCAACTGATCAATAAAAACTTCAGGGATGCGGCTGACCAGTATAAGGTGCTGATGCAAAAAGTGCCGGCCGATTCCATGCCCCGGTCTTTTGACCCTAAAACAGGCAGATCGATCAACAGCAACCGCACCTGGTGGTGCAGCGGGTTTTACCCCGGCAGCTTGTTGTATATTTATGAATACACCAAAGATGCAACGATCAAAGAAGAGGCGCTGAAAAAGCTCCGGTTACTGGAACCGACCAAATACCACACCAGGGATCATGATCTGGGCTTTATGATGTTCTGCTCTTTTGGCAATGCGTATCGTATTTTGGCAACCCCCGCCTATAAAGAGGTCATTCTTACTTCTGCCCAATCGCTTTCTACCCGCTACCGGCCGTCCATCAAAGCCATACAATCCTGGGATTCCTCAAAAACCTTTAAATGCCCGGTCATTATTGATAATATGATGAACCTGGAACTGCTGGAATGGGCCAGCCGCAACGGAGGTGACAAAACCCTGGGCGATATAGCCGTTACACATGCCAATACAACAATCAAAAATCATTTCCGCCCCGATTACAGCTCTTATCATGTAGTAGATTATAACCTGGCAACCGGCGGCATCTGGCGCAAAGCTACCGCACAGGGAGCGGCCGATTCATCGGCCTGGGCAAGAGGCCAAAGCTGGGGATTATACGGTTATACCATGATGTACCGTTTTACGAAAGATCCGGCGTATTTATCGCAGGCAAGGCATATTGCGGCCTTTTTGCTCCACCATAAGCGACTGCCATCAGATGACATTCCCTACTGGGATTTTGATGCGCCGGGCATTCCTGATACGTACCGCGATGCATCGGCCGGCGCTGTGATGGCTTCCGCTTTGCTGGAACTGGGCCAATATGTAAAGGGTGGAGAAAGAAAACAATACATTGCAGCGGCCGAAAAGATTATTAGGGCTTTATCCTCTGCTCAGTATAAAGCGGCTACCGGCTCCAACGGCGGCTTTCTCCTGATGCACAGCGTCGGCTCTATTCCCCATGGCAGCGAAGTGGACGTACCGCTTACCTATGCCGATTATTACTTTCTGGAAGCGATGCTGCGCTATAAAAAATGGTACCTGTAAGGTATCGCAGTTTATTGAGGATCAACGGGATACAGTTAAGGCCGCATATTCCGGATGCTTTTTAATGTAAGCAGCAATGTAAGGGCAATAAACAAGCAGGTGTAAATGTTCTTTCTGGGCTTTGTCCAAAACATATTTTGCCAGTTGAGCGGCATAGCCTTCGGACTGCTTGTCTTCCGGCACTTCGGTATGAAGAATCGCCATATTTTCTCCCTTCCACTCGTATTGTATAAAAGCGGCTTCGCCATTGTCAAAAACGATTTCAAAACGAAGGGCTTCTTTGTTATCCTTTACCGGTAAGGTTTGTTTTTCCATACTATGCTTATATTTAGTCGTTGAACGGCAAGATTACACCAAAATAGGATACGTTTGGTAATGAAGAAAAGTAGAACAGACGGGTGATTATAGTGTCCTAAAGACAATACAAAAAGCACAATGCCAAACGATTGATTATCATGCTAGTATTTTGGGGGATTGCGTTTAATAACATCAATCTTTGTGTTGCACGAATTTTCAAATCATCCAATTGAATACACATTCCTTCGATACCGTTAAGCTAATGACGTGATGGTCAGTTTTAATTGTAAGGCAGATATCAAAAAGTAAAAATTTCAATTATTCATCTCAAGGTTTTAAGAAGATTCTTATCAGCCAGTTAAATTATTTTTAACAGTAAGCAGAATGCTAACTCTTTATAAAAAGGGTTAATTTTATGCCATTCAGATAAATTAAAAAACTATTAATTATGGCGATTCCTGATTTTCCTAATGGATTTGAATCATGGCAAAGAACACACTTTGAAGTGGTAGAAGTATTATGCTATATAAGAGACCTCGAAGAGGGAAAACAGCCTAAGAGCTTTGCCGAATTAGTAGATCAATCTGCAACCCCGGAAATGTATAATCTTGCGCTCAACCTTACCAACAAATATGAAGAACAATCTAAAGGTAAAAAAAGAGAGCGGAGCCTTTTTGATGAAATAGAAGAATTTGTTTGGAGTGAAATTAAGACTTTATAATATGTTTTTATACAATTTAATCAGATTATTCGGAGAGTTGTGTAAGCATAGATTTTGAATCACAGATTAGGTATCAAAAACTTCGTGTAACAAAAGTATTGGATAAAAGCAGCTTCGCTTTTGTCAAAAGCCCTTTCAAAGCGAAGGGCTTCTTTGTTATCGTTTACCGGTAAGGTTTGTTTTTCCATATTAGGCTTAAGTTTTAGTTGTTGAGTAGCAAGATTACACCAAAATAGGATAAGCTTTTTGGTAATGCAGAAAGGTAAATAAGCGGGGATTGTATTTTATAATGACAATACGAGAAGTTTAACGTTAAGTGATTGATTATCAATGCAATTTTTGAAATTGCGTCTGATAAAATTAATCTTTGTTAGCGGTAGTTATTAAGATGGCATTCTTTTGTAATTTTAGCCATCTAAATTTCAATTAAATGTCCAAGAAGTCAACAAATCATGTGGTGCCATCCTCTTCTAGATGGTCTGTCAAGAAATCTGGTGCGACTAAGGCTTCTAAAACCTTTGATAAAAAGGATGAAGCAATAAAATATGGCCGTGAATTAAGCAAAAACGAAAAAACTGAATTGTATATCCATAAAAAGAATGGGATGATTCAGGAAAAAAACTCGTATGGGAGTGACCCCAATCCGCCTAAAGACAAAAACTAATGAGTTTTGAAACTAATGTCTTTATAAACTGCCCATTCGACGACACGTATATCAATGACTTACTTAAGCCAATGATATACGTGATAATTAAGAATGGATTTAACCCTCGCATGTCTTTAGAGGTTTCGGATTCAGGGCAGATTAGACTGGAGAAAATTACCGAGACAATAAGGAATTGCAAGTACGGCATTCACGATTTATCACTTGTCAAATCTAAAAAAGCAAAAGAATTTGCAAGGATGAATATGCCATTCGAATTGGGTATAGATTATGGACTTAGGAGAAGCGGCATTGCTCCGTTAAATACTAAGCAGTTTCTGACTCTTGAAGCAACAAAATATGACTATATGAGAGCCATATCAGATATTAGTGGCTTTGACATTAAAGTACATGGTAACGAAACAGAGAAGTTATTTGACTGTCTTTACTCCTGGTCTAGTGAAACACTAAAAATAAATAAGCAAGATCCACCACAAAAGCTTTTTGATGATTTTTTAGACTTTAATACGAGTTTATTCGATGAAAAGGCAGAAGAATTAGGCTCAGAAAAATTAGCGGCGAACTACATCGAAAAAGTAAGCATTCCTGAATACATTCAGGAGATACGAGAAAGACTATAACTACCGCTAACATGATGTTCATGAAATAGCAGCTTGATTACAAATTCTTAACAATATATCTTTATTGAAATCAGGAATAAGGGCGAAGTTAACGGAACTTGGACTTCTACTACTTCATAAACACCTTCCACGTTAGCCTCAAAATATAGCCACTTGGTACAGAAAGAATATTTCATATTATTTGTCCTTTTCTTTATTTCCTGTGATGTGAAGCCACACGTAAAGGCAGGTAATGCTGTAAATAATTCAACTGCCCCATATGCTGACAACCGAAAGGACACGGGCTTTTATCACAAATTATCCGATGCGGCCATTGCTTTAACCTTTCAGAAAGTAGTGTACAACCCGGCTTATTTTGTGATCCCCTACCCAAACGGAGATGTACCCAAAGGCTTCGGCGTTTGCTGTGATGTCGTTATCCGGGCTTACAGAGGCCTGGGAATTGACCTCCAAAAAGAAGTGCACGAGGATATGGCCCCTAATTTTGACAAGTATCCGCATAAATGGGGATTACAAACGACAGACAAAAATATTGACCACAGGCGGGTCCCGAACCTGATGAAATATTTTGAGCGAAAAAAGGCAGCCTTCCGCATTACAGCTGATGGAAAAGACTATGCTCCAGGTGATGTTGTTTGCTGGGATTTAGGAGAAGGGCTAACCCATATTGGCATCGTTATAGACAGGAAATCAAGCGACAATAGCCACAACCTGATCGTTCATAATATTGGTGGCGGTCAGGTAATCGCTGATTGCTTATTTAAGTATGCCATAATCGGACATTACCGTTTCCGGAAGTAATTTTCTGCTGGCAACAAGCGAGAGAACCTATTTAATAAGAACCCTGATAAAAGAATTCTCCTGACAACTTATAAGCCTTGCTGTAAAGTGTTCTCAATTCTTTGATACAACTCCTCCTCGCCTATTTCCTCCGCCACAAATTTTCTCCCGGTCACCTTTTCATACAGCTCAATATACCGGTTCGAGATAGTTGTTACCCATTCATCCGTCATTTGGGGCACGGTTTGCCCTTCCTTGCCCATAAATTCATTGGCAATCAGCCATTCCCGCACAAACTCCTTGCTCAACTGCTTTTGCTTCTCGCCCCTGGCCTGCCGTTCCTCAAAACCTTCCGCATAAAAATACCGGGAAGAATCGGGTGTATGAATTTCATCCATTAATACCACTTCGCCGCCCCTTTTACCAAATTCGTATTTCGTATCTGCCAATATCAATCCCTGTTGCCCGGCCAGGCTTTGTCCCCGCTTAAACAGGGCCAGCGCATAGTTTTTCACTACCGCCCAATCTTCAGCGTTTACCAGACCGGTTGCCAGTATATCCGTTTCCGAAATGTCCACGTCATGCCCTGCTTCCGCTTTAGTGGAAGGTGTGATCAGCGGTTCAGGAAAATAGTCTCCTTCCTTCAGGCCGTCCGCCATCAGGGCGCCGCATAAGATGCGCTGCCCGCTGCTGTAGGTACGCCAGGCATGGCCGCACAGGTTGCCTCTCACGACCACTTCCACCTTAAAAGGCTCGCACAGGTTGCCGATCGATACATTGGCCGCCGGCGTAGCCATCAGCCAGTTAGGACAAATATCTTTAGTAGCTTCCAGCATATAAGCGGCCACGCCATTCAATACCTGGCCTTTGTAGGGAATAGGCCTCGGCAAAATGACATCGAAAGCCGAAAGCCTGTCGGAGGCGATCATTACCAGCAGATCGTTATGAATGGTGTACACATCACGTACCTTACCCCTGTAAAAAGCAGTCTGTCCCGGGAAATGGAATGTAGCCATGCGCCAAAGTTAGCCCGATAAAGCCGGTGCGGCAAAGCATTTATTAACAAGTTTTGAGAGACCTTTACCTGGCCTGGTAAAATAATTTTTACATCAAAAATCTTATGCTTACTTTTCCATCTGAATTATAGTGCCGGTACGCAAAACCTGTTATTTGTGCCGCCGGTACCCTTTCCGGAACAAAACCTTATATTATGAGAAAATTACTCCGCTTTTCAGCCCTATTATTTGCCCTTGTGCTCTCCGGCACCTCCATCCTGGCCCAGTCAGTAACGCTTAGAGGAATAGTTAAGGCTTCGTCCGGAGAAACCATATCTTCCGTATCGGTTACAGTGAAAGACGGTTCCGGCGGAAGTTATACGGATGCCGACGGTGCCTTCCGGTTAACCGTACCCCGCCTGCCGGTAACGCTGGTTTTTTCTTCGATAGGCTATGAGCCGCAGGAACAAACCGTGTCTTCGCCATCTTCTACTATTTCAGTAACATTGGTACCTTCCTCCACGCTTGGACAGGAAGTAGTCGTATCTGCCACCCGCACGCCGACAAGAATTCTAGAATCGCCGGTTTCTGTAGAGCGCATCAGCACCGTCAACATACGCAATGCAGCGGTGCCCAACTATTATGATGCGGTAGCCAATCTGAAAGGTGTGGATCTGACCACCTCCAGCCAAACCTTCAGAACGGTCAGTACCCGTGGCTTTAACGGCAGCGGCAACCTGCGCCTGAACCAGTTAGTTGATGGTATCGACAACCAGGCGCCGGCGCTTAATTTTGCCGTAGGCAGCATTGTTGGTCCGGTTGAAGAAGATGTGGACAATGTAGAACTGCTGCAAGGGGCTTCCTCTGCACTATATGGTTCCGGCGGCACCAATGGCACTTTGCTCATTAACAGCAAAAATCCTTTTAAATACCAGGGGCTTAGCTTTAATATCAAACAGGGCATCAACCATGTGGATGGAAGCCAGAGAACGCCGGCGCCTTACTACGATTGGTCGATGCGCTGGGCCAAAACGATCGGTGAGAGGTTCGCCTTTAAAATATCCGGGCAGTTTGTGCAGGTGCAGGACTGGCAGGCCAGCGATACCCGCAACCTGAACCGGCAGAACGTGTTCAGTTCCCTGAAAAGCGGGGATCGCCAGACCGATCCCAGCTACGATGGCGTAAATGTGTTTGGCGATGAGGCCAGCACCAGCATGAGCAGCTTTGCGCTGGCAGCGCTTGCACAGGGACTTCCTCCGATTGTTCAGGGACTTACACAGGTTTATGGAGGCGTAACGCCGACACAAGCACAAATCACAAGCGCTTTTACCAATCCGGCATCCATCCCAGTTCCCGCATTGCAGGCAGGATTAACACAGTTGCGTCCTTTTTATTTAGGCCAGCAGGCTAATGTATTCACCGGACAGACTGTAAGCCGGACCGGCTATGATGAGAAATACCTGGTTGACTACGGAGCTTATAATGTAAAGCTGAACGGCGCACTGCATTATAAAATCACTTCTACCACAGAAGCCTCACTCTCAGCTTATTACGGCATCGGCACTACGGTTTACACCGGTGCTGACCGCTATGCTTTAAGAAACTTTAAGATTGGCCAGTACAAAGCTGAAGTGAAAGGTACCAACTGGTTCTTAAGAGGATATACTACCCAGGAAAATGCAGGCGACTCTTATACCGCCACTACGGCCGCTTTATATATTAATAATGCCTGGAAAAGTAATGCAGACTGGTTTGGCCAATATGTAGGTACGTATGCCGGCAACAGGCTGGCCGGACAAACCGATGCCGCTTCACAGGCAGCAGCAAGGGCGGTTGCTGATGGCGGCAGGCTTTTGCCGGGTACCGCTGCGTTTAATAATGCCTTTAATACGGCTAAAAGTATCACTATCAGTAATGGTGGTTCTAAATTTGCCGATAAATCAGCTCTTTACCACGCGGAAGGTCAGTATGATTTATCAAAGTACACCCGCAGTGTAGCAGATGTATTAATAGGCGGCAGTTTCCGGGTCTATCATTTAAACTCAAAAGGAACCATTTTTATTGATACCGCCGGCGCCATCAACGTCAATGAAGGCGGCGCCTATGTGCAACTGCAAAGGAAATTGCTGAATGATATGCTGCAGATAACCGCTTCTGCCCGTTACGACAAAAACCAGAATTTTAAAGGCAGGTTTACGCCCAGGCTGTCGGCGCTGGTAAGGGTGGCGCCCGGTAATAATATCCGGCTGTCCTATCAAACGGCTTACCGTTTTCCTTCTACGCAGGATGTGTATATTAACCTGCTGACTGGCGGCTCTAACAGGCTGATAGGCGGCTTGCCGGCCATAGGCGAGTTCTTTAAATTCAGTACCAATCCGGCTTATACCTCAGAAAGCGTAGTGGCTTACCGGGCTTCTGTTGCCACCGGCACGCCTAACCCTGCCCTGCTGAAACAGGCACAGTTTATCACTGTTCAACCTGAAAGGGCGGTATCTTATGAACTGGGCTATCGCGGTTTGTTAACCAAGAGGTTATTGCTCGACGCTTATGGCTATTATTGCCAGTACAAGGACTTTATCGGCAGGGTAGCAGTAGGAAGAGGGCAAAACGGGGCAGCCAATGCGGCCGTAGACCTGGCCAGCCCTTTTACTACCAATAACTACTCCTTTGTGGTTAATACATCTGCTGATGTAAATGCTATTGGCTGGGGATTGAGCCTGAATTATCAAACAACCAGCGGTTTCGAGCTTAGCGGTAACATTTCAGGCGACCAGCTAAACAACGCACCGGCAGGCGTGGCTACCTTTTTTAATACCCCTAAAGTGCGTGGTAATATTGGCGTTGGCAAAGCCAATCTTGCTAAAGGTTTCGGCTTTAATGCGCAATGGCGCTGGCAGGATAAAATATTCTGGGAAGGCACTTTCGGCACTGGCCCTATTCCTTCTTTTTCTACTGTAGATGCCCAGATTACTTATCGTTTGCCCCTTTCAAAGAGCTCGTTCAAGTTAGGCGGCTCCAATATATTAAACCATTACTATTCCAGCGCCTTTGGTAACCCGCAGGTAGGTGGTATTTACTATATCAGCTTTGGTTATAATTTATAGAATCTCAATATTTTACAAATGAATAAAGCCGTCTCTTTACTGAGGCGGCTTTATTCATTTATGGGTATTTTTTTGCATAAAAATGCTGCTTTACTATGTATTCCCGTGTTTATTTACTGCCTTTCTCCCTGATTATTTACGCTGGTCTTTTATTTGCACCATGATTTGATACTAAAAAAAATAACTCAATGAAAAAGATCAGTTTATTCGCACTTATGTTGAGCACAGCAACAGTAATCTTTGCACAAGAACCGGTGCTGAGAACAAAAATGGCTATTAAAACAAGATTTGGCGTAAAAGCAGGGGTTAACATAGCCAACTTCAAGGAAGAGAGCGGCTTTTACGGAACCCCCCGTGCAAAGACCTCTCTCTATGCAGGTGTTTATGCAAATGTTCCGCTGGGTACGAATGGTTTTGCCTTTCAGCCGGAATTAGGCTATGTCAAAGGCGGATCCGAGATAAATGTTAAAACCTCCGCTGTAGGGGCCTATGATTTTGATCAGCACCTCGATTATTTAACTGTTCCCCTGATGTTTCAGTATAAAGTACCAAAGGGCTTTTACCTGGAGGCAGGCCCGCAGTTAGGTTTTCTGGTAGACGCCAGGATTAAACAATCGAGCAAGCCAACTTTCAGGCCTAATGGACGCAATAAGGAATGGTACGACAAGTTTGATTTATCAGCAGCCTATGGCATAGGGTATATGAGCCGTATAGGGCTGGGCATATCTGCAAGATATACCATGGGCCTGAGCGATGCGATTGCAGACGATGCGCCTACTTATATAACCGGTAAGGCTCGTAATACTGCCTGGCAGTTTGGCCTTATTTACAGCTTCGGCGCCTACAAATAAAACATTATTTTTTAACACAGGCCGTTCTGATAACCGATCAGAACGGCTTTTTTACGCTCCAAAAGGTAAATATTTCTGGAGGAAAACCGGCAGGCCTTATTTTTATAAAAAATTTCATTTTGAAACTACTGCTGACCGGTCAACAGATTGATCTTACCATAAAGCGGCTGGCCAACCAGGTGCTTGAAAACAATATTGGCCTGTTAAACACAGCTATCGTTGGCCTGCAGCCAAGGGGTATTTATTTATCTGACCGTATTACAGCGGAGTTAAAGCAGGAAGTGCCGGTATTTGATTATGGCCGGCTGGATATCAGTTTTTACAGGGATGATGTACGGAAAGGCGTTCACCTTCCCAATCAGACAGATATCAAATTTTCGGTAGACGGAAAGAAAGTGGTATTAATAGATGACGTACTGTACACCGGCCGTACGATAAGAGCCGCTCTCGATGCGCTGATGGATTTTGGCAGGCCTGAAAAAATCGAATTGCTGGTATTAATTGACCGCCGGTACAGCCGCCAATTGCCTATTCAGCCTGATTATACGGGTAAGTCTATCGATTCTATCATTACACAAAAAGTAAAAGTGTTGTGGCGGGAGAAAGACGAGCAGGATAAGGTGGTGCTGATAGATTAAACAGGGTCTTTTCCTTTCTGTTTTCGCTCTTCTTTTACCCCTTTTTAAGTTTGAAAGGTCAGTTCATCCATAGTTAAAGCCCGGCTGGTTGAAAACAATCGATTGAAAATCAATTATTTATCTTACCTCGCCCAATGCCTTTACAAAATAATCCTCGGCCCCTACCTGCCCACCCTTAAAATTTACCTCGCAGCCGTCAACCGCAGATAGCGGCGCATAGGCTCTGCAGAGCGGCGCACCCGGCGATAACGTTGCTACCATCTTTACGGCCTCAATACCCATAGCCCTGGCGGCATAGCTGGAGGTATCGCCGCCTGCTACAATTACCCGTTTCAGGGCTGTTTGCGCTATTACAGCCCTGGCAATCTTCCCTAAAGCAGTTCCGAAATATAAAGACGTTTGCGCTTTCAGCGTTGCCGCATCCATACCCGGCTGCCGCAGCATTGTATCTGTTCTTTCTATGCGGCTGTCGTCTGCGCCTGAGCTGGTATGTATCACCACACTATTGCCTTCGCTGATGTACTGTACGGCTTCTTTTACATAATCGTCGATCACATCATTCTGTCTGCCGGCTGCCAAAGCCTCGGTATCCAAAGCTATGGAGGCAAAACCCTGCGCTTCCGCATAAGCTATCTGCCCCGCGGTTACCGGCGAGCAGCTGCCCGAAACGACTAAAACAGCGGCTGCTTTTTGAGGCTTTGGCCAGTGTGGCGGCGCACCAATTATGCCCCGGCTGGCCCAGTAAGCACTCAGCGCCATCTCAACACCGGAAGAACCAACCGAAAAAAGAGGATTGACGCCATCAGCACAGGCATCTATCAAGCTGCCGGCGATGGTCATCTGGTCTTCATACACCGCATCAATCAGTATCACTTCTTTGCCCTTTTCCGTTTCCTTTTCAAAAGCCTCCATAGCTGCGCCGGCTGAAGTCATTTGAAGCATATCTACCAGGCCCATGCTTTTTGCCGTCTGCTCCGCCAAATGCAGCCGCAGGTCGCTTTCGCCGGCCGGCGTTACCGGGTGGCGGCTCATGGACGGGTGCCGGTCGAGACGAAATATATCGCCATTGCTGCCAATGCCCATCCGGGCAAACAGGTTACCAAAACTACAGTATCTTCCCAGGGCAGGAGCGGCTACCAGCAAGGGAACGAAAGCACCGCCAAACACGGAAACACCAACGTCTATCGCCTTTCCGATGCTGCCGATGGAGGGTGAAGAATCGAAGGTGGAGCAAACTTTATAATGTATGTGCCGGGCACCGGAACCCTTCAGGCTTTCAAAATGGGGGAATAAAACAGCCTCCATCGCTTGGGGCGGCATTGATCTGGTTAAGCCCCCTACTCCAAAGGCCTGCAACCCTTTGTACCGTTGAAAGGTCTCTGCCGTTGGCGGCTCTATAAACAACACCGTTTTAATGCCAGCCAGGCTTAATACTTCCAGCACATCAGTAGAGCCGGTAAAGTCATCGCCATAATAAGCAAGCAATAGCTGGTCCTTACGCATTTTTAGATCCGAATTTTTCGACTGATTTTTTGAATTGGGGGTAAAATGCTGCGGCTTCTTCGATAGACATACCTTTCACCGCACCTTCCCAGGCTTGCTGCAATGCCATTACGCCGCCAGCCGGCCCGTCGGGATGCGCTAATATGCCGCCGCCGGCCATATACAGCAAGTCGGTTGTCTTTGTTCTGCGGTAGGTTTCCGGCGCCTGGCCGCCCCACTGCCCCGATGATACCACAGGCAGTACCGAATAGCCGCCGGCCATCGGTTTCAGGCAAGCTTCTATCGAACGCACCACGGAGTCGTCGTCTTCCCAGAATTTGTTCTGAATGCCGTTTACATGAATCTGATCTACGCCGGCCAGTCGCCACAGCTTTTGGTAAGCCGGAAACTCAATACCCAGCAGCGGATGCCGATTTAGCATGCCCCAGCCGTTGCGGTGCCCATGAATAGCCAGTGCACCTTCATCGCAGATACGCTTGGCAGCGGATAAGCCCACGCTGTTCAGACTAACCATAGCGCAGGTGCCGCCGGCGGTAACCAGCTTTTCATACCGGCGCAGCATATTATCCATTTCGTCGCTGATGTTAAAGGCATACATCACCTTTTTGCCGGTCTTGCCGGCGTGTTCATTCAGCACTGCCATTACGGCATCCACACGGGCTTCAAAAGAAGAATTGCCAGAGGAGGAAAGCAGCTCGTCGTCTTTAATAAAATCAATACCGGCGCCGGCCAGGGTTTGTACCAGGGCTGCCGTTTGTTCAGGCGTTAGTCCCACGCTGGGTTTGATAATGGTGCCGATCAGCGGACGATCCCGCACGCTAGTTAATTGCCGGCAGCCGGCAATACCGAAGGCCGGACCCCGGAACTGCCGGATAAAGGAATCCGGGAAATCGATATCCATCAGTTTTAAGCCGGTAAACTGCGTCAATTCGTATAAATTACCCTGCAGCGTAGAGATCAGCACCGGCAGGTTAGGCCCAAAATTTTCCACCGGCCAGGATACTTCCAGCTTTGCCCGGTGATAAAGCCCTTTTGAGGAAAGAGCGCCGGGAATAGCCGGTTGGGTAACCGTTTCAAGCGGGGTAATCTTTTCTACCCTTGCGGCAAACCTTGTTTTCAGTTCATCTGTTTCGCCGGGCACCGCCACAAAGGTGCCTGAGGATTGCTCGCCTGCTAAAACGGCGGCCGCCTTTTCTACTTCGTAAGGGGTTTCAATAAAATAATGTGCGGTAATTCTCTCCATAAGCAAAGCAAATCTTTTATCCGGAAAGATAAGTATTTAGTAGTATCGGCCAATCCTGCCGTTTTATGCCCGTTTATCTTGTTTATTCTTAATCTGATAGTTGAAAGTATTGCTCCGATAGACAACTTTACGGCAAATTACTTTCAAAAATCCAGATACGCTTGCCGGCCCTTATTTTTTACCCTTGTTGCCCAGCCACAGCAGGCTGTTGATAATAAGCTTATTCTGCTGTTCATTGTTAAAAGTAAAAGACAGCGTTTTACTGGTACCGCCTTCATAATCCATATCGTTATGTCCCATGTTGAAATAAACCATCCGGTACTTTGTATGGGTCCATACTACAGGATAATAGCCGCTGTGCCATATCTCGTAAGGTTTGGGACCGGTGCCCAGCGGAAAGGAAGCGGAATCGATAGCCAACAGGATTTTTATATTCTTTGCCTGCCGCAGGTCGGCTTTCCACCGGTACCACTCATTCGGCGAAGCTTTAAACGTGACAGGCAGGCCTTTTGTAACCGGGTGTCCCTTTTCTTCTACCCTTACTATAGCCGAAGTAGGCCGCCAGGTATTGCTTACATATTCCCCCGAACCCAGAAACTGATCATGGTACCAGCTCCAGTTTTGGGGGTAAGCGGAAGGCGTCAGTGCAAAAGCGGAAAAATGGAAGCCCATCCATCCGCCACCGCCATCCATATATTGCTGAAAGGCTGCCCTTTGAGCGGAATCATCGGGCCTTGTATCTAAAAAAAGCACTACCTGATAGCCGGAAAGAAAGGCCGTGTTCAGGTTATTCCAGTTATTGGTGGCGTCATAGGTAAAACCATATTTCTTTGCCATTTGGGGAAACCACTGGTTGGCTTCCTGCACAAAGGAGATATGGGCGGGATCGTTTTTTCCGCTATAAAAGGCAATCACTTTAAATGAAGGCGCCTGTGCAGCGATGGTAACCGAAAAACAGGAGAAAATGTAAAACAGGACTGTCAGTCTAAAAAACGGGGCCCTTTTGACGAATAAAATCATGATTTGATATGGTGTATAAATTTAGCACCGGCACCTTAATTCTATACAGGCGGTTTCAGGTCAATTTTACCAGCAAAACCATAAAAGACCTTTCACCTGGAAACGCTGAAGCTTACAGGTTGCGTATGATAAGAACGGACCGCTACTCCGTTTTGGGTGCCCGGCGTCCATTTAGGCGCTGTTCTGAATATCTTCTCTATCGCCTCTTTCATACCGTAGCCAATATCGTTCAGTGCCGCCACATCGGTAATACTGCCGTCTTTTTCTACTAGAAAGCGAACAATAACGGTATAAAGGCCGGCGGGCAATCCTTTTGACGATGCTTTGTCTACAACAGCTTGCAGGCGGCTTTCCAGATGTTTCTTCCAGGCTAATGCGTTGACCTTTGCTTCCACTTCAATCATCTGAACCGTATCCAGGCCAACCGTCGGGCTCGGATCTTTATCGGAAGAGGCGGCAGTTGGCTTCTGGCTGTAGGCGGCCATACCTGCAATAATAGTCAGTGCAGCCAGCAGGCCTGTTTTTTTAATTAACATGTTTTGGTTTTAATTTTTAAAAGTAGGGGATTCCTTTATCATTTTACTATTCTGCCTTGTTTAGTAAAATAATGGTTTTTGTAAAGCCGGCCAAAATACAATAGCGGTTCTTACCTTCCGATTCTGCTTTTACCTTACTTTTACCCCTGCCTAAATTAAAAATGATGATAAAAATAACGATGGTCCTATTCGTTGCGGTTCTGTTGCTGATCACTGCTTTTTCCGGAAGACCGGCGCCTGCCAAAGGCCGGAAACTGCTGGTTTTTTGCAAAACGGCAGGTTATCATCATGCATCCATTGCGGCCGGTATCAGGGCAATTGACAGCCTGGGGAAAACTTACCATTTTACAGCGGATACGACTACGGACAGCCTGAAATTTACGGCCAAAAACCTGAAACAATATGCGGCCGTGGTCTTTTTAAACACAACCGGCAATGTGCTGAACGAAGAACAGCGGGCGGCTTTTACAGCGTTTATTCAATCAGGCAAAGGTTATGTGGGTGTACACGCCGCTACCGATACCGAGTACGACTGGCCCTGGTACGGAGGGCTGGCCGGCGCTTACTTTAGAAACCATCCCAAAATACAGCAGGCTGCCATGACCGTAAAAGACCCCAATTTTATAGCTACCCGCCACCTGCCGCAACAGTGGGTGCATACCGATGAATGGTACAATTTTAAGTCAATCGCTACCGATTTGCATATACTGATTACGGTTGATGAAAAAACCTATACCGGTGGCGCCAACGGCGAAACCCATCCTGTCAGCTGGTATCATGCTTATGATGGCGGCCGGGCCTTTTATACCGCCCTGGGCCATACAGATGAATGCTACAGCGATCCGCTTTTTCTGCAACACCTCGCCGGCGGCATCGAGTATGCTATGGGAAAGAAATGATATTAGGATATTAGGATATTGGATATTCAGATATTAAACCTGTTCAGGGTTATTGATAATTGGCCGGAGGTCAAACATTTATCAAAAAACGCTGATTTTCTCAAAATGCTGAATCTCAAAGCCTTAAGAAAATCCTAAATAGCTTTAACAGCTAATATCTGAATATCCAATATCCTAATATCTAATACCCCGATCCAGGATTTTTTCCGTTTTACTGGCCTTTTTTCTGCTCTTTGGCCCAGGCGTCCTTCAGCGTAACGGTTCTGTTAAACACCAGTCGGCTGTACGTATCCTTATTATCAAGCGTAAAATAGCCTTTGCGCAAAAACTGGTACCGTTCTGCCAACCGGGCCGTTTTTAGGGCTGGCTCGGCGTAAGCTGTTGTAATGGTGGTTAAGGAATCGGGGTTGATATAGTCCTTAAAATCGCTTTCCCCGGAAGACGGATCCTCTACCTTGAACAACCGGTCATATAGGCGCAGTTCCGCAGTAATGGCATTGCTCACTTCTACCCAATGCAGGGTGCCTTTTACATGAATGCCGGAGGTGTCACTGCCGCTTTTACTTTCAGGAAGGTAAGAACAGTGTAATTCCTGTATACCACCGGCCTCATCTTTAATCACCTCGTCGCATCGGATAATGTAAGCATGTTTCAGCCTTACCATACTGCCGGGCGCCAGCCTGAAATATTTTTTTGGCGGCGCTTCCATAAAATCTTCCCGCTCAATGTACAGCTCACGGCCAAAAGGTATAGAGCGAACGCCGGCGCCTGCATCTTCCGGATTGTTTTCTCCTTCCAGCATTTCCACGGCGCCGTCATAATTGGTAATGATCACTTTCAACGGATCAAAAACCACCATCCGGCGCAAGGCGATCTTATTCAGATGTTCCCGTACATGAAATTCAAGCAATCCGATGTCTACCAGATTTTCCCTTTTGGCTACACCTATCTGCTCACAGAATTCCCTGATGCTTTCCGGTACATAACCACGCCGCCGCAGGCCGCTGATGGTGGGCATACGGGGGTCGTCCCAGCCGTCCACATGCTTTTCGGTTACCAGTTGCAGCAATTTTCTTTTACTCATGACCGTATAGGAAAGGTTGCGGCGGGCAAACTCGTACTGGTGCGATGGATAAATGCCCAGCTGCTGAATAAACCAGTCATACAGTTCGCGGTGAGGCACAAACTCCAGTGTACAGATAGAATGGGTTATTTCTTCAATAGAATCGCTTTGGCCGTGTGCAAAGTCATACATCGGATAAATGCACCAGGCATCGCCGGTGCGGTGGTGATGGGCATGCTTGATCCGGTACATAATCGGGTCCCGCATCAGCATATTGGGATGCGCCATGTCGATTTTGGCCCTGAGCGTACGGCTGCCATCTTTAAATTTTCCGGCCTTCATGCTTTCGAAAAGCTGCAGGTTCTCTTCTACCGTCCGATTGCGGTAGGGAGAGTCCGTGCCGGGCTGAACAGGTGTTCCCTTGGCGGCGGCAATCTCCTCAGAGGTGGAGTCGTCTACGTAAGCCAGGCCTTTTTTAATCAGATCAACCGCAAAGCCGTACAACTGATCAAAGTAATCAGAAGCATATAATTCATTTTTCCAGGTAAAGCCAAGCCATCTGATGTCTTCTTTGATGCTTTCTACATATTCCGTTTCTTCGGTAACCGGGTTGGTATCGTCGAACCTCAGGTTGGTAAATCCGGGATATTTACGGGTTAAGCCAAAATTCAGACAAATACTGGTGGCGTGGCCCATATGCAGGTAGCCATTGGGCTCAGGCGGAAAACGGGTGGCGATATTGGTGTACCGGCCGCTTTTCAGGTCTTCTTCAACAATTTCCTCAATGAAATTCAGGCTTTTTTCTTCGCTCATGCACTCATTTTAATCCCGACAAAGATAAGAACAGCAGGAGTTCTCTGGTTTAGAAGTTCCGGCAGGCTTACTTATCTGCCTGCCCCTTAAAAAACAGGCTAATAAAAATTACCTTACCGATAGTTTACACTGTTTTAACGATCCCTTAAGCACCATTTAAAAGAACCGGCTTATTTTTGACAAACCTCTTTCTATAACCAACCAGTATGAGAAAATATCTTTCCGAAAAAAATGCATTAACCGTTATGGCGAGCCTTTTTTGCTTTGTCATGATTTTCATTTCACTTATACAAAAACAGTCCCCCTGGGCAACGGTCGCTTTTGCGCTGGCTTTTAGCTTTTCAGTGGAAGTGCTTTGCCACCGGACTAAAGAAAGCCGTTAACCAGATAAAAGAATTCGATTTTAGCTTTACAGCGTTACTGGTTGCTGTTTTTATTCCGTTTCCCTTGCAAAACAATTGTCTTTTTATCTACCCGAATCTGTACTTTTCGCCCCATGAAGCAGCTTTATGTTTTCAGCGGCCTTGGTGCAGATGAAAGGGCTTTCCCTCTGTTTGATTTTCCGGGGCATGTGGTTACTTTTATTAAATGGATGCAGCCCCTGCCCGGAGAATCTCTCACCTCTTATGCAGGCCGGCTGGCTTTGCAGATACGGCAACCCGAACCAGTGCTCATTGGTCTTTCTTTTGGCGGCATTGTTGCACAGGAAGTAAGCCGCTTTATAAAAGCCGAAAAGATTATCCTTATTGCTTCAGTGAAAAACCCTTATGAGTTACCTTTTTACTTCCGGTTGGCCTCATTTTTCAGCCTGCACCGGTTACTGCCTTCCTCCTTTTTGCAGGCGCCGGGTTTTGCAGGATATTGGCTTTTCGGCGTGCAGAAACCGGCTGAAAAGAAGCTGCTCGCTCAGATGCTGAAAGATACGGATGCGTCCTTTTTAAGATGGGCCATCAACGCCATTGTTACATGGAAAGGCGTACCCGGCGTTTCAAAAACCATTCATCTGCATGGCGCTGCCGACCGGATTTTCCCTTTGCGGTTTGTAAAGCCGGACTATGTAATTACAAACGGAGGGCATTTTATGACCGTCACCAAAGGTTCAGCGCTCAAAAACCTGATTATCCCCCTGCTTTAAACAGAAACGGATGCCGGCTGGCATTGTATTTATACCATTACCGCTAAAAGGGTATGCAGGTAAAAAATTCTTTAAAAGGTGGTTTGTCTGGTGCTGTTGTCCTCACCTTAATCCATGAAACCGTCAGAAAATTCGACCCGGATGCGCCCCGTATGGATTTGCTGGGTATGAACGCCTTATCAAAAATAATAAAGAGCTTTGGAAAGAATCCGCCTCCCCGTGAAGAGCTTTTTAACTGGACGATGGCCGGTGATGTAGCAGGAAACGCTTTTTATTATGCCCTGGCGGGCCTGGGCAAAGGCAAGAATGTATTACTAAACGGGCTGTTACTGGGGTTGGGCGCCGGCGCAGGTGCCGTGTTACTGCCGAAGCATATGGATCTGAACGAGGCCTATAGTAACCGTACGCCTAAAACCCGGCTCATGACGATGGGACTTTATCTTGTCGGCGGCCTGGTAGCGGCTTCCTGTATCTATCTGCTTGACCAGACTACCAAACAAATAAATCATAACGGGCATAAATAGGTACAGCGAAATAGAAACGAAAGCTAACATACAGATCCGCCTTCTTATTGGTTATCCCTGATTCAGTAGGGCCAGGCCAGAATTTCATATACTGAAAAGATAGGTAAGCGGCCGCCGGAAGGGAACGTTACACCTATGATTCCTTCTCTTGCTGCACCTGAAATTTACTTCCAGGGCAGCGAACTCATCAATCAGGCGGTTTTTGGTGTAAAAAACCATGCTGCCGGGACTGGTATGGTTTTTTACACCCACCTTCATACTAATGTGCAGGAATAATAGGTTCGTTGATTAATTACCTATTTTTGAGCGCAGCAGTACAACTATATGTGCTGAAAACAAACTTCCATGAAGATAAACAACGAAACCAAAGTCGGCCTACTCGCTATAGCAGCTATTCTTATTTTAGTAATTGGCTTTAATTTTTTAAAAGGAAAGCCAATTTTTTCCAAATCACTGGTTATTTATGCTGTATTCAAGCAAATAGGAACGCTTGAAAAATCGAATCAGGTAAAAATTAACGGTTTGCCGGTTGGTAAGGTTTACAATTATGTTCAGGCTAATGCGCAGGTAGACAGCATTATAGTAGAAATTCATTTAAACCAGGATATTCTGATTCCTTCCAATTCGATAGCGCTTATCAACGGCTCGCCTTTAGGCGCTACCTACATTAGTATTCTTAAAGGTGATCAAAAGCAATACCTCCAACCCAATGATACCATCAATGCCCGCACCGATCCGAGTTTGCTGGCTAATCTGCAGCAGCAGCTGACACCCACGCTTACAAGAGTAAACGAAACGCTGGATTCGCTCAAGATTACCATCGGCAATATAACCAGCATTTTCGATCCGACCACAAAAAACAACCTGCGTGATGTGATTGCGCATCTGGCTATCTCATCTGCCAGTTTGCAGGAGTTGATGAATGCACAAACCGGCCTGCTGGCCCAATCGCTGGGCAATATCAATAATGTAACCGGCAATCTTTCCAGGCAAAACGAAGTAATTAACAGCGCTATCAGAAACGTGGAAGTAACGACTACCAAGCTGGCCAATGCCAATATCGAAGGTGTTGTTGCGGCGCTAAAATCCACCGTTGACCAACTGCACACTACCATCAGCAACCTGAGTTCCAGCAAAGGCACGCTGGGACTAATGATGAACGACCGCCAGCTTTATGATAAGCTGGACGGCGTTGCCGCCAGGCTTAACTCTACGGCGCTTAGTGCCGAAATACTGCTGGATGACGTACGGCTGCATCCAAAACGGTACGTTAATATTTCCATATTCGGCGGCAAGAACAAGGGCGATGCTCTAACTTCGCCTTCAGCCAAGGATACAATCCCGGTTACGCCTTAAAATGAAGTGGCATCCTTATCTGTTTGCTTTTTTTATCTTCTTTTCCTCACTTGCCAAGGCCCAGTTGCCGCAGCCGGCTGATACGTCACATTTTGTTGAGATACTGGAGGGAACCCAACACATGCGCCTGAAGAAAATCGGCGGCGTCAACCTGGAAATCCTATCGGGTACGGTACGGCTAAAGCAGGGTAACACTTTATTTAATTGCGATAGCTGTGTTATGAATCGCAGCGCTAACCTGTTTGAAGCTTTCGGCCATATCCATATCATCGATAACGATACCACGCAAATCTGGTCCGACAAACTGCGATACCTCACCGATAAAAAGTATGCTTATCTCACCAGCAATGTAAAACTGACGGACGGCATCTCCACGCTGACCACCAATAACCTGGAATATGATATGACCGGCAGGATCGGCACTTACAAAGGTGGCGGCAAAGTAGTAAATAAAACCTCAGTTGTAACCAGTAAGGAGGGCATCTACTATACGGACTTACACGATATTTATTTTAAAAAGGAAGTAAAAGTAACCGATCCGGCGGGTGTTTTAAAAACAGACACTTTATTGTATAACACCATTACCCAGTCGGCAAGGGTTCTTGCCCCTACTTATATCAAAGACAGCAGCGGGAGGGTCATTACAACCCGTGAAGGTGAGTATAACCTAAAAACCGGAAGGTCTAACTTTACTCAGCGAACAACCATTATTGACGGCACGACCCGCATTACCGGCGACCGCATTGCCAGCGACGATTCTACCGGCATCTCGCAGGTGCAGGGCCGGGGCGTCGTAGTTGATTCGGTAAAAGGCATTCATCTGCTGGCCAACAAGATTTTCTATAAAAAGTCCACACAGGCCCTGCTGGCAACAGAAAAGCCGCTTATGATCATTACCCAGAATAAAAATAAAGACTCCATATACGTTACGGCCGATACTTTGTTTTCGGCACGGCTTTCCGACCTTTATAAGAACAAGGATACGCTGCACAAACTGGGTATTAAGGAAAAAGACAGCAGCAACCGTTATTACGAAGCCTTCCGGCATGTGAAGGTATTTGCCGATTCGGTACAATCCGTTAGCGATTCCCTGTTTTATTCTTTTAAGGATTCCACCTTCCGGCTGTTTTTCGACCCGGTGGTATGGAGCGGCAAAAACCAGATAACCGGCGATACGATTTTTCTTTTTACCAAAAATAAAAAGGCGGACAGGGTAAATGTTATCGACAATAGTTTAATGGTGAGTGAGATAGAGCCCGGCGTTTTCAATCAGATTAAATCCAACCGGTTGGACGGCCGGTTTACGAACGGCACCATCGATTCGGTACGGGCAAAAGGCGGTGCTGAATCTATCTATTTTTTACAGGATAGCAAGGACAGCTCTTACACGGGTGTAAACCAGACAAAAAGCGATCTGATAGATATTTATTTCGATAAAGGCGAGCTCGACAAAGTAGTGTTGCGCCGCGATGTTACCGGCAATCTCTCGCCCCTTACCCAGAAACCGCCTGCTCAGGCAAGACTACCCAAATTTAAATGGCTGGACGCCAGGCGGCCAAAGACGAAATACGATTTATTTAATTAAGAAAAGTCAATTGAGTCAAAAAGTCATATAGAAGTCAAAAGAGTCATTTTAGTCGGCTCTTTTCATCTTTATATGACTTCTTTTGACTTCCGTTTGACTTATTTCCTGCTGTCTTCGGCAACAGGTCCGTACAAGCCGGGTACTTTATTACCCGTTGAACGCAGGTAAACGATCATTTCCCCGCGATGGTGGTATAAATGGTTCATCAGAAATCCTCTTATGACCTGTACCCTCGGCATTACCGGAAAAAGGGGCTCATCGCTGCCCATTACCATCTTCCAGTTTTCGAACATGCTTTCCTCTTTTGCCTGCGCCAACGCTTGTTGCGCTTTGGCTACATTTTCCTCAAATTTAGCCACAATGTTCGCTGCAACGCTGATATCACCTTTGTCATATCTGTAAGTGGCCATATCAAAAACATTTGAAGTAAGCGTTCCCTCATACCAGTTATAAACTTCAGCGATGTGAGAGGCCAGTTGCGCAGTGGTCCAGGATAATTCTGAGGGCTTGAAATCCAAAGCACTGTCAGGTATAGCCTTTAAAAGCTTACGGGTATTTTCCGCTTCGTGTAAAAATTCACCCATAAGTGATTGTACGATCATAATTTTAATTTTGGTGGTAAAAAATGAGTTTCAGGGGTGAAGGTATAAGATTTACGGCAATCCCGATAACACCTGAACTTTAAGGCCTTATCCGGAAGCAAGCTTACCTTATCGATGGAACTAAAGTTATTTTTTAAGGCATTTTATTAAGTGATTGATTTAAGGTTAGTTGGCTTCTGAAGATGCAGCCCCCTTTGTCTCATATAATTCAATAGCCGCTATTATTCTTGAAGCGTAATTGTAGAGCTGGCTGTTATCCTGAACTTCTACCTTTTCCTCTTTGCCCGTATCAAAAAATGAGGCATACTTTTTCTTACTATTGTAGTGTAGTCTGCAGATCGGCTTACGATTGTTATTGTCAAGCAAAATTCCAAAGTATGACTGCTGATCTCTATGCACAATGCGGCTTACGCTTACTTTTGAGCAGGCAATAGCCCGGATAACGTAAAACCCCTCCATTTCTTCCGCGGTAGTTGTAATAAGATTTTCTTCTTTGGCGGTAGCTGCTAATTCATCTTTAGAGATATCATCAATAACCTGCTGTTCGGTAACCAGTGCCGATTTAAGCCTTTCGGTGATTGCATCATTGATATATTGGCTAAATGTCCGCTTAACAAGGCCCCGGAACTGTTCCAAAACTCTTGGCGTAACCATCGAGGTAGAAACAGCCTTGGCAAAGTACCTGGTAAAGTCATCGGAAGGCTCGCTTAGTTCTTTGATTATGAGATTCCGCAATTCCGACATTAGTTTTAGTTCGCTTGCTGTATTTATGATGCTTTCCAGGTTAAAATAACTCTTGTGAAACTCCTTTAGTTTTTCAACCTCTGCCTCCCTAATATCGTCAATCCGGAAAGTAAAAAAAGGCTTTTCATCCATTTTATTCGCTTCTTCCATATCAGTATAGAAGCGGTAAACGATTCCATTAGTAAGAATACCAAACTTGGCAGTAGTTGTATGGAAATACCTGAATAGTTGGCTATTATGCGGGTCAAGGTCAGCCGACCAGTGCTTGCATTCTATCAATAAGATAGGCACCTCGTCCTTCAAAATGGCGTAATCTACCTTTTCCCCTTTTTTAATACCAAGGTCAGCCACAAACTCAGGCACAACCTCCATAGGGTCAAATATATCATAGCCTAAAGCCTGAATAAAAGGCATGACAAAAGCGTTTTTGGTAGCTTCCTCAGTTTGAATTTTCTCTTTCATTTTGGCAACCCTGTCACCAAGCTGTTTGATCTGGTCTTTAAAATCCATATAGCTGATTTTGGTTTAATGCGTAAGTTAATGCAGTCTTTCTTATCTGAAATAAAAAAGCCTGAAAAACTGATTAATACAGAATTTCAGGCTTCACAATACACCAACTACCAAAACTGAGTGTAAAAGAGTGTAATCTCTACAACATATTAATAATCAGCACCATTCGTGGAGGTGAGGGGAATCGAACCCCTGTCCAAACATATTCGCCGAAAGCTTTCTACATGCTTATTTCAGCATTGATTGTCAGGAAAAAGCCGGAGCTGAACAAACCAACCTTTCCCTTAGCTGAATGATCTTAGGCAACGGTCACAGCCTTCCGTTGCAGCAGCCTGTATTTGTTTTATGTCGGCGGAAGCGCATGGTAACAGACCAACCGGCGCAACGGCCCTAATGACTACTTAATCACTGATTAGGCAGCCATGGCATACTGAGTATTGCCATTTAGAGTTTTCGTATTTAGATTAAAGTGCTACTTACGCAACGCACTGCATGCTTACACCTTCAAAGATCTACGCTGTCAAAACCGGCCACCCCCGGGAGAAAATTCACCCTTTACAGGTTTGTAGGTCCTGTAGAAGGCTAATCTGCAAATTTCGGTCTTTTTGTTTAAAAAAGCATTAAAAGTTTGGGATGCCGGCTAACCGCAGCCTTAGAGCACGGGGCCGTGAGTGGCATTAATCAGCTTTCTTTCCAGCGGCGGCAGTGCATGAATAGCCCGAAGCGCTACTTCGGTAATCACCGGATTGCCAAAGGTGCGCTGGATGGTGCGGCCCCAGAATAAACGGCTCCCGAACTGCCGGTTCCAGGCTTTTTGATAGGTTTGTTCCAAACCGGCCCGGTCAGCCTTATTTATTGATTTATTATTTAAAATATCTGTTTGTAAAATCAGATCGGTCAGTAGTTTGGCGCCGCCGACAGCCATAGACATACCATTGCCGCAAAGCGGCGTAATGAGGCCGGCCGTATCGCCGCACATCAGTATATGGTCCTGCACCTGCGATTTAGGGGCAAAATTGATTTCATTGATGACCACCGGTTCGGTAAACAGAAAATCTGAACCGGCGAACAACCTTTTAATAACCGGATTTTTAAAAACCACTTCCTCCTCGAACTGTTTAACGGAAGTATGCGGGGCCGAATTGCGGTTATAAAAATTACACAGGTTGTATTTATCGCCTTCAATTTTTACGATACCGCAATAGCCGCCGCTAAAATTATCCAGCCCGACTTCATCAACCGGGTAATCGGTGCGGATATGGTACTTCACCCCCATGTAACCTGTATGTTTTTGAATGAACGGCCGCTGAAGCTTTTTATCCAGCGTTTCCCTTTTACCCCAGCTGCCGATCACCAGCTTTGCATAAAAAGACTGCGCTTTATCTGTTTCTACCCGGAATACATCATCCTTGAAAGCAATATTGGTAACCTTTGTTCCGGATAGCAGTTGCGCTCCCTTTTGCTGTACCAGCAGGGACAACTGATAATCCATGGTATAACGGCTGAGGGCAAAGCCGCCAAGATCTAACAGTGAATAAATACTTTTACCTGACGGTGTAGAAATGCGCAGGCGACGGATACGGGCCGCTCCGTGGGCATAAGGATCAAAGCCCAGCGATGTAAGATAAGGCAACACTTCATGGCTAACATACTCACCGCAGACCTTATGATAAGGATAGGTTTTCTTTTCAATCAGCAATATATGTTTGCCTGCCCGGGCCAGCACCAGGGCAGCCGTTAATCCGGCAAGGCCGCCGCCAACAATTATTACATCAAAATCTGCCTGCATGAGTGGAAGTTAGGCAATAAGTGCTTAAGCAGCCGGAGAAAACCATTTGTGCTGTAAAACCTTTAAGAGAAGAGCAGCTACATCTTTTATTCGATATAAAACTTTATTGATGAGTCTGGTTCGGGTTATTAAAGATTTGCCTGTTTCAGCCATCCTATAACAAATAAAATACCTCGCGGCAGCGCCGACGAGGTATTAAGTATTTTTAGGCTTCAGTGTTCCTTACCGGAGGACAGGAGCCGCCGACAGTACTTCGGCCGGTACGCCATCAGCATACTTACTAAAGTTTTGAATAAAGAGACCAGCCAGGAAACTCGCCTTTTTATCATAAGCTTCTTTGTCGGCCCATGTATTACCAGGCGTTAGTATTTTAGTGGGTACGCCTGGCACCTGCTGCGGTATAGCCAGGCCAAAAACAGGATCTTTTTGGAATGATACATCCGTAAGAAGACCTTCCAGCGCCGCTGTAATCATAGCTCTCGTATAGCTCAGTTTTATCCGTTGGCCTGTACCAAATGAGCCGCCCGTCCAGCCGGTATTGATCAGCCATACCGATACATTGGCCGCTTCCATCTTTTCGCCTAACATCTTTGCATACTTACCCGGATGCAGCGGCATAAAAGGAGCGCCGAAACAAGCACTGAACGTGGGCTTCGGCTCGGTAATACCTGTTTCGGTGCCAGCTACCTTTGCCGTGTAGCCAGAGATAAACTGGTACATGGCTTGCTCTTTCGTAAGCTTCGATATAGGCGGCAGCACCCCATAGGCATCACAGGTAAGAAAGAAAATATTTTTGGGCGTATGGCCCACCGAAGGCGCTGCAGCGTTAGATATAAAATCCAAAGGATAAGAGACCCTTGTATTTTCTGTTATAGATGCGTCTTCAAAATTAATTTGGTCGGTACCTGCATAGAAACCTACATTCTCCACCATAGCGCCGGGCCGGATGGCAGCATAAATTTCGGGTTCCTTTTCAGCAGATAAATGAATCAGCTTGGCATAGCAGCCGCCTTCAAAGTTAAAAACGCCTGTATCCGTCCAGCCGTGCTCATCATCGCCTATCAGCTGGCGGTCGGGATCGGCACTAAGAGTAGTTTTGCCGGTGCCGCTAAGACCGAAAAAGATAGCAGTATCGCCCTCTTCTCCCATATTGGCGCTGCAGTGCATGGGAAGTACCCCTGTTTGCTGCGGCAAAATATAATTCAGGATACTAAAGATACTTTTCTTGGTTTCACCTGTATAGCCGGTGCCGGCAATCAGGATCATTTTATGTTTAAAAGAAACAATCACGCCGTTGTGCTGCCGGGTGCCGCTTTCTGCAGGATCGAGCAGCAGGCCAGGTGCACATAATACCTGCCATTTGGGTTCAAAATCCCCCAATTCCTCTTCTTCGGGCCGCAGGAACATATTGTAGGCGAACAGATTAGTCCAGGGCTTTTCCGTAATTATCCTGATACTTAACCGGTAGGCCGGATCGGCACAGGCATAACAGTCACGGATCCAGATTTCCGGCTGCGCATCCAGATATCTGGTAAGCCGGCGGCGAACGGCATGAAAATACCTGTCTTCAATGGGCAGGTTAAACTCGTTCCAGTGAACAGTGTTTTCAGTGGTCTCATCTTTTACTATAAAACGGTCTTTGGGTGAACGGCCGGTAAACTCGCCGGTATGAATGGCCAGGGCGCCGGTATCGGTAAGGCGGCCTTCGCCGAGTCGCAGGGTATCCTGCACTAATTCTTCGGGGTCTAACTGATAATGGACGGAGGCTGCATGGCGCAGGCCTGTCTTCGCCAGCTGTTGCGGCGAAAGAGAAAGGGTGTGAACAGACATAAATAGCAATCGTTTATTGAGGCCGCAAAGGTAAGGGGGCAACAGCGAGCTAAAAGGTAATGGCGTATAGAAGACACGGTAGGTTTAGCAATTAGTTAAGAAAAACAGGCAGGCTAAATTGTGTTTATTAAAGCTAAGCAGCCGGGGAAGATTTCAGGATTGGTAGCTGTTCAAAAGAAGACTATGACCTTTTAACGAATCAGTTATTTAACTTTCCGGCCCACCAACTCCTGATCTTCTTACTTTTGGAGCTTAAAATTTCATTCAGGGATATGATCAACTTTGACAGGTTTACTTTGGAGAACGGCTTACGGGTAATTGTACACAAGGATACGTCAACGCCGATGGCAGTCGTAAATATCATGTATGATGTAGGTACCCGTGATGAACATCCCGCCCAAACAGGGTTTGCACACCTTTTTGAACACCTGATGTTCGGCGGCTCTGTTAACATTGCCGATTATGATGAGCCGCTGCAAATGGCCGGCGGCGAGAACAATGCCTACACCACCAACGACCTGACCAATTATTACATACAACTGCCGGTCGAGAACCTGGAAACGGCCTTTTGGCTGGAAAGCGACCGGATGCTGTCGCTTGCCTTTAGCGAAAAAAGCCTGGAAGTACAGCGGAAAGTGGTAAGTGAAGAATTTAAGGAGCATTACCTGAATAAGCCCTACGGCGATGTATGGCATAAGCTGAGAGAACTGGCTTACACCACGCATCCTTACCGCTGGATGACCATTGGCAAGGAATTGTCGCACATTACGAATGCACAGCTGCAGGATGTAAAGGCTTTTTTCTTTAAGCACTACCGGCCGGTGAATGCCATATTGGTAGTAGCAGGCAATGTAACGGTGCCGCAGGTAAAAGCATTAGCAGAAAAATGGTTTGGCCCCATAGAAAGCGGTGAAAAGTACAACAGGCAGATACCTGCAGAACCGGAACAGACAGCGGCCCGCAAGCTGGAAATAAGGGCCGACGTGCCATTGGATGCGCTTTATAAATGCTGGCATATTTATCCGCGGCTCGACCAGCGCTATTACGTATCCGACCTGATTACCGAAATTCTTGGCGGCGGCGGTTCTTCCAGGCTTTTTCAATCGCTGGTAAAAGAAAAGCAACTGTTCAGCAATATCGAATGTTATCATTGGGGATCAGTAGATGCCGGCCTGCTGGCTATCGAAGGCAAGCTGGTAAGAGGTGTAAAACCGGAGGATGCCGAAGCGGCTATCGATGAAGAGTTAACAAAGCTGAAAGCGGAAGGCGTTACGGAGGCGGAACTGCAAAAAGTAAAAAACAAAACCGAAAGCATGATTGCCTTTGAGGATATGAGCATCATGAACCGGGCCAACAGCCTGGCTTTTTACGAGCTGCTGGGCGATGCTTCTTTAATGAATGTAGAGCTGGAGCGTTACCAGGCTGTAACCGTAGCCCAGGTGCAGAAGGAAAGCGGAGCGATATTCAGAGAGGAGAATTGCAGTACCTTGTATTATTTATCAGAAAACGGCCCCTTGCCACCGTCAGTTACAGAAAAACTTAAGCCGGAAAGTTACCCGGCCGGCGTTTAACCCTACTATATAAAATACACGGAAGGGCCCGTTTCTCACCTGCATAACCTGGCTTTAGAAACTATACGGCCCAAACAAATGCGGAAATTAGAATAAAAGAATAAGCGGAAAAAATCCTGTTCATGTCAGGAAAGTGCTGTCAGTAGTACAAACAAGCAGTCATTTCCTTAACAATTTCTTAACAAACATGATGTAAAGCCATTCCTGCCTTATTACTCTCCGGTTCAATTTAATTTTTTACAAAAGATGCCTCAACCAACTTTATATACCATCCTGTCCCCCGCCCTGTTGCATTTGTATAAGGTAACCGATGCCATTGTGGTGGTGATCGATGTGCTGCGGGCCACTTCGACCATTGCTACAGCCCTGGCCAACGGCGCCAGGGAAATCATTCCTGTAGACAATGTGGAAAGATGCATGCAATATGGTAAGGAAATAGAATGTATCACCGCCGGTGAGCGGGATGGACAGGTGGCGCCGGGCCTGCAGTACGGCAACTCATCTTTCGAATATCCCCGAAACTTTATCGAAGGTAAAATATTAGTGCTCACCACCACCAACGGCACCAAACTGCTGCATATGGCTGTAGCGAAAGGGGCAACGGAAATTATAACCGGGGCTTTCCTCAACCTGTCTGCCGTATGCGATCATTTAATAGCCATGAAGAAAAACGTATTGCTCGGCTGTGCCGGCTGGAAGGACCGGGTCAATCTCGAAGACAGTTTGTTTGCCGGCGCCGTAGTGTCGCGGGTAAAAGAACATTTCAGCATCGACTGCGATTCGTCACACATGGCAGAAACCTTATACAAGACGGCTAAGGATGATCTGTACGGCTTTATGAAAGCAGCCGATGCTTCGCATTATCACCGGTTGACCAATTTTGGTTTGGAGAGAGATATCCGTCATTGTTTAATTGAAGATCAGGCTAACGTTTTACCCCAGTATAAAAACGGCAGGTTAGTTATCTGATTCTTTCTGCAGGGCATGAATGTCTTCAGCCAGCTTTTCTATTTCCAAAGGCAGGGTGCCGTTATAAATGCCCCGGATCCTTTTGGAGGCGTCAACCAGTACAAAATGTTCGGTATGTAAAAACTGGGAGCTGTCTCTCGAAAAGCCGATATCTTCCTCTGCAAAATAAGAAGTTCGGGCAAGGGCATATATGCCGGCTCTGTTTCCGGTTAGAAAATGCCAGTCTTTTTTAGGGATGCCCCGGGCCGCTTTGTATTTTCTAAGCTTTTCCGGTGTATCAATCCAAGGCGTTACGCTAAAAGAAAGCAGCACAACCGAGGTATCGTACTGAAAGCTTTTTGCCAGTTTTGCCATGTTTTCCGTCATTACCGGACAAATGCTGGCACAGGAAGTAAAAATAAAATCTGCTACGTGTATCTTACCGGCTATTGCCTTTTCGGTGATCGTTATTCCATCCTGATCAGTTAGGGAAAAAGGAGCGATTGTATGGGAAACCTTTTGAACGGCTTCTTTACCTGACACAAACAACGGCGTAAAATCAGGTGTGTTGTAATAAGGCAACTTATTCGTCTGCGGCGGCTGATGGCAGCCCATAGCCAACAAAATGACTATCCTGCAGCTATTTTTTAAAAATAATGTCCGTAACATTCACACAATTTTTAGTTCCCAGCAAACCATACCGTTTCCCATTCACCATAACGTAATTTGACCTGACCTTACCGTCATCATAAAACTGCTTCTGCGGACCGTCTTCATAGCCGTTTTTATACTGCATTTCTTTTACCAGCTGCCCTTCCTCGTTCCATTCCCGGCAAACACCATTGTACTCTCCGTCTTCAAAATGATAAAATAATTGGAGCCTGCCGTTAGGCCACCAGGCCCGGTAATCTCCTGTTTTTTTGCCTTCTTTAAAAAAACGGGTTGAAGCCAGCCTGCCGCCGCTGTAAAACTTTTTCCAGTTGCCATCTTCCCTGCCCTGCCGGAAACCCACAATTTCTGCGGTGTCTTTTTTATTTTCCTGCAAGGAGTAGACGATGCCGGTAAAAGGGGTGCCGTTCTGCGTTACCAGTCCGTTATCAACCCCTAATTGCAGCTGAGCACTATTAAATAGAGGCAATTTTTCTTCTGTCCTGGTGCAACCGGCCAAAAAAAGGAAGGCGCCGGCCCAGAATTTACCTAGAAACTGTACCAGGTGTGCCATAATATCCGCTTCCGTTTATATAAGGGTCGGTTGAAGTAATATGATAGTGATAAATACCGCCCGGATACTCGGCTGTTGCGGCGGTATGACCATGATAAGCGTCCAGCATGGCGTTGGTTACCGCAGCGCCGTTTTCCATTGGACCGTATACAGGAAAGCCATCCAGCAGAAAGCCGAGCAAAGCCGATTTGGAAGCTTTCACCGTAGTCAGATAAAGAGGCTCTACATGATAGTGGTACTCGTTGGTGGGAGCCGGATGACCCCACCACTGATCAAAGCTTACGACCTCATTGGTGAGCGGCTGGTTATTTCCGGCATACTGATTAAAAAACGGAACACCGTTCAGGGACACGCCTATAGGGCCAAGCGGTGTGGCGGTGTGCTGGCTGGCTACCTTTGGATCGGCCGGTATCTTAAAGGTATAGTTAACCGAAGTTATACTATGGGGATTTTTAGAAAACGTATGGCCGCCGAAAGTGGTACCGCTGAAGTTTTCGTATAAGCTGTTAGAGGAAGGGTAATAAATGCTTTTATGATCGGGTGTGCCGGTTGTTTTTATATAAATATAGGTGCCGTCCGAGGTGATGCTTGTAGCGCCGTATATTTTTTTATATACATCAGGAACAACAGTGGAACTGCCGCCGTAACCACCGCTGCCGTCATCTTTGTGGCAGCTGAAAGACAGGCCGGTAATGAGCAGGGTGGCTAAAAAAATAATTGACATTTTTTTCATAATAACCTGTTTAAATATTTGGAATGCTTGTTTAGGGTATGGATGGCGGGGGCGGTAGTTCTTCACCTCCGCCACCGGGCGGGCCCTCATGCCCTTCCCTTGCAGGCGGCAATTGCATTATACGCAGGGCTTTTTGGATCACCTGATCAAACTTTTGCTGCTGGCCGGGCAGCAGCCTAGCTCTGACCTGGCGAAAATGATAATAGGTCTGTTTATCCAGCAATGCCATAGCGGCAGCAATCTTAGCAGCCGCAGCATCAATAGCAGCACTGTCGGCCGAAGGCTCTCCGAGCGTGGCAAAAAGATCTTCTTTCCGTTTCCTTATATCCTGCTGTAGGCTAATGATCGCCTCATGATGCCCCTTGCGTAGCGAATCGTATTGCTTTGTTTGCTCTGCCGTAAGGGAAAGCTCCTTTACGAGGTAATCTCTTGCCGACCCGCCGGGTGACGGGCCTGCTTTTGGCGGCCTGTTCATCCATAGCATAAGCAGCAAGGCTATGTTAATCAGCACCATCAGAATAACGATGGTAGTTAATAGTTTTAGATTTTTCATACCGGAGCTAAAAATCAGTTGCGTTATATTGTAAAGCATACTCTGCCGCTACTATGGCTGCTGTAGTTTCTGTTTCCGGCTGAGTCCGGTTTCTTATTTGTAAAAAATAAGCACCGTTCAGTATAGCCAGGAGGGTCATTACCATGGCCAGCCGCCATATTTTTCCATACTGTCTGTTCTGCTCCTGCCGGTTGATAATACCCTGTTGTATTCTTGTCATTATAAAAGGCGGAGCGGCTACCCTTTTCAGCCCTTCCAGGCTGTTTAGCGTCCTTTCCACTTCTCCTTCTATGTAAATTTTATTTACCATACTACCCTGATTTATAATGAATAATAAGTAGTTAAGCTTTTTTTCAGATTAGCTTTTGCTCTGGAAAGCAATGATTCTACAGCCGGCGCCGACATTTTCATAATCGCTGCAATTTGTGCTACTGGCAAACCTTCCAGCTTTTGCAACAGATAAGCCGTTTTCTGATTAGGGGGCAGCCCCGCAACTGCTTTAAAAAGGATCGCTGCTCTTTCCTTATTTTCGGCTACCACACCCGGGTGGTTAAAATCTTCAGGAAGCTTCAGGCTCTTGTCAGCACCCAAAAGGGCTGTTACAAAGCCGAAACGCTTTCTCCGTTTCCGGGCTCTTAGGTAATCAAGCGACTGTGTTACCGTAATGCGGTACAGCCAGGTGCTCAAAGCCGCTTCACTGTTAAAGCTGTCGATCCGCTCATACACTTTTACAAACACATTTTGCGTAATTTCTTCCGCATCGGCTGCCTGTTGCACAAAACCCAGCGCCGTATTATATATTTTATCTTTATATAGCTGCACCAGCCCGCCAAAAGCGGCAGCGCTGCCTTCTTTCAGTGCCCTTATCAGTTCCTGTTCGTGCAATCTCAGATCTCATTTAAGTATTAGACGATAACTGCAAAGAAATCCTTCGCTTTTAGCAAAAAATTTTAACGCATAAATATTAAACAAAATAAGGTTTTCTGGAAAGGTTTCTTTTACTTTTGCCAGTTGCACTTAGCGAGAGACGGACCGCCGCCAGCCGGCTGCCCGGTAACCGGTAACCGGCAACTTAACAAAAACCCGTTTCTCTTGGCATTACCTCATCTACTAAAATACGTTTACACCAATGGCAGCGACGACACCATTCGCCGTGGTAAGAAAATCAACGCATCCGGACTGGTTGAGCTGGCCGAGCATGACGATCTTTTCGGCTCGGTTGTGTTTCGGGTAAAAGATGATAACTATTCTGTTTTTTACAAAGTATATATTCAGAATTATAAAGACGCCAAAACGCTGTCGCTGCGCTGTACCTGCCCTTATGATATGCCCGATATCTGCCGCCATGAAGCCGCTTCACTGATGCGCCTGCAGGAAATGGTGGATAAGGGCTCTCTCTCGGCGGGTGCCGCCTCTTACGACCAGCGCCATACCGTAGCCCGTATTAAGGCTATTGACCGGAGAACTATACAGCAGTTATCAAGCCCTGAATTGGTAGAAGAAGCGGAGGCCTGGTTAAAGAAAGGAAAACCCGCCATTACGACGGCGGCTGATGAAATGGTAAAGGCAACGGTTGTCATTAATGAAGTCCCTTACTCGGTTATCATTCGCCGCAATGAAGAACGGGCATTCGATACGAGCAGTGATTATGCCGATGTGGAGCATCTGTTGTGCCTGCCGAAGGTGATTGTGCTGATGCATTTATTAAACACAAAAGGCGCTCATTATTTTGATACCATCCGTAACTGGGATAAGGAAAAAAACAAGCTGTTGGAGGCTTACGGCTACTCGCTGCAGGATGACCTGAAAGGGAAGTTTGAATTTGCCTATAAAGAAGGCAAGCCTTTTTTACGGGTGCTGAATCCGTCTATTAAACGGATTATCCAGCCGGCGCCGGTCCTTTCGTCCCGGTTTGAAAAAGTGGCGGCGGCTTTAAGTGAAGAATCGGCTGAAAGCACCCAGCAGCCGGCCAGGCGGCTCGGTATCGTATTTAATTTTAACCAAAAAGCCTATCCCTATTTCATCATTGATCTGATAGAAGGGGAGATGAGTGAAGGGACTTCCTTTACCGGCCCGGTGCAAAAGCTGGAGCTAAGCAAATATGTGGAAGTTGACGCTTACAGCGAGCACGATAAAACCCTGGTAAGCCTGGTACGGAAGCTGCAGGAAGGAGAAATCAGTAAATATGTGAGCCGCAACTCTCCTTTTGCTGATTTATGGGAAAATATTACGCAGCCGGAAGGAGAGGATTTGCCTGCCGAAACCAAAGCATTAGTTACAGAATACCTGCTGCCCCGCATTAAAAAATTATTTGCCGATGGCGATGCTACGCCGGTTTATGTGCTGCCGCAAAGCGCCGCTTTTAAAACGGCCAACCTGCAGCGGGTCGAATTCAGCGGTCAGTACCTGGTGCCGCAGTTCAGCGCCGGCATGAAGGAAGGAAGCATAGAAATAGAATGTTTTATCAAGCCGGATGCGATTGCTTATGGCCTGGATGATAACGAAGTAGCTTCACCGCTCCTGTTTTTATACAACCATCAGCTCTATATCTGGAACACGGTTGAAGCCATTGAAAAAACACAGCCTTTTTTACCGGATGGCTTCTTAAAAGTGGCGCTGGAGGACTGGCCCCAGACCTTGTACAGCATGGTAATGCCGCTCACCCTGATATACAAGGTTGATTTTGACAGCAGTTTGGTGGCTGAGGTAAAAAGCGGTGAGCCTGAGGTAAAGCTATACCTGCAGGAACGGGGCGAATATCTCGTATTCTCTCCTGTATTTACCTACAAGGGATTTGACGTAAAAGGTCGGGATAATGAAGAAGTGATCGTCGCTTCCGGCGAGAAGGTGATTGTTATAAAAAGAGATCCGGATGCAGAGGCGGCTTTCCTGAAAGGGCTGCAAACCCTTCATTCCAACTTTATTCCTTACGATGAAGATACGGCGCTGGCCCTGAAGGGCGCCGAAGTGTTGAAAAATAACTGGTTTTTTCTTTTTGTAGATGCCATGAACGAAAAAGGCGTTCCGGTGTACGGTTTTGAAACCTTAAAAGCCTTTCGTTTTAACACCTCTAAGCCGACTACACATATTTTTATCAGCAGCCATACCGATTGGTTCGATGCCAAGGTGGATATTCTATTCGGCGACCAGAAAGTAAGCGTTGCAGAAGTAAAAAGAGCCCTGGCAGCCAAGCAGCAATATGTGCAGTTAAATGACGGCACTTTAGGTATTTTGCCCGATGACTGGCTGAAAAAATATTCGCTCCTGTTTAAGGTAGGTGAAGGCCGTACGGATAAGCTAAAGCTGTCGCCTTACCACATGAGCGTCATTGATGAGCTTTACGAAACCCGTAACGAAGAAGAGCTGACCATCCAGCTAGAAGAAAAATATGATAACCTCAGAACGTTTAACGAGATCAAAAAAATAACGCCGCCGGAGAACCTGGCGTCCCTGCTGCGGCCTTACCAGATAGCCGGTTACGAATGGCTCAATTATCTGCAGGAAGTGGGCTGGGGGGGCATTCTGGCAGATGATATGGGTCTGGGTAAAACCGTTCAGGCCCTGTCTTTCCTGCAATATTTTAATGAAAAAAAGGATGGAATCAAGGCATTGGTTGTTTGTCCTACCACGCTGATCTACAACTGGGAAGCAGAAATTAAAAAGTTCACGCCTTCCCTTACGTATTATATTCATCATGGCGCCCTGCGGGAGCGTAATATTGACAAGTGGGCCGGCTTTAATATCATTATTACCACTTATGGCACCCTGCGTAGCGACATTAAGTCTTTTGTAGCCACCGTTTTTGACTACGTAGTGCTCGATGAAAGCCAGGCCATTAAAAACCCGGCCAGCAAGGTCACCAAAGCCGCTTCGCTGCTCAACGCCAGAAACCGCCTGTGCATGAGCGGTACGCCTTTGCAAAACAACACCTTCGATATTTATGCGCAGATGAATTTTCTAAATCCCGGCATGCTGGGCTCTGTAGAGTTTTTTAAGCAGGAATTCGCCATACCCATCGATAAATTTGGTGAAGCGGAGCAGAAAGAGCACCTTAAAAAGATATTATACCCTTTTATCCTGCGCCGCACGAAAGAGCAGGTGGCCAAGGACCTGCCTTCCAAAACCGAGATGGTGCTGTTCTGCGAAATGGAAGACGAGCAACGCAAGATTTACGATGCTTACCGCAACGAGTTCAGGGCAAAGATCATGGGCAATATTGAAGAGCAGGGCATACAAAAATCGCAGTTAAGCATTTTGCAGGGGTTGATGAAGCTGCGCCAGATATGCGATTCGCCGGCTATACTCAACGAAGCTGAAAAATTTGAAAACCACTCTATCAAGCTGGAAGAACTGATCCGTGAAATCAATGAAAACATCGGCGACCACAAAGCCCTGGTCTTTTCCCAGTTCCTGGGCATGCTGGCCCTGATAAGGGGAAAGCTGGATGAGCTGAAGATTCCGTATGCTTACTTTGATGGCAGCACCTCGGCACCGGACCGGGAAAAAGCCATTCAGCGCTTTCAAAAGGATGATGACGTAAGGGTATTTCTGATTTCCCTGAAAGCCGGTGGCGTGGGCTTGAACCTTACAGCCGCTGATTATGTGTATCTGGTTGATCCCTGGTGGAACCCCGCCGTAGAGCAGCAGGCCATCGACCGTACCCACCGCATCGGCCAGACGAAAAATATCTTTGCTTACCGGATGATCTGTAAAGATACTATTGAAGACAAGATTCTGGTCTTGCAGGAAAAGAAGCGGCAGTTGGCCAAAGAACTGATTGCTGATGACAGCTCGTTTGTAAAAGCGCTGAGTAAAGAGGATGTAGAGTATTTGTTTAGTTAAGAGGCCCCACCCACAGCCAGAGATCCTATGGCACCAGATACTGCTTCGCCCTCCCCGGTGGGAAGGGTACGGGCAGCAAACAAACGGCTACCGCTTTCCTAAAAGTAGCAGTAGAAATATAGGTTGGATCTTTTTATTTTATTTAAATGTATTACAGAATATTGTTACAATGGAAACAGGTGCCAACAACCCGGCTAACGGCTCACTAGCAACCGTTATCCACCTAACTATATCTCCGTTTATCAACCCTTAACATTAATTAACAAGATTTCATTATTTATCCGAATATCTTCGTATCACCATTTCAACAACTTATGAAGAAAATATACTTTTCCTTATTGTTCCTGTTAGCCATCAGTTTCAGCGCCTTATCGCAAAAAACAGCCGGAGTTGTCAAAGGTATCATCCAGGATTCCGCCGCTGCCCGTCCACTGGGCGATGCTACCATTTCGGTCGTCAACCGTAAGGATTCCGGACTGGTTTCTTTTACCTTGTCAGAAGCCAGCGGCGCCTTCAGCGTCAAAAATATTGAGGCCGGCGATTATGTGCTGCTGGTATCCTACACCGGCCTGCAAAACAATAAGAAAGACTTTTCCATTACAGCTGATAAACCTACTGTTGATGTAGGCACCATTCTAATGGGACCGATCTATAAGGCGCTGGATGAAATTATTATCAACGAGGCGCCGATTAAAGTAAACGGCGATACCATTTCCTACCGGGCCGACGCCTTTAAAACCAAGCCGAATGCTACCGTGGAAGACCTGTTGAAAAAGCTGCCGGGTATGAGTGTGGACAGAGATGGCACCATAAAATCCCAGGGTGAACAGGTACAGAAAATATATGTGGACGGTAAGCAGTTTTTTGGCTCTGATCCTAAAATCTTTCCAGCACAGTGGGATCCGAAGCTTGGAATTCACGTGACTTGAAGTC
>JADMIO010841918.1_pt1 | contig 103490 bp, 76 predicted proteins | sample 8958161 | NCBI WGS metagenome assembly JADMIO01 (sample SAMN16585339, study PRJNA669376) | soil metagenome | isolation source: Crop rotation soil | place: USA: Cullars Rotation, Alabama | collected 2011
CTTTCCCCTCTGTTTTTGTCCGTGGAATGAACAATGGAAGTCCGAGCTCATCGCTAATAACTTCGTATAGCATACATTATACGAAGTTATATTCGATGCGGCCGATCTAGCAGAAAGTCAAAAGCCTCCGACCGGAGGCTTTTAACTTCTGTCACCTAGGTTACGCCCCGCCCTGCCACTCATCGCAGTACTGTTGTAATTCATTAAGCATTCTGCCGACATGGAAGCCATCACAAACGGCATGATGAACCTGAATCGCCAGCGGCATCAGCACCTTGTCGCCTTGCGTATAATATTTGCCCATGGTGAAAACGGGGGCGAAGAAGTTGTCCATATTGGCCACGTTTAAATCAAAACTGGTGAAACTCACCCAGGGATTGGCTGAGACGAAAAACATATTCTCAATAAACCCTTTAGGGAAATAGGCCAGGTTTTCACCGTAACACGCCACATCTTGCGAATATATGTGTAGAAACTGCCGGAAATCGTCGTGGTATTCACTCCAGAGCGATGAAAACGTTTCAGTTTGCTCATGGAAAACGGTGTAACAAGGGTGAACACTATCCCATATCACCAGCTCACCGTCTTTCATTGCCATACGAAATTCCGGATGAGCATTCATCAGGCGGGCAAGAATGTGAATAAAGGCCGGATAAAACTTGTGCTTATTTTTCTTTACGGTCTTTAAAAAGGCCGTAATATCCAGCTGAACGGTCTGGTTATAGGTACATTGAGCAACTGACTGAAATGCCTCAAAATGTTCTTTACGATGCCATTGGGATATATCAACGGTGGTATATCCAGTGATTTTTTTCTCCATTTTAGCTTCCTTAGCTCCTGAAAATCTCGATAACTCAAAAAATACGCCCGGTAGTGATCTTATTTCATTATGGTGAAAGTTGGAACCTCTTACGTGCCGATCAGATTAAAACGAAAGGCCCAGTCTTTCGACTGAGCCTTTCGTTTTATTTGACCATGTTGGTATGATTTAAATTAATACGACTCACTATAGGGTCAGTGCGGCCGCGACTTCAAGTCACGTGAATTCCAAGCTTCGGATCCCACTGTGCTGGAAAGGCCGTCGCGCCCTCTTTCAAAGGCCGCGATGTGGAAGCGCGATTGGACGCCTTGGTCGATGAATAGGGCGCGCCAGAGTTCATCCGCTGCGATAACGGCGGTCAGTTCATCGCTTTTGTAGTCCAGAAGTGGGCCGAGAGACGAGGAATCAAAATGGCCCACATCGATCCCGGCAAACCCTGGCAGAATGGAAGTGCAGAAAGCTTCGTAGGGACCTATAGAAAGGAGGTACTGAACGCGGAAATATTCGGATCCATGGCTGAAGCGGCTTGGCTATCGAAGCGCTGGCAGCGAATGTATAACCAGGAGAGGCCGCATAGTCGCAATGGGTACAACCCACCCTCGAAAGCCTATCCGGTTAAGGGAAAACGAGAGGTAATTTCTAAACTTTGATCTGGACCGAAAAAACCACTCCAGTCAACAGGGAGCCCGGCAGCCATTTATTCGGTTTTCTTCCCCTGAGGATATGGCGGTTTTCGTTAGACTAATTTCGGAGGGTCGACGGGGCTTCCCTGGCGGCGAAAGCCCTTGTTCCCTTACTCGGCTTTCCCCTGAACCGGCTCCACCGGTTCAAGGAAAGTTGCGCCGACGGCGTGTGCGCGGGGCTTTTGCCCCTGGCCGGGCGTTTCGCTGGGCAGCAATCTTCCCAAGACATCAAGCGTCGTAGGCGCCTCCGTGGCCGCTCCATTATTAGGTGTGAAAACTTTTTGGCTGCTCCAACCAGGAACCTCAATCTTGGTCGGCGGGTTTTTCAGCGCCCGATAGATAATATGGGCAATCGAATCCTCGCCTTCGTCATCTGGATGAACGCCATCCACTTTAAAAAACGACTGATGTGCCAACATTGGCGTATGCAAGTCGATAATCGGGAGATTGTTCTCCTCTGCCACTTTTTTAATGAGTGGGATGATTTCATTTTTAATCACCGTACCCCTGATCCCGTATTTATCCTCCCCGTTGATAGGCCATGCCGGCACCGGAAAACAAAGCCAGATTTTTGGCTTCTTCTGCATGGTGCCTAGTGTATCGACCAGGGCTTTCAAATCCTTGGCGAATTCGCCTTTGTGCGCGTCCCAGTTATAAGCCTTAGTGTCATTGGTGCCCAACTTAATGGTGATGATGTCCGGTTTGAACGCAAACACATTCGCGAGCTTGCCCCGGGTCCAGTAAGGCATGTCCGCTTTTTTCAACAAGGTGCAGCCGGACACGCCGTCATTCTCGACTTGATATCCGCTGCCCAGCAGTTTGCCCAGGACGGCTGGATAGGCTGTAGCCGCATTGGTGTGCTGAGTGATGCTATTCCCGATGCAGGCAATCTTTATCGATTGACCAAACCCCAGGGTACTGCTTAAAAAAATGGCGAGGTATACGCGATTCATTCCATTCTCCCGATTGATCCCCGGCATAAGCCTCCGGAATTTCCAGGCATTTTCAATTGCTTTTAATATAATTCATTGGTATTCAGGCTTCATTCGAAGGAATGCCTACTGCGCCTGGTCCTCCCGGCAGTTTCTCCTCCTGGTTTTAGGCTTAATCTCACCTATTAGCCGCTCGCGCATTAAATAGCGACTCTAGCGAAACGCCTTGGGACTTGGCCAAAGTCGGCAGGTTACCCACCTCTGGATTCTCGCAAGAAATCCAGGACCACTATAAATCCCATATCCTTCCAATGTTGAAAAGGGTTATCTCGAATGGCGAAAAGGTGAGCACAGTTTTTCTTTCTGATCCTATTGCATTGGAAATCAGGCACAGTCTCCCTAAAATCCAAATTCACCCCACCCGCAAGTCAGGTCAATGGATTCCCGAGGACCATTTCCATTTTGATATCCCTCAGTATGGAATTCGATTTTTCTGGAGACAATAGAAGCCTATTCTGATTCAATCCTGCTATTAGATTGACCTTTTAAAATAGGAGTACCCATGGCCTTGTAATATTTTAGAGCCGCTTAAAAAGTCGGGATTTTGGTGACTTCTGAAAAATTTGTAAGAGCATGCAACGTTGCCCTCGGAAACAAAACTAGACAGACTTTGTTGAATAAGGACCCAGGAAAATAGTTTCAACCTTTTGGAATTGTTTGGCCAAATAATTGGAGCATTAAATTCGAATCGATTGATGGCGAAATTACGGTAACGATTGCAGCAATTGTTACCATACAGAGGAGCGAGTTTTCAATCCGACTATCAATGGGCGTATCGAAAATAGAACCCGATGAAGATTAAGAAGACCAATACTTTACGGGCTAAGGCCCGTGCCCCCGGGGTTTCCCCCGGGGGCTATGGTAGCGCACACCCGTTCGATGACCGGATGACCTTGGACGCCGACACGATCCAAAAGGTGAAGGATCATTTCATGGGGGTGATGAAGGAAGCGGAAACCCTCCGCGCCGAGTCCAAAGCCGCCCTCAAAGAGCAACTTGAAGCCCTGAAAGACCGATTGGACAGGGCTTACGAAGATCGCTTGGATGGGAAGCTCTCCGAAGCCCTATGGGTTCGGAAGTCGCAGGAGTGGGAGCGGGAGATATTCCGCCTTGAAGGGCTTTTAAATGCCACCGAGAACGCGGAGGAACGGTTTCAGGAAGAAGGCCTAGTAGTGCTGGACTTGATCGAGAACGCGCGCCCGCTCTATCACGTTCAAGATATGTTCGGACGTAGGGATTTCCTCAAGATCGTGTGTTCGAACTTCTATTTGAAGGACGGACAGATCAAAGCCGAGTACCGGCAACCCTTTGGAACCGCGGCACTTATGAAGGAAGCGGGATGGGTGGAAAATCAAGAAGCCCCCTCTTGCGAGGGGGCTTCTGTGAAATGGTCGGGATGGCGGGATTCGAACCCACGACCACCTGAACCCCATTCAGGTACTCTACCAGACTGAGCCACATCCCGAGATTCAAGAACACCCTTTGCGGGGGTATCCTTAAAATGGCTGGGATAATCTACCTAAAAGGGGTCGATTTCGTCAATAATCCGGCAGCCGGAATCACACCCCCGTCAATATTGGCCTCCGGGCCTTTAGCCACTCGGATTTCCGGCCTCGGAAAATTATTTTTCGCTCCCTGTGCCGGTTCCGGACCAATCCCGGTCCCGGAGCCAACCGTGTTTCTGGGCGATTCGCCCGGGCGGCGACCGAACCCGATTCGGAATCCGCTCCATCCCACCGCAAAGGACTTAACCGTGAGCCAAGTCTCGATCCTCGAAAAGCATCGCAAACAATACCAGCCCAAGGTCCCCCCCTCCCTTCGCCAAGGCATCGCCAAGGTCAAGGGAGTGGAAGGCGCCGCGGCCGAGCCCGCCAAGGATCGCGAAGCCATCAAGAAGGCCTTCCCCGGCACTTACGGCATGCCCCTGATTTCCTTCCAGGCGGGCGGCGATGCGGGCGAGTCCAAGCCCCTGCGCATCGGCGTGGTGCTCTCCGGCGGCCAGGCCCCGGGCGGCCATAACGTCATCGCCGGCCTGTTCGACAGCGTCAAGGCCATCCATCCCCAGAGCCAGATCTTCGGCTTTCTGGGCGGCCCCGGCGGCCTGGAAAAAGGCAAATACGAAAACATCACCTCGGAGAAGATGGACGCGTACCGCAACACCGGCGGCTTCGACATCATCGGTTCCGGCCGCACCAAGCTTGAAACCCCGGAGCAGTTCGACCGTTGCATCGAGGTGATCAAGAGCCTGGAACTCAACGCCGTCGTCATCATCGGCGGGGACGATTCCAACACCAACGCCGCCATTTTGGCGGAATACCTCAAGGCCAAGGGCCTCGCCACCTCCGTAATCGGCGTGCCCAAGACCATCGACGGCGATCTCAAGAATCCCCACATCCCCGTTTCCTTCGGCTTCGACACCGCGGTCAAGACCTACAGCGAGCTGATCGGCAACATCGCCCGGGACGCGGGCTCGGCCAAGAAGTACTGGCATTTCATCAAGCTCATGGGCCGCTCCGCCAGCCACATCGCCCTGGAAGCGGGCCTGCAGACTCGCGCCAACGTGACCCTGGTTTCCGAGGAAGTCGAAAAGCGCAACCTTAGCCTGGAACAGATCGTGGACGACATCGCCCGCGTCATCTCGGCCCGCGCCGATGCCGGAAAGAACTACGGCGTGGTCCTGATACCGGAAGGGCTTATCGAGTTCATCCCGTCCTTCAAGACCCTGATCGGCAACCTCAACGACCTGCTGGCCAAAAACGAAGCCGCCTTCGCCAAGCTCGACACCGCGGACGCGAAAATCGCCGCAATGTCCGGCTGGCTCACGGGCGATCTGGGAAAGACCTTCGCCTCCCTGCCCAAGACCATCCAGCTCCAGCTGCTGCTGGACCGGGATCCCCACGGTAACGTGCAGGTGTCCCTGATCGACACGGACGCCCTGCTGGCCGAATTGGTGGGCCGCAAGCTCAAGTCCACCCCTTCCTTCAAGGGCAAGTTCTCGTCCCAGCGCCATTTCTTCGGCTACGAGGGCCGCGCCGCCGCCCCCTCCAACTTCGACGCGGACTATTGCTACAGCCTGGGCTGCGTGGCGGCCATCCTGGTCCGCAGCGGCCGCACCGGCTACATGGCTTCCATCCGCAACGTGTCCAAAGGCGTGGATCAATGGTCCGCCGGCGGCATTCCCATCACCATGATGTTCAATATGGAACAGCGCCATGGCCACCTGAAGCCCGTCATCCAAAAGGCCCTGGTGGAGCTGGAAGGCCCCGCCTTCAAGGCCTTGGTCAAGAACCGCGCGGAATGGGAAATCCAGGACGCGTTCATCTATCCGGGACCGATTCAGTACTTCGGACCGTCGGAAGTCTGCGACGCGATTACGAAGACGCTTGAGTTGGAACAAGGGTAAGACGAAGAGCGGTTGAAGAGAGTCCTCCTGGGGGTAATGGCTTGGGAGGATTATCCGGATATTTCGTCGGGCGTCGGGCGAATCTGAGGATTCGGGCGTCAACTTGGGAGAGCTTCGCTCTCTAAACCTAAAACCTGGCGCTTTAGAGGTTAACATCTCATCAGCATCTGCTTGACGCCTGGGCGTCGGGCGAATTAGAAAAGGCTGGCAAGATATCCTCTGACCCTCTTATCTTCTTTACTCCCGACTCCCGACGCCCGACGCCCGACGAAAATCCAACTCCAAGCGCCACGGTTTCCAGCCCATACTCCCCTATCTAAAACCTCCTCTTCCCTGCCCCTGATTTCCCCCGTTTTCCATCGGTTTTCAACAATTTTTGTGGATAGTCCATCGCGGAAATTGCGCGAATTTAAAGGCCAAATCAGCCAAACTGAGGCAGGTCCGGTCGAAACAGAATCGCCTAACTGATGTTCTCATCTGAGGTTGTGAATGGAACCTCGGGTGAAACTTTTTCCATGTTTTTAAACATGCCTGTTGATTAACTGTTGGGAGTTGCATATATTAAACACAATTCCCATATGAAATGTCCTTTCTGTACATGCGAAGAAGATAAGGTGGTCGACTCCCGATCCTCCCGGGAAGGCAAGGCCATCCGCCGCCGTCGCGAGTGCTTGAGCTGTGGACAGCGGTTCACCACGTACGAATACGTGGAGACCATTCCCCTGACCATCGTGAAGGCGGATGGACGCCGGGAGCCCTACGACCGGCAGAAGATCCTGGGCGGGCTTTATACGGCCTGTAAGAAGCGTCCGGTCTCGACGGAAACCATCGAGCAGATGGTCGACCAAATCGAAAACGCCATCCAGGGTATGACGGAAGGCGAGATCAACTCCAAGGTCATCGGGGAATTGACCATGAAGGCGCTGTTTCCCGTGGATGAAGTCGCATATATCCGATTCGCATCGGTTTACCGTAAGTTCAAGGAAATCAAGGAATTCCTGTCGGAAATCAGCGTCATGCAGCAGAACTACAACGAATAGTCGCCGACGCTTTCCATGGCTGCCGGCCTCTTGCGAGGCTGCGGCGAGGCGCCGGGCGCCGAACGGCTTCGAGAGCTCGAAGCCTCCCCTACCTCAGATACGACCCTTCTTCGCCCCGCGCAGCAATGAATTGATCTGCTTGGGGTTCAGTTCGTTCACATCCTTCTTCTTCTTGGGGGCGCATTCCTCGCAAAGGGGAACGAATTCATTGGAAACGGACACGGCGCCTTCGGCGCGGCCGGTTTCCATGATGGAGAACTTCATGCAGGGGCGGATCTTTTTGCAGCGGTAGCAGGCGACGGTTTCGGGCTTGATCTCGCCTTTGACCAGCTTCTCCTTGAACTTGTCCTTCTTGGAAATATCGTAGGCCTTGGCGAGGCTCTGGTTTTTCCGGAGGAATCGAGCGTGGTTATCGTCGTCTGCCATAGTCCCTCTTGCCGTGCGGCTGTGGTTCAAGCCTTGTTGGATATAGGAAATTATATCGGTACTGGCTAACGCGAAGCCCGTTTTGCGGGCCAATTACGCGATTTCCGCACGGCATCACGCGATCGCGGAAGCTTCAGAACGGCACGGTCGGATTGAAGTCCGGCCAGGCAATCAGGTGGAAAGCGTGATGGGCCATAAACAAGCGTCCGAGCGGCGTGAGCCGGTTGCGGTCCAGGTGCAGGGAATGTTTTTCTCCGGGGCCCTGGCGGTGTTCGCCGTAGAACCACTCCACCCTGCCCTCGAGATCCACCAGGTTCACGCGCGGGCCAGAAAGGTCCCGTATGTGCCGGTTGAGCCCATGGCAGCGCTCCCGCTCCGCGTCTTCGACCAGGAAGCTTGAGACCGTGGAGAGGAGGCAAATCCGGGCCTGGGTCTTCTGGAGCATGAGGGTGACCACCCCTGAGGCCATTTGGGCGATTTCATCCGGCGTTTTGCCGGCGGCCAGATCCGTGTAACCGAAGCCCAGGACCACCAGGTCCGGTGCCTTGCCTATGACGTGTAATGGCGTTTCCTTGACCGCATCGTGCCAGGCGGAGGATTCCCCGCCGTACAAGGACGTGGAAACGTCCGCGCGGGGATGATGCAGAAAGATGTGATTGGAGAGAAGTTCGGCGAAACCGGAAGGTCCTGCCAAAATCCCATCGCCCCAAAAGATGATTTTCTTCACGACTGCCGTCCGGGGGTTTAAGTGGGCCCACTCCGGCTTGAACGGAGGACCAAGCGATTATGAGTCGCGTGCTCTAACCAACTGAGCTATGGGCCCATGACTTTGAAAGTTATAAAAAAGCCTGAAAAATGAGCACATTTCCCGGCCATCTTACGTTATTTTTTGATGATCGTGAATTTTGGCCGGGTGCGGAATGTTCAATGCTTTCGCTGGGACCCCGAAGCCGTTTTTTCCACTCATGATGCAAGCAAAGGACGAACGATGAACATGACCAAGGTGACGCTTTGCGCCGGTCTTAGCCTGGCTTTCCTCCTCACCAGCTGCCGGTCCCGCCAGGAAGCCTCCGGTGACAAGTACCGGAAGATCGGCGACCCCCTGCATGCGTTGATGCAATACGAGGAAGCCCTCAAGCGCGGCAAGCTGTCCAAGGAGTTCTGGAAGAACTACACGACGGTGAACATCGCCGCCATGGGCCTGCGCGCGAAGGAAGATCCGACCGCTGAGTTCCTGGACATCCTCAAGGATACCGTGGCCAGCCTGCTGGTCCAGCATCCCGATCCGGCCAACCAGGCCACCTTCGGCAAGACCCTGCAGGAAATCGCCGCCGCCCGCATCAAGGTGGGCTCCCCGGACGCCGTGGAAGGCGGCTTCCGCTTTCTCCAGGCCGCCGAGAAGGCCGGAGCCGCGAGCGGTTCCGCCGCCGTGAAGAATCAGATCGTGGCGGCCAAACTCAAGGAAATCACCGATGATTTCAATGAGGCCTCCACCAACCCCACCGCCGGCATCATCGCCGACTACAAGCTGAACAAGCTGGCCATCATGATCGGCGGCGAGACCCCGGAAATGTCGGCCTTGTGGACCAAGGTGCGCAAGCTCAACCTCAACACCTACCTCATGTATGACAACGATGACGTGCTGGAGAACCTGGGCGAGCGTCCGGACGCGCGTATCAACAAGTACGGCGTGCTGCTCGGCATCGTGAAGTACGATGCGGGTTCCACCGCAACCAAGATCCAGGTCAAGGCCTGGAACGGCTCCTCCGGACCGATCAAGTTCGTCGGTGACGCGTTCACCCTGGTGGACAAGGCAGGCAAGGAGTTCAAGCCCAGCGCCAAGATCGGCGGATTCGCCAAGACCGACAAGGACGTGGTCGGCAAGGGCGACGAGTCCAAGACAGGCGGCCTGACCTTCAACCACCCGGCCGGAACCTCGGTGGCCTATCTGGAGTTCAAGACCGGGTCCGGCATCACGCGCAAGTACCTGCCCTAACGGGCTTAAGACTTCAACGATACTCTACCGGGAAACCGGGAGAAGCGGCCGGATCCCCGGCCGCTTTTTTTATTGCGCGGTTTTCGCAAGCGGGAAACCGGCCCGCATTTCCTAGCGGGAAATGACCAGGACATTGCGCTTGGAGCTGAGCGTCCGATAGCCCGGCTTGGCGTCGGCGTCGAACCCTTTCTGACGCGCGGTGATCTTGTAGAAGTAGACCCCGTTGGCCTGCAGGTTTCCCCAAGCATCGCGGCCATCCCAGGTCGCGTCTCCGGAATTCGCCCGTTCGATGATCTTGACCAGCCTGCCGCTCTGGTTGTACACCCGGATCTCGAATTCGACCCGGTCACCGGCCTCGCCGCGATCGCCCAGGTCCACGGACCGCGCGGGCAGCACGGTGGAGAAATAAAAGGTGGTGCCTCCGCGCTTCATCGGGTTAGGAACGTTGTAGGCGGCGACGGAGTTGAGGGAACTGTCCATCGTCAAATCCATGCGGAGAAGGCGCTGGCTGGAGTTGCCGTATCCGTCGCGGGAGGTGACCTTCAGCAGGCGGAGGCCCGGCGGCACCGAAGCCGGTTCCAGGGGAAAGCGATAGACCTTGCGGTAAAGTCCGTCGATGCCGGGATGGGGATGGAAGGAATCGAGGATTCCGGGGATCTGGAGGGTGGTGGCTTCGTCGGGTCCTTCCGAAGCCAGGATGCCGCCGGTGCTGTCGTCCACCTGGATTTCCAGGCAATAAGGCAAGGCAAGTTTCACCTGATCGGGGAAATCCAATCCGCCGGACTCCTTATGATCGCATCCGGTAATGGAGATGCGTGGGCCCTTGCCTTCCCTATCCTCGGCGCAGGCCCCGCCGGAAACCCCTGCGATGGTGAGCGAATCCCGGGCGGCCGCTCCCTCCCGTTCCTGCGTTGCGTCCCAGGCGAAGGCCACGATGCGGGCGGTGGAGTCGCCGAAGGGGATTTTCTTGGGGATGAAATAGTCCGCGGAAAAGCGGCCCTGCTTATAAGGGAAGGTGCCTTCGAACAGGATGCTGCCGCGGATTTCCGCGTGCTGATCCGCGATGCTGGATCCCTTGGGAGCCGGCCAGGTCTTGTACCGCGCCCCGGCCAGGATCTTGAGATTGATGAACCCGTTGCCGCTGCCTCCCTCCACGGCTCCCCGGATGACGTCGCAATCCAGCGCCTTCAGCGTGTCCGGGGTGCGGGTGAAGGCGACGCCCAATTGCGGTTTCCGCACGAGCAAAACCGGCTCACCCAGCAAGGCATAGCGCGTATCATTGTCGTTGTACTCGTTGTATTCGTTGCTGTTCTTGGCTTCGCGCAAGGCGTCGCCCACGGTCGCAAAGGCTCCGGCCGCCGCGGGCGGGAAGAGCCTTTTGTAGAACGCCACGGCCAGGTCCTTGTTCGGCATGGGATAGGACTCGCGCGTGGCCGAGACGGCGGCGATGGCGCCCTTGTCCGGAGCCATGACCATGCGGTCGCTCATGCCTTCATCCTTCAGGCTTTCGAACCGGCCCACCGTGCAGGAGAAGGAGCACAGGATCGGGGTGCGGCCCTGGTTGGACATATGCGCGAGCGCGTTGTTGGTCTGCAGCAGGACCTCGTCCGCCCATTGGTTGTTGGCTCCATGCCCTACATATGTCACCGCCAGGGTACCCTGGTCGATCAGGGAAAGGAGATCCTGGGTCGCTTCCGGCTTATGGAAGGCGGCGTTGCGCGGGTAGTCCAGCAGATAGACCTGGTCCGCCGTCACGCCGGGTTCGTTTCCGGACGCGGCCCGGGCGATTTCGTCCGCGAAGGTGGTATGTCCTTGCGGGATGCCATCGAAGTTGTTCGCCAGGCCCCGCTGCATGTCATCGTCGGCGGCGAAGGTCATGCGGCCGCGCCATGCGCCGGCCTTGGCCGGGTCCTCGAAATCCGAGACCTTGCGGAGGTAGCCCGCCGCTTCGGCGGGGGAACGCGCGGGAATCCGGCCCACGGACAATTCCATCATGGCCTTGTCCTGGACCTCATCCCCCGGATCCAGCAAGCCGTAGAAATCGTCCGAGGCCATGCCTTCCGCCCCATTGGCGCCGTTCAGGAATTCATAAGGCGGTATGTGATTGGGAGGCGGATCCCGCATCCGGGCCGCGGCGATGCCGCGGTAATCGTAATTGCCGGCGCCGAAGAGGAGGACGTACTTCAGCGGGTTCGCGCCCGGACCCTTCCCTCCCCAGGATGAATAGGCCCAGCGCAGGAAATCCCGGATGGCGGGAGGCGACATCCGCCCTCCGGAATATTCCCGATAGATGTCTTCGGCGAAAACCACCTCGGTCTTCAGGCGCAGGGCGCGTTTCCCGTCATTGCGGTATTTCATGAGCGCGACCGCCTCGTCCGCGAGCGCCCTGGGCGCGATGATGAGGTATTCCGGATCCTTTCCGTCCCCGCTTTCCAGGCTGCGCAGCCCTTGGCCCCCATTGGAAGGGGTTTCCGGTTCGACCGCGCCCGGGGCCGTCGCCGCGGCATGGCGGTAGACCAGGTAACGCGCGTTCGCGCCTTCGTCCAGGCTGTCCGAGAAAACCCCTTCCGCGTCCAATGCGATTTTCCGGACCGCCACGCCGCTTTCGATGCGCAGGCAGGAGGCTCCCTGCCCGCCTTCCACGCGGTAGGCGGCCCGGCTTCCGAAAACCTCCGGGAAAATCCATAACGAGGGGCCGGACAGGACCAGGCGGCGGCGATAGGCGACGGTATAGCCTTCGAAACGCCGATCCTCCCCTCCCCACCACGCCGAATCGATGCGCAGGCGCCCATCGGGCGGAATCGCGCCGGTAGTAACATGCCAGCTACCTTGCCCGTCCGCTATCCCGATCGGCGCCATGGCCTCCCCGGATCCCGCCAGCCGGACGCGGAAATCATCCGCATGCCGGTAGGGATGCGCGAACAGGCCGATGAAGAGGGAGTCTCCGGGCGCGCGCAAGGCGTCCTTGAGGAATTCCGTCTCCGCATCGGCCAGCATCGCCGCGGTGAGGAACATGGGAGCGGCCCCGCCCCGGCAGCTTCCGTTCCAATGCCAGAACCACCGGAATCCCGCGGCGGAATCCTCATGCGGCGGAAACCCGACTTCGCATGCCAGCAGCTTGTCGTCCTTTTCCGCATGCAGGAAATGGTAGGCCGAGGTTCGCGGAGGAGCCGGGGCCGCGCCGGCCGAAACTTCCAGGCGCAAGGCCGCTCCCGGCGGATGGCCGGAAAAATCCAGGTAATAACGGTTCTCGAAGGAATACGGATCGATGCTGAAGCGCCATCGGATGGGGCCCGCGGACTCCGGGAGCCTTTTCCAAATGCTGGTTCCGTGGCCGTAGAAGATCACGGTATCGCCCTCATCGAAGACGTTCGGGCCGTTGTGATCGACTATCTCCACCGGGATTTCGGCCAGCGAACCCGCCGACGGCTTCCCCGTCACGGCCTGTTCGAGGGTATCCTCCGGGCCGGCGAACAGGCGCAGGTTCCGGATCGGCGCGCCGTTGATCCCGGGCGCCAGCTTCGCGATCCGGGAAAAAGGGAGCGCGTAGACCTTGTCCTCGTCCTGGCCGCCCGGGACCTTGTCGCCCACGCTGATGCGGATCAGGGTATCGGCCCAGGTCCAGGCGTCCGCCCCGGCCTTGCGCAAGGCGCGCGCGGGCTCCGCGCCGGCCAGCCACGCTCCGCCGAGGGGATTCATCACTTCATTCCGGAAGGTTCCCGCCAGCGAAAGGCCGGCGGCGCGGGAAAGCGCGTCGGGAAAATCCGCCGTGACGCGGATGCGCTTGAGCAAGGTCAGGCTCTTGCCCGCTTCGGACCAGAGGGCGAGCGGCACCTTGATACCCCGGACCTTCGCGCCCCGGAGGATCCGGACCGGCCCGACCTCGGCGTTCGGCTCCGCGGCCCGCGCATACAGGGCGCCGTCGCGGCGGTATTCCGCACGGTACGGGGACGGGTACGCCGGCACGGCCCCTATCCCTTCCGGCACGATCCGCGATTCCGACTCCAGGATTTCGATGGCCACCCGGGGCTCCGCGGCCCCGCTCAGGACGTTGAAGGCGAAAACGGGAAGGTCGGGCGCGCCCGTCCCTGAACCCTGGCACGCGCCGCAGGCGAGGCGCAGGCCTTCCGCGCCGGCGATGGGAGCCAGGGACGTTGCGGGCAGGACGATCTCCAATTGCAGGCGCCCGGGGGCGTCGCCGAGGGTGCGATGCATGGCGCCCTGCGCCAAGGCGGGCAGGCAGGCGAGCATGGCGGATAGGAAACGATTGCGGTTCATCGGGACCTTGGGCGCGTTTCCACAATGAATACCAAAGTCGGGACGCGAGGTCCCGTCGATCGGGCATTTTGTAAGCGGAATTTATCCGGAGAGGCCGCGGGGGGGCGCCGCCCTGGCGGGACTAGCGGGAGATGACCAGGGTGTTCCGGCGCGAACTCACCGTACGATAGTCCGGCTTCGCGTTCGCGTCCAGGAGGAGCTGGCGCGCGGTGACCTTGTAGAAGTAGACGCCGTTGGCGAGCAGGTTCCCGAAATGATCCCGTCCGTCCCAGTTTACCGATCCCGAGGACGCGCGCTCGAATACGCGCACCAGGTTTCCGCTCTGGTTGAAGACGCGGATCTCGAACTCCAACCGGTCCTTGCCCGCGTCCACATCCCCGAACTCGATGTCGTTGGACGGGATCACGGTGGAGAAGTAGAAGGTGGTGCCGTTCCGTTTCATGGGATTGGGAACGTTGTGGGCCAGCACCGTATTCAGCGAGCTGTCCACGGTCAGGTCCATTTGCATTTGCCTGAGGCTGATGTTCCCGTAACCGTCCCGGGCCGAAACCTTGAGGAGATGGGTGCCGGGACGGATGGTCTTCTTGTCCAGGGAGAACTGGTAGGACTTCTGGTAGAGTTCATCGATGCCGGGCAAGGGATGGAAGGGATCGAGCACGCCCGGGATTTCCACCGTGGTGCCTTCGTCAGGACCTTGCGCGGAAAGGACGCCGCCCAGGGAATCCTGCACGAGGATCTGCAGGCAATAAGGCAGCGAGAGCTTGACGTGGTCGGGGAAATCCAGATCGCCAGTCTCCTTCTTCTCGCATCCCGTGATGCGGATGACAGGACCCTTGCCGTCCATGTCGCTGGCGCAGGCGCTCTGCGCCGTGCCCTGGATGCTCAGGTTCTGCCGGGCGGTGGTGCCCTCCATTTCCACGGTATCGTCCCAGGCGAAGACCAGCACCTGGGCGTTGCTGTCCCCGAAGGCGATCTGCTTGGGGATGAAGTAGTCCGTGGCGAATTTCCAGTCCTGGTAGGCGAAGGTCCGCTCGAAAAGGATGTTGCCGCGCTTGTCGACTTCCTGGGGAGTCATGCCGGAACCCAGGTTGTAGGTTTTGTGGACCGAGCCCGCCACGATCTTGATGTTGACCTTGCCGGTTCCCTTGCCGCCCGTGATGCGTCCTTTGATGGAACTGCAATCCAGCGCCTTGATGGTGTCCATCACCTGGGTCAGGGCGATGCCCAATTGCGGTTTGCGGATCAGCAGAACGGGTTCGCCCAGCAATTGGTATTTGAGGTCGTTCAGATTGTCGATATTGGTGCTGGATCCGTTCTTGGCTACGCGCAGGGCTTCTCCGGCCGCGACGGTGATCCCGGAGGAATCCGGCGGAAAGGCCAGGTCGTAGAAGGCGTTGGCGAGGGCGATGTTGGGGGCCGGGAACGATTCGCGCGTCGCCGAGATGGCGCCGATGGCGCCAACGGCCTTCTGCTTCACGAACTGTTCGCTCATGCCTTCGCTGGTCAGGCTCTCGAAGCGGCCCACCGTGCAGGAGAAGGCGTTTACCATGGGCGTGCGTCCTTCGTTGCGCATGCGCGAGATGGCGTCGTTGGTCTGCAGCAGCACTTCGTCCGCCCATTGGTTGGACGCGCCGTGGCCCACGTAATTGATCATCAGGGAGCCGCGGTTGATGAACGTCAACAGGTCCTGGGCGGCCTCGGGCTTGTGATACGCCGAGTTCAGGGGATAATCCAGCAGGTACACCTTGTCCACGGTGGTGCCCTTTTCGTTGGATAGGATGAGCTGGCCCATGTCGTCCGAATCGGTGGTGTGGCCGCGCGAAATGGGATCCACGTCCCCCGGGGCGCCGCGCTGGATGTTGTCGTCCGCGGCCAGGACCACGCGGCTGCGCCACTCCCCGCCCAGGGCCGGGTTCTCATAGTCCGCGATCTTCTTGAGGTAGGCGGTGGCCTCGTCGGCCGTTTGCACCGGAACGCGGCCCAGGGCCACGTCCAGCATCCCGCCGTTATGGCCGAAATCCCCGGCGTCCAGCATGGCGTAGAAATCGTCCGAGGCCACCTCTTCCCGGCGGCTGTCCTCCACGATGAATTCATAGGGGGGAATCAGATTGGGAGGCGCGGATTTCATCAGGCCTGCCCGGATGTTCCGGTAATCGTAATGGCCGTCCCCGAAAAAGAGCACGTATTTGAGCGTACCGAACTTCGTCGAGTCCAGCCAGCCGTTGTAGGCATAGCGGAGGAAATCCCGGATCGCGGGCGGCGACATGCGTCCGCTGGAGAACTGACGGTAGATGTCCTCGACCAGCACCACGGACGTCTTCAGCCGCAGGGCGCGTTTCGCGTCGTTGCGGTAGTCCCGCAAGGCCAAGGCTTGCTGCAGCAGGGAGCGAGGGGTCACGATCAGGTATTCCGGATTGGCGCCGTCCCCGTCCGCGAGGTTGCGCAGGGATTTGCCGGAGGAGGGCAGGCCGTCGGCTTCCAGGTTGGCGGCGGGCAGGCCGGACGGATTGCGGTACAGGTAATACCGGGCGTCCGCGTCCGGCGCGAGGCTGTCCGTGAAGACGCCCTGGCCGTCCAGGGCCATGAGGCGCGTGCCTACGCCGTTCTGGACGCGCAGGCATTTGATGCCCGCCCCCCCCTCGACCTTGTAGGAGACCGGCTTTCCGGTCTCGGCGGGGAATATCCACAGGGGCTGTCCCGAGAACACATGCTTGCGCCGGTAACATACGGAATACCCTTCGAAGCGCATCTCCCGGCCGCGCCAGATCAGATTGTCCAGCTCCAGCGCCGCGGGCGTTTTCACCGGCTTGGTCCAGACGTACCAACTGCCCGGGGATCCGGAATTGCGGTACAGGGACAACGTGTCGCCGTTCCCGCCGTATGCGGCCGTGAAGACGCTGTCCCCGCGGGAGGAGTAGGTGTAGAAGCCCAGGTACAGGGAATCGTCCGTCCCGGTCTGGACCAGATCGGGCAATGTCTTGGTTTCATCAGCGGTCAGGTTCGACGCGGTCAGGAAGGCGTCGGTATCGGCGTAAGTGTTGCAACGGCCCTTCCAATGCCAGAACCAATCGAAGCCGGTCTCATCGTCCTTGTGGCTGGAGGGATCGCATCCCGCGGTCTCCAGATCCTTCTCGGCCCGTAGGTAGGCGTAGGAGTCCGTCAGCGGGGAACCGGCGGGCGCGGAGGCGGGCGATTCGGCGAGGCGCAGGCCGCCGGCCTTGCCATCCTGGGACCGGTAATCCAGGTAGTAGAAGTTATCGAAAGAATAGGGATCCGCGGAGAACTCGAAGCGGATGCGGGACGAGTCCCCGCGCAGGCGCTTCCAGATGCTGGTCCCATGCCCGAAGAAGAGGATGGAATCGCCCTCGTCGAAGATCCCGTTGGCCGGCTTGTCGACGATTTGGATGGGGATCTCGCGCAAAGTGCCGGAAGAGGGAGCCGTGGAATCCATGTGGCGTGGCAAGGTGTCGTTGGCGCCGGCGAACAACCGCAGGTCCCTGAACTTGACGCCGTCCAGTTCCCCGGAGAGGCCGGGGATGCGCGCGAGATCCGAAAAGGAAAGGCCGTACAGGCGATCTTCGTCGAACCCGCCGACCCGGTTGTCCCCCACCTTGATCTTGACGAACCGGTTGCCCAGGGAATCGCGGGCCGCCAACATCGTATCCCGCGACGCGGCGGTCTTGCCGAGGGCGCGCGGGCGCGCCGCGCCGAACAGATAGGCGCCTCCGACGGGATTTTTGACCGCCTTGCCGAATCCGGCTTCCAGGCGGCGGGCGGAAGGCCGCGCCTGCACCCCGGCGAAGTCCACCTGCACCTGCATGCGTTTGATCAAGGTCAGGGTGTGGCCGGACCAGAGGGCAAGGGGCACTTCCACTCCGCGCACGGGCGCGCCCCGAAGGTAGCGCAGGCCGAAGTGGCGCGCCGTGAGGCCCGCTGCCTGGCGGTAGAGCGCGGGATCGGGTTTGTACTCGGCCGTTGCGGGCGTGGGTGTCTTGGGATAGGGCGCGATGCCTTCCGGGACGATGCGGGTTTCCGATTCCAGAACGCGGAAGGTGACCGTGGGCGGCGTGGGGCCGCCCAAGACGTCGAAATGGTAGACGGGGAGATCGGGCGCGCCCGGGATTCCGGAAACATGGCAGCCAGGACAGGAGACCTGCATGCCTGGGGCAAGTCCGACGGGCCGCAGGCTCTGGCCGGACACGTTCAATTCGATGACCAGGCGGCCGGGAACGTCCTCAATGACCTTATCGGTCAGGGCCTTGGGGAAAGCGGGAATCGCGACGATGAGACTGAGGGGAAGCCAAGATCCGAACCGCGCGCCGATGCCTGCCATGTTTCTCCGCCGGCGCCCGCGCCGATTTCGTTCCGAGCCATAGCGCCTGTTTGCGGTACGCTCAAGCACCCTTTTTCACGATCCCGAAAAGGGCGAAATTCCGTCCAATATACTTACAAAGTCAGGTCGGCCGGGAAAAGCGGGGATGGGGAGGAAAGAGAGAATTCAAAAGTCAAAAGGCAAAAGCCAAAGGCAAAATTGAAGAAAAAACCGGGGTTCAGCAGACGTTTATGCCACGCAGGGTCCAGGGTAAGCCTAGCGGTGAATCCCTGCTTTTGCACTTTGCATTTTGACTTTTGCATTGTGACCTCTGCCTAGAGACTATTTCCACATGAAAAAGGTGCCCTGGCGGACCGATGGCAGCCAATCCTGGGCCGCCTGGGCCAGCGAGCCCAGGGAGGCCGCCGATTGGGAGGCGAACATGTTCTCCACCCACGTCTTTTCCGGCGGTTCCTTGACCACGATAGGCTCCCCCTCCAGCTTCGCGAGGCCGACCAGGTATTTCTCCGCTTCCCGGTATCCGCCCAAGGTATCCACCAGTCCGTACTCCTTGGCCTGTTTGCCCGTCATGACGCGTCCGTCCGCGACCTTCAGAAGTTCCGCCTTGTCGATCTTGCGGCTGGCCAGGATGTCGTCGATGAACTGCCCGTAGGTGTTGTCGATGACGCTCTGGAGGTAGCGGATTTCCTCGGGCTTGGGCGGCCGGGAGAAGTTGCCCACGTCCTTGAGGGCGCCGCTCTTCACGGTATTCATCTTGACGCCCACCTTCTCCATCAGCTTTTCGGCCTCCGGGAACTGCAGGATCACGCCGATGCTGCCGGTCAGGGTGCCGGGATTGGAAAAGATGCGGTCGCCCGCCAGGGACACGTAATAGCCGCCGGATGCGGCCAGGTTCCCCTGGCTCACCACCACGGGAAGGCCCTTGGCCTTGAGGGACTTGACGGCGGAATAGATTTCCTGGGAGGAGCCCACCGCGCCGCCGGGCGAATCGATGCGGAGCAGTACGCCCTTGCAGCTCTTGTCCTCGGAAATGCGGCGGATGCTTTCCAGGTAGCGCTCCGAACCCATGATGGGCCCTTCCAGCTTGAGTTCGGTGATGTGCGCGCGATGCTCCTTGAGACCTCCCGCGCCGTCGGCGAGCCGGCCGAAAAGGCTCGCCACCGATCCCATGAAGAAGAAAAAGGAGATGACCGCCACGACGGACAGTGCGGCCATAATCTTGGCGAATCGGCTCATGGAAACTCCCGTTCGAGGATGATTATTTGACCCGGATCCGCGTGCCGGGTTTCAGGACCGTAGGCAAGCGGCCGTTCAGGTCCTTGATTTTCTGCACGGTGGTGCGGTGCTTGACCGAGATGTCCCACAGGCTGTCTCCGGCCTTGACCACGTGGAAGACCTTTTCCTCTTTGCCCTTGGGGGCGGGAGCCGCGATGAATCCCGCGGAGGCCACGGGCGTCATCTTGCCGGAGCGGGCTTTTTCCAGGTCCGGCGATCCGCCGTCGGCGGCGTCCTCATCCGGGACCTCGGAGCCGTCCATGGCTTTGGGGTTGGTCCGGATTGCGGTCCTCTCCACCGCATTGCCGGCGTTGCCCGCCTTGGGCGCCAGGTACTTCAGCCTTTGCCCCACCCGGATGCGGTTGCCTTCGATGCCGTTCCACCGCCGGAGGTCGTCCTCATCGATGCCCAGGGAACGCGTGATGGAGAAGATGGTCTCCCCCGTCGCCACGGTATGCACGCCGAACCTGCCCGCGGCGGGCGTGGCCACCGTACGTTCCCGTTCCGGCCTGGAGTCGATGGCATCCGCCTTGCCCGCTTCCGCGGATCGGCCCGGTCTTTCGCCCGAAGGCTTTTCCCGCGCGACCAGCGCGACGGCCGGTTCGCGATGGCTTTCCGGTTCGTCCCCGGCGGAGGAGGCCATTCTGCCCTTGCCGGACAGCTTCAGTTTCTGGCCGGCGCGGATGACGGCTCCCCGCGGCAGATTATTGGCGGCCAGCAGCGCCGAAACGGTGGTGCTGAAGCGGCGCGCGATATCGAAGAGGTTGTCGCCGGATTTCACACGGTACGTCCCGCCCTTGAATTTCGTCTCCCGCGTGGAGACTTCCGCGATGTCCTGCTCAAGATATTTTCCGGCATCTTGCGGGGCCAGGGGAATCAGCAGGCTCTGCCCCCGGCTCAAGCGGTTCCCCTTGATCTTGTTGGTGGCCTTGATGGCCGCCACGGACACGCGGTACTTGGCCGCGATGCCGGAGATGTTCTCGCCCTTGGCCACGATATGGTGGCGCCAGTTGACCAATTGGGTCTTGTCCAGCTGCCCATAGGCCTGCACGAACGCATCCCGGCTGCCGGTAGGCAGGTAGAGGGTATGGGCCGTGCGGTTGGGCGGCGTGCACCAGCGGCGAAGGGACGGGTTCAGGGAAAGGATGGTGTCCTCGCTGACTCCGGCGGATCGGGCGATGGTGGCGATGGTGAGGCAATGGCTCACCGTAACGGTATCGAAGGCGATGGGCGCCTCCTGCTTGTCCAGGACGAAACCGTACCGCTCGGGATTGTGCCCGATGATCATGGCGGCCAGGATCTTGGGGACGTAAAAGCGCGTCTCCTTGGGCAAGGGCATGTCCCAATAGCCGCGCGTGGAATCCTCCTTGATCATCCGGCGGACCCGGCCTTCTCCGCAATTGTAGGCAGCCATGGCCTGGTGCCAATCCTGGAATTCGTCATGCAGATCGCCCAGGTATTCCAGGGCGGCATCCGTGGCCAGCATGGGGTCGCGGCGCGGATCGTACCACCAATCGTCCTGAAGCCCGTAGCGCCGGCCCGTGCCGCTGATGAACTGCCACAGACCGCTGGCCGAAGCCTTGGACCAGGCCTTGGGATTGAATCCGCTTTCCACCATGGCCAGGTAGAGGAGATCCTTTGGCATCCCCCGTTCCTCGAGCTTTTTATGGACCAGCGCCTCGTAGCGGGATTTGCGGTTGAGCCACTTGGTAAAGTATCCCTTGCCCGGCCCCATGAACACGGCCATGGCCTGGAGCACGCGCGGTTCCAGTGGCGAGGAGATGGGAAGGGTGAAGTTCTTGGGATCGATGTGATGGGTGATGGAGTCCACCGCTCGTACGGTGGAATCCGGGACATCCTCCATTTCCTCGTTGAATTGGGCGGTCCACGGAACGGGCTCGGACATCTGGCTCGACATCGCGACGGTGAAGATCAGCATCTTCTGGACGCTGTCCCGGTAGGAACGGATGTGGGAGTAGACCGTCGGGCTCAGGGAATCGGTGGATTCCAGGGCGGAGAGGCGCACGAGCGCGCTGTCGAAGTCCTCTCCGGCCTGGAACCACAGGGAATCCTTGATTCCATCCTGGCCCAGCTTCACGAACTCGGTGACCTCGGAGAAGAGCATCTCTTCTTCGGGGACCATGGCCGGGGCCGTGACGGAAGCAACCGAATCGGCCGCGTCGGGCGCGGCCTGGCCTTGCGGCCCGGGTTTGGTTCCGGAACAGGCCCAAAGGCAGGCCAGCACCGGGATCAGGACGAACGGTGTTCTCAAATACGCCTCACTCGGAAGGGGTGGGCGACAGGATGTTCAGGAATTGCGACGTTGGCGGCTGGGTGGCGGGAACCTGGCGGACCAGGCATAAGGGCCCTGCGGACGGGGCCCTGCTACTCCTCGAAATCCAAATCCTCGGCGTAATCATTCCACATGTCTGTCTTTTTGAACTTGGGATTGTCGAAATCGACTTCTTCGTTTTCGTCTTCTTCCTCGTCGTCCTCGTCGACTTCATCCTCTTCATTTTCGAATGGTTCCAGATCGTCGAAGTCGTCATGCTTCGGACGTCTGCCACATTCCCATCTGTCGGCATTCTCCAGTTCCATACTGGCCCTCCTACTATTTTATCACAATTTTTGCAAATATATCTTGGGATCCAGGATTGTCAAGCTATTTATCGGACGCGGGCCGGCCTTTCTTGGCCTGGGACGGTGGCTACCCTGGATATGGGATTTGAGGTAAAGTAAAAAAAACCCGGAGGCGAAAACAACGCTAACCTTTGTCCGGTCCCTCATTCTTTGTTCACGAAGCGTATGGGAAAGGAAACCGGAACGTCGCCATTCGCATTGGGATCCTCGCGGAACCTCCATTTCCGGACATTTTGAAGTATTTCCGAGTTGAATCCGGCATTGTCGATCGTGCTCTTCTCGCTGACGATGCGAGCCTCCTTCACCGTGCCCTTGGGGTCGATGAGGATGCGGATGGTCAGATTTCCCTCAAACACGATCCCTTTGCGCATGAACTTCTGGTACAAGAACTCCAATTCGCCCTGGTTGTTCTCGATGGTCCCAAAAATGGCTTCCTTCCTCAAGGGATCGGCGATGATCTTGGCGGCGGCCCTCCGGGCCACGACGTCCTTCTTCAGGGTGGCGGCCAATTTCTCCGCGTCGGCCTTCTCGGCCTTGGCCTTCTTCTCCTTGTCGTCCTCCTCGCCCTTCAGGTCCCCCACATCGAGCTTGTCCAGCTTTTCGAGGGCTGTCGACCCATGCTCTCCCGTGGAGGTCGCCACGTCCTCCGTGGGGGTCACGGCGGCCGTCCGGGTCTCCTTCGGCTTGGGTACGTCCAGGGACTTCAGGCTGTTTATGAACTTGAAATCCTGGTACTTCTCCATCTTTTTAAGCGCCGACTTGGCCAAGTCCTCGTCGTTGCTGTAGAACTTGCCCAGCACGTAAAGGCGGCGGTTGGCCTTTTTCGCCTCTTCCGAGTTGGGGGCGGACTGGATCAGCGTGCGGTAGGTGAGCACGGCGTCGCTGTCCTGGCCCATTTCCTCCTGGGACCGGCCATACAGGTAACGGCTCTGCAATTTCTCCGCGGAATCGGACATGGGATTGGCGAGGACCTTGGACAGGCTTTTGGCGGCTTCGGTGTAATTGGCCAACAGGAACAGTTGGCGGCCGGCCTGGAACGGGGCCTGCTTGCTGCCCTGGGCCAGCTTGACCTGATCCTCCAGGCCCTGGGTCAGTTCCCTGAGCTTTACGGCCACATGCGCTTCCTCGGATTCCGGGAGAAGGGAGGCGGCCTTGCTGAAATCTTCCTTGGCCTTCCGGTACTCGCCGGTCAGGCTGGCGCAGAACCCGCGGTGGAGCAGCAGGGTGGCCGAGACTTCCGGCGAGAGATTGGGATCGGCCAGGCTCTTGGAATAGATTGCGATGGCCTTGTCGTACTTGCGGGAGCGCTCGAAGTAATAGGCCGCTTCCAGGTCCCGCTGTACCACGTTGGGCATGCTCAGCTTGGCCTTTTTCTTTCCCAGCACGAACCCCACCACCCTGATGGCCGCGCCGATGAGCTTTGACTGGAACCCCGCCTCCTTGTTCTCGGCCACCAGCAGCTTGCCGGAAGCCAGGGACTGCATTTTGAGCTCCAGGGCGGTCTCGTCCTCTTCCGGCTGGCTCTGACGCTGCTTGATCAGTTCGAATCGGGCCAGCATGTTCAAGGCATGGCTGGAATTGGAAGTCTGGGAAAGGGTTTCCATCGCCCGGTTGTACTCGTTCATGCGGTACTGGATGATGGCTTCGTTCGTGTACAGGGAAAAGAGGATCAGCACGACGATCAGCAGCACGGGACGGTAGGCGAACCATAGGTTCGAGAGGACGGAGAATTGGGATTGGCCGGAGGGAGAGCTCATGTGAGTCGTCCCCCTGGTTTTTTGCAAATTGAAATTTGCAAATTGAAAATTGCAATATCCCGGAGAATGCCCGAGAATGGGCTATTCACTGTGTTGCAATAGCGCGCGCGCCTCTTGATTTTGATTTGTTCTTCCAATTTGCAATTTTCAATTTGCGATTTTCAAAATTCTTCTCTTGTGCCGCCTCAGCGACTCCGGGTCAGTTCGTCCGCTTATCGATGGCGTAAGCGCTGCCTTCCATCTTCTTCACGTATTTCTTCATTTCCGCGGCGATGGACACCACCATGCGATGATCCTCGCAGGGCCGGTAATGGTTGCTGGCCACGGCCAGTGAGATCGACATCAGCGGAAAGCGCATGCGGCGCCCCTGGCGGTCCAGGGATTCGATGAATCCGGATTTGCCGTCGGCCTCGTTATAGAACTGCTTGATGTCGCTATCGAAGCCGGCCACGATGCCCCTGCACACCTCTTCCCAATTGGAATAGTCCGTCACAATCACGAAATCGTCGCCGCCTTCGTGGCCGACGAAGGTGCTCTCGTTGCCGAAGCGCTTGGCCGCGTCCAGAAAGCAATCGCGCGTATACAGGATGGCGTCGTCGCCCTTGGAGAACCCGTACTTGTCGTTATAGGCCTTGAAATTGTCCAAGTCCCCGTAGATGACCGCGAATTCCTTCTTCGCGTGGATGAACCCGTCGATCTTCTTCACGATCACGTTGTTGCCCGGCAGGCCCGTGAGGGGATTGGCGCCCTTGGCCTCTTCGCGGATGCGCACCAGGCTCAACATCATCTCCTTGAAGGCGTTGGCCAGAAGGCCGATCTCATCGTCCTGCTTGATATCGATGGACTGGTTGAAATCGCCCTTGGAGACCTCGTGGGTCACCTTTTCCAGCTTCGAGATCGGCACGATCACGATCTTGCGCAGGAACAAGGCGAAGATGAATTGCAGAAATATAACGATGACCGTGACGAGCAGGCACAGGCGCAAGAGGACGTTCTTCTCCTCCTCCAGGCTCTTGACCTTGATCGGGAACTTGCCCACGATGACCTCGCCGGTCCTGAGGGGCAGCGGGATGTATAGGTTGATCAGCCGTTCCTTGATGTGGATGTCGTGGTAGAACTCCTTGTCCTCCAGCTCCGACTTCGCGATGGCGCGGTTGATGACGATCTTTTCCTCCGGATCCGGCGGAGGGGCCTTGCCTTCCCCGCGGTGGTAGAGGATTTCGCCTTTTTCCGTGTAGACCGTCAGTTCCTTGAATCCGTCCTGGGCCGCGGACTCGGCGATGCGCTTGTAGGCGTCCGGATTGGTCTTGTCCGTGATGAGATCGCGCTGTTTCGTGAAAAGCTGTTTCAGGCGGACGGATTGGTTTTCCGAGATCAGCTGCTGGTTGCGCGTGATGAGATCGCTCTGGTTCTCCCAGATGATGAAATTGAAGATCGAAGTGATGACGATGGTGAGGACGATGTACAGGATCGCGGTCTTGTACGACAGCGAGTTCCTTCGGATTCCCAGCACTTAGACCTCAGTGGTTCCTTTGCCGCCGGTCGAATCCGACGATTCCCTGAAGTTTATCGAATAACTCCTTGGGGGTGCAAGGCTTTTCTAGGAGCTGGAAACCGAGATATCGGCGCACTTCCTTGTCATCATCCGTCATGGCGGAATTGATCAGGAGCGCGCAACGCGCGTCCGCGCTGAGGCCGGAAAGGCCGAGCAGGTAATAGTCGCGGCCGAACTCCTCCAACCCGGGAGCTTCGTTGATGAGGAGGAAGTCGAAGCGCGGCAACGGCGTCTTGTTCCAGTCGCGCAAGGGCGCGGACACGTAATCCACTTGGAAATTGCCCAGCTCCACCTCCGCGGCGGCCTCCTTGAGGCCGGGCATATCGCGTCCCAGATCGAGGATGAGCAGTCGGCGCTGGGTCTGCCTGAGGGCCGACGATTTGCGTTTCTCCACGGGCAGGTGGACGATGAAAACCGACCCCTTGTGGCGCGTGGATTCCACGAAGAGGCGCCCGCCGTGCAGCTCAACGAAGGACTTGCTGATGGCCAGGCCCAGGCCGTGCCCCTTCCCCGCCATGTTGCTGCCCGCGCCCGTGTGGAACTTCTCGAAGATGGCCTCCAGGTCCGCCGGGGCGATGCCGGGGCCGGTGTCCTGGATCGACAGGGCCAGCACGTTTTCCTGCTGCTTGGACCGCACGATGATCCGGCCGTTGGCCTTGGTGAACTTGATGGCGTTGCCGAGGATGTTGGATAGCACGCGGCTCACCTTTTGCACGTCCAGGTACATGTCCTGCACGGGATCCAGGGCGAGCTCGATCTGGATGTTCTTGGCGTCGGCGAGGCCGCGCAGGGACTGCACCGCCAACTCCACTTCCTTGTTGAACTCCACCTTTTCCAGCTTGAGTTGGAGCTTGCCCGCCCCGATCTTGGCGGAATCGAGCAGATCGGTCACCATATCGATCAGGAACTGGCAATTGCGGTGGATGGTGCGAATGGGCTCCAACTGCGTGGCCTGCAGGTTTCCCAGCACGCCTTCCATCAGCAGCTCCGCATAGCAGATCATGGCGGCCAGAGGAGAACGCAGGTCGTGGACGGCCATATGCAGGAAGTCGCTCTGGTGCTTGATGTTATTGCTCTGCGACTCGATGCGGGAGCGCAGGCGCTTGTTCACGATTTGCTGGGCCAGCAGCTTGGACTTGAGGGCCAGCAAGGCGTGCAACCGCACCCGTAGGGACGGCAGGGAATCCGGCCCTTCCGAAACCAGGGAGTAGCCCATTTCGAAGAGCGAGACCTTTTCCTCGATGGACAGGGTTTCCGGCGAGACGGCCACCGAATTCGCCAGCACGAAGAGGGCATCGGCGTCCTTATCGAGCAAGGTCGGGAATTCCCGCGCGATTCGCGCGTCCACCAGGCAGACCTGGCTGGAGTCGGCGCCGGGCACGGTTTCGCTTTCCGCGAAGGGGAACGCGTCCAGCAATTTCCGGTAGCGCGCTTCCCAGGCGGGATCACGCGTGACGATCAGGAGTTTCGGGGGCTCGGCCGCGCCGGTGCTCAATCGCAGGTCCTCCTCAAGGCCGTAGATTCAATCTGCATTTCCTTTACGAGCGAGGAGTCAGCGACGAGCCACGCCCCCTATTAGAGCGAGGAGCGGGCAGTTTGCCTTGCAAACTGTTTAGCGACGAGCCACGCTCCCTATTAGAGCGAGAAGCGGGCAGTTTGCCTTGCAAACTGTTTAGCGACGAGCCACGCTCCCTATTAGAGCGAGAAGCGGGCAGTTTGCCTTGCAAACTGTTTAGCGACGAGCCACGCTCCCTATTAGAGCGAGAAGCGGGCAGTTTGCCTTGCAAACTGTTTAGCGACGAGCCACGCTCCCTATTAGAGCGAGAAGCGGGCAGTTTGCCTTGCAAACTGTTTAGCGACGAGCCACTCTCAGACATACTAGGGATCCTGTAATTTATATTCGTGAAGCTTATTTCGAAGGGTGCGGATGCTGATATTCAGCATTTCCGCCGCTTTGGTGCGGTTGTCCCCGCAGGCGTCCAGGGTCTTGATGATGAGGATGCGCTCCGCTTCCGCCACGCTCATCCCCGGAGTCAGTCCGGACGAGGATTCGGACGGGGACGACTTCTGGGCGCCGTCCAGGCGCAAATGCTCGACGGAAACCTCTCCCGCCTTCGCGAAGACCACTGCGCGTTGGATCACATTCTCCAATTCGCGCACGTTGCCGGGCCAGGGATGGGACTTGAGGCGGGTCAAGGCCTCCGGTTTCATTCCGGAAACGGTGAATCCGTTCTCTTTATTGTACTTGGCGATGAAATGCTGGGCCAAGGGCTCCAGATCGGACATACGCTCCCGCAGCGGAGGCACTTCCAGGGGAATGACGTTGAGGCGGTAGTACAGATCCTCGCGGAAATTCCCCTTCTTGACCTCCTCTTGCAAATCGCGGTTGGTACTGCATACGATGCGCACGTCGATGGCGATCTCGTCGCTGCCGCCGATCTTGGTGATCTCGCGCTCCTGCAGGACGCGCAGCAGCTTGGATTGGGCGTAGAGGGGCATTTCGCCGATTTCGTCCAGCAGCAGGGTGCCGCCGTTGGCCAGTTCGAATTTGCCCACGCGCGTCTTGATGGCGCCGGTATAGGCGCCCTTCTCGTGGCCGAACAATTCGCTTTCGATCAGGCTTTCCGGAATGGCGGCGCAGTTGATCTTCACGAAGGGAAAGCTGCTGCGCCGGCTCTTGGTATGGATGGCCTGGGCCAGCAGCTCCTTGCCTGTGCCGGACTCGCCCGAGATCATCACGGTGGAATTGGAACTCGCAACCTCCTCGATGGTCTTCATCAGGCCGTCCACCACCGCGCTCGCCCCCACGAACTTGTAGCGTTCGCCTAAGGTCTCGCGCAGGCGGCGGTTCTCGCTCTTGAGGCTGCCGATTTGCAGCACCTGGGACACGGTATGCTCCAGCATCTCCACGCGGAAGCCCTTGTCCACGTCCTTTTCGATGAAGTCCTGGACGCCCACCTTCATCGCTTTGACCGCGGTCTCGATGGTGCCGAACGCCGTCATGAGGATGATGAGCGCACCGGGATCCACGGCGAGCATCTTTTCCGCCATTTCCAGGCCGGTCATTCCGGGCATCTTGAAATCGGAAATCACCAGGTCGAACTTGCCCGCCTCGTAGGTTTCCAGCGCCTCCTGGCCGCTCTTGCAGGCCTTCATCTTGTGGCCCATGCGCCCGAGGCTGGTGGTGATCAGATCCCGGATGAGGGATTCGTCGTCGACGACTAGGATATCAGCCATGCAAGCTTCCCCGCGTATCGATGCGTATTTCGAATTGGGTGAACCTGCCGGGCTCGCTGGTCACGGCGATGGAGCCGCCGTGCAAGGTCACGATGCGCTGCACGATGGCCAGACCCAGGCCCGTCCCCTGTTCCTTCGTGGTGAAGAAGGGATTGAAGATTTTGTCCATGATGTCCTTGGAGATGCCCTTGCCGTCATCGACGATGGCCACCCTCATGAAATCCTTTTCATCCAGGTCGGCGCGGATGGTAATGCGCCCCTTGCCTTCGATGGATTGGATGGCGTTGAAAATCAGGTTCAGGAACACCTGCTGGAACTTCTCGGGATCGATGCGCGCGTCCATTTTCCCGAATTTGTAATCGCGCAGGATGACGATGTCCTTGTTCTCCTTGGAAATCTCGATTTCGGCGTAGTTGAGGATCTCCTCCATCCACTCGACGAAGTCCACCCGCTGCAGGTTCAACTCCATGTGGCGCGTATAGACCAGCAGGTTCGAAACGATCTTGTTCAGGCTGGAAACGCCCTGCACGATCTTCTTCACCAAAGCGCGGCGCGGGTCGTCGCCGTCCAGGTCCCGTTCCAGCAGGCCGGCGAAACCGCCGATTCCGGCCAGGGGATTGCGGATCTCGTGGGCCACGGTGGCAGCCATTTCGCCCAGGGCCGCCAGGGTCTTGGCGTGCTGCATCTGGTTCTGCAATTGCTTGATGTTGGTCAGGTCGGTGGAAATCTCGACCGCGCCCAGAACCTTGCCTTCGCGGTTCTTGACCACGCTGGTGGTGAAGCCGATGGGCTTGCCGCCCCCGCCGATATTCCAGTATTTCTCGTGGCCGAGCTGATTATGGTTATGGCGCAAGGTTTCGATGAGCGGGAAGTGCGAATCCGCCTGGGCCCGGAACACCTCGGCGTAGCCTTTTCCCAGGGCCTCTTCCGGCTTCATGGCGTAAATGCGTTCCGCGGACCGATTGAACAAGGTGATGCGCTCTTCGGTATCGATCATGACCACGCTGGAATCCAGGCTTTCGAGCACCGAGCGGAGCTGGTTTTCCACCCGTTCCGTTTCCCGGAAAGACGCTTCCAGCTTCTGGTTCTTCTCTTCCAGTTCCTGGCTGATCTTGTCGAACTTGACGCCCAGGTCCTTGTAGGCCCCTTCCAGCTTGGCGACGTTGGCGTTGAACCATTCGAAAACCTGTTCGAGCTGGGCGCGCGTCTCCGCGGGGAGTTCGCTTCCGGGGGATGCGGAGCCATCCGGCGGCATTTCGTTGGGGTGGTTTTGCATGGCTGTTCTGACCATGTCTATTGGAGGCCGCGGTAGATATTGATCCTCTGGGACAGGTCCGGCTCATTGGCCGCTTCCCCGCCCTGCGATCCGGCGGCCTGCGATCCAGCGCCCGCCGCCGCGCCCGCCTGGCCGGGCTTGCCGCCCGAGGCGGGATCATCCGCGCCGAACATTTCCTGATGGCGCGCCTGGATGGCCTGGGCCACGGTCTCGAGCGCTTCCATGATTTCCCCGGGCCGGCCCGCGCGCAGCCTGGCGCGTTCTCCGGATTGCAATGCCTCCCACTGGTCGAGGTAGGGACGCAGTTCGCCTTTTTCGCGCGCGATGGCGGCCAGGATTTCCTGTTGCCGGGTCATCATCGCCGTGAGCCCTTCCAGGCCCTGGCTCTTTACGCCTTCCAAAGCCTTCATCTGCAGGCTCTCCAGCTCCCGGAAGGTGGCCAGGTGCTTGGCGAGCAGGTTCGTGAAGGTTTCCAGGGGGAATTGATCGCTAATCCAGCACCTCCTCGTATTCCTTCCGCCAAATGGTGTCTTCGCGCTTCCACTTGGCTTGGGAAGCCCAATAACTATCCGGATAATTATCAATTACCCTCTTGTACTCATTCAAGGCCGACTCGAAGTTGCTCGTCGACTTGTAGATGTTCGCCATCTGGTAATGGACCCAGGCCGATTCCTTATGGTTGGGGTATTTGGAAGCGAATTGGCGGTATTGATCCATCGACTCTTTCCATGCCTTTTTCCGGAACAGCATGTCCGCCAGGCGGAGCTGGGATTCGGCGCAGATTTCCGCCAGGGCCGCGTCCTTGCACCCGCCCATGGATTTGCGGAAATGCTCCATGGCCTTGTCCAGGTTCCCGTATTTGGCGAAGAGGTAGCCTTGCCGTTGCGCCAGGGTCGCCTTGCGCACGGGATCCTTTGCGCTGGCGAAGGCCTTTTCCAGGTAGGCGGACCACTTCTTGCTGTCCTTCATCAACTCCCCCGCCTGGGCCAGCCGGTAATCGATTTCCTCCTGGGACGGTCCGTTGGCCGCTCCCGCCTTGATCCGCAGCAGCGCCTTTTCGGCCTTCTCGCCGTCCTTGAGGCCCAACAGAGCCAGGGCCGTCAGGTATTGCGCGGGGTCGTAGTACCGGACCGAGTCCCTGGGCGCTCCGCCGATATAATCGACGATGCGATCGCGGGCGTTCTCCCACAGTCCCAGCTGGAGATACACCGAGGCCAGGTCCAGGTTGGCGGCATCGGCGTTTTCCGAGCCTCCGAACTGGAGCACCGTCTCCTTCAGGGTGTTCACGGCCTTTTCGAACCGCTCCTTCTTGCACAATTCGTAGGCCTCGTTGAGCTTCTTGCCGGAAGGGGAGGCGTTGTCGGGAATGATGAAGAAAAAGGAGCCGTCTTTCCCCATCACCATCGCCTTGGCCGCATCCGCCGGGGTCAAGGCAGCGGCCGCGGCCTGGCCCTCGTCTACGGGCGGGACGGCGTTTTCCGTTCCTTCCCCGTGCCCATCGCCGTGTTCGTCCCCATGGCCGGCTTCCCTGCCTTCCGCCTTTTCCCCGTCTTTCGTGCCGTCCTTTTTCCCGTGGGCGTCCTTCTCCGACTCCGCATGGGCGTCCGCCTTGGTAGCGGGCGGGTTACCCTTCAGCCTGGCCAGATGGGCTTCGGCCTGTTTTCTGCCGGCTTCCGACCGGGTCAGCTTCAGGTATTTTTCGAAGGCGGCGGCGGCATCGGCCTCTCGCTCCTGCCGTTCGGCGATGAGGCCCATGTAGAACCAGGAGTTGAAGCCGCGATCGGGATAATCGGTGGCGCGTTTGAAGTTGAACAGCGCCTTGCCCAATTCGCCCTTCTCGTAGCGCATCACCCCGCCCAGGTAATAGGCGCCGGGATGGCCGGGCGTCTTGGAGAGACAGCGGCGCAAGGCCCCGGCCATGGCGTCGGTCTTGCCTTTGCGGTATAGCTCCATCGCCTCCAGGAATTCCTTTTGCGCGTAGATGCCTTCCGCGCCGGTCGAGGTTCCGGAATCCAGCGCGGGAGAGAATTCGGCGTTGATGGGTTCGGCGCCGTGTTCCCCACTCTGCGCCGGCGCAAGTTTGGCTCCGGCATCCTTGGGGGCCGCGCCATGCTCGCCGGCCGGAGGGGAGGTTTGATGGGAAGGTGGTTTCGGACCCGGAACCGCCGGGCCTTGGCCATGGGGATCGATGGGATGGGCGGCGGGATGATCCGCGGGATCATGGGGATCCTTGGGCGGCTCCTGGCCCCGGGGCGCTTGGCCGAGCTTTCTCCGCTCTTCGTCCGCCTTGGCCTTGTCCCCGCTTTTCTCATACGCCATGACCAGGCCTTCGCGCGCCTCCCGCAGGTTGGGATTCTTGGCGAGAGCGATCTTGTAGTTTTCCCCCGCCAATTTGAAGTTGCCCTGCTTCATGCGCAGGAAACCGATGCGGGCGTAGATTTCCGGCGACTCCGGGTTTTCGCTCAGGTAGAGGCGGAGTTCCTGGACCGCCTTCTCGTACTCACCCTTCTCGGCCCATCGGCTGGACACTTCCAGGCGCAAGTCGTCGTCCTTGGGACGCGCCTGCGCGATGGAAAGGCACAATGCCGCCGCCAGCAAGACAATACGGAAAACGGATGTTCGAAAACCTGTCATGCGTGAATTCGGAAGACTTCGATTCCGGAATACCCGAACCGGACTCCGGTGGAATTCCGGAACCGGATTCATTATAAGCATTCGGAAAGGAGGAAAGCAAAGCGGGTTCCCCGAAAGGAACCCGCCGTTTGGACCGGTATCAGGCCGCATTGCCCTACTTTTGGGGGAACCTCAGGACCCGGACCCGGACCACGTTTCCGATGCCCTTGATGGTCTCCACCAGGGGTTCGGGCAGGTCCTTGTCCAGATCGATGATGTTGTAGCCGACCTTGCCGTTGCTCGCATTCGTGAAAGACGCGATGTTGAGACCGGCCTTGCCGATCACCTGGGTGATCTGGGCGATCATGTTCGGGACGTCCTTGTTGATGACGATAACGCGGGTGCGCGTGGAGTCCTCGGGATAGACCTCGGTGATGGGAAAATTCACGGAGTTGGCCACCACGCCGTACTCCAGGTAGTTGCGGAGCTGTTTCACGGCCATCACGGCGCAGTTCTCTTCCGACTCCGCCGTGCTGGCGCCCAGATGCGGGGTGCAGATCACGTTGGGACGGCCGAGAAGGGCCTTGGAGGGGAAATCGTTGATGTAGTGGGAAACCTTGCCGGAATCCAGGCCCGCGATCACGGCGGCATCATCGTAGATGCCTTTGCGCGCGTAGTTCATCAGGATCACGCCGTTCTTGGCCTTCTTGAGCTGCGCCTCGCCGATGAGGTTGCGGGTCTTGTCGGAGAGCGGCACGTGCACGGAAATGACGTCCGCCTGGGCGATTACGTCGTCCAGCTTATGGGCGATTTCCACGCGGGGATTCAGCAGGTGGACGTTGGCCACGGTCGGGAACGGATCGTAACCGATCACGTTCATGCCATGCTGCAGGCCGGCGTTGGAGACCAGCACGCCGATTTTGCCCAGGCCGATTACGGCGAGGGTCTTGCCCTGGAGCTCGAAGCCGGAGAAGTTGGCCTTGCCCTTCTCGACCTTTTCCGAAATGGCCTTGTCGTCGGCTTCCCCGGCGAGGGCCTGGGAGAACTCCAGGCTCTTATGGATCTTGCGCGCGGCGATGCCGAGCATGATGAAGACCAGCTCCGCGACCGCGTTGGCGTTGGCGCCGGGGGTATTGAAGACGCAAACGCCCTTTTCCGTGGCCTTCTCGATGGAGATGTTGTTCACGCCGGCGCCCGCTCGGGCGATGGCCAGCATGCTGGGGATCTCGTCGGTGTCCACGATGGCGCTGCGCACCAGCACCGCGTCCGGGGAGGGGGTATCGCCGCCCACGGCGTAATTGTCTCCGAAAAGCTTCAGCCCTTGCTGGGAAATGTTATTGAGAGTCTTGATCTTGAAAGGCATCGGTCATCCTTCTTCGGGTTTGAACCCTAAAGATAAAATAAACATCAGAGGCATGCGGCGTACGGAACCGCCGGCAAGCGAGGCCGGCGGATCAGGGAAAAAAGGGAGGAAAGCCCGTTTCTAGGGGTGGTCCGAGGGGCAGCAGGGCAGGAAATCGACGGGCTTTTCATCCGCCTTGTAGAAGTAATGGTAGCCCGCGTAACCGGCGCCGCCCAGGACCGCCAAGGCCAGGGGGAACTGCCAATAGATGGCCCGGTTTTTGGCTTTGAATCCCTTCCAGATCTTGTCGCTCCACTTGAGATTCATGGTGATGACGCCGTAGTCCTCCTGGATTTCATACTCCAGATCGAACTCGGTGAAAAGGCTTACCCGGACGACATCGCGGATATCCGGACGGAGGCCGGCCACGTCCTTGTTCAAATCCAGCTTGAACAATTCCACGGTGCTGTTGGTGATGGGGTGCTCATGGATCGGTTCCATGATGCTCTCGCCGATATGGGTATCGTAGAAGTCGAACACGACCGCTTTTTTCACGGGGTCGTAATAATTGAAATAAGCGGAAGGCTTTTCGGTGAGCAGGAAGACGATGCTCAGTTCCTTGGAACCCTCGGTGGGACCGGCCTTTTTGGTGAACTGCACGCCTTCGATGGTGCAGATGATGCCTTCCTCCTCCTTCGTCCGCGTGGGAGCATCGGGGAAATCCACCAGATCCTCATATTGGGCGGTGGCGGGAAGAATACAGGACATGGCAAAGAGCAGGAAGACGGGAAAACCTATGCGCACAATCGACCTTTCCGGAGCAAGCCCTATCTTCCCAAGATAAGCCAATTCCCTCTGATGTCAATCGACAAGTCGCTTCCCAGGTTCAAAGTCGTAGACAATGCCCCCCTGCGGCCCCCGATGAAGGCGGAAAAGATATAAAATCGGCCTTGGGCGCTCTATTATTCAATAACTTTTTCCCTTGCAAAGGGGTTTCAAACTGGATCGGAACCGTTCCCTATTGATATTCCTGGCCTGCCTGGGGGTGGCCGCGGGCCTGGGCGGGATGCATTTCCTGCGGGACTCAGGCGGGGTCGCCCCGGCCTTGTCCATCCTGACGCCCCATGGCGACAATATCCGCCAGGAGGTCGGCGCCGCGTTCAAGGCCTGGTCGGAAGCCCGGTTCGGAGATTCCCCGGAGATCAATTGGATAGACCAGGGCGGGACGTCCGAGGATCTGCGCTATGTCCAGTCCCGCTTCGCGAAGACCGCCAAGGGCGATGTTCCGGCTTCCATCGGCATCGACCTTTTCTTCGGCGGGGGCACCCCGCCGTTCCGGACCCTGGCCCGGGACGGACTGTTACAGGGCCGGATCCTGCCTCCGCGGATATTGGCCGAAGTGCCGGAAACCGTGGCCGGCACCCGGGTGTATTCGGATTCGGAGGGCTGGTATGGCGTGGCTCTGTCCAGTTTCGGCATCCTTTATAATGGGTCGTTGCTTGCGGAGAAGGGACTGCCCCGCCCCGATTCCTGGTCGGACCTGGCGGATCCCCGGGCGGACGACTGGGTGGCCAGCGTGGATCCCCGGGGCAGCGGATCCGCCCATGTCATCTATGAAATCATCCTCCAGAAATACGGATGGGAAAAAGGCTGGGTGATTCTGGCCCGTATCGCCGCGAACTCCGGTCACTTCACCAAAGGGGCATCGGCGGTGCTGCCGCTGGTCTCGACCGGAGAGGCGGCGTATACGATCGCGATCGATCAATACGCCTGGTCCCTGATCGAAAAGCTGGGCGGGGATCGCGTTGGGTTCGTTCTGCCCGCAGGCGAGACCGTGACCACGCCCGATCCCGTGGCCATGCTCAAGGGCGCGCCCCACGCGCAAACCGCCGCCCACTTCATGGAGTTCCTGCTTTCGGAATCCTGCCAACTGCTCTGGGGCCTCAAGGCCGGCATCCCCAACGGCCCGGCCCGCCTGTCCCTCAACCGCATGAGCGTCCTTCCCAAGGTGGCGGCCAAGCTGGATAGCGTCAACAGTTTCGTCCGCGGAAACCCGTTCGAGGAGGCTGGGAACATGGATTGGGCCTACTCCGACTCCCTCACCGAATCCCGCTGGGCCATGGTGAACGATGCCTTGGGCCTGTGGATGGTGGACAGCCACGAGGCCGCGCATCGGGACTGGGCCGCGCTCAACGCGGCCTCGCCGCGATCCGCGGACACGGCCGCCTGGGAGGCCGCCGTCGCCGCCAACCGGTACTTCCGGCCTCCGGCCCCGTGGACGGAGATGCGGACTTACGCGGAACGCTGGAAGGACGAGACGTTCCGGAACGAGACCATGGCCCGATGGGCGCGGGAGCTGAATGATTGAAGTCAAAGGCGTGGAAAAATCCTTCGGCCGGACATCCCCCGGCCGCGATCCGGCGTCCGGCCAGGGAAACAAGGTGCTCCAGGGCGTCGACCTGGCCATCGCGGACGGGGAATTCTTCTGCCTGCTCGGCCCGTCCGGTTGCGGCAAGACCACCCTCCTGCGCATCATCGCCGGGCTGGAACGACCCGATGCGGGTACCGTCCATATCGGCGGCGCGGACGTGTCGCAGGCGCCGCCCCACAAACGCGGCTGTTCCCTGGTCTTCCAGAACTACGCCCTGTGGCCGCACCTGACTGTGGGCGAAAACATCTCTTACGGTCTGGAGGTGCAAGGGAAGCCCAAAACGGAAATCCAATCCGTCCTCGCCGCCTCCCTGCGCGCGTACCAGTTGGAGGGCCTGGAGGCGCGTTACCCGCACCAGCTTTCCGGAGGCCAGCAACAACGGGTGGCCTTGGCCAGGGCCATGGCCGTCTCGCCCCATGCGGTCCTGATGGACGAACCCCTGTCAAACCTGGACGCGGCCCTGCGCAAGGCCCTGCGGCGCGAGTTGCTGGAGTTCCACCGGAACGCGGGCAGCACCATCCTCTACGTGACCCATGATCAGGAGGAAGCCTTGGCCCTCTCGGACCGCATCGCGGTGATGATGCACGGAAACATCGTGGAACTGGGCAAGCCCGCGGACCTTTACGCCAGGCCCAGGACCGTGGAGACGGCCTTGTTCCTGGGGGACATGAACGTGCTGCGCGGCGGAAACATCCCGGAAGCGTCGCGCGGAACCGGAACGGCCTCCTCGACCCTGTGCATCCGTCCGGAAAACGTGCGTGTGTCCGCCGCGGGTGAATCGTCCACGGGAAAATCTTCCGCGGAAAAATCCCCGGAGGGAAGTCCCGCCGGAAGCATGAGGTTGGCAGGCACCCTTGCGTTCACGGAGTTCATGGGAACCCATGCCACGTTGGGAATCGATACCGGTTCCGGGCGCATCCTGGCAAGGGCGGGAACGCTGGAAGCCGGCGCCCTTCGTCCGGGAGCGGCCCTGCGGCTGGAATTCCCCGCGGAGCATCTCCTGTGGTATTGAAGCCCGCCTACGGACTTTGGGCCCAAAGGATTTTCCTGGGAGCCCTATTGGGGATCTTCCTGGTCGCCCCCGCCCTGCTGATCCTGGCCGAGGCCTTTTTTCCCGGCGGGAATTTCAGCCTGGGCCTGTTCCGGTCCATGGCCGGCAACCCCGTCCTCCGGAGCGCGTTGGCCAACAGCGTGGTCATCGCCTTGGGCGCGACCCTGCTCGCGGCCTGCCTGGCCATTCCCTTCGCGGCCTTGTTGGGCCGCTATCGCCTACCCTTCCGCAATGGGCTCAAGGCCGGAGTCATGATCCCGCTCTTGCTGCCGCCATTCGCCGGGGCCATCGCCGTGCGCCAGTTGCTCGGGCGTTACGGTAGCCTGAACATCGTTCTGCAACGCTTCGGTTGGATCGATGCCCCGGTGGATTGGCTGGGCGGAGGCATGTCCGGCATCATCTTGCTGGAAGGGTTGCACCTCTTCCCCATCCTGTATTTCTCCTTGATCAATCACTTCGCGGCCCTGAACGGGGACAGCGAGGAGGCGGCCCTGTGTTTCGGGGGGAAGACGTGGGCGTATTACCGTAAGATCCTGCTCCCGGAAATCAGCCCAGGATTGCTGTCCGGCATGGCCCTGGTCTTCGTCTGGTCCTTCACGGATCTGGGCACGCCTTTGTTGATGGAATACCGCCAGGTGATTCCCTACCAGGCCTTCTCCATGGTGACGGATCTGAACCGAAATCCCATGGGATTCGCCCTGACCGCGGTGATGGGAGCGGTGGGCCTGGGCGGATATTGGATCAGCCAGGCCATCTCGCGCGGACAATCGCGCTACCAGGGCAAAGGCTTCCGGCCCGCGGCGGAAAAAATCCCCGGCCGCATCGCGGGAGCGGCGGCCTCATCGCTGTTGGGGCTGGTGCTCTTAATCGCCTTCCTGCCCGTGGCGGCCATCGTGGTGATGGCATTCGCGCGCGGATGGTTCCTGTCGGCGGCCCCCGACGCATACACCCTGGAGCATTTCACCCAGCTAATCCATCATCGCATCACGCGGGGCAGCATCCAGACCAGCTTGTTCCTGTCCAGTCTGGCGGTGCTGGTCGATTTGGCGCTGGGATGGTGGCTGGCGCGCATGGTGCTCGCATCCCGGGGCCTTTGGGCCCGGTTATGGGAAACCTTGGCGATGGCGCCCCTTGCGCTTCCCGGAATCATCCTCGCGTTCGGCTACGTGGCCCTGTTCGCGGGCACGCGGCTGGATCCCGCGGGCAATCCGTTGTTCCTGCTGGTCATGGCCTATGCCATGCGCCGGATCCCGTTCGCCTTCCGCAGCATCCTGACGGGCTACCGCAGCCTGCCCGCGCAAATCGACGAAGCCGCCCAGACCTTGGGGCAAGGATTCTGGGGCCGGGTCTGGAACATCCACCTGCCCTTGCTCACCCCGTATTTCCTGGCTTCGGGGCTGCTCGTGTTCGCGTTTTCGATGCTGGAAGTGAGCGACTCCCTGATCCTGGCGATGCGGGAATTCTATTACCCGATCACCAAGGCGATGTATTTCCTGACCACGCGGGCCGGAGACGGAAACAATCTCGCCGCGGCGCTGGCGGTAGTGGGAATGGTGATTCTGGCGGGAGCGATTTTCGTGGCGAACAGACTGCTGGGAAATAGGTTCGGGGAGATGTTCAAGGGGTAGGCGGGAGGGGATTTTGCAATTTGAAAATTGAAAATTGAAACATGCAAATTGGAATGCGAAGGCATTCTACCAAGCCCAGGCTGCTCCCAATTTGTCCAGAGAGCCCATCTTAATCTTCGGTTTTCAAATTGCAATTTTCAATTTTCAAATTGCAAAATCTTATCCTCTCCTCACTTCTCCCACCCTTCTTTCCCAAGCAACGGCACGAACCGGCATTCCCCCAAATCCGTCTCCCGGAACTCCGATCCGAACCGGTCGACGCACAGCAGGTTCTGGTAATCCCTCCCGCCCGAGGGGATCAGCATGCGGCCGCCATCGGCGAGCTGGAGCTTGAGTTTTTCCGAGACCACCGGCGCGCCGGCCGTCACGATGATGCGATCGTAGGGCGCCCAGCTTTCCCAGCCCAGGCTCCCGTCGCCGATCTTGTAGATGATGTTGCGGAAGCCCAATTGCTCCAGCAGCGCCTGGGCCTTCTTGGACAGGGAGGGGATGCGTTCCACGGTATAGAGGCGGGGCGTATAATGCGCCAGGATGGCGGTCTGGTAGCCGGACCCGGTGCCGATTTCCAGGATCTTGTCGCCCTTGCGCGGCGATAAGGCGTTGGTCATCATGGCCACCATGGTGGGCTGGGAAATGGTCTGCTCCGAGCCGATGGGCAGGGAGATGTCCTGGTAGGCTTTCGAGCTCAGCGCCGAGTCCACGAAGAGGTGGCGCGGAACCGTGTTCATGACGTTCTTCAATTCTTCGTTCTGGATGCCGAGGCGTTTCCAGACCGCATCTATGAGATGGCGACGGGCCGTGGTCAGGGCGTCCAAGCCAGCCTCCAATACATTTTCAGGAACCGGAACGAATCCAGAGCGAGCCGCATATGCGACCCATTATCGGTATACACGGTGGCGATGTCCACCGGTACGATGGAAAACCCATTGCGGCAGGCGAGCACCAGGGCCTGGGATTCCCATTCGAACCGGCCTTGCCGGGGAAAGCCCGCTGCGGCGACGGCGTCCAGGCGGTACATGCGGAAACCGCATTGCGCATCGAAGACGGGCTTGCCGGCCAGGCGGGAAATCATGCGCGTAGTGAGGAAGTTGCTGAATCGCCGGTGCCAGGGCATGGGAGTGCCGCGCATGCCGCGCCGGCCGACCACCAAGGCGGTATCCTCCGCGACGGGAGCGCGCCAGAACGAATCCAGGTCCTCGGGCGAATGCTGGCCGTCGGCATCCATGGTCACGGCCCAGCGCCAGCCTTTTTCCCTGGCCCACAACAGCCCGGTCATCAGCGCCGATCCCTTTCCCTGGTTCGATTCATGCCGTAGACAGGTTACCCCGGCCCTCTTGGCCCGTTCCGCGGTGCCGTCCGAGGATCCGTCGTCGATGACGGCGATGCGATCCGCCCCGGTCCTGGCCAGCAGGGAATCCAAAGTGCCTCCGATGAAGTTCGCGGCATTATAGGCCGGAATGAGGATGCCGGAAATCTCGCGGAAATCAATGTTCACGGCAAACCAGGCTCCAGACACGAGTACCCGAAGCGGCCTCTCTATGAAAATCCATTTTTGGGCGAGGGACCGCGCCCGCCAAGGCGGCTAAGGTGTGAATAATAGGAATTTCAGGTGAACTCAGAGAAGGGAATGGGGGAATTTCGGGCGGATGAATAGTGGAAGGTGACGGGGTTTCGGTGAATGGGGGGTTGGATTCGAGAACGTCGCGCCTGGAGCGACATTTCGTTCGGCGTCGGGCGTCGGGCGTCGGGCGAAAAAACAAAGAGTGCGCGGAAAAAGCGGTGTGATGGTTTTTTCTTAGAGACCAGACTGGTGGCCGGCTTTTCGAGAGAAATCGAAGGGCGGAAAAAGTTTTACGCCCGACGCCCGACCCTTTTCTGTCTTGCCCGACGCCCGACCCTTTTCAGTCGTGCCTTACGCAGCCTTTCCCACCCTATAAACCTGCGCGTTACGCTCCCCCCCGCGTACCGGTATCGTGCGCGTTTCCACCTTGAACCCCGACGCCACCGCGGCCTCGCGGAAGCCCTCGGCCGCCGAGCGTCCGGGATCGGCGAGCAGAGCCAGGCCGCCGGGAACGAGATGCGCGGACAGGAAGTCCAGGATCGGGGCCTGGTTCTCGCGCGCATAGAGCATCTCCCCCGCCAGGACCAAGCCGAAGGAAACCCGCGAGGGAAAGGCCCGGAAGTCAGCGCAGAACACCTTGCCGGAAGCCGGCGACGATCCGTTTTGGCGGACGTTGACGGCGGCGAGCCGGCAGGCGTCGGAGTTGAAGTCGCAACTGAAGGGTTCGATCCCGAAACGCAGCCGCAGGTATGCCGCCAGCACCCCGGATCCGCAGCCCAGGTCCAGCACGGGGCCCGGCCACGAAGCGGGGTCTTCTCCGTCCAGGACTCCGGCCAAGGCGTAGGTGGCGGGCCAATCCTCCAGCCAATAGGGCCAGGTACGTTCCCCGAGCCCCAGCAGGCCTACGATCCGGTCCAATTCCGCGGGAGAATAAGGCACGGTGGCCAAATCGACCCGGGTTCCGGCCAGGGTCAGGGGCTGGTTGACCAAGGGAAATCGGGTTCCGGCTATGTTAAAATGAGAGGGCATGCGTCCGATTCCATTGTCCCGTCTCGGCGGGTGGTTGTTCTGCCTTTGGCTCTGGGGATGCTCCCTGAGCCTGGAAAACCCCGATCTCGACGCGAGGAAGAAAATAGCAAAGGTCATCCCCACCACCATGGCCGATCTGGTGGGCCGCTGGAAAGGGGACTCCACCTTCACTGTCGACGACACGCATGCCTCCGTCGTCAAGGACGGGGCCGTGTGGCTGGAAATCTTCGCGGATACCAGCTACTCGCAACTGGACACCTCCCGGCTGGTCTTCCCCACGCGGTCCGACGGCGTTTATTATCTCTCGGGCGACACCCTCATCACCTTTCCCAACGCCTCCGCTCCCGATACGTTCATAGTGCAGCTGAGCTTCCTGGGGAACTATCTGCAACTGACCCATCCCGCGGATCAGCGCTTCAGTTTTTTCCACAAAATCAAGCCGCAGGATTCCGCCACCCAGATCGGGATGCTGAAGGACAGCCTGTGGCGCATGCAGGGACGCCGCTTGGACCCGGGCATCTTCCAGGTGGAAACCCTGGAAAGGAATTATTTCTACTACCGCTTCTCCGGAGACTCCATGTTTTCGGACGATAGGCGGAACGGCGTCGTCCGCGTCGACTCCGGGCCCTTGATCAAAAAAGGCTTCAATTGGACCTGGAAGGCCACGGGAGGCGCCAAGGAGTTCCTGGCCGATCTGGTGAAACCCGATTCCCTGCGGATGTGGACCCTTACGGAGGGGCGTCCCGATTCGGGATACTCCGTTTACATCCGGACCTTCGGGCATCACCTGCGCGATCTGGACATGCGTCCCATGATCGGCCACATGCGTTGCGACAGCATCCTGTTCGGAACGGGAATGGAGGAAAACCACTACGGCCGCTTCTACGACTGGACCTTGACCGAGGATCACAAGGTCGCGGTGGAGACCAACATCAAGAACGCGCCCCTCTTCAACGCCTGGACCCTGGATTCCGGATACCTGGCCCTGGACGCCCCGGGATACAAGCGCATGCGGATGCGCCTGAACACGCCCGGCGGCAAGGTCGAGTTGCGGCCAGATTCCGCGGTCTATTTCGGCAAGGGCGCGGTGGTTTCCATGACCAAGGTGGATCCGGAGAAGTTCCGCACCAAGCCCCTGGAGCGTTTCGAAACCGCGAGCTACCTCGAGCTGATCATCTCGGGCGATACCGCGGACTACTTCTTCAACGCGAACGCTATCGGGGACCGGTTCGAGATCAAGCGTTTCACGGGCGATTCCACCTATTGGGCGTCCATCACCCTCAACAAGAGCCAGGAGACGTTCCAAAGCAGCCAAACGGGATTCTATTTCGCCTTCGAGGGACGCAACCGGGCGCTGGGCCGGTACCTGTGCCGTTCCCGGCCCGCCAAGGATCTGGTCATCCGCCAGACCACGGCGTCCGATCCCATCATGGCCCAGGGCCTGGTGCAGGGCGCGTGCCAGATCATCCATGCCGACTCCGCGTTCGCGGATTCGACGCTCAACCTGGACGGCTCCTTCCGCCTGAAGCGCAGGAGTTACGGCGGATTCTTCTCCCGCGCCTGGAACGTTCCATGACGCCGGGCGCGGCCAATCCCCTTCCGGTTTCCATCGTCATCCCGACCTATATGCGCGACCGCGTCCTCTGGGACAGCGTGGCGGCCCTGCGGCCCCAAATGCTCCCCGGGGACGAATTGCTGGTGGTGGATCAGAACGATCCCCCGCTGCGCGCCCCAGCCGGATTGGAAGGCGCCTGGTTGCGCCTCTGCCGGCTCGACGCGCCCTCCCTCACGCGGGCGCGCAATCTCGGCATCCGCCTGGCCGCGCACGATCGCGTGATCTTCCTGGACGACGACATCATCCCCGATGCGGATCTGCTCCGCCGTCTCAAGCAGGTTACCCTGGAGCATCCGGACCGCATCCTGACCGGCGTGGTCGATCAGGACGACAAGCCCGGGGACGTGCCCACTCCCGGCTGGGTGAATCTGGAGAACGGCGAGATCCGCACCAACTTCAGCCGTCCTTTTTCCGGCGAGGTCCCGTTCTTCCCGGGCTGCCTTTCGCTGGTCCCCAAGGCCTGCCTTCCCCCGGAACCCTATTTCTGCCCGGCCTTCAAGGGCGCATCCCAGGGCGAGGAAATCGATTTCTCCCTGCGCGTGCGATCGCGCGGCATCCGCATCCTTTCCGATCCCGCCATCCGCATCTTCCATCTCAAGGTGGTGGAAGGCGGATGCCGATCCCCGGAATTCCGGGAACGCTTCTTCCTCGATCAGGTCTTCAACCAGAGCCTGTTCTTCGGCCGGCACGGCAAGCTCCTGCACCTCGCGGCGTTCATCAAGCGCTTGAAGGGGTTCATCGGATTCCATACGCGCGCCAAGCCGGACGGGGCCGCAAGCTTCTCCCATTCGCCCGGGCTGGTGGCCTCGGCCCTGGGATGTTTGGCGCGCGGCCTCGCCACGGGGATTTTCTACCGGTGTAGATAGAGCCGTCTCGGGGAGCGCCCCGGGTCGATCAAAAAACGCATTGGAGCTTCGCCGGGAACGCCACCGGCACCCGGAAACGGCGTTCAGGCCGCTTCGGGACCGCGCCTCAGGAAATACCGGCCCTCTTCATGCACGAGCCAGACGGGAACGGAATCCAACAGGATGGCGCGCCCTTCCAGCAGGCCCCGCAAGGCGGCGAGGTGATCCATCCCCGGAGAGGCATGATGCTCGATGATGATGCGCGCGGAATTGGCGCCCTTGATGAGCGACTTGCTTTCCAGGCCGGACTCCCAGAACTCCGCCAGCCGCGCCGTCCACGTCGGGTCGATGAAATGGGGCTTGTAGGTCACGTGGGGAAATGCCTGCCGCATCACCTTGAAGCTTTCCAGGTTTTCGCGACTGTCGTCGTAAAATGAGATGTCGTTGAAGCCACGGCCCACCAGATCCTCGGCGATGACCAGGGCCTTGCGCTGGGAGACCGAGAGCTTGGCGAACGGCACCGCCGGTTCGAGCCCGCGCGCGACCGCTCCCCGATCCTTATAACCGGTAAAGCGTTGGTCCGAAACCGCGAAGATGAGTTCGTTGGATAGGCGCACGCCGAAGAGGGAGCGGAAAAGCCGGATCAGGAAAGGGGCGTGGAGCTTCTTGTCCGAACGGGCGGTGAGGATGCCGAACTCGCTCCGGGTACCGTATTTCAGGATGGTATCGATGATGGTTTTGGTGTATTTCACCACGATTCCGCGGGACAGGATGCCCAGGTCCGAGAATTCGCGGAAGTCGAAGGCCTCCCCCGGCGCGGGCTGGTAGACGGTGAATTCGGACGGGGTCAGGACGCGCACGAGACCGCCTCCGGCGTCGCGCACCAGCACCCGTGCTTCCGTGCGGATCAGGGTGTCGTCCAGGTCGAAAAGGTGGATGCTTTTGCGCGCGCCTTCCATCGTCCATCAATTTATGAAAGTAGGGGCGGTAACCGTATTCCCCGTTTAATGCTAAATTTCCGGAAGGCTCAACCTTGTTCACCTACCTCTGCAAGCTGTTCCACCTGCTGCATGCGCGCCCCCGCACGGTGCTTTCGCTCGCCATCCTTCTGACCCTGGGCGCGATTTTCCCGCTCAAGCGCCTGGAAACGCGCATGACCATGACGGACCTGCTGCCCGCCGAATTCGAAAGCGTCAAGACCTGGCGCCAGATCGGCGAGAAATTCGGCGGCCTCGGGCATCTCGCTCTGGTCGTCCATTCGGAGGACTCCGCCGCCAACATCGCCGCGGTGGCCTTCCTGGCGGATCATCTGCGGAACCATCCTGACGTCAATTTCCTCGAGTACCGCACCGAAGCGGATTTCTACAAGGCGCATAAGCTCCTCTACATCTCCCTCAAGGATCTGCAGGAGGTCGACAAGCGCCTGGAGACCGGTTTCTGGCTGAGCAAGAAGAAACGCAATCCCCTGATCCTGGATCTGCTCGACGACGAGGAGAAGGAAAGTTCCTTCGAGGCCACCAGCCTGGAAGATCTGCAACGCCGCTATTACGCCCGCCTGCAGGACTACCTGGGGACGCCGGACGGCAAGACCCTGGTGCTCCGCGTCTATCCGGATTTCGACATCAGCGACATATCCCGCTGCCGCGCCTTCCACCATGACATCAAGACCGTCATCTCCCAATTCCGCGAGATCGCTCCGACCAAGCCGGATCTGCTGCTCACAGGCGACATGATGCGGAACATCCAGAACGAGGGCCGCCTCTATTCGGAAATCATCGACTCCGCCAAGAACTCCCTGTACCTGGCCGCCTTCCTCCTGCTCGTCTATTTCGTGCGCATCCCCGTAGGCGCCGTCCTGGCGCTGATACCCCTGGCCATGGCCACGGTGTGGACGCTGGCCCTCACCTCTTCGGTCGTCGGTTACCTGAGCCTGGTGACGGGTCCCTTGAGCCTGCTGCTGGTGGGCATCGGTTTGGAATCGGCGGTGCAGCTCCTGTCCCGCTGGCGCGAAGAGCGGCGCAAGAACTTCAGCGCCGCCGTCGCCTTCGAGACCATCATCCTGGAGACTGGCCCGGCCATCACCACCGGCGTGCTCGTAAGCGCGGCCGCCTTCCTGACCCTCATGATCACGGACTTCCGCGGCTTCGCCCAGTTCGGCCTGATGGCCGGCATCGGGATGCTTTGCACCTTGGTCGCGGTGCTGGTCGTGTTCCCCTGCATCCTCATCATCGTCGAGCGGTACGGCGTGCTGCCGGCCATGGGCGGCCGCATGTACAACTGGAACCTGTTCCAGGGCCGGCCCTACCGGAAATGGCGCTGGCACCTGGCCGCCCTCGCCCTCTTCACCGTCTTCGCCGTCCATCGCGGCATCCAGGTCAAGTTCCAGTTCAATTTCGACAAACTCACCTTCCCCAACAGCAACCTCCAGGCGGACAGCCTGGTGCAGGCCGCGGGGGAGGCCATCGTCCCTCCGGCGGTGGTGATCACGCAAAACTACGAGGAGGCCCAGCAGGTGGCGGACGCGGTGCGCCGCATGATCCGCGAGGATACCCTCACACCCACCATCCAATCGGTCACGACCATGACGGATCTGCTCCCCGCGGACCAGGACGCCAAGCTGGCCATCATCGCGCGCCTGGAAAAATCGGTGACGCCGGCCCTGATCGCCAATTCGCCCGAGCCCCTGAAGACGAACCTGGAAAAGCTCAGGGATTCCTGGGAGTCCCGCAAGCTGACCCCGGCGGACCTGCCGGCCAATTACAAGAAGAAGTTCCTGGGCAAGGATTCCCTGTCGGGCCAGTTCACCTTCATCTTCCCCTCCGTGAACCTGCGCGAAGGCTGGAACAACATCGCCTTCGCCGAAGACGTGCGCGACATCCGCACCGAAAGCGGCAAGGTCTACCACGCCTCCGGGACCCCGGTGGTCCAGGCCGATCTGCTCAGCCTGATCATCCCGGACACCCGCAAGGCCTTCCTGCTCGCCTTCTTCACCATCGCCTTTCTGGTGCTGCTGGACGTGAGGTCCGTGCGCGGCACCGCCGTGCTCATCCTTCCCCTCCTCTTCAGCCTCATCTGGACCCTGGGACTGATGAAGGTCTTCGGTATCAAACTCAGTTGGTTCAACCTGGTGGCGTTCCCCGCCATGCTCGCGTTCGGCATCAACAACGGCGTCCATCTGTACCATCGCTATATCGAAGAGGGGCGCGGCTCCATGCGCTTCGTGCTCCGCCGCACGGGCGAAGCGTCCGTGGTCGCCACCTTGGTCGGCATGGCCGGCTTCATGGGCCTGGCCTTTTCCGATCATCGCGGCCTGGCCTCCCTGGGGCAGACCGCGCTGATCGGCCTGAGCATGAGCATCCTGGCTCCGCTCATCATCATGCCGCTCATCATCGGCTACCTGGAAGAGCGCGCCAACGTGCAGCCGGAGGCGAAGCCGATGGCGGGAACCGAGCTTTTCCTGAAATCGCCCCCCGCCAAGCCCCCTGCCCCGTAGCCATCCCCCCGGCGGAAAACGCACCATCCCATCCGGATATCGCAAGGGCCGGGCCGGCGAGTGCCACTATAGGATGCGCTGCAGCCCAATTATCGCCACGCCCGCCCGCGTCTTGAGGATCACGTGTGTCGCCCAGATTACGAAAGGATCAGGATGATAATACGTCAAATTGTGATGGCCGGTATTCTGCTGTCGATAAACATCGGGTGCCGCGGAGGCGGTGAGGCTCGTGAAGAAGTCAAAGCGAAGTTGCCTTCAAAAAGTGTCGCAAAGACATCCAGTACCGCCATGCATTCATCGGACGCGTCCGCACATGCGCCGGATACCGTCCCGCCCGTTCCGATACTGGATAGCACCACCGCTTCAATACGATTCGAACGCCAAAAGGATGGTGGATATCGTTTCTTCCTTCAGCCGAAGGACAAGAATGCCAGAATGGAATCCCGATGCATTGAGTGGACCATGGATAGTCTTCCGGGTTCGAAAGTGATCACGAGTGAGGCAGAAAACGAAAACATCTGCAATAGCGAATCCTACAATTTTGAACGGTTTTCGGCTGGAATAAGTTGGGTGGGGAAGGACAGTAGCACAATTGCCAAGAACCACGGAAGTGAATACGTACAAATGCTTTTGATGGCCAAGAATCCAGTCCTCTTACTGGAAAGTCTCCCATATCAAGGGGAGGGAGGGGCACTCCTTTTTGTGGAAATGCCCCTCGGAGAAACCATTGCCACTTTGACTTTCCATTCCGACGATGCCTGTGAAAACCAGAGCGATGTGAATGAAGGATGCGACAAGATGGTGCTGCCGCCCCCGACGGTCGGAGAGGTTCACCTGAAAATCAAAATAAATGTCAAAGATGGACTATTTGAAATACGAGAGTGGCCTTAACTTCCCGAGATTGGTTCGCCCTCGAATCATTCATTGAGCTTGAATTCGTGACATCGCGCATCGATAGTAACTTGGTGCAGGTCTGGTGCAGAAAGACTCCCGGCGGCGGTCTTTACACCTATCTCTACAGCCCGCGCATAGGCTGACCCAAAGGCGTCGCCTGATATCCGATTTCCGTTCGTCGGCCCGGGCCTTTGTTCCACGCTTCCGCCCCGCAGCCGGTCGCCCTTCCGCAGTTGCGTTTCGCTTGGACCGCCATGACCTGATTGCCGGAGAACCTCCCCCCCCTAGGTGCCGCCCGTGCCGGGCGTACAATAAAAAAGGGAGAGCCTTGCAGCCCTCCCTCCGAGTCCCATTCCGCGCCCGGGCATAGCCCACGCGGATGGGGTTCGAACTTTCGGATTTCAGATATAGCGGTTGACCAGATTCTCCAGCGCTTCCTGCCGTCCCGACTTGTGCTTGGGATCCAGGTTCTGCGCCACGGCCAGGTCGGCGAGATCGCCCAAGGACTTCTTGCCGGACAGGATGCTGCGGCCCAGTTCCCCGTGCCAACCCGCATAACGCTCGTCCACCTTCTTCTGCAAGGCTCCGTCCTTGATCATCTTCTCCGCGATGATCAGACCGCGGGCGAGCACGTCCATGCCGCCGATGTGGGCGTGGAACAGGTCCTCGGCATCGATGCTCTGGCGGCGCAGCTTGGCGTCGAAGTTCATGCCGCCGGAGGTGAAGCCTCCGCCCTGGAACAGCGTGTACAGCATCAAGGCGGTGGCGGGCACGTCGTTCGGGAATTGATCCGTGTCCCATCCGAGTTGTTCGTCGCCGCGATTGATGTCCAGGCTCCCGAACACGTCGTTGGAAATGGCGTAGCCCACTTCGTGCTGGAAGGTGTGGCCGGACAGGATGGCGTGGTTGGCCTCGATGTTGACCTTGAACTCCTTCTCCAGGCCGTGGCGCTGCAGGAAGGCGTAGACGGTGGCGGTGTCGAAGTCGTACTGATGCTTGGTCGGTTCCTTGGGCTTGGGCTCGATGAGGAGCAGGCCTTTAAAGCCGATCTTATGCTTGTATTCCGCGACCATGGTCAGGAAGCGGCCCAGTTGTTCGCCCTCACGCTTGAGGTCCGTGTTCAGCAAGGTCTCGTAGCCTTCGCGGCCGCCCCACAGCACGTAGTTCTCTCCCTTGAGCCGGAACGTCGCGTCCATCGCCTTGCGCACCTGCGCCGCCGCGTAGGCGAACACTTCCGGATCCGGATTGGTGGCCGCGCCGCTCATGTAGCGGGGATGGCTGAAAGCGTTGGCCGTGCCCCACAGGAGCTTTACGCCCGTGCGGGCCATTTCCTTTTCGGCTTCGGCGACCAGGATGTCCAGGTTGTTGTTGCTTTCCTTCAAGGTCGCGCCCTCGGGGGCCATGTCGCGATCGTGGAAGGTGTAGAAAGGCACGCCCAGCTTGGAGAAGAACTCGAAGGCGGCCTGCAGCTTCAGCTTGGCGGCTTCGATCGAGGTGGGGTTCTTATGCCAGGGGCGATCGAATGTGCCCGCGCCGAACACGTCCGCGCCGTTCCAGGCGAAGGTGTGCCAATAGCAGGCGGCGCAACGCAGTTGATCCTCCATGCGCTTGCCGAGCACCATGCGGTTCTTGTCGTAATAGCGGAACGCCAGGGGGTTCTCGCTTTCGGGCCCTTCGAAGCGGATCGAGGGGATGTTCTGGAAATATGTCTCGGCCATGTCGGAAATCCTTTCGAAGTCGGGAAACGGGAAACTAACCGGGCCGGGCGGTGAAGCGCGGCTTCAAATCCTGGTACAGGGAGCGGTAGAGGGCGAGTCTGGAATCATAGCGTCCGGACCAGGCGGCGTCGGGCTGGATGACGTGATCGACTTCCGGCGCGGTGCAGACGGCCTCGGGCTTTTCGCCGGTCAGGGCCAGGCGCGCCAGGCGCGCGGCTCCGTAGGCCGGTCCCGCTTCGCCGCCCTTGCGGTACAGGAGCGGGCGCTTCAAAACCGATGCGAGGATGCGGCCCCATAAACGGCTGCGCGCTCCCCCGCCGATGACGCTCACTTCGCGCAGATCCGCGCGCGCGTCCAGCAATGCCCGCTGTCCGTCCGCGAACGCGAAGGCCACGCCTTCCAGCACGGCGCGGCCCAAGGTCGCGCGGGTGGTCTCGTGGGTCAGGCCGAAGAAAACGCCTTGAGCATGGGGATTGTTGTGCGGGGTGCGTTCCCCGGAAAGGTACGGAAGGAAGATCGGCGCGTCCATCGCTCCGGCCGGGCCCGACATCTCCGCTTCGACTTCGGCGAGCAGGGAGGCTTCGTCGGCGGCGCCGGTCAGTTTGGCCACCCAGGTCAGGGAGGCGGCGGCGCTCAGGATCACGGACATCTGATGCCAGGCGTTGGGAAGGCAATGGCAGAAGGTATGCACGGCGCCTTCGGGATTGGCGGAATAGGATCCCGCGGCCGCGAAGTAGACTCCGGAGGTGCCGAGGGACAGGAACGCATCCCCGGGACGCACGACTCCCGCGCCGGCGGCGCCCGCGGCATTGTCGCCCGCGCCCGCGGCCACGATCACGTCGGTGCCCAAACCCCAACTGGCGGCCACGCTGGCGGTGATGCGGCCCGTCGATTGGGTGCCTTCGCAAAGCTCCGGCATGGCGGAACGCTTAAGGCCCGTAGCCGACAACAGTTCATCCGACCACGCGCGCTTGCCCACGTCCAGCCACAAGGTGCCGGAGGAATCGGACATGTCCGATGCGTAGTTGCCGCACAGGCGGAGGCGCAGGTAATCCTTGGGAAGCAGGACCTTTTCCAGGCGGCCGAAGATTTCCGGTTCATGGCGAGCGACCCACATCAGCTTGGGAGCGGTGAAGCCCGGCATCGCCAGGTTACCGGTGATTTGGCGGCTGGCGGGAACGCGGCGTTCGAGCTCGGCGCACTCCTCCCCGCTGCGGCCGTCGTTCCAGAGGATGGCGGGCCGCAAGACCTTGTCCTGGCGGCCCAGCAAGGTGGCCCCGTGCATCTGGCCGGATAACCCGATGGATTTCACGCCGGAGAATTCCTTGGGATGCGAAGCGCGCAAACTCAAGACGGCCTGGTTGGCGGCGATCCACCAATGTTCCGGATCCTGTTCGGACCAAAGCGGATGCGGCCGCGAAACTTCGAGAGAAGCGGAGGCCTGAGCCACCAGCTTTTGATCCCCATCCACGAGGATGGCCTTTACCGCCGAGGTGCCCAGATCGATTCCCAGATATGTCATGGCTGAATTATAGGAAACGGGTCACTCCTTCGATTGTATTAATCATTCAACCCTCGGTATAAAATCGGCATTTGCGCATTTTTTCGTACCAAAATCCTGCCGGTGTTGGAAGAATTTGACCTTTATAGCGAAGAAGGGGGTGGTGCCGTTCCTACCCTTCCGGCCACGTCTGCGGCTTCCGATGCGGTTGGGGAAACGGGCCCCGAAGCGGGCGAGGATTCACCGGCATGGTATACGTCCGAATAGTCGCGCGGATTGAACTCATCCCGGTATTCGTTCATGGAAAGGATGCCGTCCAGGGCGGACAACAGGGCCACGACGATCACGGCCTGGCGCAGCCTGGGCATGTAGAGGGTCTCGGCGACCGCGGCCAATCTCCCCGCGCCCAGGTACACCAGCGGGATCAACGGGATGAGGATGCGATTCACCAAATCCTCGGGACGCAATACCAGCATCACGGCGAAATAGCCGGCAATCATGAGGTTCAGGAAGACGGAGCGCCCAGCCGCCACGGCCAAGCAGAACAAGGCCCCGAAGCCCATCAGCACGCAGAGGACGGATTTGAAAAAGGAGGCGTGCAGCAATCCGTAGCCGCCATAGAAGAAGGTGGACGAGAGCAGGGTGAACAGGAGCGACCGGACATTGTGAGTCATGCGCACGGTCAGGGGAACGGTCTCGGTGTTGATGCTGTCTTGCACGTGGATGCGGAAATACTCCTGGAGGCCCGGGACCTCGCCGAAGTAAAGCTGCTGCGCCCCGAAATACGCGGCCAGCAATCCGCCCAGGATGGACAGCCGACGGTAGTCCTTGCGTACTGCCAGGGCGATGGCATATGCGCCGGCCAAGGGCAGTCCGCTGGTGCGCAGGGAGACCATGAACAGGGCCAGGAAAGGCAGGGCGTGCAAAGCCTTCTTGGTCACGAAGAGGTAGAGGAACAGGACCATGAAGAAGGTGAAGGGAACGTCCGAATAGGCATTGGTCGACCACAGCCGGATCATGGGATTGCACAGCATCGCCAAGGTGAAGGCCAGACTCAGTCCGTTTCCCATGCGGAGCTTGAAGCAGAAGAAGGTGATGGCGCCGAGCAGAAAGCAGAACATCGCCGTGATCCAGGGATACAGCTCCCAATGCTGGCGGAAGATCGGGTAGAACAGGGAGAGGAAGGCCGGGTAGCCGAGCGGACGGAGCAGGAACAGGCTTCCGTCCCCGTCCCTCAGGTTTTCAAAGGGCCGGTGGATAAAGAAGCCCTTGACCAGGTACAGGTATTGTTCGTCATCGCCGAAGAGGCCGGAGGGCCGGAAGGAGAGGGCCACGGCGGCGAGAATCGCAAGGAGGCAAAGGGAGACGATCCAGGGGTCGGGGATTTCGGCGAGCCGCACGCGGAGGGTTTCGGCCAGGCCCGGGATCCGCGAGACCCGGAGGGATCCTTTCGCGCTGGGCGCGTTCGCGTTAGCCCGGGAGATCATGTCCCGATTATATCATGGTCGGCCATCGCCCACAAGGCGCAGTCGACCGTCGAAGCCGGCCGGCAATGCCCCTATCCCGGCGGATTCGGGGAGGGCCGCAAAAACCTAGATGCGGATGCTCCCCGGCGTGCGCGGGAAGGGGATCACGTCGCGGATATTGCCCATTCCGGTCACGAATTGCACCAAACGCTCGAATCCCAGGCCGAAACCCGCATGGGGAACGCTTCCGAAACGGCGCAAATCCAAATACCATTGCAAAGGCCCTGCGTGCATGCCCATTTCCTGGATGCGCGCCAACAGCACCTCTTCCCGGTCTTCGCGTTGCGCCCCACCGATGATTTCCCCGATTCCGGGAACCAAAACGTCCATGGCGCGCACGGTCTTGCCGTCCGGATTCACCTTCATGTAGAAGGCCTTGATGCCCTTGGGGTAATCCGTGAGGATGACCGGGGACTTGAAGACCTTTTCCGTCAGGTAGCGCTCGTGTTCGGATTGCAGGTCGATGCCCCATTCCACCGCGTACTTGAAGGTCTCGCCGCTTTTCCGAAGGATGTCCACGGCCTCGGTATAGGTCAGGCGTTTGAATGGGTTGTTCACCACGGAGTTCAGGGTGTCGAGGATGGTCGGCTCGACGCGCTGCTTGAAGAACTCCATCTCCAAAGGGCATTTCTCCAGGACCGCCTTCAACAGGTAGCGGAGGAAGTCTTCGGCCACTTGCGCGTTCTCTTCCAGATCCGCGAAGGCCATTTCCGGCTCCACCATCCAGAACTCGGCCAGGTGGCGGGACGTATGCGAGTTCTCCGCCCGGAAGGTGGGCCCGAAGGTATAGACCTTGCCCAGGCTGCAGGCATAGGCTTCCGCTTCCAATTGCCCGCTCACCGTGAGGTTCACTCCGCTCGCGAAGAAGTCCTGGGCGAAATCGACCTGTCCGTCTTCTTTGCGGGGAGGCTTTTCCATGTCCAGGGTCGTGACCCGGAACATCTGCCCCGCGCCTTCCGCGTCATTGCCGGTGATGATGGGCGTATGCAGCCAGATGAATCCGCGTTCCTGGAAGAATCCGTGGATGGCCATGGACAGGACATTTCGGACCCGGGCGATGGCGGAAAAGGTGTTGGTGCGGGGGCGAAGATGGGTGAAATCCCGCAGGTATTCATGGGTCATCTTCTGCTTGCCGATGGGATAGGAGGCCGGGTCGCAAGCGCCGATCAGCGTGACTTCACGGGCCTGGACTTCCACGGCCTGCTTACCGCCCTGGGATTGCACTTCCTTGCCGACCACCTCCACGGAGGATCCGGTGTGGAGCTTGGGGATTTCCGTGGCATAATTCGGCAAATCCGCCGGCACCACAATCTGCAAATTCTGGAAATAAGAGCCATCGCTCACTTCCAAAAATGTCAGTCCCGCCTTGGATTCCCGCTTGGTCCGGACCCATCCCTGGACCCGCACCTCATTGCCAATCCGGGGGGTTACGAGGACGTCCCGGACGCTGCGCTTGGAAGAAGAGTCGGTCATGGCGATTTCCTTCTGGGTGATTTTCCTAAGCCCATGTTTTAAAAGGGGTTGATTCGGCTATGAAAAAGTGATTTGGGAAGCTCGGGGATTGGGGAGAAAAGCTGGAATTTTGCGGCAATCGAGGTTCGGTATCCCTTGTACTGGGTGAATTGTATACTAAAAGAGTAGATAATTTATTATGTTGGTCATTGTCTCTTACGATTGATAACCATGGCGGAAAAAGTGAGTAAGACTTCTTTGGAAATGGGTTCATCCGCTGAAAAGCCCCCCGTCCCGGGAAACGCACCCTACGTACCCGTAAAGCCGACGTCGTCCAACGGGAATCCGATGGTCAATCCGGCCTCGGCTGCTATTCCGGGCTCAACCGGGAATCCGGCTTCGTCACCGGAGAATCCGACTTCGGATCCGCAAAGGAATCCACCCACGGTTGATTCCCCCACCCGCAAATTTTCAAAAAAAATAGAAACCCTGGCGGCCAATCCCAAACACCGCGGTGCGTTTTTCACCGAGGACGCCTCCACCAAGGATCTTGCCTTGGCCACGGCCAAGTATAAGGACGTCAAGGTCTATTGGCTGGTCGATCCGCAAACCGATCTCATCTATGACGCCAAGTTCTTTTCCTATGGCGGCCCCACTTCCGTCGCCCTGGGAGAAATGCTTTGCACCCTGGCCAAGGGAATGAAGGTCGAATCGGCCACCGCCATCACCGTCTCCCAGCTTGAAAAACTGCTGCGGGACGAAGCGGACGTTCCCGCCACCGCCGCGCCGGTGGAAGAGGCCTTCGGGTCCCTGCCCCACCTCCTGGAAAACGTCAAGGAAGTCTACACGTCGGCCAAGGCGTTGGCCCTGGCGACCATCGCCATGAAGGCAAGCTCCGACGGCAAGCCCCGGCGTTCGAGCTTCGAGGCCCTGACCGAAGCGGACACGGCCTGGCTCGCCAAGCCCAAGGACGAACAGTTGAAGATCATCGAGACGATAATGGACAAGGACGTGCGTCCGGGACTGAACATGGACGGCGGCGATCTGCATATCCGGGACCTGGAAGACGGCCAACGGCTGATGATCAAATGGCAGGGAGCCTGCGGCGGCTGCGCGTCGTCGACGGGCGCGACCCTGTCCTACATCGAGGATTCCCTGCGTCGGCAGGTGTTCGGCGGCATGCAAATCATCGCCGTCGAAGAATAAAACGGAAACATGGAAATGGAAAACACGGCTAGCAAGACCCCCTCTCCCTCCCCTGCGGCAGTAAGCGCGCCCGCGGGAGAACTCGCCCCGGGATTGGCCGGCGAGGAATACAAATTCGGGTTCACGACCCAGGTGGAGATGGAGGCCTTCGGCAAGGGCCTGAGCGAGGACGTGATCCGCGCCATCTCCCGCAAGAAGAACGAGCCCCCTTTCCTGCTCGAGTTCCGCCTCAAGGCCTACAAGAAGTGGCTGACCATGCAGGAGCCCAATTGGGCCCATGTCAAGTATCCCGCCATCGACTACCAGGACATCGTCTACTTCGCGGAACCGAAGAAGCGGCCCACTTTGACGGGCCTGGACGAGGTGGATCCGGAGATCCTCAAGACCTTCGAGAAGCTGGGCATCCCCCTGGATGAGCAGAAACGCCTGTCCAACGTGGCCGTGGACGCCGTCTTCGACAGCGTCAGCGTGGCCACCACCCACAAGAAGAAGCTGCTGGAAAGCGGCGTGATCTTCTGCTCCATCAGCGAAGCCGTGCACGAGTATCCCGAACTCATCGAGGAATACCTGGGCTCGGTGGTCCCCGTGGGCGACAACTTCTACGCGGCCCTGAACTCCGCAGTTTTCACCGACGGCTCCTTCGTGTACATCCCCCCCGGCACCAAATGCCCGATGGAACTGTCCACCTACTTCCGCATCAACACCGAGGAATCCGGCCAGTTCGAACGCACCCTCATCATCTGCGCGGAGGGCAGCTACGTGTCCTACCTGGAAGGCTGCACGGCCCCCAAGTTCGACACCAACCAGTTGCATGCCGCGGTGGTGGAATTGGTGACCCTGGACAATGCCGAGATCAAGTACAGCACGGTGCAGAACTGGTATTCCGGCGACCCCAAGACCGGCAAGGGCGGCATCTACAACTTCGTGACCAAGCGCGGAAAATGCCTGGGAAAGAAGTCCAAGATTTCCTGGACCCAGGTGGAGACCGGCTCGGCCATCACCTGGAAGTACCCCAGTTGCATCCTGGTGGGCGAAGAGAGCGTGGGCGAGTTCTATTCCGTGGCCCTGACCAACGGACACATGCAGGCCGACACCGGCACCAAGATGATCCACCTGGGCAAGAACACCAAGTCCAGCATCATCTCCAAGGGCATCGCCTCGGACTTCAGCAGCAACGCCTACCGCGGCCTGGTGCGCATCGCCAAGAACGCCACGGGCGCCCGCAACTACTCGCAATGCGACAGCATGCTGGTGGGGCACAATTCCAGCGCCCATACCTTCCCCTACATCGAGACCGGAAACGCCGGCTCCCAGGTGGAGCATGAAGCCTCGACATCGAAGATCAGCGAAGACCAGCTGTTCTACTTCCAGTCCCGGGGCATCCCGCGCGAGGAAGCCATCAGCATGATCGTGAACGGGTTCTGCAAGGACGTGTTCAACCAGCTGCCGATGGAGTTCGCGGTGGAAGCGCAGAAGCTTTTGTCGCTGAAGCTTGAGAATAGCGTTGGGTGAACGCGAAGAGATGATTTTTGAAATTTGCAAATTGAAATATGCAATTTGAAAATTACAAGAGAAAACCAAGACGAGCGAACCACGCAACCCTGTATTGCAGGGTGCGGTAGAATGCATTCGTATTCCAAATTGCAAATTTCAATTTTCAAATTGCACTTTGCAAAATGCCTTTAAGGAACCCATGACCGCAGCGACCTTTATGTTAGAAGTCAAAGACATCCACGCCACCATCGGCGAGAACGACGACATCACCCAGATCCTCAAGGGGATCAACCTCTCGGTCAAGACCGGCGAGGTCCATGCCATCATGGGGCCGAACGGTTCCGGCAAGAGCACGTTGTCCAAGATCATCGCCGGGCATCCGGATTACCAGGTCTCCAAGGGCGAGATCCTGTTCAATGGCGAGAACATCCTGGAACTGGAAGCGGACGAGCGGTCCCGCAAGGGAATCTTCATGGGATTCCAATATCCCGTCGAGATCCCCGGCGTCAACAACGCCGAGTTCCTGCGCATGGCCTACAACCAGCTCCGCAAGGCCGAGGGCAAGGAAGAAGCCGATCCCCTGGACTTCGAGGAAATCCTCGATGCGAAGATGAAGGCCCTGGACATGGATTCGCGCTACAAGGAGCGCTCCATCAACGAGGGATTCTCCGGCGGCGAGAAGAAACGCAACGAAATCCTGCAGATGGCCGTCCTGGATCCGGCCCTGGCCATCCTGGACGAGACCGATTCCGGCCTGGACGTGGACGCCCTCAAGGTGGTGGCGGGCGGCATCAACCGCCTGCGCGGACCGGGCAAGGCCATCGTGCTGATCACCCATTACCAGCGCCTGCTGGACTATGTGCAGCCGGACGTCGTGCACGTCCTGAGCGGCGGGCGCATCGTAAAGACGGGCGGCAAGGATCTGGCGCACGAAGTGGAAAAACAGGGATACGATTGGCTGGTGAAGTGAGCCATGAGCGGAACGCAAGCCATTGATACCAAAGAAGCCCGTCCCAGGTTCATGCGGGAACTGCCCCCGCCGGTCCTGACCCCGGAGCTGGAAGCGGCGATCCCCAAGCGCATCGTCGCCGGTCCCGCCACGCTCAACACGCTCCGGTCCGCGGCCGCAACGGCGCTCCGCAAAACGGGCCTGCCCCATACCGGTTCCGAGGATTTCAGCTTCATCCGGGTAGGGGAATTCCTCCCCCATCTGGGTCCTCCGGCCCTAGCGGCGCTCGCGCGCCTCGCCGGTGGGCTTCCCTCCCGCGCGGACATCGAACACCAGCTCGTCTCCGAAGCCCGCGAAAGCTACGTCGTTCTCGTGGACGGCGCCTACGTCGCCGAATTGTCCAAGCCCGGCCCGGATTTCCAGGTCGCCCCGCTTTCCCAGGCCATCGATGCGCTTCCCGAGGACGCGGACGAAAACCTGATCAAGATGGTCTCCCAGGAAACCGACGCCGCCGCGGCCATGGCCATGCTGTTCTCCGACCCGCTGCTCATCCGCGTGGCCGCCAAGCGCGCGCCCGCCTCTCCCCTCCTGGTCCTGCATTTCGGCACCGGGTCCGCCCATCGCAGCGACGCCTTCCTGGTCTACCATGGCGCCAAGCTTTCCGAGTCCCGCATCCTGGTCCGCCACGCGGTCATGGGTCGCGCCGTGGAACAGGCGCCCGAAGCCGGGTCCAAGGCCACCGGTACCATGCAGAACGTGCACACCATGGCCCTGCTCGACGAAGGCGCCTCCCTCAAGTTCATCGAGGCCGGTCCGCTCCAGGTCCAAAGCGGCGACGGAGCGGATGCCTCCTCCGCCCAGGCGTCCATCACCGCCAAGGCCATCCAATTCCGCAAGCTCACCGCGCGCCTGGATCGCGACAGCCGCCTGCTCGCGGTGTCCGCGCACACCGGCTCGCGTCTCATGCGCAACGCCTTTTCCGTGGACCTGGCCGGCGAAGGCGCCGAATCCGAAGTCAACGGCGCGACAGTACTGTCCGACGGCCGCCAGTCCCACAACTTCGTGAACGTCCGCCACCTGGTCCCCCATTGCGTCAGCCGCCAGCACTTCAAATCGGTGGCCGCCGATCAGTCCCGCTCCAGCGTGGACGGGACCATCGTCGTGGTGCCCGGGGCCCAGCAGACCAATGCCTATCAGCTCATCAACAACCTGATGCTTTCCGACGAGGCCCGCGCCGACAGCAAGCCGCGCCTGATGATCCATGCCGATGACGTGAAGTGCTCCCATGGAGCGACCTCCGGCAAGCTGGATCCGGCCCAGCAGTTCTACCTGGAATCCCGCGGACTTCCGCCCCAGCAGGCCCGCGCGCTTTTGACCATCGCTTTCATCGCCGAGGTGCTGGAGAAGTCCGGCAAACCCGGGGATGGCTTCCGGGACGGACTCGATCATGCGTTGCTGGATTCCTTGAAGCATCGGCTGCCTTCCATTTCCGCGGCTCCCGCGCCGGATGCGGCCGCGCCCGCCAAAAGCGCCGCGACTTCGGCCGCCCAGGCGGACGGCAATGCGATGGGAAAGAGCAAGGGGGCCGGCAATGGATAACCCCGCAGGAACCGCGCGCGGATCTTCCCTCGCCTTCAAACCGATCCTGGACATCAAAAAGGACTTTCCGGTCCTCAACCGCGAATTCGGCGGAATGCCCCTGCATTACCTGGACAGCGCGGCCACGACCCAGAAACCCCTGCCGGTCATCGAGGCCATGGACACGTTCTACCGGGAGAGCTACGGCACCGTGCGCCGCGGGGTATACCGCCTGAGCGAAAAGGCCACCCAGGCTTACGAAGGCACCCGCAAAAAGGTCGCCGCCCTCATCAATGCCGCTTCCGAGCGGGAGATCATCTATACCAGCGGCACCACCCAGAGCATCAACCTGGTCGCTTACAGCTACGGCCGCAAGTTCCTGAAGGCCGGGGACGAGATCATCCTGTCCCGGATCGAGCACCACGCCAACATCGTGCCCTGGCAGATCGTTTCCGAAATGACCGGTGCGGTCATCAAGACCATCCCCGTGGACGATACCGGGACCCTGATCCTGGAAGAGTACAAGAAGCTCCTTAGCGAAAAGACCCGCATCGTGGCGGTCAACCATATTTCCAACGCCCTGGGCACGATCAATCCCGTCAAGGAAATCATCCGCCTGGCCCATCAGGCCGGACCGGGCGGCAAGGGGGCCGTGGTCCTCATCGACGGGGCCCAATCGGTTTCCCACATGGCCGTGGACGTGCGCGATCTGGACGCGGACTTCTACGCCTTCTCCGGCCATAAGATGTTCGGCCCCACCGGCATCGGCATCCTCTACGGCAAGTATGCCCTCCTCGAGTCCATGCCCCCCTACCAGGGCGGCGGCGACATGATCATGCGCGTGACGTTCGAAAAAACGACCTATCAGGCTCCCCCCTACCGGTTCGAAGCCGGCACTCCCGCCATCGTCGAGGTGCTGGGACTGGGAGCCGCCGTCGACTATCTCAAGAAAGTCGGACTGGACCGCATCGCCGCCCATGAAGCCGGCCTGCTGGAATACGGGACCGCCGTCCTCAAGGAAGTGCCTGGCCTGCGCCTGATCGGGACCGCGGCCGACAAAGGCTCCATCCTGTCTTTCACTTTGGATGGGGTCCATCCCCACGACATCGGCACCCTGCTCGACGAGGACGGCATCGCCATCCGGGCGGGACATCATTGCGCCCAACCGACCATGGATCGCTTCGGGGTTCCGGCCACGGCGCGAGCCTCCATGGGTCCCTACAACGACGCGTCCGACCTGGACGCCTTGGCCAAGGGGCTGAAGCGTATCGGGGAGATGTTTAGATAAGATTAGGGTGTCTCGTGGGTTTCGTCCGGCGTCGGGCGACCCGGCGCTTCGCGCCTGGGCGTCGGGCGTAAATGCAAGAGGGCGCGTCCCCGCATTTACGCCCGACGCCCTACGCCCGACGATCTTAATCTTACCTACGCCCGACGACCTTAAGTAGACTGGAGTCAGCCACATGTCCCGCAGCAACGAACTCTACCAGCAGGTCATCCTGGACCACAATAAGAATCCCCGGAACTACCGGACCATTCCGGAAGCCGCCTATGTTTGCGAAGGCCATAACCCCTTGTGCGGCGACCACATAACCGTTTACGCGAACCTGGATTCTGAAGGGAAAATCGGGGACCTGAGCTTTCAGGGAAACGGCTGCGCCATCTCCAAGGCGAGTGCGTCCATGATGACGGCCTACCTCAAAGGTAAAACCATGGACGAGGTCCGCACCATCTTCACCGAATTCCATGGCATGGTGACGGGCGGATTCGATCCCAAGTCCGGCGAGAACCATCTCGGCAAACTGACCCTGTTCGAAGGGGTCAAAGAGTACTCCTCGCGCATTAAGTGCGCCTCCCTGGCCTGGCATGCCCTGATGGGCGCCCTGGAAAAAAAGCAATCCGCAACCACGGAAGAGTAACCCCTTTCCCTCATAAGGGTCAAAACTGGAAGATTTCCACCCTTCCGGGTTTCCGGCTCCCGCATCCGGAGCCGAATCCTTTGGCGGAAAAACGATGTATTTCTTAGCTTTAACGCCTGTAACCGGGAGAAGCCGCTGCAGGGGAGTCTTCTTCAATCCATGGGAGCGCTATGACGACGAGACTGAAGTTCGCGATTATCGGGTTGGGGCAGTGCGGAGGCAATCTTGCCAATTCATTCGCCAAGTACGGGTACCCCAGCATGGCGGTGAACACCTCCATCCTGGACCTGAAAGACCTGGCCAACATTCCCGAAAACCGCAAGATCCATACTCCCCTGAACGACACCGATGGAGCCGGTAAGGATCCGCGCATTGGCGAGAAGGCGATCTTCTCCCATCTGCCCAACATCCTGAGCGGCATCCAGCAGTTCATATCCGGCGCCGACGCCATCCTGATCACCTCCGGCCTGGGCGGGGGCACGGGCAGCAACATCGCCCTGCTCGGCAACATGCTGAAGCGCTTCAACCTCCCCATTGTGGCCCTGGTCACCATCCCCACCAACGACGAATCGGCCCTCTCCAAGGTCAACGCCTTGCGCGCCATCAACCGCATCGTGGGGGAGAACTTCGACTCCTGCATCATCGTCGACAACAACAAGATCCTGCAGCAGTTCCCGGACAGCAGCCTGGCCGCCTTCTATCCCCAGGCCAACGACTACGTGGTCAAGACCTTCACCAATTTCAACTCCCTCTCGACCGAGTTCTCGGCCAAGAGCCTCATCAGCTTCGACAACGAGGACTTCCGCAAGGTGTTGCTCAGCAAGGGCATTCTCATCTTCGGCGAAACCGAATTGGCATCCACCCAGATCAACACCCTGGACGATATCCTTCCCCGTCTGAAGGAAATCTGGCAGACCAGCGGATTGATGGCCGAAGGCTTCAACTTCGCCACCGCCGCGAGCGGCGCCATCAGCATTTACGCTCCTGCCGCCATCCTCCAGAAAACCTCCAGCCGGTTCCTGAACGCCCTCGGCGAGGAATTCAAGGCCCTGACCAACGGCGCCACCTGCTACTTCGGCTTGTACGAAGTGCCGAACTCCTCCGCCATCAAGATCAGCACCATGCTCGGACGCCTGACCATCCCGGTCCGGCTCCAGGAAATGCTCATCGAGGCTTCTTCGGAAGGCAAGAACCTGACCCAGAAGCTGGCGCAGGAACTGCCCACCCTGGACATCTCCGCCCTGGACGACATGGAGTTGTTCTCCAACGGACCCGCTCCGGTGGCCCATACTTCCAGCGACACCCACATCATGTCCCGAGACGCCGTCGCCACCACCGGTTCCAGCTACGCGACGGAACCCGCTCCCGCCCCGGCGTCCTCCAAGGAATCGGCCAAGGACGCGGATCTCGACGCGGAAAACCGGTCCTACAGCCTGGAAGAGTATGTCAAACTGAAGAAAGCGAAAACTCCCGCGGGTTGAAAACAGGGAGCTTAAGAGCCCCTGTAGGCATGATGCCTTTCGTCGGGCGACCCGGCTCTTCGCGCCTGGGCGTCGGGCGTCGGGCGTAAAGAAAGAGGAAACATTTGGGTAACCTAGCGGTCCGGCAACTCCGGGCCGCTTTTTTTACGCCCAATTGAAATCAGATGTTAATCCAAAGGTAACGGCGAGCAGCGGTTACCCCCCTCTTTACGCCCGACGCCCGACGCCCGACACCTATCGACGAAGCATCGACCCCAGGGAACCCCACAGGTTCGCCCCACAGGTTCGCCCCAAAGGATCCCTATTGTCTGCCCAAATCGAACAAGGTATAATTGAACCATAATTCCTCCAGGAGCGGAACATATGCTGTTATTGCTGAGTCTGGTTTGCGTCTTCAGTTGCTTCGGCGGGATCCTGCTGGGTCAATCGCTGAAGGGGCTGCTGATCTTCACCCAGGGCCTGGAAAAGGGCCAAAAGAAGATGTTCGCGATCGGCATCGGATCCGTCGCCTTGGCGTTGATCCTGAGCGTCGTATCCATCTGGCTCCCCGGTTGCCGTATACACTGATCGCCTCCCGGCGCCCTGCGCCGGGAAATCCGCGTTAGTCTTTTTCAGATCCTATCCCGCCTACAGACCTCTTTTCCCTCATTCCCCGCGGACCGATCCGGGCATTCCGGATCTTCCATTTCTCCCCGCGTTCATCCGGGCTGTCCAATTGCGAACCCCCGATGAAGTCGACGTAATCCGGAGTTTCCGGAGTTGTTGCATGCGCCCCCGTATCGCGAAGTCGCGGATCCGAAATGGGTTTTCATGGTCATGGCATTTGCATTGGTGTAGAATATTATCGATATCAAATCCGCAGAGATCTACGGAGGAAGGAAGCCATGGGCGCTGAAACCAAGGACACGAAAGAAGCCGAGTTCGAGATCAAGATAGACACGTCCAAGATGTCCAAGGAAAAGGCCGAGGCCATGATGGTGGCCGAGTCCTCGCGCGAAGACAAGTGGTCGAGCCCCAGCTTCGCGGGCGGACTCTTCATGGGCAAGTTCCAGCCCGAGCTCATCGTTCCCTTCCCCGAGCAGTCCGCCGAGGACAAGCTGATCGGCGACAAGCTTTGCAAGGAGGTCGCGGACTACCTGCGCGCCAACCTCGACCCCGACGAAGTCGACCGCACCCGGGAAGTGCCCAAGAAGGTCCTGGACCAATTCACCAAGATGGGCCTCTGGGCCATGAAAATCCCCAAGGAATACGGGGGCCTGGGCCTGACCCAGGTGAACTACAACCGCGTGGTCGGCATGGTCGCGTCCTATTGCGGATCCACCGCCGTCTGGTTGTCGGCGCACCAATCCATCGGCGTGCCCCAGCCGCTCAAGCTTTTCGGCACCCCGGAACAGAAGAAAAAGTACCTGCCCCGCTTCCGCGAAGGCGCCATCTCCGCTTTCGCCCTGACGGAACCCAACGTGGGCTCGGATCCGGCCAAGATGTCCACCACGGCCACGCCCACCGCGGACGGCAAGCATTACATCATCAACGGCATGAAACTGTGGTGCACCAACGGTCCCGCCGCCGACATCCTGGTCGTCATGGCCCGCACCCCGCCCAAGATCAAGAACGGCAAGGAGATTACCCAGATCACCGCCTTCATCGTCGAAAAGGGAACACCCGGCCTCAAGACCGAATGGCGCTGCGACTTCATGGGCATCCGCGCCATCCAGAACGGCCTCATCAGCTTCACGGACGTGAAGGTCCCGGCCGAGAACATCATCCTGGGACCCGGCAAGGGCCTCAAGCTCGCCCTCAGCACCCTGAACGTGGGACGCCTGACCCTGCCCGCCGCCTGCGTGGGCATGGGCAAGCAGTGCATGAACATCGTGCGCAACTGGGCCAACGAACGCGTTCAATGGGGCCTCCCCATCGGCAAGCATGAAGCCGTCTCCAACAAGATCGCCTTCATGTCTTCCACCCTGTTCGCCATGGAAGCCACCACCTGGCTCACGTCCGCGATGGCGGACATGCCCGGCAAGGACATCCGCATCGAGGCCGCCATGGCCAAGATGTTCTGCTCCGAGGCCGCCTGGAAGATGATCGATGAGACCATGCAAATCCGCGGCGGTCGCGGCTACGAAACCGCCGAGTCCCTCAAGGGGCGCGGCGAGAAGGCCGTGCCCGTGGAACGCATGATGCGCGATTGCCGCATCAACCGCATCATCGAAGGCACCACGGAAATCATGCACTTGTTCCTGGCCCGCGAAGCCATGGATCCGCACATGCAGGTGGCCGCGGAAATCATGCTCAAGGTCCCCCTCGGCCGCAAGCTAAAGGCCGGCCTGAAGATGGCCAACTTCTACAGCAAGTGGTACCCGACGCAGTGGATCAACTCCTCCGTGTTCCCGGGCTATTCCGAATTCGGCCCGAAGCTGTCCCGGCACATGAACTTCGTGGAACGGACTTCGCATCAATTGGCGCGCAGCATCTTCCACGCCATGGGCATGTACCAGAACACGCTGGAACGCAAGCAGGTGCTGCTTTCCCGCTTCGTCGACATCGGCACCGAACTGTTCGCCATGGCTTCGGTATGCGCCCTGGCCAAGCTGCGCCATGAGCAGGATCCGAAGAACCCGCATTACGTCCACCTGGCCAGCTACTTCTGCAAGGAAGCCCGCCGCCGCATCGACGCCCATTTCGCGGGCATCAATGACAACGACGATCGCCAGGCAAACAAGATCGCGAAATCGATGATGACCGGCGAGTATAAGTGGATGGAAGAGGGTATCATGAAGTGCTACGATACCTGATTGGGCGGCTCGGGCCAACGGCGGGGCTTTCCATTGCCGCTTCCATTGCGGGCTTCCGCGGGCGTGGTCTGCGTGCGGGCCCGGGGCCCGGTTCCGTCGCTAGCAAAGCTTGTCTGAGCATTGTGGTCGATTGACGGCTTGGGGAAGGGATGCCCGCGCATCCTTCCCTGGGTCTGCTTACGGGCGCGCGGGCTTTCAGTTCCCTGGTTTTACTTCCTTCCCCAAGCCGTCGTCCGCTTTGACGCGCCGGAACCGGGCCCCGGGCCCGCCCGCCTGCCGCGGCCTGGGAAGGCCGCATGGGATCGGAGCTGGCACGACGGGCGTTGTCATCGATGCATCAGTATCATCGTCTTTCTTTGTCGGGACTTCTTCATCCACCTTTTTTCCGGCGGATAAGAAAGAGAACCGGGATTCGAATGGCACTTTTACGACGTCATCTTTCCGCACTCACATCCGGACAACCCTTTTTACAGTAATCGCTCACAAGGCCAAATCTTCTTTGTGGCGGTTGTGGAACCTCCGGCGCATGAGTTCGCTCACCAACAAAATCGCCAGGCCGGCCAGCAGAATGAGGGTATAGCGTTCCGCCAGCGCGTCCGGCAGCAGAGAGGGAATCAAATCGCCTCCGTATCCGTCCGTGAGCATGGGCTGGAAACGGTTGACGATGGCGAACACGGGGAGCGCTCCGAACAGGAGGTTGAGCATGGCCCAACGCTTGTGCACCCGTTTGAGACGCATCACTTCATCGAGACCGTTCATAGCTTGGAACCTTCCGGCGCGCCGGCGTTGTGGGATGGGCCCGCCGGGTTTCCGGAGGGATGGGTTTGGACGCCCGCGGAGCGCTTGCCGGGAGGATCGACGCCGAGGATGGGACTCTTCCCTCCCCCGGGTCCGAAGCGTCCCAGGGAGCGCATGGCACGATAGGTACTCACCACGCTATCCGCGCCCAGGGGCGCGGCGCGGTCGAGCAGGCTCCCGAGGAACTCCGCGGAGCCGCCGCCCGTCAGGGCGTCCACGGAGGCGATCAGATCGGCGCGGTGGAAGGCGCTGCCGTGACCGCGGATCAGGGCCCGTATGAGATCGAAGAGGGATGCCTTGCCGCCGGACCGTTCCAGCAGGTAGCGATCCAGGATCATGGCGGCCTGGCCGCCTTTGCCGTAGACCAGGCCGGTGAAATTCTCGGGAACGTAAGGTTCGTTGAAGGCGGAATCCAGGGCCGGGAAAAGATGATTACGCACGTAAGCCGAGGCCAAGCCATGCTGCCGCACGGCCGGAAGCGAATCGCGCAGGATCAGCATATCCCCGGCGAATGCCGTATCCCCTATCAGGCCGCCCTGCAGGGACAGCAGAAGCCCCAGGTAGTTGGTGACCCCTTCTTTCCACCAGGGATCGTCGTAGTCGGAGTGGTAGATGCCGACGAAGGTATGCGCGAGTTCGTGCACGTGCACCACGGGAAGCGCCTGCGCCTCGGATTTGAACCAATATCCCTGCACGCCTTCGATGCCCCAGAACTGCGGGTTCTCCCCGGCGAAATAACGGTAGGTGGGCAAGGGCAGCAGGGAATCCTCGACCAAGGCGATGCATTTCCCGAGCAATGCGGCGAACGCGTCCATGTCCAGGGAGGCGGAGGAAGTGGAATACACCGTCACTTCGTGGTTACGCATGGGGAAGGTCTTGGCCTTCAGGGCTCCGTAGGCGGCGCGCACGAACATCAATTCGTAATTGGTCGACAAGGCGATTCTCGTATCGGAACCGGTCAGGGTGCGGCCCGCCACCGGCGTGAATTCCACCGTGTACCGCGCGGGAGTCCGCCATTGCGATGGGAAGTCCCGGCCGAGCAGGGGCAGGATGAAGAAGTACGCCCCGTCGATCAGATCGACGCCCTTGCCGGTCCCGGGAATGGGCGCGCCGAAGCGTTCGGCGTCCCGGGGATCCAGATCGACCCGATAGGAAATGGCGTGGGCGGAATCGGGGAGGACGATGAAATTCCCGTCCAGAAAAAGCCCGCTCAGGATGGTGTCCCGAGCCGTTAGCCGGTTGCCCCGGCGGTCCCGGACGGTGAGATCCGCGGCCGTAAGGCCCTTGAGAGGATAGGCGGGATTGTCGGAGTAGAACACGGGCGCCTGGAACAGTTTCGGCTCTCCGTCCGGCCAGGAACGGATGCGGACGTCCACGCGGGCGCCGTCACCGGAAGGCGGTACGGCCCCTGAAAGCATTTTCCCTACGGAAGCCTGAGCGGCAACGGCTTCTTGAACGGTGACGGTGTAGTCGAGACGATGATCGTCGCCGGGCGCGGGGGTGGCGGTTTCGAACAGGCAGGAGCCCAGGGGCAGCGCCAGCCAGGCCGCAAGCCATCGCGTTCTTATCATTCCCGCGAACCTCTCCGTTCCGCCCCATGGGACGGGCCATTCCCTGGGCCGTCCGGGGCGTAGAAACATACTCGGATCCGGGCGCTTGACCCAGGTCTGAAAGCGGCCAAGGTGTTATCTTTAGCGGGATGCCTTTCCCCACAACGCGGGCCCTTGCGCTCCGGATCGCGATCCTGGTTTGCGCAGCCGGCCTAGGAACGGCCCGCGCCGTTCCCATCGACGTTTCCCATCCCGTCTATGGCTTCCTCCGCCGCCTGGAAATGGAAGGATGGATCGCTCCGGGATACCTGAACGCCCTGCCCATCCCCAAATCCGAGGTAACCGCCCGGTTGCAGGAGGCCGAGTCCCATGCGGCCGCGCTGCAACCCTGGGAACGCGCCCGGCTGCAAGCCTACCGGGAGGAGTTCGGCCTGATGGAAAGCCGCGACGGGCGCTTTCATCCCCTGGGATACCGGGACTCCACGGTGCGGTTCACCGTGCATGGCGAATCTTTCAACGGCGGCTACGTTCACGATTCCATCCCTCGCGCGCAAACGCACGGGTTCGGGTTCCTCGCGGCCTCGGTGGAAGGATCCTACAAGGAGAAGATCCAGTTCCTTTCCTGGGTCGGCAGCGGTCAGGAACGCTCCCTGCATCCGCGCCTCACTGAAAACTACGATCCCACGCGGGGCATGCCCTACAACACGGACCGCACAGGCAAGGCGGGCAAGGTCCGCACGGTGGGCACCTTCGACGCCTTCCGCACCGTGGTGGGTTACGAAGAACCCGGCCTGCGCCTCGAAATCGGAAGCGATTGGAACCAATGGGGACCGGGCATCTGGCAACACGTCTTCCTTTCCCGGCAGCCCTGGTTCTGGGTGCAGGATTCCCTGCCCTCCAGCGACTCCGCCGGATTTCCCGGCACTCCCGTGCCGGGAAGCCATCGCCGAGGCTTCCGCCGCCCCGGGGAAGCCGCGCCCATGACCCAGATGCGGGTGGCCTTCCGGGTGGGCCGGTTCAATTACGTCAAGATGGTGGCGGAGCGCACCGGCCTCGACAAGGATTCCCTGGCCCATATGGTGGCCCATCGCCTGGAGTTCCGTCCCTGGCCTTTCCTGGGGATAGGCATGCAGGAAATGGCCGTAACGGCCGGGCGTCCCATGGACTGGACCTACGCCATTCCGTTCATCCCCATCAAATACGCCGAACACCAATTGGGAGACAGGGACAACAGCGCCGTGGGCCTGGACCTCGAGTTCCTCTTCCGCGGCGGACGCGTGTTCGGCGAACTGATGGTGGACGATTGGAGCGGATGGGACCTGGATTTCTGGGGCGACAAATACGCCTACACCCTGGGCGCCGAAGCCGCGGGATTTCCGTTCGCCGCTTCCAGGCTGCAGGCCGAGTACGCCCATGTGGAACCATGGGTTTTCACCCATCGGCTGCCCGATCACCAGATGCAGCATTTCGGCGCCCTGTTGGGGAGCGGCATTCCCGCCAACTCCCACGCCCTGCGCGCGGCGTGGGAACACGCCCTGCGTTTCGACTTGGACCTGCGCCTGGAATACGCCTTCATGCAACGGGACGCCGCCTCCCGCGGCAGCTCCCTCTTCGACGTTCACGACAACGCCACGGACGGAACCAAGAAAGTCTTCCTGGGCGGGACGGTGGAGACGCGCAACGCCGTGCAGGTCTCCGGGACGTGGCGTTGGCGGCGGTTCGTGGAGTTCCACGGCGCCGCAGGCTATCTGACCGTGGACGATTGGAAGAGCCGGGAAGGGGAAAAGTTGTCGTCGTTGACCTTGGCGGGGGAGTTGACGCTGCGGTACTAAGGGGGGGATCAAGAGTTAGGATTTTGCAATTTGAAAATTGAAAATTGAAATATGCAATTTGGAATGCGAAGGCATTCTGCCGGGCAGACTTTCAGCGATGCCCGCAAATTGCGGACGCAACTACTCTTTCATTTTTCAAATTGCAATTTTCAATTTTCAAATTGCAAAATCTTCGCATTTCTCAATGCGACCTCGCTCAATTGGGTTACTCCCTAGCCCCCCCACGTACTCCACAACAGCTTCCCCGCCATCGCCAGTCCCGTGCATAACAGGAACCGGTTCACCCACGCCTCTCCCTTTCGCACCTGCCAGACGCTGCCGATCCAGCCGCCGGTCAGGTTGCCCGCCGCCAGGGCCGCCGCCATGGGCCAATCGATGCGGCCCGCGGCCGCGAAGGCGATCAGGGAAACCGTGATGAAGAGAACCGTGTTCGAAACCTTGAGGGCGTTGATCCGGAAGATATCCAGGTTGCCCAGCCGGCCATAGGCGTACATCATGATCAGGCCGGAGCCGGCCTGGATGAATCCGCCGTACAGGCCGATGGCCGCGTAGGTGAACAGGGCGATCCAATCGTTGCGCATCCGCGGCATTTCCCCGTCCACGGTGCGCGCGCCTTGGCCGCGCAGGGTCATGAACACCACGAACAGGATGACGCAGGCAAGGACGGGATTGAAGACGCGATCGGGAAGCCCCACCGCGATCAAGGAGCCGCCCAGGGAACCGATGGCCGCCGGCCAGCCCACTTGCCAGGCGAGCCGGGGCACGAAGATGCCTTGGGACCGGAAGGCCAGGAGCGATGAAGTCGACCCCAGCAGGATGCCCAGGCGGTTGGTGCCGTTGGCCGTGCTGGCCGGCAGTCCCATGAAGATGAGCATGGGCAGGCTGAGGATGGATCCGCCGCCGGAAACGGAATTGATGAATGCGACCACCACGCCCACCGCGAAGAGCGCGGGGAAGGCCCAAGGCCCGAGGAATTCCGCCCCCATTCCGTTCAGTCCCTGCTTGCTTCCCGATCCGACAGCACCGTGCCCATGTAAAGGGGAGGATGCTGCTTGCCGGAGGAATAGAGGATGCCCAGGGTATGCTTGATTTCATCCCAGGAAGTCAGGGAACGCAGGTTACCCGAGCCCTTGGGATCCAGGCGCAGCAGCAGATGGTGGATGCCGGTCAGGTCCACGTCTTCAATGGGCTTGCGGGGCGCGTAGACCGGACCCGACTTGATCCTGCGCTTCGCGAGGATGCCCAGATCCACCAACGGCGCGGCCAGTCGTTCGACGGAAGCCGCATCGTCCCAGAGCTCGCCCGCCAGCGCCTCCAGGGGCACCACGCGCCGACCGCGCAAGGCCTTGGATCCGGAAAGGGCGTATACGGCCTTGAGCACGTCCAGCACGTCTTTTTCCATCCGGTGGAACTCCTCGGAATCCCCTAACGGAGGCGCCGAAGTCTTTTCCCGCGAATGGTAGAGGCGCTGGTACATGAAGGCCACGGCGGCGCCGAAGAGGATGACCATCCAGAACAGGTAGATGATCAGGAGCACCGCGGGGAAAATCGCCAGGGAGCCATAGATGAAATTGTTGCGGGAGAGGATCAGGCCCGGAGCCAGCAGGACCACGCGGCTCAACAGATAGATGACCCCGGTGCAGAGGGTGGCCGCGAGCACGGCCGGGAAAAGCCTGACGCGGGTATTGGGGATGATATAGAAGAGGAGGCCCAACCCCATCCACAGGAAGCCTACCACCGCGAACGTACTGAGAACCACGACGGTCTCGTGCACCAGGCCCGGGATCTGGGTCCCGGAAAACTTCGTATCCAGGAAGGTCCGGTATTTGAGCAGGACGTTGCCCGCCACCACCACCAGCAGGATCAACAGGAGCAGGAACGGGGTGTAATCCTTGATGCGCCGCCACCAGTTCCGGTCCTTGCGGACGTCCCAGATATGGTCGAACGCGAGCTCGATATTGCTCATGGACAGGAAGAAAGCGAACAGGAGTCCTAGGCTCCCGACCAGCCCAAGCCGTTGGAAATCCACCTTTTGGGCGTATTCGATGACCCCCAGGATCGGGTCCAGGTTCACGTCCAGGTTCATGGAATCGGCCATGGCGATGACGAGCTGGGAAAGCAGGTCCAGGTACCCGAACCGGCCGGCCACGGAAGAAAGGATGACCGCGAAAGGAACGAATGATAGAATGGAGGTGTAGGTCAGGGCGCTGGCCCGGACCGGGATCTGGTTGACGGGAAAGCTCATCCCGGCCAGGACCAGGACCCGGACCAGGCGTGCGGCGAACTGCCGGGTCCAACGGATGTCCTGGTCCATCCCCACCCGATGCAGGCTCGACAGCACGGCCAGTCCCTTGCCTGTAATGGCCCGCAGCAGCGAGTGCAGGCGCCCGCCGGGAATCAGGAAGGTGCGATGTTTGTTATCTTTGGCCAAGAACCTACCCAATCCGAAAAGTCCGTTATCCCGCGTCAAGACGCGGGGATCCGGTCCCTGAAAATAGTCAAAATGCGCCTTCCGAAACGTCCAGCCACCCTCTTATCCGCCCTGCTCCTGGCGGCCGTTACCGTCGCGTCCGGCGAGTCCACGGTCGATGGGAAAACCGGCCTGGCGGACAAGTCCCTGGCCGCGGAAATCGCCCTGGCCGAACCGGCCAATGAGGAAGGCGGCGGCTATTACCTTTACCGCGAGCTTACCCAGGAGCAGAGCGACCTGGCCCATCTCGCCCTGAGCCAGGCCTACTCCGCGAACCTGAAACGTTCCCGCAAAACCATCGCCGCCTTGCGCGATATGGAAACGGCGAAGCATCTTCCTCCGCTCAGTTCCCTGCTCTCCGTGGCCGTCGACGTGATGCGCTACCAGAACGGCGACTATGAAGACGAGGAAGAAGAGAGGGACCTGCTCAAATCCATCGACGACGCCTTGGAACAGGGAAGTTACCTGTGCAAGCGCGCGCTGGAAAAGGAGCCGGACCATCCCACCTACCTGCTCATCCTCGGAGGCATCCGGGGCTTTTCCGCGACCTTGAAGATCCACGGCAATCCCAGCCAGGCCATGGGGGACGGCTTCCAGGCGCTGAAGCTGCTGGAGCGGGCTCGCGGGCAGGATGCGCGCATCAAGGACAGCTACATGGGCACAGGCATCTTCAACTGCACCGCAGCCAACGCTCCGCTCTTCGTGCGCGCCACCTTGAAGATCATCGGCCGCAGCGTCACCATGAAGGCGGGCCTGGAGGCCTTGCGCGTCAGCGCCTACAAGGGACAATACACGTCCGTCTCCAGCCAACTCTTCCTTATCCAGTTCCTGACCCCCTATGATCAGGAATTGGCCCGCGAGAAAAGGGAAATATTCCACTCCCTGGAATCCTCCTTTCCCCGCAATCCCTATTACACCTTCCTGAAAACCGACGAAGCCTTGTGCTTCTATCCGGACAGCTTCTACAGCCATGCGTCGCGCACGGCGCTGGCTTCCCGCATCTCCTCCTTCGCCTCCACGGATTTCTCCACCCGCCGGTACGCCAACCTGGTGCGCTACCAATACACCTTGCTCGATCCGAGCCCGGAACGGCGCTACGCCCCGGACACCTCCTTCCAGTTCCGGGACTACGCGTTCTATCCCGCCTTCCTAGAGGCCCTGCGCTTCAAACGCGCCATCGAAGACACCTTGGGCACGGACGAGAAGCCGCCCAAGGCCGCCATCGCGGCCCTCAAGGAGATGACCGAAACCTGCATGGAGTTGATCGGCAACTCCCCGATGAATCCCACGCGCCGCCGCTACTACCAATGGCACGTGACGGACGCCTTGCGCTGGTCGTCCAAGAACGGCCGCGCGGTTCCGACCGGCGCCTCCACCACTTCGCGCTGAACGCGCACCCTGCCGGTGCCCCCGCCGCCTTTTCCGATTCCCCGATTCCCTGAATCTCCGTTACCGGCGCCGCTCCGGTGTAATCCTTTTTTTTGGACTGGCGCCCGGAGATCCCCGTAAGCTCCGAATAATTGCGGCATTCCATCGCAATAGTGTAATAAGGCCGGAACCTTGGACAAGCGGGCCGGTCCGCGCGGAAATAGTTTATCGGTAATGGAAACAATGAACGGACTGAAACGGGAAAAGCCAATCGGAAGCACCGCCGACCCGCAACCCAAAAGCGGCCACTTCCGGGTTTTCTTCAACGGTTTCCGCATCAAATCGGCGGATGCAACCGCGGCATCCGCCAACGAGTCCGCTTGGAGTGCGCCCGAAGCAGAGGACGAGAAGGCGTATTTCCAAGCGGACATCTCCTGGATCAACCTGGCCGGCGGCGATTCCCCGCAATCCTCGGTGCTGACCGCCATGATCACGGGCGATGTCCGGGGATTGAAAAAAAGGACACCCTGGGAGGACACCGGAATGCGCTCCGCCCCGGGATGGCTGCCCCTATCGCTCGGAAGCTACGCCCTGGTGGCCAAGACCAATGCCATCTCCATCGGCAATTTCAGCATCGAACGGGGAGCGCGCCGGTTTCCCGCGGGAACCCCGGAACCCGGACCCGTGATGACGGATACCGCTCCCGTGCGGGAAATATCGGACCGGAAATGGCAGGGCCCCGGCGGACGCACCTGCGTGGTCGATCTGCCCCTGCGGAAGGCGACGCGGACCAAGGTGATTTTCCTGACCTACGAAAGCGCGAACACGCTATCGAAAACGGACCAGGGATTCGGGCGGGGCGTGTTTCCCATCGATTACATGGATAGATCCGATCCCGGCCTGGAGTACACCCTGTACTTCGCGATCGATCGGTTGTGAGCCGGCGCCCCGGCAGCCTATGGTGAGCCGCCTTCCTCCCACCCTTGGGCCGTCGGGACGTTAGGCCGGCGCTAGGCTCTGTCTGAAGACCCATTTTGTGACGAGGCCGCGCGAGGAGCCCAAGGGCAAGGCGGCAGGTCCTGAGAACCCTGAGAGCGTACCTAGAAGGTACGCCGATGGGTTCGAAGGACCGACAACGCAGCCCTTGGGCTCCGCAGCCGGCCGCAGTAAAAATGGGTTTTCAGACAGAGCCTAAGACGAGGAAATCGTAAGCCTGGCGCCAATCGATTCCGGGCCCGCCGAACGCATCCATCAAAGCCGCCTCCAGGGCGGATCGCTCCCGGACCGACAGCTCGGCCCCCAATTTCGCGAGCAGGGAATCCGGCCGACCCGCCGCCTCCGGCGAGAACCACTTGCGGATCTGCATGGGCGTAAAATGTTTTTTCGCCGCGAAATCACGCTGTGAAAGGGTCGCGGAGTAGCCTTCCTCCGCCAGCTCCGCGCGCAAAGCCTCCAACGGCGAAGTGGGCAAGGTCCCGCGCCAGGCGCGCTCGAGGGCTTCCACCTTCGCCGCCAATTCCTCCGGAACGCGTCCGGGAGGCAGCAGCTCCCGGAACCCCTGGGACCGGGCCTGATTGGCTTCCGCCCAGATCAGCAGGGCGCCCTTGGCCGCGAAAGGCCTGAGCCCCCGCGCCAGATCCGCCGGCTTGTCCGTCATGCGCAGCACGTCCAATCCCACCAGGGCGTCGAAACGGGGAGGTTCCGCGCGTTCGCCCAGGACGGCGGGAAGCGATTCCAGGGTCGCCGTGATCAATTCGGGGCGGGCCAGGGTTTCCAGATGTCTCGCCCATTCCTCCATGGCCTGCCGCTTGGCCGCATCGTCGCAACGGGCCCATACCCCGCCTGTCGGGCAGAGACGGCAGGCCTCCCAGGTCAGGAATCCGGTACCGCCGCTCAGGTCCAGCACCAGGCTGTCCCGCTTGACCCGGGCCAGGCGGAAAATCTCCTCCCTGGCCTTCTTGAGAATCTCGCCGCTCTGGCTGGCCGCGCGCTCCAGCCAGGAGGAGGAAACCTTACCGCTACGTGGCTTGGAGGTTCCCCCCCATCCCCCGCCGGCCTCGCGCCGGTCCTGTTCGGCGGCTTCCAATTGGGCCTCGCGATTGCGGGCGACCCGCTCCCGGATGGTGGCCTCGTACCCGGAATCGGTGGGTTGGTAGAAGACCTTTCCCTGCAGGGAACCGGGCAGGTATTGCTGGGCCACCCAATGATCGCGGTAGGCGTGGGGATACAGGTATCCCTTGCCGTGGCCCATGTCCTCGCCGTCCCGGCTGGCGTCCTTGAGATGGTCGGGAACTTCGTCCTTCTGTTCGCTGCGCACCGATTCCAGGGCGTCGTAATAGGCCATGGTGGTATTGCTCTTGGGCGCGGAAGCCAGATAGAGGCAGGCCTGCGCCAGGTGGAACTGGCCTTCGGGCAGGCCCACATAATCGAAAGCCGCGGCCGCGGCGGTGACCACGCCCAGGGCCTGGGGATCCGCCAGACCCACGTCCTCGGAGGCCAGGATGAGCATGCGGCGGAAGATGAAGCGGGGATCCTCGCCCGCGTACACCATCTTGGAAAGCCAGTACAGGGAAGCGTCTGCGTCCGACCCGCGCACGGATTTGATGAAGGCGGAGATGGTGTCGTAGTGCGCGTCCCCATCCTTGTCGTAGAGCACGGCGCGGCGCTGGATGCTCTCCTCGGCCACCTCCAGGTTCACGCGCGCGATGCCGTCCGCGTCCTCGCCGGTGGTCTCCACCGCCAGTTCCAGGGCGTTGAGCGCGCTGCGGGCGTCGCCGGATGCCACGCGCACGATATGCTCCAGGGCTTCCGGTTCCATCTCCACGCGCTTCTTCCCGTAGCCGCGTTCCGGATCCGCCAGGGCCGCCAGCATCACGGCCCGCACATGCTCTTCGCCCAGGGGCTTGAGCTGAAAGATGCGCGAGCGGGACACCAGCGCCTTGTTCACTTCGAAATAGGGATTCTCGGTGGTGGCGCCGATCAGGGTCAGGGTGCCGTTCTCCACGTGCGGGAGCAGCGCGTCCTGCTGGGATTTGTTGAAGCGGTGCACCTCGTCGACGAAGAGGATGGTCTTCTGGTTGTATTCCTTGCGGGCCGCGCGGGCGGCCTCGATGGATTCGCGGATGTCCTTCACGCCCGCGAGAACGGCGTTGATGGCCAGGAAGCGCGCGCGCGTGGTGTTGGCGATGATCTGGGCCAAGGTGGTCTTGCCCGTGCCCGGCGGGCCGTAGAGGATGATGGAACTGAGCTGGTCGGCCTGGATGGCCCGGCGCAGCAGGCGTCCCGGTCCGATGATGTGCTCCTGGCCTATGAATTCGTCCAGGGTGCGGGGCCGCATGCGCGCGGCCAGAGGCGAGTCCTTGCGGGCCTGGACCTCGGCGGGCGTTCCGGCCGCGGCTTCACCCTCGGCGTTGAACAGGTCCTCGTCCCGGCGCTTCATTCCTTCCAAAATAGCTAATCACGGCGGCTTGACGTAAACGACCACGTCCCGACCTCTCCGGGCGAAGCGGTCGCCGTTCCCGCGCCGTCGGTAATGAACCGGGAACGGGCCGTCCCCATTGCGGTCCGCGCGTTTCCCGATTTGGTATCTTTAGCGGATGGCAAAATCCATCCGCGCTTTCCGTACCGGCTTTCTCGCCTATCCTGCTTTTCCCGCCTTGCTCGCCCTGTGCGTCCTGGCTTCCGCGATCCACGTCCGCGCCCAAACCCCGTCCCGCGCGGAAAAGCTGGAGGGCAGGTTGCGGGTGGCCATCATCAAGGCCACCAAGGATCTGAAAACCCCGATCATCAAGGCCGCGGAACTGAAGGCCATTCTGGAGGATTCCAATCTCGTGCTCATCGACGTTCGCAAGCCGCGGGAACAGGAAGTTTCCATGCTGCCGCATGCGCTGACCACGACCGGGTTCGCGGAGAAATTCAGGCACGGGATACCCAAGGAAAAACGCCTGGTGGTGTATTGCACCATCGGATACCGCAGCGGCAAATACGCGGAGGAGCTGGCCAAGCAAGGCATCAAGGCCGAAAATCTGGAAGGCGGGGTGCTGGCCTGGAGTTTCGCCGGAGGAAAATTCCTGGTGCGGGACGCCAAGGGCGAATGGTCCGAAACCAACCGCATCCATGTCTATGATCCGGAATGGAACATCGTGCACCCGGACTACGTGGGAGTGGTGCAGTAGCCCCCCGGGGCGGAATCGCTGCGATGTTTGGGATTGCGGGGAGAGGGAAAGACGAGGTAGCCGCAGCGCCGGAAGGAGAGTGGGGGTACCTTCAGACCAGACCGCGACTACCTCTTTTTCTTGGGGACGTTTCCGTTTTCGGAGCCCGATACGGGGATGCGAACCGATGAATCCCCTGTCGCGACAACCAATCTAACCAAGAGTCCGCCGCCCGTTCGAACCGATTTCAACCGGTTCCGGGGGCAAATCCGCCCCAAGGGAAACGGAAGGGAAAACGAGGGACGGGGGCCGCTAATCGGCTGCGGACGCGCGTTTGCCGGCGGAAAGCCGCAGGTAATAGGCCGTTTCCCGGAAGCCCTTTTTGGCCGTGTCCCGTTCCTTGGACACTTCGGTGATGAGCACCAGGGTGTCCGTGTTGAAGGAAAAGGCGCTTTTACCCGAGGCTGTGGAATCGGCGCCATCCAGGGTCATCAGCAGTTCGCCGCGGTCGTTATCCCCTTCGATGACATGCACTTGGGCAATCCGGCCCTGGGTGGGAGTGGAGTCCTTTCCCACGCCGATGACTTCCAGGTAGGTGCTGTCCGCGCGGATGGAAAGCGTTCCCGTCAGTTTGAGGGAATGGGTATCGAGGCGCTGTCCGTTGCCGTACTCGAAGAGATAATCGACCAGGGAATAGGCGCCCGCCAGGCGCGTCGAGGAAAGGGGAGCGGATACCAGGGCGTTCTCTTCCCCGGAAGAGGTAAAGCATCCCGCGAATAACGCCCCCGCCGTGAAAACCGCAAGCCGCCGCATGAAGGGCCTCCCGCGGCGATTGTACCAAGCCTCAGGCCATCTTCTCAAGCATCTCGCGGGTGACGCGGTATTTGAGGGGTTTTCCGTCCCGCCAGGCGCGGAATTCCTCAAGGCAATAATCCGCCAGGCGGACCACCTCGTTTCCGTTGGATCCGGCGATATGGGAGCTGAGGTGGGCGTTTTCCAAGGCGTACCAGATGGAATCGGCCGCGGGCGGCTCGGGATGGGTCACGTCCAGCAGAGCCGTAAGATCAGGCCGGGAACGGAGGACGTCCGCCAGATCCGGTTCCGAAACCGTGGCGCCGCGGCCGGTGTTGATGAAAGTGGCTCCGGGACGCATGGAGGCGAACAGGTCCCTTCCCAGCAGGCCGCGGGTGGGCGGCAAATCGGCCAGATGGTTGCTCACCACCATGGCTGACGAGAAGGCATCTTGCAGGGACGCCTTGCGCAGGCCGTAATCCGCGGCGGCTTCATCGGAAAGGAAGGGATCGTACACGACGGCGTCCAGGCCGTAGGGACGTAACAAGTCCGCTACCCTCCGGCCGACCATGCCGCATCCCAGCAGGGCCACGGTCTCGTCGAACACGCCGGGCGCGGAGGTTTCCAGGGCGCGGCCGCGGTTGGCGGGCAAGCGGGCCTCCCGCACGTTTCGGAAATAACCTTTCAGGGAAAGCAGGATCTGGGCGAGGGTGAATTGGGCCACCGGCACCGCGTTTGCCGCCCATGCGCTGACCACGGTGATGTTTTTATCCAGCAGGGGCCGGGCGAAATGCTGCACGCTGCCGGCCGCATAGAAGAACGCTTTCAGCCTGGGCAGCCCGCACAGCACATGGGCCAGGGCCTCGTCCATGCCCCAGGTGGAGAAGAGGACCTCCACGTCCTGGAGCATCGGCGATAGGCGCGCCCATTCCGCAGCGGAGACGTATCCGGGAACCAGGGAGGCCAGGGATTCGAGTTCGGCGCGCCGTCCGCGCGCATACACCCGATCCAATTGCCAGGCCTGGTTGCCGCAGAGGGCGGCGCGGATGCGGGGGGAGTCGGACATTTGCGTGGCCTATTGGTTTGAATTCATTATGGCATAGGAGTCAAGAAGGAAGCCAAGATTGGAATTGTGCCGAAATGGAAGGATTATGCCTTGAATGGCGTTTCGTCGGGCGACGGGCGTCGGGCGAAAAACCGGGGAGCTCTCGGAAGGAGATTTGAAACGGTTCTTCTTTCGCAGTACGGAAAAAGTTTTCCGCCCGACGCCCGACGCCCGACGAAGATCATGGACAACCGTCCCTGCAGACTCACGCATACCCCCCGACCATGACCGCTGCACTCTCATCCGCAGCCTCATCCATACCGCCCCATCCTGAATCTCACCATCACCCTCAACACCCTCAGTCCATACCGAATGGGATTCAAATGGGACTTCTCCCCCGCGTACCGGGTGGGTATCCCCAGTTCGGCGATGTGAAGGCCCAGGGCGCGGGCGGTGGCGATGACCTCGAGGTCGAAATCGAAATAGGCGCTCAGGCGCTCGAAGGGAATGCTGCGCAGGGCGCGCTTGCTGTACATCAGGAATCCCGAATGGTAGTCGGTCATATCCAGGCCGAAGCAGAGGTTTTCCATCCAGGTCAACGTCTTCCCCGCCGCGATTTTGTACCGGGGCATGCCGCCGGCGCGGGCCGTCCCGTCCTTATGCCGGGAACCCTGCAGGATGTCCACCCGGTAGCGTTGCATGTACGCCAGGAAGGCCACCAGCTTTTCGGGCGGGTATTGGCCGTCCGCGTGCAGACAGGCCGTATACTCGCAGCCGCTCTCCCGGCACAGGCCCAGCCCCCGCCGCACCGCTTGGCCGTAGCCGCGGTTCTTTTCGAAGCGATCCAGATGGATCTTCGGGTATTTCTCCGCCAGGCGCGCGGCCACCGCAGCCGTATCGTCCGTGCTACCGTCGTCGATGATCGCGACCGCGCCGATGTCGGCCCAGAGGTCCTTAGGGATGCGCTCGATCACCGAAGGCAGGGTTTCCGCGGCGTTGTAGGCAGGTATGAAAACGCCCAGCTCCGGACCTTTCATGCGGCCTTCGCGGGCCCGCGCCCGGTCCGCAGGCAACCGCGCAAGGATTCGAGGGTGGCCAGGCCCTGGTGGAAAGGCCGCGGGTGGTAGCCGAGATCGTCCCGGGCGGATTGATGCGAAGGAACCGCGTCCTGCATCAGGCCGGTATAGGTCTGCCAGGTGAACGGGTTGTTGCGCCCCGTCGCCTTGGACCAGGCCCAGAACAGGGCGATGCCGGGAAGGCACAGCCAGGCCGGGACGCCGACCACGGGCTTGGACCGGCCCATGTGCGCGAGCAGGCTCTCGGCCATTTCCCGTAAGCTCAGGATTTCGCCCCCGGTGAACACGTAGGTTTTCCCCATGGCCTTGGGATTCCCCGGTAGCGCCAGGAATCCGGCCACCAGGTCTTCGATGTGCACGGGGTTTTTGAGCGCGCGCCCGCCGCCCGGAAGCAGGACCAGGGGCCCGCGCTTCAAATGGCCGACGAAGCGCATGAACTCGAGGGCGCCGCCGTCTTCGTAAGCCAGGGACGGCCGCACAATGGTATACCTCAGCTTCGATCGCTTGACCCACATCTCCCCGTCCAGCTTGGAACGGGCATAGGCGTTGGAGGCGGGGTACTCCACCGAGATCGAGGAAACGTAGATGAAATGCCCGGCGCCCGCGCGTTCCGACGCCTCCACCATGTTGCGGGTACCCTCCGCGTTAACCCGGTGCAAGACGTCCGGACCTCCGGGCGCGATCAGGAGGGCGGCGAGATGGAAGACCGTTTTCACGCCTTCGAGCGCCGGCGCCAGGGTTTCCTTGCGGGTGATGTCGCCGAAGGCGATTTCGAAGGGATGGCCTTGCAACCCGGCGACCCCGGGATCGTCCGTGAGGCACAATAGGCGGACCCGCGCGCCAATATCCGCCAGGGCCAAGGCCAGCCTGCGCCCCATGTTTCCCGCGCCGCCCGTGATGAGAACCAAGTCCGATCCTTCCCGCGCCTTCCCGCGCCTCCGGCGTTCCCGCTTGGCTTGAAACCCGCGCGTCAACCCCTTCGCCCGGTTCCCTCAAGATAGGAAGTCCCCCGGGCGATTGGTACCATTACCGCAATGACCGCGGTCTGCCGTTCCATCCGCGTCATCGGCCTGATCTCCGATCCCCATGGCCTGCCGCGCCCCGAAGCCTTGGAACTCCTGCGCGGTTCCGGCCTCATCCTGCACGCGGGCGATATCGATCGGCGGCAAAGGCGGAAAGGACGGATCCGAAATCCTGTCCGGCCTGCGCGGCATCGCGCCCCTGGTGGCCATCCGCCGCCCCATCCTCCTCGAATAAACCGGAGCGGAAAGCTCCGTTTCCGCGCCGCAACGCGCTTCCTTCTCCGCATTCTGCAAATCCAGGAAAAAACGGCACAGTTCCACCCCAAACGAAACATCCCACCTTTTCATTGTCCTTGCGATGTTAACTAATTTTTTCCTTTACCTCGGACGCTCCCTGAGCGGACATTCCAGAGACAAGTGAGCGCCTATGGAACAGGATCAGGACATCACCACCATGAAGACCCGCGCTTTGGGACGGGGAGCCGCTCCGCCGGTTCCGGAACCCATCGCACCCGCCTATCCCTCCCATGACCTGCCTACCGGATCCCATTCCATGAGCGCATTGCGGCATCCTTCCCAGGGCGAGGGAAGCGAACCGATGGGCATTCCTCCCGGAACCCATTCCTTCGGACCCGCCGCTTCCGGATATGGCGCGGACACTCGGGATTCGGCACCGGAGGCGGACGCCTCCCTGTTCGCGGGCGGCATCCCCATGGATCCGTTCTCGGGGGATCCCTTTCCGGGGCGGATGGTGGGCAACTGCAAGATCCTCGAGAAAATCAACGAAGGCGGATCGGCGCTCATCTACCGCGCCCACAACCTGACCTTCGGACTGGACCGGGTCATCAAGATCCTGAAACCGGCCCTGGCCGAGGATGAGGACAACTTCGATCGGTTCAAGCAGGAAGCGCAGCTCACCGCGCGCCTGGACCATCCCAACATTTTGCGCGTCTTCGACACCGGCGAGATCGGCAAGCAGTTTTTCATCGAGATGGAATACGTGGAAGGCCAGTCCCTGCGCTCCTATCTGGTTTCCCACATCCGCGTGCGCGAGGCGGACATCCTGGGACTGGCCTCGCAAATAGCCGGCGCCTTGGAATACGCCCACAACGTGCAGATCAAGACCGCGGAAGGCGATCTCATCCGCGGCATACTGCATCGCGACATCAAGCCCGAGAACATCATGATCACCGGCTCGGGCGCGGTCAAGTTGATGGATTTCGGCGCCGCCAAGCCCATGAGCGTCAACACGCGCACCATGCAAGGCACCGTGGTGGGCACGCCCCATTACATGTCCCCGGAACAGATCAACGGGGACCCGCTGGACGCGCGCAGCGATTTCTTCTCTTTGGGCGTCCTGCTTTACGAAATGTGCACCGGGCGGCGGCCTTTCGAAGCCGACAACCTCGCCTCCCTGCTCTGGAAAATCGATGCGTGCAAATTCGACCGCGTCCGCAAACTGCGTTCCGCCATCTCTCCCCTGACGGAAGAGCTCATCGAAAAACTGCTTTCGAAGTCACCGGAATACCGGCCCGCCACCGCGGCGGAGATCCAGGAATCCCTGCAAGTGAGCCTGCGCGCCTTCCGGGTCTGGGGCAGCGGCGGCACGGCCCGCATCCCCTTTTCCTTCAAGCGGGCCTATCCCACCATCGCCCTGGTCAGTTCCCTTATCGCGCTCGGACTTTCCGGCTACACCTTCTGGCGCGGATGGCGCTTCATGAACGGATTCTCGGCGTCGCCGCAATTGCACTCCTATTTCACCTCCCTCCTGGGCAAGGCCATGGAAGCGGAGATGTCGAAGGACTACGCCGCGGCCCTCGCGACCTATGAACTGGTGCCGGCCCCGGACAAGGGCGGCGATCGCCAGGTCTACCTGGAAGCCCAACTGCGCAGCGCAGCCATCTTTTTCCGGCACAAGGATCAGCTCACCAAGGCCCGTTCCATCCTCGAGCAATTGCGCCGGGAGTACGATGACCCCGCCATCGACGCCTACCTGGGACAGCTCTATTTCGGCCAGGCCCTGTACATGGAAGCCAAGGAGAGGCTGGAAGCCTTCCTGGGAAGCGCCAAAACCACGGTGCTCAGGAATTCCAGCTATTTCAACCCCCACGATTTCCAGAAGGACGCCCTGTACGCCTACGCCAACGCGTTGGACGGCCAGTATACCTTCATCGAGCAGAAGCCGGAACTCCTCGATGCCGCCATGCTGGCCTGGGACAGATTCGGCCGGTTTTCGGACTGCGTGGGCGATCCGGACGACAAACGCTGCCGCTTCATGGAAAAGCGGGTGGATGAGCTGGCGAAATTGCGCAAGAAGTAGCGCAATACCTAAATTATCCCTAAATGAATCCGAAATCCTCCCCGGGCTGGATCAAGCCCGTATCCCTGTGCGGCATGCTCGTGCTTTTCCTGGTGGTGATCGACTCGCGCCTGGGGTCCATTCCTTCCTTGGGACGCTTCTTCAATCCCTTCTCCGGATTCTGGCTCAATGCCGAGGTCGGCGGCCCCAAGGACGGAAAGCTGCGCGCTCCCGGCCTGCATGAAACGGTCACCATCGTATTCGACAAGCGCCAGGTCCCCCACATCTTCGCCCAGAACGCCCATGACCTGTTCTTCGCGCAAGGATTCATCACCGCGCGGGATCGGTTGTGGCAGATGGAAATCCAGACCCTGTCCGCGGCCGGACGGCTGGCGGAGGTTCTGGGCCCGGATCTGATCGAACACGACCTGTTCCAGCGCCGGTTGGGCATTCCGCATGCGGCCGAACAAACGGTGGAACTTTGCAAAAAAGACGAGGAATCCTGGCTGGCCATGCAGGCCTATGCGGACGGGGTCAACGCCTGGATCGACAATCTCGATCCCGCCGACTATCCGCTGGAATACAAGCTGCTCGATTATGGTCCCGCCCACTGGGCCCCCGTCAATACCGCGTTGCTGATCAAGCATATGCAATGGACCCTCTCCGGAATGGGCGACGATCTCCCCATGACCAATACCCTGGCCAAGCTGGGGCAGGATTTCGTGGGCCGCTATTTCCCGCAGCGCCGGCCCGACGTACCGCCGGTGATACCCCCCGGGACGCTTTGGGACGCGCCCTCCCCGCAGTCACGCGATACCGGCCGCGCGGAATCGGGTTCGCTACCGGGCCCCTTGTCCGCGTTCCCTTTCCCGGGCGTCCCCGATTCCTCGAGGACCGATTCCCTGCAGCGCGAAGGCCGGCCCGCGGCGCCGAAATCCGGATCCGCCAAGGCCGCTCCCGGAAAGACGCCGTCCCCGAAACCGGACTCCGCCAAAGTCTCGAAACCGGGCAAGGCCCCGTCAGCCGGTCACGACACCGCGAAACCGCCCGACTCCGCGAATCCGATCGCGCCGGAGCCATTGCCCGTGCCCGCCAAGTCCCCCACTCCGGGAAACGGCAGCAACAACTTCGTGGTTTCCGCGGGCAGGACCCTGGGCGGCCGCCCCATCCTCGCGAACGACCCCCATCTCGATCTCGGCCTGCCGTCCATCTGGTACGAAACCCAATTGTCTGCCCCGGGGATCAGCGTTTACGGCGTGTCCCTGCCCGGCGCGCCCTCCGTGCTCATCGGCTACAACCGCAAGATCGCCTGGGGCATGACAAACGGCAATGACGACGTATTCGATTGGTACCGGGTCACCTTCAAGGACAGCACCCTGGCGGAATACATGCACGGCAGCCAATGGAAACCCACCCGCCAGGTGGTCGAGGCCATCAAGGTCCGCGGGGGGGAAACCCTGCTGGATACGGTGATCTATACCCACCAGGGGCCGTTGGTGCTCAAGAGCCAGGAGCGCCCCTGGAACCGCAACTCCCCCGCCCTGCACGCGCTGCGTTGGCTTGCCCTCGATCCTTCCGACGAACTGCTGGGTTTCCTCCGCATCATGAAGGCGGAAGACTACGATCAATTCTCGGCCGCGCTGGAGCCGTTCCATTGTCCTTCCCAGAACTTCGCTTTCGCTTCCGCTTCGGGGGACATCGCCATGTTCCATCACGGGCGCTTCCCCAGGAAATGGAAAGGCCAGGGCCGTTTCACCCTGGATGGATCGGAACCCGGCAACGATTGGTCCGGATGGCTGCCTCGGCGCGCCGAGCCCGCCGCGCGCAATCCCGCCCAAGGCTGGCTTTTCTCCGCCAACCAATCCCCGACGGATTCCACCTATCCCTATTATCTGGGCTCGGGCTTCGCGGACGGGCAGAGGGCCAAGCGCCTGGGCCAATTGCTTTCGGAGGCGGACTCGCTCACCCCCGAAAGCGCCTTCGGCATCCTGATGGACGACTATGATCTGCACGCCGCGGAGGTGCTGCCTGCCCTGCTGGAGCGGATCGCCAAGACGCCCCTGTCGCCGGAGGATTCCGCCGCGCGCCGGGAACTCGCGGGCTGGGATTACCGTCATGGCGCGAATGAACGGGCTCCCGCCCTGTTCGACAAATGGTGGCGGAACCTGTACCGCTCCATCTGGCTGGATGAATTCGGCGGCGATACCGTGCGCTACCAATGGCCCGACAAGGATCGCACCCGCAGGATGATCCTGGAGGAACCGGAGGCGGATTGGTATGACGATATCACCACATCCCCGCGCGAGACCCTGGGGTTCCTGGCCGCGCGCTCCTTCCGCGAAGCCGCGTCGCAACTCCGGGGAGGACGCGACGGAACCGCTCCCCGCGATCTCCGGACCTGGGCGGCCTACCGGCCCGTGCAGATCCGGCATCTGGCCCGCATCGACGCCTTCAGCAGCATGGGCGTGTTAGCCGGAGGCTGCGGCGATTGCGTGAACGCCCTGAAGTCCGGCCACGGCCCGTCGTGGCGCATGGTGGTCGATCTGGACAAGCAACCCCGGGGTTACGGCATCTATCCGGGAGGCCAGTCGGGCAATCCCGGATCGCCCCACTACGCCGAGTTCATCCGGGACTGGGCCGCGGGTAAATCCTACCCCCTCACCTTTCTGAAAGGGCCCGGCGCGGCGGGCGGGGAAACCTCCTACCGCCTGAGCCTGAGGGGAAAATGAAATGGCGACGTTGATCCTTTTCGCGGCCGCGCTCGCGGGCGGATATGTCTTCCCCTGGTGGTGGCCCGCCGTGGCCGCCTATGCCGTGGGTTTCTGGCTCCCGCGCAGCGCCGGTTCCGCCTTCGCATCCGGATTCGCGGGCACGGCCCTGGCCTGGGCCGGCCTGGCCGCCTTCCTGGATTGGCGCAACCAGCATCTCCTCTCCGGACGCATCGCCCTCCTATTCCACCTTCCCGCCGGATGGGCGACCATCGCCCTGACCGGCCTCCTCGGCGGACTCATGGGCGGTTTGGGCGCCTGGGCCGGTTACGCCCTGCGGGCCTGGTTGAAACCAAGGGGCTCCGGGGCCGCCTCCGCGACGGAAACCGGAGAAATGTCCGCGGATGCCGCAGGCCGGGACGCCAAGGAAGCCGCCGCGCCCTGAACCGGCGCGGGATTGGCCTTCTGCATTCCCAGCTTCAGCGTCCCTCCGATCACCAAGGCCAAACCGGCCACTTGGAGCGCGCCGGCGCTCTCTCCCAACAGGGCGCCCGCGAGCAGCATGGTCGAAACCGGTCCCACGCTGCTCACCACCGCCGCCTTGCCGGCGCCCACCAGGTTGACTCCGTATCCATACAGGTAGACCGGCACCACGTTGCAGAAAACCGCGGTCAAGGCCGCGATCCCCATCACCGGCCCCGGCTGCGCCAAGGCGCTCCACGGGTAGCAGATCAGGAATTGCGTGAAGACGCATGCCGTCGAAACCATCATGCACCCGGCCGCCAGGCGCTGCGGACCGATGCGCTGCACCATCCTCCCCTGCCACACCAGGAACAGCGCGTAGAACACGGCGCTGAGGAAGACCAGGGTACCTCCCAGGTACGGTCTCCCGCCCGGTTCCCCCGCCGCTTCGCCCCCGAACGACAACGCTATGCCCGCATAGGAAAGCCCCAGGGGCAGGTACAGCGACCGCGGTATCCCCTTGCGGAATATCCAGGCGGAAAACAGCACCACCAAGGTGGGATAGATGTACAGGATGAGCCTTTCGGTTCCCGCGGAAACGTATTGCAGGCCCACCATGTCGAAGATGCTGGCCAGGTAATAACCCGAAAACCCCAACCATGCGATGATAGCCATGTCCTTGCGGGACAAGGGCGCCGGGCGCGCCGCGGCGGGACGGAAACGGTGCAAGAGGAAAGGCCAGAGGAAGAACGGCAGCGAGAACGCCCCGCGCAGGGTCTGCAGCACCACCGGTTGCGTGCCGTAGCGGTAGCACAGTTTGAAAAACACGGACTTGGCGGAAAACAGGATCGACGCGGCCACCACCGCCGACAATCCCAGCTTCATTCCTCTTCCATCTGTAGACGACGCCATGGGCTCCTTTGCCCGGATACAAAACAAAAAGCCCGCTCTTGGGGAGCGGGCTTTGTCTTGATCCGGAAATTTCGTTTTCGAATCAGTCGCACCCGCCCGCGGCGTCCATAATGGCTTTTACATGCCAGGCTTTCGCGCGGGCGATGTCAAGACGGATGGAGCGGACGGTCAGATGCGACATGTTTCCAATTATATGCAAAAGACCCGGAATGTCAAGGGAGCTTTCAATATTTGTTCGTGGCGGGCGCGGCGGGCTTGGCCGGCGCGGGCGCCGAGGAAGGCTGGGTCTGGGGAGAGCCGCCGGGCATCACCCCCAATTGCTTCATCATCCCCAATTGGTCGGTAACGCCCCAATGTTCCACGGCCTTTCCGTTCTTGAACAGCACTTCATCGAAACCTTGGATCGTGAACCGCTTGTTGGTGGCCGCGATGCCGTTGAAGGTTCCGGTATGCGTCCCCATGCACCGCGTACGCGCCATGATCCGATCCCCATCGCCCACGAGGCTCTCTATCTCGAGGCGCGAATCGGGGAAAGCGCCGCGCCAGGTGGTCACGAACTTCTTGAACCCATCCAGGCCGCCCGCCGTGTTGCCCGGGTCGTGATCGACCATGTCCTTGGCGATGTACTTGTCCGCCAAGGCGAGGTTGCCCTTGTTCATGCATTCCTCGACCACGGCGCGATATGCCGCCTTGTTGGCTTCCGTCGATGCCTGCGTCGCGGATGACATGCCCGCCGAGCCGGACGGCGAAGGCGTGTTGGCGGCCACGGCTTTGTTGGCCGGTGCCGCGGCGGTCTTGGCCGGCGCTACGGCGTTGTCGGCCGGGGCCGGGGCCGGGGTCGCGGCCGAAGCGGGCTTAGCCGGCGCCGAAGCGGATTTCTCCGCCGCGGGGGCCGCGGCCGGTTTCGCCGGCGCGGGCTCGGCGGCCGATGCCATGGATATCGTGACGGCCGTTACCGCGATGATTGAAAGTACGGAATTCATGGAACCTCCTCGAAAATGAATGAGGGGAAATTAAAAGATCGGGGAAACCGGCGCAATCGTTTTTTGAGCCCCCGGCGGATTGAAATCGAATCGTGACGGAATGGACTTGGATTCAGCGGCTTGCGGCGCGACGGTTTGCCAAAAGGTCGGCCGCCGCGCGCTCCCGTCCCGCGCTCCGCAGGAACCGGACCGCGTTCAGGACCGCCATGGACTCCAATCGGGGATTGGAACCGAATCGTTTATGCAGGGCCTCCGGAAGCGGATGCCCGGGCGGAAGCGAATCCAGGGACATTCCCGCGCCGGCGCTCGTCGCGACCTCGGCCATGGAAGTATCGGCCAAAAGCGCGCTCGCCCCATCGCAATAGAGCAGGCTCCATCTTTCCCTTCCCAGCAAATGGGCGGCGAGGGGAAGGAACCGTTGATCTTCGGAAATGGGAAGCAAGGCATGCGTGATGGCGTAACTCCGGCGATACGCATCGAAGCGTTCCGGATGATCCACGCCGGACAGGAAATCCCGGTAGAATCCGGCGCTGCGCAGGATCATGCGTCCGTCCACGAAGGCCAGCTTGCCGGGATAGAGCCGGAATTCCAGATACCCTCCATACCGGAGTTCGTTGAAGACGTTTCCGGGCAGGGGATGCCGCTCCAGGTAATCCACCGCCGGGGCCGGAAAGCGGAACGGCGTCTCCAGGCTTCCCGGCAATTCATACTCCCAGGCGCCGCGCACTTTGGGCCCGTACAAGAGCGCGATGGCGGCCAGCGCGGCCCACCCGGCGAAGGGTCGAAGCCGGCCCAGGTAATCCGTGAAGCGGGAGCTTGCGGTCCGGGTCCCGCCCTTCTCCGCGGCCGGTCCGATCCCCGCCAGGGAAACCTGCAGGTTACGGCCGGCGGCCATCAGGCCCCCCAGGAATGACAAGGGAAGGTTGCGCTGGGCCATGCCGCCCAAGGCGGCGAAAGCCAGGAAAAGCATGGCGTGTCCGAGGCTGATCCGGGATCGGGCCCGATCGAAGGTATAGGCGACCGCCAGAGCCAGGAACAGGAAAGGCAAGGCCGCGCGCGGGTCATGCCGAAGCAGGTCCGAAAAAGGAAGGTTCTCGGCGATTTCGGAGGAGAAGATGTTGGACGCGACCGGAGCGATGCGGCCCAGCAGGGAGGCGGGCAATTTGAATCCCTGCATTCCGTATGGACTTGCGAAACCGGCCAACCACATGGCGCCGCAAGCCAGGACTAGGGGGCGCAAGGGCATGGAAACGCCTTGCGGCCAGGAGCCGGAACCCGCCGCTCCCATCGAATCCGAACGGTGTTCCGGATCGGACCCGGCTACCGAAGCGAACACGGACGGCAGGCGGCGTCCGGCATGCTCCCCGAGCACTAAAATGGAAACCAGCAGCGCTCCCAGGGGATACAAACCCTGGATGTTGACCATTGCGATTTGCACCGGCACCAGGATCCAGGCGGGATGGAGCCTGCGGCCGCGAAGATAGGCCGTCACGGCCGCGTATTGAATCCCCAGTCCGAGCAGGGTGAGCGCCAAGGGCCGGACGTCGATGAAGAACCGCACATGGTAGATGCCAAAGGCGGCCAGGGGAATGAGCCAGGGAAGGGTGCGGCGATCGAGATGCGGCTTCAGGACGAAACCCAGGGCTCCGGCCAGGGCCAGGCATTTCCCCGCGACCAGAGCGGGCGCGCCGCCCAGCTTCCAGGCGAGATAGGCCAGGCATTGGAAACCCCAATGCAGATCCGCCCAGGGTGCGCCCAGGGAGGAAACGCAGAACGGATCCTGGCGCAGGAAGGACTTGGCGGCCCACATCAGTTTGGCCGAAGCCAGGTGCCACCAGATATCCGTATCGGTCAGCGGGAACCACAGGCATGCGATGAGCCAAAGCGCGGAAACGGCGATCAGAAGCGCCGCGGAAATCTTGGGGATGTGCGGACCTTGGTCGCGAGCCACGGGTCAAAATCTACAAACATCGCAAGGGCAGGACCGGACCGCTCCAGGGCGGCCGGAACGTCTTTACTAACTTTGCCCCATGCCCAATATCGCCCTGCTCGGCTGCGGCGGCTTCATCGGTAGCCACTTCCTGGACGCGTTCCTGGACGACCCGCAGGTGCGCGTGGAAGGCTGGGATTGGACCCCGGCCAAGATCCTGGTCCATCTCGGCCGTCCGAACTTCCGCTTCCATTCCGGGGACATCTACGCCCAGGCGGACCTGGAGGAAAGGCTTTCCGCATGCGATGTGGTGGTCTCCCTGGCCGCCATCTGCAATCCCTCCCAGTACAACACCAAGGCCTTGGACGTCATCGACAGCAATTTCATCCAGGCGCGCAAGATCGCGGACCTGTGCGCCAAGCTGGGGAAATGGCTGATCCAATTCTCCACCAGCGAAGTATACGGTCAGACCCTGGCCCATTGGACCGGGTCCGCGGACGGCGACGGCCGCCCGTCCCTCTATGAAATGGACGAGGAGGAAACGCCCCTGTTACTGGGCCCGATCGCGAGCCAGCGGTGGAGCTACGCCTGCGCCAAGCAATTGCTGGAACGCTGGGTCTATGCCTTGCACAAGGAAAAGGGCCTGGACTTCACCCTCATCCGGCCCTTCAACTTCCTGGGCCCGCGCATGGATTTCCTGCCCGGACGCGAGGGCGAAGGGCTGCCGCGCGTGCTCGCCTGCTTCACTTCCGCGCTGCTCGACAAAAAGCCCCTGCCCCTGGTGGACGGCGGTTCCGCCCGGCGCACCTTTCTGGCCGTGGAAGAGGCGGTCGGCGCCCTGCGCCTCATGCTGGAACGGCCCGGAATGGCGCGCAACCGGATTTTCAACCTCGGCAATCCCGCCAACGAAACCACCATCCGAGGGCTGGCGGAACTGATGCGCAGGACGGCGGCGGAAATCACCGGCGACGCGGATTACCTGGATCTGCCCCTGATCGACGTGACCGCGCGGGAATTCTACGGAGAGGGATACGCCGATTCCGATCGCCGCATGCCCCGCATCGACAAGGCCTTGAACCTTTTGGGATGGAAACCCGGGATGGCCTTACCCGAAATCCTGCGCCGCACCCTGGAGGACGCCTTCCGGATCCACGGACCCGCTTCCGGCAATATCCCGCAAACCTGAAAACGGGATTCGCCGAACACGGTCCGTAGCCATCCAAGAATCGGACCGGGGCTTCCCGTCCCGGATGCACCGCCCTCTGCGCGATCCTTTCGGCTTCCCGATCTTCCTATATTTTCGGCCCATGGACGCGGGGTCGCCGCGCCGCCACCCTCTACCGGGAGCACGTATGCCTCTTCCCCGAACAGCCGCAATCGACCGCTCCCATGCCCGGCCCCGGAGCTTCGCCGCTTCCGTTCTCGCCGCCCGGGGCGGTTTCGCCGCCCGGGGCGGTTTCGCCGCCCGGGGTGGTTTCGCCGCCGCGGGCGGTCTGGCCGTATTGGGACTGCTGCTTTCGGGTTGCCAGGTCGAGGAGAAGAAGGCCGCGGAACCGGCCGTCACCACCCTGAACCAGAACTACAACCGCCTCCATTCCCACGTGCTGGTGCGCCGCATCAAAATCCCCACGGAAGCCAACCTCGACTTCGCCGCCTATTCCAAGAACGTCATGCTTGCGGACCCGGACTGGAAGGCCGTACATCCCGCCACGCGCGTCAGCCTCCCCGCCCTCGCTTTCGGCGGCATGCTCCAGGACGTTAAGCCCATCCTCGATTTCACGCCCCTGACGGACGCGGAGAAGGCGCATCCCATGGCCTGGACGCCCGTGCTCGAACATCTGCTCAAGTGGAATTTCGAAAAGGCCTCCGGCCTTGCCAACGCCTACGCGACGGTGACCGGGGAGAAGTGGGGCGACACAACCGATCTCTCGCAACCGTACCAGGAGTTCGGATCGGTTTACATCCACAACAAGGGCAACGTGAAGGAAGTCTGGGTGGAACTGGAATTCAAGCCCTGGCTCAATTCCTTCCTGGACGGCGTGATGGATCAGGATCGCGACGGGTATCCCGAGGCCGTGGCCCGCTTCGATTCGCGCGTCTTCACCTCGGACATGGTCGCGGAGATCGCGGGGGAATACTCCACCAGGAACCTGACGGAACCGCAGGTGATCGATTGGTCGCGCAACCTCGCGTCCCGCTGGTACCCGTCCTTCAACACCGATCTGCTTCCCCTGAAAGCCGCATCGGCCTGGCCCTACGAGGACACCCCCGACGCCACCAAGAAGGAAATGGCCGGGGTCTGGGTCGCCAATCCCCTTTTCATCCTGCAAGGGCATCCCTTCGCGGATACCCTTTACAACGCCTTCGAGGTGGAAGGCATGGGAAGCGCCAAGCCGGAATTGGAAAAGCGCAAGGAAGGCAAGCCCATCGCCCGCGGACTGGACAAGGGCCTGACGGCCCGCCTGGAGGCCATCACCGCCAGGATCGACAAGGAAAAAATGCTCCTGGGCGGCGGTGATTGGCAAAAGTGGTTCGGCCGGCTGGGACGATTCCAGGGCGATGTGAAGCGGTTCTCGGCGCAGGAGCCCGAGGGCGTGCTGGGCCTGATGGCCAAGGACAAGTTCCTGGTGTTCCGCCGGGAATTGGAGTACCTGCTCGCCCCCGATTTCGCCACCCCCGGCTCGCCCGCCAGTCCCGTACCCGCCATCGCCGGTTTCAAGGACTACCTCGCCGCGCAAGGCATCGATTTCCTCTTCGTGCCCATCCCCACCAAGCTCGACATCTATCCGGAATACCTCGCCCCGCGCACGGACACCTTGCCGGGAGGCATCGCCCAGCCGATGTTCCGCAAACTGATCGAGGATTTGGCCGAAGCGCGCGTCGAGACGCTGGACCTGCTGGATCCCTTCCTGAAAATCAAGCAAGCCAGCGAAACCGGCAAGCGCTCCCTGTACCAGCGGCAGGATACCCATTGGACCACGGTCGGCCTGGAAGCCGCCGCGCAACTGGTCGCCGAGCGCGTCAGGAATTATTCCTGGTACGATTCCGTCTACCGCGACAAGCTGGACTACAAGGTGCGCGACACCTTGTTCGAGAACCTGGGCGACATCCAGGCGCGCCTTCCCGATTCCAAAAAAGGCCAGGTGGCCCCCGAATCCCTGCTTGGCCGTCAGGTAAGCGACGGACAGGGGCGACTCTACGAGGATTCTGATTCCTCCGCCGTGCTCATCCTGGGCGACAGTTACACCGGCGTCTACCAGACCGTGGGCTGCCGTCACGCGGGTGTTACCGCGCATCTGGCCAAGGGACTGGGCGGACCGGTGGATCTCATCATGGGATGGGGAGGCGGCCCCGAAGCGCCCGGCAAGCTCAAGAAGCGCGGGGAGGAGTACCTCCGCTCCAAGCGCCTGGTGGTCTGGATGATGTCGGCGCGGGATCTCTTCGTCTACCCCGGGGGATGGGCATCGAAGTGAGGGTTTCCGCGCTTTCCGCGGCCGCCTTGCTGGCCGCCGCCCTCGCAGCCTGCCGCCTCGAACCTCCGGATCCGGCTTCGCAAGCGGCCGCGATTCTGCACAAGCACCCTTCCGATTTCCTCGACCAGTTGGCCTCGCTGGACGCCATGGCGGCGCGCGAGGTCGTGACGCTCGCCTCCCTTCCGGAAAACCAACACGGCGGAACGGCCGGGTCGGGAACCTCCGGCGTCGCATCGGCGGATTTCCGGCCCATGCTGGCGGAGAGCCTCTATGCCTATACCCTGCGCCTGAGGCCGGCCTTTTCCAAGCTCGCCTTGGAATCCGCCGTCGACGGCGCCGCCCGGGATTCCGTACGCAAGGCAGCGGCCCTGTCCTTGGATTCCGCGCGCATCCGTCTCCTGAACGCGTTTCTCTTCGACACCTTGGGCATCGAACCCCTGCTGGACTCGGCCCCGCTGGCGGCCTCCGTGCCCAGCCTGGTCCTGAAGCATCGCAAGGGCTCCTGCGTCGGCCTGGTCCTGATCTACCTCGCCTTGGGTCGCTCCCTGGATCTTCCCCTGGTTCCCGTGTTCCTGCCAGGACATATCGTCGTCCGTTTCCGTCCCGCGGACGGGCCGGCGCGCAACATCGAGGCCCTGCGCCGCGGCATCCCCCGCAGCGATTCCTTCTACCGCGAAACCTTCTCCCTGGGGAAACGCCCGTGGTACTCCCTGGCGGACGGCACGCCCACGCAGGCCCTGGGCGCTCTGATCTTCAACCTCGGCAACGCCCGCCGCGCCGCCGGCGACCTCAAGTCCGCCTGGGAGGAGTATCGCCTGGCCGAAGAGGCTATTCCGGGTTTTCCCGAGGCGTTGGGGAACCAGGGCGTTTGCCTCATGATGGAAGGCAAAAGGGACCAGGCCCGGGAAAAGTTCACCGCCGCGCTCGCGGGCGACTCCCTTTCCGAAGCCGCCTGGCGGAACCTGGACATGTTGAAATCGTCGCGGTAAAAGTCACGGGCGGTAAGGCATTACCCACCCTTCCAGCGCTCCAGCTTGCATACGATTCCTTTCGAATCGGCCCGGAAAACAGCAATTCGGCTTCCCGGGCCGGCGACGGCGGGAACGTTCTTATCCAGAAAATGCCCGACCCCGTAATGAGATCCGTAACGGTTTCCCGATCCGTAACGATATCCGGATTCTATCCCCGGTTTCCAGGCGCCCCTCGCCATCCCGACGGCGAAATGATCATGGCGCCCTCCAAAGGCAAAAAGGGGAGTACTCCACGGCTGATGTCGATCGGGTCGGCCGCATCCGGGGGATTGCCGTTCCCATGTAAACCGGGGCGTCGGTTTTCCGGATTTACCGCCTCCGCCGGCCATTGGGTCGGACTCCCGATTTTTCATACTTTACCCATTGAGACGAACCGGGAGAATTCCTCCCGATTGACCCGTTACCGGGCAGGAAGTAGATTTCGATAGTTCCGAATGGGATCAGCTTTATTCCGTCCGCCCTGTAAACCGGGGCGCTACGGGCCAGCGCTGGTATCCCTCCCAAGGTTCATGCGGACTTCCGGTCGGACCGGAGAAGCCGATAAATACCGGTTTCACGCATGAACACAATGGCATCCGCCTTACGCGGGAGCCTTCACGATATAGCCTGGGGAACCCATGGACAAATCCCTCCATGTTTTTGTGTGCAGCACCTATCGCGACCTTGTCAGCGAGCGGAACGCGGTTTTGGACGGCTTGGAGGGATTAAGTGATCAGTTTCCCGACTTCACCTACTATTGCCCCCGTTCCATTCAGACGCTCGATTCCGCGAAAGAGGAAATCCGGCGCAGCGATGTCCTGGTCCTGATCGTCGGCCACTTGCAGGGGGTGATTGCTCCCGGGTTCGATATCCCCCATGGAGAAGCGGAGTACAACGAAGGAACGGCCCAGGGTAAACCGGTGCTGGTCTACCTCCGCGATCCCAAGTCGGGTCTTTATCCCGCCCACTTCGAACGCGATCCGGCCAGAATGGCCCAGTTGAAGGCGTTCCGGGAAAAACTGGAAAGCCATCACGGCGCCAAGGTCTTCGACGACATCTATTCCCTGGTCAGCCTCGTCTCCCAGGATCTGTTCCACAAAGCCCAGGAATCGGGGCTACAGACCAAGTCCGGGCCCAAGACCACCAAGTTCAAAGCGAAGTCGTGGGAGTCCCGCCGCATGCCCGCCGTGAACGGCACTCCTCCCCCCGCGACCGCTCCGGTTCCGGACGATTTCCAGACCCGGACCATTCCCATGCTGCAAAAGGCGCTTTCGACGCCGTTCCAGCGCCGCCGCGCTTCCGGCGTTCCCGTGGGCAAGTCCCTGACCTTGGCCCTGGTGATGCTCGCCCTGATCGGATTCGCCTTGGCGAAATTCAAAGCGCTGCCGTTCCTGAAAATCACCCGCCAGTCGCCCCAGACCGCATCCGCTCCGCGCGCCGGCGCTACGACCGCGCCCCAGGCCGACGTGGATGCCGCCGGCGCCGGCGAAGACGCGGAAGCCTCCGCTCCGGTTCCCGTCCCGGCTCCCCCGCCCCGCGCGAGCGGGAGCGTGGCCGTGACCGACGACGAGGATTCCACCAAGGCCTTCCTGCGCAAGGCCACGGACGGATCCCCCCAGGACCAGTTCCAGGTCGGCGAAATGTACGAGCAGGGCAAGGATGTGCCCCGCAACGATTCCATGGCCTTCAAGTGGTACAAAAAGGCCGCGGAGAAGGGGCTTTCGGAGTCCCAATACAAGGTAGCGCTCATGTACCGTACCGGGAAAGGTACGTCCAGGAGCTCCTACCAGGCCGCGCGCTGGTTCCAGGCCGCCGCCGATCAGGGGCACGCCAAGGCCCAAGTCAAGCTGGGGCAGATGTACCGCAGCGGAAAGGGCGTGGAGCGCAACGAGACCACCGCCTTCAAATGGTTCCTCAAGGCCGCCGATCAGAAGGATCCGGACGCCGAGAAGATCCTCGCGGAACTCAGGGAAAACTGACGCCGCGCCCGGTTGCGGGCGGATTTTCGGGATTTCTTTACCCTTTTTCCGGCCTTGTATCCTCCCCCGCCGGAATCCTTTTTCAATCCATGGCCCCGCGCCGTACCGGACGTTTCGAAATCCCCACCCTGCCGCAGCTGTGCGCCATGCTCCTCGCGCTGCTTTGCCTGATTTTCGGCGGATGCTCCATGCACATGCCCATTTCCCGCGATCTGGCCGCCCAGGCGGAAGAAATGACCGTGCGCCGGAAGAAATCCCTGCTTACCGACCGGATCCATTGGCTGCGCTTCGGACCCTACCGGGCCGCGCATATCCACAATAAACAGGATCCTTCGGAGTGGGACGGCCGCCTCGGCCGCGCCAGGCTCCAATCCGAAGCCAACTACGATTTTCTCCTGCAGAAGGGGGATGGAGGCGCTATGAAATGCTCGTGCCGGAACCGCGCCGAGCGGGTGGATTTCTTTCCCGAATTGGGGCCGGTCCGCGAACTGGGTTACGATATCGCCTTGGATTGCGGGTTCGTGGCCGCGGACGGCGGGCATGTATGGAAGCTCACCCTGACCGAGGCCGATTCCAGCGGAGGCATCCTGCGCGGAACCCTGGGCGACGGCAACCGGAACATCGCGGTTACCGGAACCCGCGGCTATGGCGACCGCAAGGGAAAGAGCGGATCGCATACGGGATTCCGGTTCCGGGACGAAGCGGCGGTGGAGCTGGGCGCCCTGGAAATGATCGGCAAGCCCAGGATCCTGATGCGTCCGGACGCCCAATCCGGGCTGCGCGACGCCATGGCGGGCGTTTCCATGGCCCTGCTGCTGTACGAGGACCTCAATACCCGCATCCGGGATGAAATGCAGGCCAAGCTCGTTCACGGCATCCAGGTCTTTTCCGCCCTCACCCCGCGGTGAAACCGGAAGGCGACCTCCCCGAATCCTCCGGACTTTCCCCAAGCCCCGCGGCCCATTCCGGTTTACCTTGAACCGGGGGCCGGACAGGGAATTCCGGCCAATCCAATCCGGATTTCGCACGATATCCGCATCGCCTTGTGCGGGCAGAGGGGTTTGCCGCATGCGCATCTTATCCTTGTCGTCTTCCGGCGCGGCCGGTGTCGTTTTCTGCTGGCTCGCGACCGCCGCCTCCGGAGAAAGCCTGCATGGCCGCTTGGTGGACCGCGCGTCCCTGGAAGCCTCCACCGCGGGCAAGGGGATCGCCGGCGCGCGCCTGACCTTGTTCGATTCCGAGGGCCGGAAAATCGGCGTCAAGACGACCGCCAAGCCGGGCGCATACCGGTTTCCGAAACTGGCTCCGGGCACCTACACGCTCTCCATCGATCGCAAGGAATACCTGCCCTCTCCCCTGCTGCGGGTGGTCACCATCGGGATCGAGGACACGTTATCCCGGGACTTTTCCCTGGATAGGATCCCGACCCAGGGCGGCGTGCCGGTGCGGGCCGCCGCGGCGGGCAGGAAGAAAAAAGCGGAACCGGAGTATTACCCCCGCCTGGCGGAAGGAATGCTCGCGGAAATCCGCGCGCCGGAGTTCCATCGCGAGGCCGTGGCGAACCGGATCACCTTGAGCCGTTTCTATGACGCGGAGGACACCACGGAAGCCTATCGCGTTCTGATGACCTCCCTGCAGTGGGGTGAAATCGAATCCCAACGACGTCCCATCGAAACCATGGTGTACCTGGCGCATGCCTACGACTCGGCCCTGAAGGCGGCGTCCCTGCCTTCTCCCGCCGCCCTGAGGCCCTATCTCAAGGTTTCGCCGGACTCGGTGGAATCCCTGACGCGGGCGGTGCGCGCCATGCTGCTCGCGCCCAATAAGGAAAATCCGCCCGAAACGATCACCAAGCGCCAAGTGCCCAAAACCATGGTGCTGCAAATCCTGGAAGCGCACTTCGCTTCCAAGGCGGTGCCCAAGCCCAAGAAGAAGGCCTTCCTCGCCAAGATCCGCGCTTTCATCGGCGCGGACGCCTCCCGGAAATTCGCGTCGATGATCGAGCCGCCCAAGGCCAAACGCGCGCCGGCGGACAAAGCCGAAGCCGGGCCCGCCGGGCCGCCGCAACCGGAAATGGAATCCGTCTGGAAAATCGCGCAGGACATGGCGGGAAGCAAGCGTCCCAATCCCGTGGCCCTGTACCACGTGGCCATGCGCCGTTTCGAGCTGGGCCAGCCGCGCGAAGCCCTGGCCGATCTGGAAAGGTTGGGAACCCTCAGGCCCGATTATCCCCAGGCCGTCTCTTCCATGGCGCGCTGCCGACTCGCCCTGTCGGACACTTCCGGCGCGGAACGCATGTACGATTCGCTCTCCCGGATGGATTCGCCGGAATGGCAGGCCCTGGGCTTCCAGGGCGTGGCGAAGATCCAATGGCGGGCGGGCGAGGCCGAGAAGGCGGAACGCGCCCTGTGGCGCGCCATGGGCCTGGACTCCAAATCCCCGGCCGCGCGCGAGGCCCTGCTGTTGCTGGCGGAGGTTTCCCTGACGCGGGATTCCTGGAATTCCGTGGAAGGCCTTTTGGACTCCCTGGTGAAGGCGCGCCCGCGCGAAGCGGACGGGCATTTCTGGCTGGGCAGGATGGCGCTGAAGCGGCAGCAGGACGGCGTGGCCCTGGAGCATTTCCAGAAGGCCGCCGCCTTGGCGCCCCAGCGGGCCGATTACGCCGCCGCCGTGGCCGCGGCCTATTTCGCGCGCGAGGAATGCGAGGCCGCGCTCAGGACCCTGAAGCCCTTGCGCGCCAAGCTCACCCGGGAAGGGCTGTCCATCTACGGGCAATGCCTGTCCCTCCAGGGCCGGGCCAAGGAGGCCGTACAGGAGTTCGAACGATTGCACGCCGCCAAACCCACGCCCCAGAGCCTGGTGCAGTTGGCGCGGGCCCTTACCGCGTCCGGTCAGGCCCGGCGCGCGGTCTCCGCCATCCAGGCTTCGCCCTTCATTTCGGACTTCGAGGTGCGCAAGGCCCTGGCCTCCGCGCATATCGAACTGGGGGCCGCCGACCAGGCGAGACGTTCCCTGGAGTCCCTGGTCCCGGGCAAGGAGAACGACGCCGAGCTGCATTTCCTGCTGGGCCGGGCCGCCTTCGCGCTCCGGGACTGGTCCGAGGCGGGCAAGCAGTTCACTTCCGCGTTACAGTATCGCGAAGATTACCCCGAGGCCAAGTACCGCCAGGGGCTGAGCCTGCTCAAGCAGGGCCGCAGCGGCGAGGCCCGCCATTATTTCCTGGACCTGATGGATTCCGACAAGCCCTCCTGGAAGGCCAAGGGCCTGCTGGGCCAGGGCCAGGCCTTCGCCAGGGAGGAGAAACCGGAAGCCGCGGCGGAAAACCTGCGGAAATCCTTCCTGACAGCCGCTTCGGCCGAAGCCGCCGCCCACCTGGCGCTGATCCTCCTGCGCATGGACCAGGCCGACGAAGCCTCCGCCTGGGCGGCCAAGGCGCGCAAGCTCGATGCGAACGAACCTTTGGGACTGATGGCGGCCGTGGACGTGCTGCTGGCCAAGCACCGCGAAGACGAGGCCGTGGCGCTGGCCCAGAGCGGACTGGACGGGCATCCCGATGCCTGCGATTTCCTTGTGGTGGCGGCCAAGGCGCACTTGCGCGCGGGCCATGATCGGCAGGCCCGGGATCTGAGCCAGGAGGCGCGCGGACGTTGCCCGGAGGAGGCCGCGCCGTATTTCTACCTGGGAACCCTTTCCGCCCGGGCCGGCACGGTGGCCGAGGCCCGCCGACATTTCGGGGACTACCTCAGGAACGGCGGGGACGCGAAGCGGGTGCCGGAAGGCTATCGCTGACGGGGAACGTGCACGCGCACGCAGACCGGGGCGGGCACCGATGCGGCATGGCCGGTGTCCTCCAGGCCCCCGGTCGACGGATCCACGCGGAACACGGTGAGTGAGTCGGAGCGCTGGTTGGCCGCGACCAGGAACCGGCCGACCGGATCCAAGGTGAAATGCCGCGGAAACTTCCCCTTGGTCGGAACGCAGCCGGAAAACGCCAAAGAACCGTTTTCATCGTCGATGCGGAAATGGGCGATGCTGTCGTGCCCGCGATTGGACACGTAGAGGTATCGGCCCCGGGGATCCACCTGGATGCCGGCCCCGTAATTCTCACCCGCATATCCGGAAGGCAGGGAGGATACGGATTCCCGTTCCGTCAGGCTCCCGGTCATGCCGTTATACTGGAAATGCGAGACGCGGGCCTCGAGTTCATGGACAACGTACGCCCACTTGCCGTTGGGATGGAAGGCCAGGTGGCGAGGGCCCGATCCCGGTTTGGCCTCTCCCGGAGGGGACGCGGCGGGGCGCAGCGCGCCGCCATCCGGATCGAAGGCGTAGGGAAGGATGCGATCCGTTCCCAGATCCACCGCAAGCATGTGGCGATTGAATGGGTCCGGCAGGACGCAGTGCGCGTGGGGGCGTTCCTGGCGGTTGGCATTGGGACCCGAACCCTCGTGGCGGATATGGCAGGCGGCCGGAGCCAACCGTCCATCCGCTTGCAGCGGGAATACCGCCACGCATCCGCCTCCGTAGTTGGCGACGAACAGGAAGCGGCCCGTGTGATCGATGGAAAGATGGCAGGGCGATGCGCCCCGGGACGGCTGTTGATTCAGGAACCGGAGTTCCCCCGAGGAGGGTTCAATCGAGAACGCGCTCAGCGCCCCTTCGGGTTTGCCATAATAGGATTCGACTTCGTTGACGGTATACAGGAAGCGGCCCGCGGACTCGATGGCCAGGAAGGAGGGATTCACCACGCCGATGATGGTACGAATGCGCCTGAGCTCTCCGGTTTCGGCGTTCAGGGCGAAGTGATAGATCCCCTCTCCGCCATTCGAAGTGTAAGTCCCGACGTAAACGTGCAATTCCGCCACGAAAGGTTCTCCTTGCGCGGAGAGATAGATAATTTAGGACGGTAGGCGAAGGTCGAAGCGGAAGAAGAGTCCGATTGAGCCGGCGTTCTTGAGCGAATCCCCATCTTATGAGGTGAGGTCCGTCGCGGTTATTTCACCAAATCGGTGATGCGGCCGTTTTCCTTCTTGACGGGCCCGTAGTAATCCGGGTCTTCATCCTTGGAATTCTGCATTTCCATGAAGCATTTCACGATTCGCTCCTCGAGGACCCCGGCATCGCGCAATTCCCAATATCCGCCTTCGTCCTGGATGACCAGTTCGGCGAATTTGAGCTTCAATTGCTGGAACAGATCTACGATGCCCATGTGGATTTCCAACGGGGCGAATTGCGTCTTGCACCAGTTCTTGAAATATCCATCCTGGGTGATTTGGAAGATCAATGGCTCGCAATGCTCATGCGGCTCGATCGCGAAAGTGGACAGCTTCCCCTTGTAGTCGATCTCCTCCCCGTCCGCCTGTTCCAGGATGGCTTCGCCGTCGGTATCGATCATATCGGTGATGGGCCACCCCTTCTCCTTGCAGATCAAGGAGGCGTAGATCCACACCTCCCTGGGCTTTACCTTCTGTCCGACCTTGCCATGGAAATGCACCGTGATGCCCAAGAGACCTCCTTTGCGCGACCCTCGCCTCATTTTATCCCATTTCCGTCCCAAATGGCATATCGAGTAGGGCAAATTGAGGAGTATGAGCCTCCGGACCCGGCGAGGGCCCCGGTTCCTGGGCATCGGCCCCCGATTCGAGGCGTCCGGGGGCCGGCCTTCCTATATTGTTGCCTCACCATGACCATCCCCAACCGCCGCCCCGAAGTCCTCGCCCCCGTGGGCGACATGGACATGTGCCTTTCCAGCACATTGGGATCCTAAGCTTAGAATTCCACGTGGACAAGTTGTCGCG
>JADMIO010852268.1_pt1 | contig 103484 bp, 86 predicted proteins | sample 8958161 | NCBI WGS metagenome assembly JADMIO01 (sample SAMN16585339, study PRJNA669376) | soil metagenome | isolation source: Crop rotation soil | place: USA: Cullars Rotation, Alabama | collected 2011
CCGCGACAACTTGTCCACGTGGAATTCTAAGCTTAGGATCCCAATGTGCTGGAAAAAGGCTCCTGTCAGTTTTAAATTCAAACCTTTGAAAGGTCCGCTGACGCTCGTCCTGGAGGGAAGGAATTTATAAAGAAGAAAGGCGGGAATTAATGGTATCAGTAACACTGCGGCCATTACATACACGAATGTATTTGTGGTACCCATAAGAATTGTTTCTATAAATTTAGCGAAGTTCATGGATCATGGATCATAGTTCATGGAAGAAAGATCATCACACCTCGTAATTCTTTTTCAATTTATCTTTAATATATCATAAACCTCATTTGAACTTCAAACACCATAATCCATGAACTATGGACCATGAACATGTTTTTTAACACGGCGTTTTCGTAAAATTTATTTTCTTGTGCACAAATTCTTACAATGAAAAGGTATTTGGTTTTATCAGCAGCAATTATTTTGTTCTCATGTGGTGGCGGAAGTGAAGAGAAGAAAGAGAAAACAGAGAAGGAAAAATATGAAGCGAACAAAGAAAATCTTCTTGACAGGGAGAAGAAGAGTCCGCAAAATTTTCTTGTAGTGAATGGCCGTGACAGGCATAATTTGCTCGGGCAAACTGTAATAAAAGGAACTGTTACAAATAAGGCAACTGTTGCTGTGTATAAAGATGTTGATGTAAAACTTGAATTCTACAGTAAAACAGGAACTTTGCTGGAGACAGACAAAGAGACTGTTTTCGAAATAGTAGAACCAGGACAATCCAAAAATTTCAAGACAAAATATTTTGCGCCGAAGGGAACGGATAGTGTTGCATTGTCGATAACAGGAGCTAAGGTTGTGGAGAAGTAGTTCGGAGCTCGGAGTTCCGAGCCTGGAGTCATAAGGTCATTTGTCATTGAGTCATAGGGGAAGTGACCGCCATATGCACACCTCTGCGAGAAACTCCGCTTCTCTCTTCTCCGCCGTTGCGTTCTATTTTACAAATTCGAATTTATCTCCGTCAAATAATCCCAGGTCACTAAGTTTTAAGTGTGGTATTACGAGTAATGCCATAAATGATAATGTCATGAATGGCGCTGATAATTTTGATCCGAGATCTTTTGCTGCTCTATCGATGGCGGTATACAATTCTGCTACTTTATAACCATCCTCATTGCTCATCAAACCCGCAACGGGCAGCGGAAGCACCAAATCTTCTTCGCCAACACAGCTTACGCCGCCCTGTTCTTTGATAACAAGATTCACGGCATTGCAAATGCTTTCATCATCGGCGCCAACTGCAATAATATTATGACTATCGTGTGCAACTGACGATGCAATGGCTCCCTTCTTTAATCCGAAATTTTTGACGAACGCTTTTGCAACAGGAGCATTTGAATAACGGTTTACAACGACCATTTTCAGAATATCATTTTCAATATCGCTCACCCATTCGCCATTCATTTTTTTTGGCTGAAGAGATAATTTATTTGTGATGAGTTGTCCATCTAAAGCCTCAATAACCATTTCAGATTTTAGATTGCCGATTTCAGATTTGAAATCAACAACCAGTTTTTCATCGCAATTGAAATTGTTGATCACTTTGGATTTAGCAGATTCAATTTTAGTTTTCCCATTCTCCGCAACCAATTCTCCGTTGATATAAGTCTGAAGAATTTTGAAATCTTTTAAATCTTCTGCAATAATAAAATCTGCAGGGTCGCCTTCTTTCAATGTTCCCACATTCATTTTATAATGTTCAACAGGATTGATACATGCAGACTGTAAAACTTTGAACACATCTATTCCTTTGGCAACCGCTCTTTTGCACAAAACATTTATGTGACCATCAACCAAACTATCAGGATGTTTATCATCACTGCAGAACATCATGCGGTCTGAATTATCATGAAGAAGATCAACCAATGCTTCGAAGTTCTTTGCAGCACTGCCTTCACGAATGAGGATCTTCATTCCGTATTTCAATTTATCTTCAGCTTCTTCCCTGGTAAAACATTCATGATCTGTGCTGATGCCCGCATCAATATATTTTTTTGCATCTTCTCCTCTAAGTCCAGGTGCATGGCCATCTACGGGCTTGTTATATTTTTTTGCCGAAGCGATCTTCTTCATCACTTCCTCATCTCCATGCAAAACTCCCGGGAAGTTCATCATCTCGCTCAGGTAATTTATTTCATCACGCTTCATCAAATCATCTATATCATTAGCATCAACAGTGGCGCCGGCGGTTTCGAAAATTGTTGCAGGTACGCAGCTCGGAGCGCCAAAATGAAATTTAAACGGAACCGTTTTACCATTTTCAATCATGAACTCCACTCCTTTCATTCCGCATACGTTAGCTATTTCATGCGGATCGCTGATGGTGCCGATAGTTCCGTGAACAACAGCCAGCTTTGCAAATTCTGATGGAACCAGCATAGAACTTTCTATGTGAACGTGCGAGTCGATAAAACCGGGAAGAATGTATGGGAGTTCGGAGTTCGGAGTTTGAAGTTCGGAGCCGGAGCCCGGAGCCGGGAGCCGTTTGATCTCAGTGATCTTTCCGTTTTCGACGAAGACTTCGCCGGGATAAATTTCCTTTGCAGGTATATCGACAATATTTCCTTTGACTGAAAAGCGCATTGCGTTTTGTTTGCTGAATAATGGTATGGCGCACAAGTGAGTGACACAACCGGAGTTCGATAGTAGTACTGCGGCTTGTCCCAAAAAATCAATCAGAAAATTACGTTAAACACCATATAAAAAACAATCTGCGCAGGGAAATAATTAACTTGCATTCCTAAATTTTAAAAAATGAAACATATTGTTCTTTTCGTTGTATTTGTTTTAGGCTTGGTGTTCATGCAGTTTGTGCAGGGGCAAACAGTTGAAGACGTCATCAATAAATATATTGAGGCACGTGGCGGTAAGGAAAAATTGAATTCTGTTACATCATTGTATATGGAAGGTGCGAGGCAGATGATGGGGAATGAAGTGCCTGTAAAAGTTTATATCGTCCAGGGAAAACTCTATCGCAATGAATTTGAATTTGGAGGTAAAACGGGTTATACTATCGTGACTCCAACAGCAGGCTGGGCATTTATTCCAATGCGCGGCGATAATGTAGATCCAATACCGGAAGACCGTTTGAAAGGAATGCAGGGCCAACTCGATATTGCTGGTCCATTGGTTGATTGGGCAGCGAAAGGAAATAAAGCCGTGCTGCTTGGAAAAGAAACATTAGACAAGCAGGAATTTTACAAGGTGGAACTTACGCAACCCACCGGTAGAAAAACTACATATTATTTTGATTCAAAAACAGGGTTATTGGCTAAAACTTCTGCTATGGTTCCCGGAATGGGCGCAAACGTTCCTGAAAGGGAAGTTATAACCGAATACTCTGACTATTCAGCGGTAGATGGGATCCAGTTTCCTCACACCATCTCCAATCCTGGTGCACCACAACAAGGCGGTGGTTCTACAACATTCGATAAGATCGAAGTTAACAAACCGGTACCCGAAAATCTTTATAAACCAGCGAAGTAACGGTTGAGGCGCTGAAAATATTAAGAAACTATAGGTGTTGAGAGATCAACACCTTTTTTATTGCCACGAATTTTATTACACGAATTACACGAATTTTTTGATCGCACGATTTGAACTTTTATTAGTGTTCATTAGTGGTACTCGTGGTGAGAGTTTGTTGTATCGTTCAGACCGGAATGGAGACTCTATTCGTGCTCATTCATGCAATTCGTAGCAACCCTTCCTGCGGCACCCGCGGCGTTCAGACCGAATTTGTGTAATTTGAAAAAAATTAATTGCATGAAGAGTTTGAACCTGTTTGTAATTTTTCTGCTGGCTCTCTCCTATAAATCACATTCTCAAAATAACGGTACACATTTTTCTGACAAGCATGGTACGTGGACGCTGACATCTTATAATGCTGACGTTATCAAGACAACATATCAACCTTTTAACTACAAACATAATGAGCAGGTTTCAAATGCTGTAATTTCAAAACCTTCGAAAGTCTCCCGTTCGAATATCCAGCCTATAATTGATCCTTCAGGCCTAAGTGGTTCACCAGTGTTGTATATGCATACGGGAGGAAAAGGAGTTTTGCTTCTGGAATATTTCGACAGTACAAAATTCAAAGGATTCAGGTTTCGCCTTGATAAAGACGAAAAGATCTTTGGGACGGGCGAACGCTCAGTGGCATTGAACAGGCGCGGATACAAACTTAATCTTTACAACAATCCATGGTATGGGTATGGAGTGAATGCCGACAATCTTAACTACTCTGTTCCGTTTATTATTTCTTCGGAAGGATATGGAATTTTCTTTGACAATCCATCACGTGGCTATCTTGATATTGGTAAAACAGCTCCTGATGTTTTGGAATATGGAGCATCGTCGGGTGAGCTTACTTTTTACATCATCAATGGGAAAAATGTTGACGAGATATTACGAAATTATCACTCGCTTGTTGGAACCCAACCCATACCTGCAAGATGGGTATTCGGAAATTTAATGAGCCGCTTTGGTTACAGGAGCGAGGAACAATTGATGGACATTGTAAATAAAATGCGCCAACAAAATTTCCCTGTTGATGCAATTATACTTGATCTCTTCTGGTTTGGTGACAGCATTAAGCATACTCTTGGAAACCTGGACTGGATAAATAAAACAGCATGGCCCGATCCTGCGGGGATGATAAAGAATTTGAAGGGCATGGGCATAAATACAATTCTTATCACAGAACCTTTTGTTGTGAATACAACAAGCAATTACGAGCCTTCAAAAAAATTTCATGCGGTGGACAGTACGGGCAAGCCTTTCGTTCTAACCGATTTTTATTTTGGCAATGGGGGCTTGCTCGACATTTTTCGTAAAGATGCGCAGGATTGGTTCTGGAGTAAATACAAACCGCAAATTGCAAAAGGTGTTGCTGGTTGGTGGGGCGATCTTGGGGAGCCTGAGCGACACCCCGCAGAGATTCGTCACAATCTTAGAGATGCCGGTTTTAAGAGATTGTTCAAAGCAGATGAAGTGCACAATATTTATGGCCACTACTGGGACAAAATGTTATTCGATAAATACGCAAAAGAATATCCCAATGTAAGATTGTTTAACCTTAACCGAAGCGGGTATGCCGGCAGTCCGCGGTATGGAGTATTTCCATGGAGCGGTGATGTAAGTCGGAGCTGGAGCGGCTTACAGGCGCAGTTACCGTTAATGATGGGCATGTGCCTGAGCGGAGTTCCGTACATCCATGCAGATGCAGGGGGCTTTGCAGGCGGTGATGGTGATGCAGAATTGTATACCCGCTGGATACAATTCGCAACGTTTACGCCGGTGTTTCGTCCGCATGGAACTGCTTTGGGTGATCTCGAACCATCTGTGAAAAATATTCCTTCTGAAGGTGCTTTGTATGATGAGCCTTATAAAAGTATAGTCCGCAGGTATGTTAAGATCCGGTACAGTTTGCTTCCTTACAATTATACTCTTGCGTACGAGCAATCGAAATTTGGGAAGCCATTGGTGAGGCCATTATTTTATTACGATAATGCTGATAGTAATTTATCTAAAGCAGAAGATGAATTTATGTGGGGAGATGAAATATTGGTTTGCCCGGTTCTGGAGAAAGGAGTTGCAGAAAGAAAAATTTACCTGCCGCCTGGCTCCTGGTATAATTTTCTTTCTGATAAAAAAACAGAAGGAAGGCAATGGATAACTGAAAAAGTTGACCTCACTAACATACCCGTATTTGTAAAGGAAGGCAGCTTTCTTCCTTTGTTCATGAGCCGTGGTGATGTAAAAAATACAACTGAGTACACAGGAAAAGAACTTACAATTAAGTATTACCCATCTTCAAAAAAAACAGTCTACACACTGTTTGATGATGATGGAATTACCAATAATACCTTGGGAAAAGGCAATTATGAATTGATAAATTTTGAAGGAGTTGCTAATGGCAAAAAAGTAACTGTAAAGATGAAAAGCAGTTATAAAAAAATAAACACGTCAAGAAATATCAAATTCATATTTCCGTCTTCCGGGGAAATTCTATCCGTTTCTATCAATGGTAAACCTGTTTCAAAAGATTATTTTGGAAGTGTTGCCAATAACGATAACATGGGAAACAATTTTTTACTACTTCAATACGTGGGAGATCCGTTGCAGATTGAGATCAATATGAAATAAGCGATGGGCAATTGGCAATAGGCGATAGGCAATTGGCAATTGGCAATTGCCAATTATTAAAGAAGAGTGCGCAGATTATGGCTCTCAAATTCTTGCAACCCTTAAGAGGATAGGAAAGTGTACAGTTTTGGTATTGTTGCCCCATTTTTTTTTCAGTTCTGCATGCACAAGGTCAACCGGATTTTGCTGGTTTGCTTTTATATAATGCTGCACGGCGGACCATGTTTCGAGATAGCCGATCATCTCATCGAATGTCCATTCGAATTGGTTTTTCAGTTGAGGTGAGTCGATCTCATTAAATGGAAATGGGATGGTCTTATAATTTTCATCTACATATTTTCTTTCCTTATCCCAATACGGGCCAACAATGTCGTAGTAAAGTTTATCAATTATTTTGTCGATTGTTTCATCAATCCTTATCAATCCATAACCAAATACCGCAAGCACACCGCGAGGCTTGATGGTTCGCCGAACTTCGTCATAAAATTCTGTAAACTTAAACCAGTGAATTGCCTGTCCAACTGTTACAAGATCAAAGCTCTTTTCATTAAAGGAAGTTGCTTCCGCTCTTTCAACCTTATAAATTATATTCTCTTTTTTGACAGCGTTTTGAAGTTGCTTTTCGCTGATATCTGTTGCATATACTTTTTCAAAATAATTTGAAAGCTCGTGAGCTACCTGCCCGTTCCCGGTACCGCAATCCCATGCAGTTTGTTTTGACGGAACAATTCCTAATAAAAAATCATATAGCTGCCTGGGATACGTGGGGCGAAACTTCGCATATTTATCGGCGTAGGCTGAGAAATTATCTTTCATAATTCAGGCGGTAAATTTTTGAGCATTGAAATTACCTTGCGGATTTACTCATGGCTCATGGCTCACAACTCTAAACTCCTAACTATGCCTCCAGCACCTTTTCCATCGACATACTTCTTGACCCTTTGATCAGTATACGCACATCACTAAAATTTTGTTTGTTGAACCAACGACCGGCTTCTGCTGCTGTATCAAACACTATATAATTGCTACTTATTTCTTTAAAATTTTTACCTACCAATAAAACATTCTTCCATATATACTTACCGATAAGATTTATAATTGCTTCATGCTCCTGCGTACTTTCATCGCCAAGCTCCATCATACTTCCAAGCATTAATACCTTATCACCATCCATTTTTGCAAAGTTTTCTATAGCTGCTTTCATGCTGCTCGGATTTGCATTGTAAGCATCTAAAATAATCTTGTTGCTTCCCTTAATGATTAATTGCGAACGGCTATTCGTTGGAGCATAGTTTTCAATAGCTTCTTTGATTTTTTCGGGAGGCACATCAAAATGTTTTCCAACAGTTGCCGCCGCAAGAACATTCAGCAGGTTGTAATCGCCTACCAATTGCGTTTTAATAATATCGATACTAAGTCCGTCCATAATTTTTACTTCCAAAAAAGATGAGCCTGTTGCCTCTCCTGTTACACTTCCACTTTTCGATCCGTACCCAACGTGCTGAATTGAATCGCCGATCTTTTTTATATAGTCATCATCATTGTTCACAAAAGCAAATCCATTATTATTTCTCAGGTAATCGAACAGCTCTCCTTTCCCTTTCTTTACTCCTTCGATACCTCCAAAGCCCTCGAGATGCGCCTTACCGCAATTCGTTATCAATCCATGTGTAGGCATCGCATAATCACAATATCCTTCGATCTCATGAAGGTGATTGGCTCCCATTTCTATTACTGCAATTTGTGCATCGTCTTTAATTTTTAAGATCGTTTGCGGAACGCCAATGTGATTATTCAAATTGCCTTCTGTCGTATATACTTTATAGGATGCGGACAACACCTGGTGAACAAGTTCTTTTGTTGTTGTTTTACCATTGCTGCCGGTAATGGCAATGAATGGAATACTAAATTGTTGCCTGTGATATTTTGCCAGTTGCTGAAGAGCCGTCAATGCATCCGGAACATAAATGATCCTTTGATCGTCTATACCTGTTTTTTCATCTGCGATAACATATGCTGCGCCGGATTTTAGTGCTTGCCCGGCAAATTGGTTGCCGTTAAAATTGGGGCCTTTTAATGCAAAAAAAATATCTCCCGCTTCCAATTTTCTTGTATCAGTTTTTATGGAAGGATATTGCCGGTAAATCTTGTATAATTCTTGTATTTCCATGGAAACAAATATCAATTAACCAACATCAAATTCAAAATAAAAAAGCCCCTCGGTTAGAAGGGGCTTAGTAATTATTGATCGTTCTTATTTATCTTCTTTTGCGGCTGTTTTGCTTGCGCTTGCCGAATATGTTACCTTCTTTAAATTGATTTCCTTCAGGACTTCCAAGCCTTGTCATAGCGCAACGGAAACCGATAGTGCTGCTGGCCTGTTCCTGCTCAAGATAACGGCGTGAACCCGGAGATAACCAGTATGGCATATCGTTCCAGCTACCACCTTTAACTACTCTTGAATTATCGCTGATCAAGGATGTGATACCATATCCATAGGAAACATTTGATATAGAATCTCCATCGAGATAATTGATAACGTTTGATTTCTGATAGTTCCGGCGATTCATACTTTCTGAATCAGGAACATCAACCTTTTTCAAATGTCCAAGAGTATCTCTCTCATATTCACCTGATGTATTCTTATAGAATTTTTCAAATTTATTACCGCGGTACGGGTTAAAATCATCTTCATCTACTGCAGTCATTGGCCTGTACACGTCGCCAACCCACTCACTAACGTTACCACTCATATTATATATACCAAAACCATTCGGGTAAAAGGATTTAACAGGTCCGCAAATTGCTGCCCTATCGTTCAAACCACCCGCAACACCCATATTATCACCGGCTCCTCTTTTGAAGTTAGCCAGGAATTGACCTTGCCAGCTTCCACGACGGTTATCACGAAGGCCATTTACGTTATTGCTCCATGAATACACCTGGTTATTTGCGATAACTTCTTCACCATGCTTCTTTTCCTTTTTGCGGGGAGCAGGGTTTTGATTAATTATACCGATCGCAGCATATTCCCATTCTGCTTCCGTTGGTAAACGGTAACCTGGCAACATGATACCATCTTCAAAAGTGATCACCTTTCTTGTTTTACCACTAACATCTTTCAACCCGCCTTTTTTAGGAGCAGTTTTGTTATTGATAAGTTCAGGGTTCATTAAATATGTATCAGTATTGAAAGTTTGATCGCCTTGTCCGCCCTTCATGGCAGCCAAAGGAGCCTTCTTACTCAAATAACTTTTATCAATCAATATTTTTTCGTTAACGCGGTCAGTTCTCCAGATACAAAAATCATGAGCCTGTTCCCAGGTAACACCTACAACAGGATAATAGTTGTAAGCAGGATAACGGAAATAATATTCTACGTAGGGTTCGTTGAATGCAAGTTCACTTCTCCATACAAGAGTATCAGGTAATGCTTTACGCATCATGAAGGTATCATTGTCGAATGTATTGGCTAACCAATACAAGTATTCACGGTAGTGAACGTTGGCAACCTCTGTCTCATCAATATAAAATGAGTTCACAGTTACACGGCGTGGAATATTATTCCAGTCGCCCATTACATCCTCTTCTTTTGCGCCCATGGTAAATGTACCACCCTGAACGAAAATAAGACCCGGACCAGCCTTTTGTTGCTGTGCTTTTAGCACGTGGAAATTCCCATAGTTCTTGTCATCATAATTCCAGCCTGTAACAGACGACTTATCCTTCTTTTTTCCAAAGAGGCCACCGTTTTTACAGGAAGTGAATGAAGCAGAAAAAACCAATAGGATTAATAGATTCCGGGCAGATAATTGCTTTAACATGTGCATTCGTTTTGCGTAATTGAGTTAACGAAAGGTTTTCTTATATATTGTGAGGGGTTACTCACACATCGGATGCGAATATAATTACTTTCTTTTAATACAATTTGTTGCCTATATTATTTTCCGGGCGCCTTTCAAGACTTTTGCAAAGTATTCACAATTCAAATTATTTTCGTTTGGGATATCAGGGAAGAGACTCCCATTTTTTTGTTTTTTGATTTGAAGGGCTCCTGAGCAGCGATTCTCAAAAAGGGGTTGTCTAATTTCAAACTTTTAGTCGGTCTATATTACAATAAACATTTATCTGAAACCGTTCAAGTGATCGAATGAGCTATGATAGAAAGTTGCAGATGAAAACAGGTTTTTAAAAAAAATTCACACTTATAAACATGTTTTCTCGGGATTTTATATTTTAGTTGCCCGTTTCAATAAAATTTCTATTTTTACACCACTAAAAACTAATACTTATCAAGTTTTAACTTCTACTTAACCAAGACAAAAATTTCGCATGAAACAAGCAACTTTGAAACTGACTGCCTTAGTGTTATTGATAGGTGGTGCAATTACTGTTAGCGCTCAAACAAAACCAATTAACGTTGTTACTACTGCAGTTCCCTTTTTAAGAATTTCTCCCGATGCCCGTTCAGGTGGTATGGGTGATGTTGGAATCGCAACTACTCCTGATGCAAACTCTTCTTTCTGGAACCAGGCTAAAACGCCTTTTGCAACCAGTAAATCTTCTATCGCTGTTACTTATACTCCGTGGTTGAAGGGATTGGAATTAAATGATGTTTACTTAGCTTCTCTTGCCGGTTATTATCAATTAGATGATATGCAGGCAATTTCAGGTTCTTTAAGATATTTCAGCCTCGGTAATATTCAATTCACCGATGCATTAGGTAATGATCTTCAGAAGTTTAACCCTCGTGAGTTTTCAATTGACGCTGGTTACTCAAGGAAGTTATCTTCTAAAAATGGTATCGGTATAGCTTTACGTTATATCAACTCAAATCTTGCAAACGGTACCACTAATGGTGTTACTTATAAAACAGGTTCTGCAGTAGCTGCTGATCTTAGTTTTTTCCATGATGGAACTGCCGGAAGTGCAAGTGGTTCTGGTTTCAACTGGGGTGTAACTTTAAGTAACCTTGGTTCTAAGATCTCTTATACTAACGACGCTACTCAAAAAGATTTTATTCCAGCTAACCTCGGTATAGGTTTAGCTTATGTAAAAGCTTTTGATGAGAATAATAAAATAACCTTCGGACTTGACATCAATAAATTGTTGGTACCAACTCCTCCGGAATTAAGCACTTCCGGTGGTGGTACAGGAACTGCAGCTGATTCTACTGCTTTAGCAAAATATCATAGCAAAGGCGTTGTGGGTAGCTGGTTCAGTTCATTCGGAGATGCTCCTGATGGCTTCAGCGAAGAACTTCGTGAGTTCCAGATTTCTGTAGGCGCTGAATACTGGTATAACAACCAGTTCGCTTTAAGAGCAGGCTACTTCTACGAAGATCCATCCAAAGGAAACCGTAAGTATTTCACACTGGGTGCAGGGTTGAACTACAACATGTTTGGTTTGAACTTCTCTTATCTTATTCCTTCAGGAACAGGTGTTAACCGCAACCCATTATCAAATACATTGCGCTTTAGCTTGATATTTGACTTAGATGGCAAGGCAGCTGGTAAGAAATAATTTCTACTGATAAATTTTTTAAAGAACGTCCTGCAGATTGCAGGACGTTTTTTTATGCCCCCAATTGTAGTAATTGTCGATATTTACATTTGCTTTAAAAACTAACATATGGCTTACAGAATTGGCTTTGGAGTTGACTTTCACCAGATGGTAGAAGACAGAAATCTTTGGATAGGCGGAGTTCATATCCCTCACACAAAAGGCGCATTGGGGCATAGTGATGCTGACGTGTTATTGCACGCGATCTGCGATGCTTTACTGGGAGCAGCCTGCCTGGGCGATATCGGCGTTCATTTTCCTGATACTTCGGATGAATTTAAGGATATTGACAGCAAACTTCTTTTAAAAAAAACATGCAAGCTCATAGCTAAACAAGGTTACAAAACCGTAAACATTGATTGCACACTTTGTTTGGAAAACCCTAAAATAAAATCTTATATCCCCCAGATGCAGCAAGCTATCGCTGATATAGTGTCTATCTCACAGAATGATGTCTCCATAAAAGCCACTACAACAGAAAAACTTGGCTTTATTGGGCGTGAGGAAGGACTTGCTGCGTATGCCACCGTATTATTGAGAAGTAAAAAGAAATGATTTTTGAAAAGCAGTGTTATCATATTAGCTCTAATTACCTGCTTTGCATCTCAATCCATTTCTCAAAAAGAAGCCACTTACTGGTATTTCGGAAATTATGCCGGGTTAAAATTCACGCCATCAGGTCCGGTAGTATTAAAGGATGCGGCTATGCGTGTTGACGAAGGTTCTGCAACGATCTCCGACAAAAGAGGAAAATTATTATTTTATACCGATGGCGAAAAAATTAGGACCCGCGAGCACGAGATCATGAAAAATGGGGAAGGTTTATTCGGCCATACAAGTAGTACCCAGAACACAGTGATCATTCCACTACCAGGCTCAAACGATATCTACTATGTCTTTACAGTGGATGCTGCAGGTTATGGTCATGGCCTGAATTATTCTATCGTTGATATGAGTAAAGACAGTGGCCGCGGCCAGGTAGTTCAGAAGAATATTTTCATGATGCATGATGTATACGAGAAGATCACTGCTGTAAAGGCATGCAATAAAAGAGATATATGGATCGCGGTAAGAAAATTTGAAACCGATGAATATTATACTTTCCTGTTGAGTAATTCCGGGTTGTATGGACCTAATGTAAGTAAAACCGGGTTGATCATAAACGGCAGTGTTAACAATACTATTGGCGCTATGAAGTTCTCTAATGACGGCACCAAACTGGCAGCTGCACATGGCTATGAATTTGACGTTATTGAGCTTTTGGATTTTGACAACATCTCTGGCCGGTTTTTTAATCCAAGAGTTTTCAGAACCAATAGTAGTGTGCCGGCAGCACAGATTCCCGGCGTGTATGGTGTGGAGTTTTCGCCCAGCAATAAATTCCTGTACGTTACATCAAAGGATAATGATGCCACTTCATATCTCTACCAGTTCAACGTTTCCCTTACTACTCCAAGCCAGATCGTAGGTTCAAAAAAACTCATAGCAATAAGGCCTGACGAAGCTTTGTCCGGCATGCAATTAGGAATAGACAGGAAGATATACATATCGAAATGGAATGCAAGTTATATGTCGGTTATAAACGACCCGGATATAAACGGCACCGGCTGTAATTTTCAAAATGATGTGATCAAACTTGGAGAGTTGAGGAAGAATGGCTGCTATGGCGATCTTCCTTCGTTTATACAAAGCTATTTTAATGACAATGCAATTGCATACGATTTTACAAGATCAGGAAGTTGTACAGACAGGCAGGTAACTTTTCAACTTAATAAAACGTATGGCATTGACTCCATAAAATGGAACTTCGGAGATAATAACTTTTCTACTTCACTTAATCCCACTCATACTTATAATTCGCCTGGAATCTATAATGTGTCTGCGATAGTTTACAAACAGGATTGCTCCGGCGTGAATGATACTGCTTTTAACCGCATCTGGGTAGCAGCCAGTAATTCTTTTTTAGGAAAAGACACAGCATTTTGTAATATTAAAATACTTCACCTGGGATATTCCGTAACCGACGCGAGTTACTTATGGAATACTGGTAGCACAATAAGCGGCATTAGCGTAGATACTGCCGGGTTATTCTGGCTGGAGATAGAGCAGAACGGATGCACACTTCGTGATTCGATAAATGTAGATGTAAAACCATTTCCCGTAGTAAACCTTGGAGCTGATACAGGATTATGTATCGGTTATACAATGCAACTGGATGCTAAAAATGCAGGCGCCCAGTATTTATGGAATACAGGCGCCACAACGCAATCAATACAAATAAATACAAAAGGTGTTTATTCCGTTACCGTATCAGTCAACGGTTGTATAGCGAAGGGACAAATAAAAATTTTAACCGGCAGTTGCACCCTTCTTATCCCAACTGCATTTACACCAAATGGAGATGGACTCAATGATTCATTTGGTGTTTTAAATGAATATGGCCTGAATGATTTTGACATGAAAATATTTGACCGTTGGGGCAAAGTGGTCTTTCGTTCAAATAGCCTTTCAAAGAAATGGAATGGCAAATTCAAAAATGAAAATCTCCCTGACGGAGTTTACCTGTGGACAGTGAGCTATACTAATACTGCGCAACAGAGAGTGAAGGAAAAGGGAACTATTACTCTTCTGAGGTGAGTTGTCAGTTGTGAGTTGTGAGTATGTGCTCCAGTCTCATGACTTTATCTACTTATTTACTTTATTTACTTTATCTACCTATTTACTTTATCTACTTTATTTACTTTATCCACTTTCTCATTCCTCCATTCCCAACTTCTTTATCATATTTTTTAATTTGCTACTATTACCTTTGCCGCTATGCAGGAAGTTTCGGTAAAAATTGTAAATACATCTCAGAATGAACTACCTGCTTATGCAACCACCGGTTCTGCGGGGATGGATATAAGAGCTAACCTCGAAGAAATTATCACACTGCAACCTTTACAGCGATACATGGTGCCTACCGGTTTATTCATTGAACTTCCGGAAGGATACGAGGCACAGGTACGGCCAAGAAGTGGTTTAGCAAATAAGCAAGGCATCACATGTTTAAACTCTCCCGGAACCGTTGACAGCGATTACAGGGGAGAGATAAAAGTTATATTGATAAATTTATCCAACGAAGAGCAAAGCATCAGGCACGGCGATAGGATCGCACAGTTAATTATTTCAAAAGTTGAAAAAGCAAACTGGCAATTGGTACATCAATTGAACGTAACCACGAGAAACGACGGAGGGTTCGGTCATACAGGAATCTCATAAACATCGGTACAATGAAAAATATTTTAAGATTAATTCTCCCTGTTATTTTGATCAGTAGTATTGTTAGCTGCCGGTCGACAAAGAAATTACAGACGGCCATCAGCAAAAAAGATACCCCAGTAATTATTCATACTATTCCCGCATCGAAAGATTCTATGCAGTTGGCAGAAACTGTTCTCAATAAATTACAGCATAGCCGTATCGACTTTAAAACATTTTCGGCGAAGATCAAAGTTGAATACGAGGATAGCAAAGAAAGAAAACCTGATTTCAATGCAAACATCAGGATACAGAGTGACAGTATCATATGGATTTCCATCACCGCCACATTCTTAGGTATTGAGGCCTTCAGGGTGTTGATCACGAAAGACAGTATTATTATTTTAAATAAACTGGACAAGGAATATGAAAGGCATCCGTTCAGCTATATCCAGGAAATTGCAAAGATCCCTCTCGATTTTAAAACACTGCAAGACCTGATTGTAGGAAATCCTATCTATGTAGGAGATAAGGTAGTTGCATACCGGGAAACAGAGAATCATATTCTCCTGTCTACCGTAGGAACTTATTTCAAAAACCTTATCACATTATCTTCAGACAATAAAAATATTGAAAGAAGCAAACTGGATGATATCGATGTATCGCAAAACCGCACTGCGGATCTTACCTACGCTGAATACGAAACCAAAGCGGGCTTTCCATTTTCGACTTACAGAGAAATAACCGTGGCAGAGAAAACGAAAGTTGATATCAAGCTTAACTACAAGCAGTACGATTTTAACAATCAATTATCATACCCGTGGAGCATTCCGAAAAATTATAAAAGAAAATAAACGTTGTGCATTTTTGGTGTAATTCGCCTGTTGATTGAAAACCTATTTTTGTACTCCCTAAATTAAGCACATGCAAAAAAGTATTTTAGCAACACTTCTCATTTTCTTTTTTACTTCAGTTGCTGTTGCACAGACTGGCTCAAAAGAAGATCTGCAAAAACAAAGGCAGCAGCTAAAAAAAGATATTGAAGAAACAGAACGGATTTTAAATGAAACGAAAAATACTACCAAGGTAAATGTTGGCCAGCTCAATACCATCAATAAACGGATCACACTGCAGGATAACGTTATCGACAATATATCTCACCAGCTAAAATTTATTGAGAATGATATTTACAAGTCGCAACGTGAGGTAAACAAGATGTCGCGTATTCTTGATACACTAAAGGAGGAATATGCAAAGAGCATGGTATATGCCTACAAGAACCGTAACAACTATGATTTTCTCAATTTTATTTTTTCCGCTTCCAGTTTCAATGATGCAGTGAAGCGCATCACTTACTTAAAATCTTACAGGACTTACAGGGAGATGCAGGGAGAAAATATTCTGCGTACGCAGGAACTTTTACAGCAGCGAATCAATGAGCTTTCAGGTAACAAACAAAAAAAGAATGAGACCCTGCAGGAACAAAGCAAGGAAATGGCAGTTCTTGAAAAGCAGCAGCAGGAGAAAGAAAAAATTGTTTCTAAATTAAAAGGAAGGCAAAAAGAATTAACCACACAGATCTCGAACAAGAAAAAACAGGATGCGAAGCTGAAGAATATGATCACTGCAATGATCAAAAGAGAAATTGATAATGCAAGAAAAAAAGCAGAGGCTGACCAGGCGGAAAGAGACAGGCTCGCCAAATTGAACAAGCCAAAAGACAACACCACAACTACCACACCCGATGTTGCTAAAAAAACTCCTGTTGTAAAAGAAAAAAGCACAGGAAGTGTTTTGGTAAGTTCAGAAGCAGACAGGGTTTTGAATGCAGACTTCGAAAGGAATCGTGGTTCGTTGCCATGGCCAGTTAATGGAACCATTTTAATCCACCATGGCTCCTATACAATTCCGGGCACAAACGTACAAGGCGATAACCCTGGTGTTTCCATTGGCACACAGATTGGCGCATCAGTTAAAACAATTTTTGATGGTGAAATAACTCTTGTGAGTTATATGGAAGACAAGCAGGTGGTATTCATTAAACACGGAAAATATTTTTCTGTTTACAGCAATCTTTCATCAGCAACAGTACAGAGAGGTCAGCAGGTTAAAACAGGACAGGTGATAGGTAAGGCAGCAGCAAATGATGATGGTGAAGGTGAAGTTGACCTGATCATCATGAAGGAGAGTTCCAACGTGAACCCGGAATCATGGCTGCATAGATAACTGCCCGATAAATTTTTTATAAAGCGTTTCGTATTCAGGAACGATGTTGGCAATGTCAAATTTTGAGGCCTGTTCAAGTGCATTTGCCTTGAACTCGTTCAGTCTTTCTTCATCGCTCAAAATATAAAGAGCATTCTTACACATATCATCTACATCACCCACATCACTCAAAAATCCGCAATAGCCATTTATATTTATTTCCGGCAAACCGCCGGCATTGGTTGATATAACAGGAACTCGTGCTGCCATCGCTTCCAGCGCGGCCAAACCGAAGCTTTCATATTCACTCGTTAACACAAAAAGATCAGACACTGCAAGAATGTCTTCCATCTGTTCCTGCTTTCCTAAAAAACGGATATCATTATGACAATCACTTTCGCGGCATGACCTTTCTATGGCGGGCCTTTCAGGGCCATCTCCCACAAACAACAGTTTTGAAGGAATCTCATTGTTTACCCTGCAAAAAACTTTGACTACATCATCTACCCGTTTTACTTTCCTGAAATTAGAAGCGTGTAACAAAATTTTTTCCCCATTTGGTGCGATCACTTTTTTAAATGCATCGATAGGTTTACGGTTGAAGCGTTTTACATCAACAAAATTGTAGATCACATCAATGTCTTTTTCCATTTTGAAATTGCGAAATGTTTCATCCCGGAGGTTTTTAGAAACAGCTGTGATAGCATCGCTTTCATTCATGGAAAAAGTAACCACCGGCGAATACGTTTTATCTTTCCCCACAAGGGTTATATCTGTGCCGTGCAAAGTTGTTATTACAGGTATCCTTATTCCCTGCTTGGCTAAAATTTGTTTGGCCATATATGCAGCTGAAGCATGGGGGATTGCATAATGCACATGCAATAATTGCACGTCATTATTCAAGATCACATCAACCATTGTACTTGCCAGTGCAGTTTCATAAGGAGGGTAATCGAAGAGAGGATATGTAGGAACTCTCACTTCGTGATAAAATATATTTGCGTGAAATCCGCTCAGGCGAACCGGTTGCTGGTAAGTTATGAAATGAATGTTGTGGCCTTTTTCTGCAAGAGCTTTTCCTAATTCAGTCGCGAGCACGCCACTACCGCCGAAGGTTGGATAGCAAACAATTCCTATGTTCATACATTTTGAGTTTAGATCATCGCAGGTTATTGATCAACTGGTTGCTTAATTTTTAAGTGATGCAAATTACAGATTCTTTTATGGTAACCGTCACCGTTTATCAACGTGAGGTTCTTATATTGGCTGTTTATAGTAATATTGTCCATGGTCCATGGTCCATAGACCATGGACAAAACAAATTCATCACACAAGAGAACGTTCAAAAAAAATCAGCTACAATAATGAAGAAATTTATCCTGTTCGTCTCCATCTGTTTTTATGTGCAGATAGCATATCCTCAAAATAATGATTCAATTTTTATCAAGCGGCTTGTAGACGAAACAATGACCAATGGAACGGCTTATAAAAATCTGAAAAGGCTCTGTAAGGAAGCCGGTCAGCGGATGTCAGGCTCGAAGGGATTTGCAAAAAGTGTAACGCTTACAGCGGAGATGATGAAGAAAATTGGTGTTGATACTGTATACCTGCAAGAGTGTATGATCCCGCATTGGGTTCGTGGAGAAAAGGAAAAGGGCCAAATAAATCTCAAGGGAAATAAAAAATATGATCTCCACTTGTGTGCCCTGGGAACGTCGGTGGCTACAAGCCCAAAAGGAGTTACAGCGCCAATTGTAGAAGTGAAAAGTATAGCAGAGTTGAATGAACTTGGCAATACACTCAAAGGGAAGATTGTATTTTTTAATTTCCGTATGAACCCAACTTACATCAGGGTTTTTGCGGCGTATGGCGAGAGCGGTGTCTCAAGAACACGAGGGCCTTCACTCGCTGCAAAATATGGGGCAGTTGGTGTGATGGTTCGTTCTTTGGCAATTAACTTCAACGATTATCCTCATACCGGCACAACACGTTATAACGATTCATTCCCTAAAATTCCGGCCGTTGCAATTAGCACAAATGACGCAGAATTTTTGAGTAAAGAATTACGCAATAAAAATGTAGTTAACGGCTACTTTAAAACAAGTTGTCAAAATCTCCCGGACGTTAAAGGGTATAACGTGGTGGGAGAAATAAGAGGCTCGGAATTTCCGGAGGAAATTATTACAGTAGGCGGGCACCTTGATAGTTGGGATCTTGCAGAGGGTGCAAGCGATGATGGAACCGGTGTTGTGCAGGCAATAGAAGTTTTGCGAACTATAAGAAATCTTGGTCTGCGGCCTAAACGAACACTGCGTGCTGTTGCATTTGCAAATGAAGAAATAAGTGGTACGGGTGCGCAGAAATATTTGGAGCAGGCAAAAGCAAAAAATGAAAAAATGATCTTTGCTTTAGAGAGTGATGCCGGCGGATTCACGCCGCGTGCATTTGGTTTTACGTCAACTCCCGACCAAAAGGCGAAAATAATGGAATGGGAAAAATTATTTCGTCCCTATGGAGTATATGAATTCGCTGAAGGTGGAGGCGGTTCTGATATTGCTCCGCTAAAAGCATTGGGCACTGTGCTTTGCGGCTTTTCGCCCGACAGCCAAAGATATTTTGATATACATCATGCAGCGACAGATGTTTTTGAAAACGTAAGCGAAAGAGAATTACATCTTGGCGCCGCTAATATGGCAGGGCTGATTTGGTTGGTTAGTGAACACGGGATGTGATTTTGCAGATGTGCAGATATGTAGATATGCAGATGTGCAGATGAAGCAGGTCTCTAATTTGACAGCGTACCGTTTCAAATTAATCATTCAAAATCTGTAAATTCTTCAATTCACTCATCAATCTGCATATCTGCACATTTGCATATCTGCACATCTCCTTATCTGTTCAAAAGAAATATCACCGGTTTCTTATGCAGATCAATTTTTTCTTTTTTCCAATCGCCAATTGATTTTGTTTTGATAAACTCTGTGGATGATGTAAGCTCTGCGGCAATACAAAGTTGTGTTGAGGATTTACAAACCTTAAGGATGGTTTCGAGCAACTGATTATTTCTATACGGGGTCTCGATAAATATTTGCGTACATTTTCTTCTTTCAGATTCTTCCTCAAGTTCTTTTAATCTTACCTGCCGTTGCTGCGCATCAATTGGAAGATATCCCACAAACCTGAATTGTTGTCCGTTCATTCCGCTGGCCATTAAGGCAAGCAAAATGGAGTTGGGCCCCACGAGCGGTTTTACAGTTACATTCATTTCCTGTGCAGCAAGTACAAGCATTTGCCCGGGATCAGCTACGCCAGGGCACCCGGCTTCACTTATGATCGCAATATTTTTTTCTTCGTTGATCTTTTGTTTGAAAGTGATTACTTGCTGCGTCTCAGTTTTATCTATAGAAAACCACTCATAGTTATCTATTACGATCTCCTTATCCATGCTTTTTAAAAACCTCCTGGCAGTTCTTTCATTCTCAGCAAAGATTACGTGGCAGTTTTTTACAGCATCCATAATGTAAGATGGTATAGTTTCAATGCTGCCATCAGATAAAAAAGAAGGAATTAAATAGACTATACTTTTAGAAGCCATTTCTTTTCTAGGTGTTTTTTAATTTGTGCAGACTTAACGTTGCTGCGATCACTGCATAAGTAGGTGCCAGTATCCACCCAATGATCAGCACTCCATGCATTAAATAAAATACCATGCCGTTGCCAATTGCAAGTCCGCGATGCCTCCCAATAAAATCGATGCTTTGTGATACATTCATTTTGTTTCTTTCGCAACTGTAGTCAAGCATGGAGAAACCGAGGTAGTAACATTCGATAAATAAAACAAGGACCGGCGTTGCCCACCCAATAAGAGGGATGAATGACAAAAGAAAAATAGAAAACACGTACACGGTTTGCCATAGTGTATTTCGCAATGCAATTCCAATTCCCCTGGCTATATCTTTCAGGAATTGATTCATGTTAAACGGATAATCCTTGCCATCAATTAATGATTGTGTTTTTTCGCTCAGGTAGGCAAATACGGGTGAGCCGATGATGAGGAAAATATACTTGAACCATGAAAAATAAAACAGCATCAATATAAGCTGGAGTATCAGCTGCCCAAATATGAAAAGAAAACGGAGCCAGCTTTCTTTCTCTTTCACCATCCAGCTTTTCAAACCTGTGGTCGAAAAAAACCAGTCTATAACGTGCCCCGACGACTGCCAGAAAAGGTAAATACCAACTGTAAATAACGCTGCATAAATAATTCCCGGGATAATTATCCATCTCCATAGCCGGTTTCTCACAATAAATTGGTGGGCCTTAAAGTACGATTGTATGGCTATGATAATTTCCTTAAGCAATAGCAGTAATAAGTTTAGTGCCCAAACTTAAAAAATATAATTTGGTTATCGTGTTAAAAACATTTCTCTCAACTTATGATTACGCCTGGGTTTTCCTATAACACGAATTTCGGGCACTAATTACACGAATTAAAAACACACGCCGTATTAAAAAATTCGTGTAATTCGTGTTTGAAATTCGTGTTCAAAAAAATGCGTGTCATGAAAAAATTACCACTCCATTTTTATAGAAGGCAGGATGTTGTACTCATCGCAAAAGATCTCCTGGGGAAAGTAGTGGTCACAAATTTTGATGGAGTAACAACTTCCGGGAGGATCGTAGAGACAGAAGCATATGTCGCGCTTATTGATAAGGCTTCGCATTCATTTGCGGGAAGACGGACCAACCGCAACGAGCATATGTATGCAGCGCCGGGCACGGCTTATGTTTACATTTGTTATGGCATGCACCAGATGTTCAATATTGTTACGAATGAAAAAGACATTCCCGATGCAGTACTTATAAGAGCAGTTGAGCCATTAACGGGCATCGATGTTATGCTGGAACGAACCGGGAAACCGCAGCATGATTTTACTTTAACGAAAGGGCCCGGCAATGTTGGCAAGGCTCTTGGAATTTTTAAGAGTCACTCGGGTTTGCATTTGCTCGATGACGAGATCTACCTGCTCGATGATAACTATAAATTAAGAGAAAATGAGATCGGTATAAGCAAACGCATCGGAGTAGAAAGCGCAGGCAAAGATGGGTTGTTGCCTTATCGATTTTATGTGAAGGGAAACAAATATGTGAGTGGAAGGAATAAGTAGTGTAGATCGTGTAAATAAAGTAGATAAAGTAAATAGGGTAAATAGAGTAGATAAAGTAAATAGGGTAAATAAAGTAGATAAAGTAAATAGGGTAAATAGAGTAGACAAAGTACATAAAGTTTTTTATGAAGGATAGAGTCTTCAGATACTTTATTTACACTACTTACTTTATTTACACTACTTACTTTATTTACATTATTTACCTTATTTGCTCAATTCGAAAATGCCTGCAACTGCAACAACATACCTTTATTCAAAATTTAATGTGAATTAAATCTGAAACAATGTCTCAACCAACAGAACACATCGTCAAAATTCTTTCTATAGATCCTGTTACTCACAATGTAAAAAGATTCAGGCTTGAAAGGCCCCCGGGTTATACATTCAATCCCGGGCAGGCGACGGAAGTTTCAATTAATTCAAATGAACTCAAAGATGAGAAACGGCCGTTCACATTTACATGTCTGCCCGAAGACAAACATCTTGAATTCACAATAAAAATTTATACAGATCATAACGGAGTTACTAATGCACTTGGAAATTTAAAGCAAGGTGATGAACTGATCGTAAGAGATGTGTGGGGAGCTATTGAATACAAAGGCCCTGGAGTTTTCATTGCGGGCGGCGCAGGCGTTACACCATTCATTGCCATCTTCCGGAATTTATATAAGCATGGAAGTGTAGCTAATAATAAACTGATTTTCTCCAACAAAACTTCGCAAGACATCATCCTTAAAGATGAGTTCGAAAAAATGTTAGGAGAAAATTTTATCAAAATTCTTACTGAAGAAAAGAACAATAATTACCACGGAAGAATTAATGCAGAATATTTAAAAAAGAACCTCACCAACTTCCAGCAGCATTTTTATATCTGCGGCCCCGATCCATTTGTACAGGATATTTCAAAAGCATTAACTGACCTTGGAGCTAATGCGGAGAGTGTCGTTTTTGAGAAGTAGTCAAAATTAGGATTTATGGGATTAAATGTTCTAACTACTATTTGATCTGACAGTCGCGGATTTTGTTTTTAGTAATTCTAGGGAAACGGATTAATATAATTAAGCAGCAGGTGGTAATTCATCGAGCTGCTTTTCTTTTGCTAATGTACATGTTTCAGCAAAAGTTTGCATAGGTGTTCTGCCATAGCAATATTTTCCTGTGTGTGGTCGATTACTGTTGTAATCGTCGATCCACATTTCTACATCAGCCTGTAGTTCTTCGAGAGTGTTATAAATTTTCTTCCGGAAGGCCACAGCATAAAATTCATCTTGCATAGTTCGATGGAAGCGTTCACAGATCCCGTTTGTTTGTGGATGCTTGGCTTTGGTTTTACTGTGATCGATATCTTCGAGCGCCAGGTAGAGTTCATACTCGTGATGTTCTCTCGCACCACAGTATTCGGTTCCGCGATCAGTCAGTATGCGAAGCAGGCGAACGCCGTGTTCATCAAAGAATGGCAGTACTTTATCATTGAGCATATCAGCGGCAATCAATGCATGCTTACGATCGTAAATTTTTGCAAAGGCAACTTTGGTGTAAGTATCAATAAATGTTTGCTGATAAATTCTTCCTACTCCTTTGATGGTCCCGACATAGTAAGTATCCTGAGCTCCAAGATAACCAGGATGATAGGTTTCGATTTCTCCGTAGGATTGTTTTTCTTCCTTGGCTTTTTCAAGAGCCACTACCTGGGCTTCAGTTAGAATGAATCCTTCCGTTGCGGATTTTGTTTCGAGGGCCTTAAGTCTCTTTTTAAAAGTTTCCAGGTCGTGACGTAACCATACACATCTGGCACCTGCAGGCGAGATAAATATTCCTCGCTTCTTCAACTCATTGCTCACTCTTACCTGACCATATGCCGGCTGTTCAATAGCCATGGCAACTACAGCTTCTTCAATCGCACATTCAATCCGGTTTTTTCTAATTGGTTTTCTTCTGCTGATCTCCTGGAGTGCCATCTCTCCACCTTCTTCATAAAGTTCTTTGAAACGATAAAAACTGTCTCGGGAATAGCCAAATAATTTGCAGGCTTGTGAGACATTGCCTAAGTCTTCTGCTAACTTGAGTAATCCAACTTTGGTTTTGATTAACTTAATTTGCGTGTTCATAATCTGACTTTTTGGGGTTAATGAATTAAGTGTCGTTACTTAAAATTAATCCCAACTGTCAGATTAAGTCGTAGCTATTTCAGATTAAATGATATTAGGATTAGAAATTCCGAATACCCTACTCCGATCATCCACTAATCGTAAGAATCATAATTCAGACTCATAAATAATAGCGGCTCCCTGCCCCACTCCTACGCACATTGTTGCCAAACCGTATTTCGCTTTTCGCCTTTTCATTTCATACAGTAACGTGGTAGAAATTCTCACGCCACTACATCCGAGCGGGTGGCCGATTGCAATCGAGCCGCCATTTACATTTACTTTTTCCAGATCAAGCCCAAGCTCATGTATGCAGGCAATAGATTGCGATGCAAACGCTTCATTCAATTCCACAAGATCTAGATCACTTGCTTTCAAGCCTGCACGTTCCAAAGCTTTCCTGGTTGCAGGCACCGGACCGATCCCCATAATAGATGGATCAACTCCGGCGACAGCCATGCTCACAATTTTTGCCATTGGCTTCAATCCATATTTCCTCACAGCTTCTTCGCTTGCCAGCAGTACCGCTGCAGCTCCATCATTGATACCTGAAGAGTTTCCGGCGGTTACAGTGCCATCTTTTGCAAATGCAGGTTTTAATTGTGCAAGTTTCTCCATTGTAGTCTGCCGCGGATGTTCATCCCTGTCGAATATTACCTGTTCTTCTTTGTTGGGCGTGATCTCGATCGGAACAATTTCTTCTTTCCATTTATCTGCCTTCAAAGCTTCGAAATATTTTCGTTGACTTGCAAATGCAAATCCATCCTGTGCATTACGCGATATTCCCCATTGTTTCGCCACGTTCTCTGCAGTTTCCCCCATCGAATAAGGATAATAAACATCAGTGAGTTTCTTATTCGGAAATCTCCATCCTATTGTACTGTCATAGATTTCCGGCTTACGGCTAAACGCTCCTTCAGCTTTACTCATTACAAACGGAGCTCTAGTCATACTCTCAACACCGCCTGCAATGTAAAGATCGCCCTCGCCACACATGATCGCCCTCGATGCATCCATGATCGCCTGTAAACCACTTGCGCATAAACGATTTACTGTATTGCCCGCAACCGAAACAGGAAGTCCCGCGAGAAGCGCCGCCATTCTTGCAACATTACGATTGTCTTCTCCTGCCTGGTTTGCATCACCTGCAATCACATCTTCAATTGCATTTACATCGATTGTTGAATTGCGTTGCAGTAAGGCCTTTATCACATGAGCCAAAAGATCATCAGGCCTCACTGTACTCAACGAACCGCCATACCTTCCAATCGGAGTTCGGATTGCATCAACTATGTAGACTGTCTTCATATATGTTATTTATAACGATCCTGGGTTCTCGATCCTGGATTCTGGATTTTGGGTAACAGGCGCTTGATTAAATGTTAACCTTAAATATCGAGTACCGAGTTTGCAAAGAACGCAAAATTCTTACACATCATCATAGACGGGAGCTTTATCAAGAAAAGATAGCATTAAGTGTAAAAAGCCAAGTACATCGGCATCGTATTATTACTTTTATTATGCATAGTAAAAAGATGAAAAATATCCTGTTTATATTATCATTCTTCATTTCAAATATTTCATTCGCCCATCCTGGAATCGGTATCGTAAAAGACAGTAAAGGCAACATTTATTACACAGATCTTCATCACGTATGGAAAATTTCTCCGGATGGAACAAAAACCATAGCAGTTCACAATGTGCATACGCATGAATTGTATATGGATGCGAACGATGATCTTTATGGTGAACACCTGTGGTACAATGGAGAAAAATTAGATACCTGGGGTCATTATGCTTGGTGTCTTCGAAACAATAATAAACTTGATACTGTAATAAAACCAACTCCAGGATTTTTGAAAAACTATTCCTTCGTGAGAGATGCCAAAGGAAATATGTATTGGGTAGAGAGACATGGTATGTGTTCGTTTCTCAGGAAATCTTCCGACGGAAAGATCGATACAATACTTCAGGGAAAATTTAATGACGTAAGATGGATGTATTCAACAAACGCCGGAGTTATTTATTTTATCGATCTGTATGACCTGTATAAAATTGATACGTCACACAAATTGTCACTGCTTGCAAAGCACATTGCACAAAACTCTCCTTCTTTTGGATGGACAGGTGGCGGAAGTCATAGTTTGTTTGGGATCTGGACGGACAGCGTAGAAAATGTTTACGTAGCAAATTTATCCGGGCAGGTAGTTAAACGAATTAGCCAGGCTGGTAACGTAGCGAATTTTGTTTATTCTACAACTCCGTGGTCACCTACCGGGGGAGTATCTGATAATGATGGAAGCTTGTGGTTGTTGGAAACATCGCTTACAAACGATGCACGTGTCAGAAAAATTCCTCCTTCACAATTCAACAAAGGGAAAACAGCGCCAGTTATTTTCAGGAATTATGTTTTGCCACTTGGCATTCTGATCCTTATTATCACCGCATTTGTACTGATCCTCCGGCTGATAAGGAGAAAAAGAAAGAGTCGTGAGGCAAGATTCTTCGCGGGTTTACATTAACAACTCGTTACGGATTAACATTCTGCCGTAAACCTTCATCGTCGTACCTTCGCAAAATGGACAAATCATCAAAGAAAAATATCAGGACCCTTACACTTGAACAGCTCCAGGCTTACTTTGAAACAATTGGCGAAAAGAAATTCAGGGTAAAGCAGGTGTGGGAATGGCTGTGGCAAAAGCATGCCCATAGCTTTGATGACATGACCAATCTTAGTAAAGAATTACGTAATACTTTGTCTGAAACTTTCTCCCTGCCTGCTGTCACTATCGACACAACGCAATACAGCAGCGATGGCACTGTCAAATCAAAATTCAAAACTTATGATGGGCATTTTTGCGAGGGCGTATTGATACCTGCTGAGAATCGCCATACTGCCTGCGTTTCTTCACAAATAGGATGCAGTCTTAGTTGTAAATTTTGCGCTACCGGTTATATGGAAAAGAAAAGAAATCTTGACTTTGATGAGATATATGACCAGGTGGTTTTATTAAACCAGGTTACCGAAAAAACGTATGGGAAAAAATTAAGCAACATTGTTTTTATGGGAATGGGAGAGCCATTGCTTAATTATAAAAATGTTTTAAAAGCTATTGAACGCATTACAGCGAATGATGGGCTTGGAATGAGTGCACGACGCATTACTGTTTCAACAGCAGGTGTTGCAAAAATGATCAGGCAGCTCGGCGACGACCAGGTGCGCTTTAATCTTGCTCTCTCATTGCATGCAGCTACAGATAAAAAACGAAATGAAATAATGCCGATCAATGAAACGAATAATATTGCAGCATTGATCCAGGCATTGAATTATTTCTATGAAAAAACCGGTAACGATATAACTTTCGAATACATACTTTTCAAAGGTGTTAACGATACCATGCAGGACGCAGATGACCTGATTAAAATCTACAAGCAGGTTCCTGTTCATCTTGTAAACGTGATCGAATACAATCCAATTGATGCAGCAAACTTTGAAAAACCTGATAAAAATGCCACGCAAAAGTTTATGGATTACCTCGCTAATCACAGGGTAAATGTTCGTCTCAGGATAAGCCGTGGCAAAGACATTGATGCCGCCTGTGGACAGCTTGCTAATAAAGAAGTTCCCGCTCACATTACAGAGTAGTTCCTTTCACCGCGGAGAAGAGGGCTAGCAGAGATTTTCGCAGAGGCTAAAACGGTCTGAACGATTAGCAAGAAAAAACTCTGCTCTCAATCCGTTTAATTCGTGCAAAAAATTCGTGCAAAAAAAATTGGTATATACGCTTAGGCCGACGCTTTAATTCGTGAAAGAAATTCATGTTTTGAATCTTTCATTTGAGCTGTTTAGGCCGCTTTAACGTCCCGACCAATTTTCCTTTAACATTATTTTCGTACTCTCCTTTAAACTTCAAACGAAGCAATTCGTCTATTACATCGTCTACTATTTAAACAATTCAAAAAACTGATACAATGAAAAAACTATTATTTAGTGTACTGGCAATTGCCGCGATTACAATTTCGGCTAACGCCCAGGAGAAAAAAGAATTCAATCATCCTAAAGGTGAGTTCAGGCACGGCCGTCACATGCATGGCCAGGGGATGAAAAACCTCAATCTTACAGATGCGCAAAAGCAGCAGTTAAAGGCAGACAATGAAGAATTAAAAAACAAAATGAAAGCGCTGAAGAGTAATGATAATATGACTGTGAAAGATTTCAAAGCGCAGAGAGAAGCTTTGATGCAGGAAAGAAAAGCAAAATTCCAGGCTTTGCTAACTTCTGAACAAAAAGCCCAGATCGAAAAGCAAAAAAATGAGATGAAATCTAAGAGACAGGAAATGGGAGCCAAAAGAATGGACAGGATGAAGACAGATCTCGCATTAACAAACGACCAGGTAACCAAGTTCAAGGCCCTTCATGAAAACACCAGGTCGCAAATGGAAGCTATCAGGAATAACCAATCCCTATCGCAGGAACAAAAGAAAGAGCAGATGATGAACCTCAGGAAAACAAATGACCAAACTATGAAAAGCCTTCTTACTCCGGAGCAATTAAAGAAAAGGGAAGAATCAAGGTCGAAAAGAATGGAAGAATTCAAAAATAAAAGAAAAGAATTCAGAAACAAACAATCCAACCCTGTACAGGAAGACAAATAATATGAAAGCCACCTGATATTTCATGTTGTTAAGTGGGCAAGCGGATCGATTTGATTCGCTTGTTTTATTTATGGGCAGTACGCTTACCTTTGTATACCTGTTGCAAAACAGCAAAACCTTCAACATGAGTCAACAAGCCTTCAAAAAGTTCATCAATCAAAAAAATAACGCAGCAGTAAAAGAGAAGTTCAAACAGGAAAAAAAAGCTTTTAAAAAAGAGCGGGCTGCAGCAATTGAACAAAGATTTGAAGAAAGGAGAGCCTTGCGGCAACAAGGTGGAGATGCGAAGCCACAGGCTGCAAGGGGCAATAAGCAACAAGTAATTGGCGACAGGCAAGATAAGCCGCAAGCTACAAGCTACAAGGGACAAGCGGGTAGAGGCAATAATCAACAAGCAATTGGCAATAGGCAAGATAAGCCGCAAGCTGCAAGATACAAGGGACAAACAAGTGGAGGCAATAAGCAATCAGAAGTGCGCAACAGGCAGGGTAAAAAAAATATTCAGTCTCCCGGACCTTCCACCCAACATTCAACACCTAACACTCACTTCGAGGAAATGCCTTTGAATAAATTCCTGGCTCACTGCGGAGTTACGTCGCGGAGAGATTCGATACCGTTGATCAAAGAAGGGAAAGTAACAGTAGATGGAAAAGTTGTTACAGAACCAGGGTTTAAAGTAACCGGGAAAGAGACTGTCATGTTCAATGGTAAGAAATTATTCGTAACAAAAAATCTTGTCTACATTCTTTTGAACAAACCAAAAGATTATCTCACCACAACAGATGATCCGCAGGGACGAAAGACTGTTTTGCAATTGATAAAACACGCAACATCTGAACGGATCTATCCAGTTGGAAGATTGGACAGAAATACAACCGGGGTTTTACTACTGACCAACGACGGAGAGCTGACACAAAAGCTTACTCATCCAAGTTATGAAGTGAAGAAGGTATATGAAGTGAAATTAGATAAACCTGTTACGAAAGCACATTTTGAAAAAATTATTAACGGTTTCAGGCTGGAAGATGGAGAAATAAGAGCTGACCAGTTGGCATACCCTGATCCGAAAGACAAGTCAATAATTGGAATTGAAATCCACAGCGGCCGAAATAGAATTGTGCGCAGGATTTTCGAACATCTCGGTTATGACGTAAAAGCTCTCGACCGTGTTATGTATGGCGATCTCACAAAGAAAAATGTAGACCGGGGCAAATGGCGGTACCTTGGAGAAAAGGAAATAAGAATGCTAAAATATCTGAACACTTCTCAAAAAAATGCACGTGCAAAACAGCAGGCTTGAGATCGTTTTTGAGAACGAAAAATTCATCGCTTTGAACAAGCCGCCCGGCATGCTTACCATTCCAGACAGGCATGATGAAAAGATCCTTTCACTTTATAAGCTGCTCCAACAATGTAATGAAAAGATCTTTATCGTTCACAGGCTTGACAAAGACACGAGCGGCATAATTTTATTTGCCAAGGACGAAGCAACACATAAATATCTTTCGCAATTATTTGAACAAAGAAATATCGAGAAATTTTATACAGGTATTGTCATCGGTTCATTACAAAATAAAAAAGGAAGTATCGAAGAACCGATTGCTGAACATCCAATTATTAAAGGGAAGATGACTGTAAACAAAAAAGGTAAACCATCCCGTACAGACTACGAAGTGCTGGAAGATTACGGATTATTTTCTTTGGTAAAATTTCAAATTCATTCAGGCAGGACCCACCAGATCCGCGTTCACATGAAATTCCTCGGCCACCCCCTGGTGTGTGACGATCTGTATGGAGATGGCAAGCCTGTACTAATTTCTTCTTTCAAGAAAAAATATAAAATAAGTAAACATGATGAAGAGGAAAGACCAATATTAAGCAGGCTGGCCCTCCATTCTTCTGAACTTATTTTTAAAGATGCTGAAGGGAATGTTCATGATCTTACAGCAGAACTTCCAAAAGATATGCGAGCTTTATTGCAACAGCTAAGAAAGAACCGCGGCGGGTCTATTCTTCAATAAACCCTACTGCCATTGTATTATTGGTGAATTCATCGATCAATATAAATGCGCCGTTGTGAGTGTTCAGCGAATAGGTTTCAGCGAAGATCGGCTTTGCCGTTTTTATCACCACCTTTCCGATATCATTTAACCTGAGTTGATCATTCTCTTTTTCTTCCATCGTTTTTATATCCATCACTTTTTTCAACTCAACCAGTTTTGCTTTCACAATATTCACATGATGCTGCAGCAAAAATGTTTTACCGACCGACAGAGGCTGTTCATCCATCCAATTCAACGTTGCGGTGAAAGAAGTTATTTGTTGAAGTTCGGGTGTCACAGCTGCGATCATGTTTCCCCTGCTGATGTCCACGTCATCCGAAAGTTCAACTACGATGCTTTCGCCGGCTACTGCCTCATCAACTTTTTCTTCACCAATGTATATCGCTTTTACTTCCGATTTTTTTTGCGAAGGCAATACTACAATCTCGTTGCCTTGTTTGAGGATCCCACTTACCAGTTTTCCAGAGTAACCTCTGAAATCATGATGATCGTTGCTATGCGGACGAATTACGTATTGAACAGGCAGTCTCACGGGCAACTGTTGCTCTTTTGTATGAACAGGCAAAGCTTCCAGCAATTCCAGCAAAGACGGGCCATCATACCAGTTCATTCTGGAAGATTCTTCTACAACATTGTCTCCGTCTTTAGCTACGATCGGGATAAAATGAATTACACCCTCGTATCCGATCTTGTCTGAAAGTTCCTGCAATTCATTTTTTATTTTGGAAAAAGTTTGTTCGTCAAAATCTACAAGATCCATTTTGTTTATACAAATGAATACGGTTTCAATTCGTAGCAAAGACGAGATGAACAAATGCCTTCTTGTTTGTTCTATAATGCCATGCCGTGCATCTATCAACACGATAGAAACGTCCGCATTCGACGCACCAGTTATCATGTTTCTTGTATACTCAACATGACCGGGCGTATCCGCAATAATATATTTGCGATGCGGAGTCTGAAAATAAATGTGAGCAACATCTATCGTTATTCCCTGCTCTCTCTCAGCGATCAATCCGTCAGTGAGTAGCGAAAGGTCTGTAAAGTCGAGACCTTTGCGTTTGCTCGCGCTTTCAACGGCTTCAAGCTTGTCCTTTGTAATAGATTTTGTGTCGTATAAAAGTCGCCCTATCAGAGTACTCTTTCCATCATCAACGCTTCCTGCAGTAGCAATTCGTAAAAGATCCATAATATTTTTTTCTATAAACTTTTTATCAGCATTCTTACACACCATATCATTACCATAACACCCACAGCTATCATCATTGTTTTGCGTGGCAGTTTACCTGCAACTCTTGCTGCAAGAGGCGCTGCAATTCCACCACCGATCAGCAAGCCAAAAACAATATTCCAGTGCGTAACCCCAATTGTAATGAAGAACGTGAACGCACTTGCTAAGGTCACAAAAAACTCAGTAAGGCTAACAGAACCGACAGTGTATTTTGGCGAACGTCCTTTTGCGATCAGGGTACTGGTTACGATCGGGCCCCAACCACCGCCACCAAATGAATCCAGGAATCCTCCTACGCCTGCCAGCCAGCCAATGCGTTTTACTTTTTTATTTTTTGATTGTTCGTTAAATGCCTTTCTTAAAATTTTTAACCCTAGGAAACCAGCATACACAGCAATCACCGGCATCAGCCACTTTCCATATTTATCTCCCAAAAACACAAGAAGCATAGCGCCCAATATAGCGCCAAGAACGCCGGGTATAAGCAAATGGCGAAACATTTTCTTATTTACGTTTCCAAATTTGTAATGACTGTATCCCGATATTCCTGTTGTAAAAATTTCTGACGTGTGTATTGCAGCACTCATAGCAACTGGGTTTACGCCGAAGGACATCAGGCATGTAGCTGAAGTAACACCATAACCCATACTTAAAACTCCATCTACCATTTGCGCTAAAAAACCTGTGAGCACGAAGAGAAGGAAATCAGAATTGAAATAGTGTTTTGTATCTACCCATATTTCTTTCAATGGCGGCAATGGGAAATAAGAAATGATCACATAACCCGCGATAGCAATTGCGAATACACCGATCAATATACGAGCAAGCCGTTTTAAATTTCGTTCAGGTATCTGCTCCACTTCTGCCGGTACTTCTACCAGCTTTGATGTTACTTTTATTTCGCCTTCTGCGATTGTTTCTGTTGCCATAATTTTTTAATTAAGATTTACAGTGCAGGTTGTGTAAAAGAATGCACCAATTTGAGGCCCGCCTACATATTGTTTGTAACGGTCATTCAAAATATTTGTGCCTCCAACTTTAATTGAGCTTTTAATTTTGGGCAAGCCAAATGTTATTTGCGCATCGATTGTATTGTATGCATCAATTATTCCGTTACCAAAAAGATTTTGCCAGTAGAAAGAATTTTGCCAGTGCCAAACCACATTAAATCCAAAATTCTTTTTCAATTCCCTGTTGCCAAAACTCAAGTTGGATGCCCATTCCGGCGTATTGAAACCCGGGATGAGGGGATCATTGCTACTCTGTTGCTGAAGCTTATTATAAGTTACGTTCCCGCTTAGCATAAATGTTTTATAGATGTTAGTACTTACACCTGTTGCAAAACCAAAGCTGCGTACCTGCGACTGGCTGTTGGCCCAGATACGATAACGGCTTACAGAACTATTGTTGTATAAACTTTTGAGAACAGACGTATCATTAAAATTTACAACACTTCCGGTCTTCGGAACAGTTGCTTCCAATTGTCCGATAAAATATTTGTATGTATTGAAATAAACTTCTGCGTCAATAAATAATTTGTTGTTGAATAAGGAAGCTTTGTATCCTGCTTCAAATGAATTTATCTCTTCAGGGCGAATAGGTTTTGGATTGGCAACCTGTAATACATCTCTCGCCTGCATTTGTGCAGCAGGAAGAGAAAGGCCCTGCTGACTAACTAAGGTATTTACTTTAGTGGTGTACTCTGTTACAGAAGAAGTAAGTGCTGAGTTGGAATAATATCCTAATCCCTGTTCTACAATTGGCAATCCTCCAACTCTTCTTACACCGCCGTTATTTACGAATGAATATGCTTCAAACAAAGAAGGAAACCTGAAACCATTTTGCCATGAAGCCCGGAAATTATGAATCTTGTTCAATGTATAAACAGCAGATACACGTGGATTGAATTTTACATCGAACTCCTTGTTCTTATCAAATCGAAGCGATGCAGTTAGCTTTAATTTTTCATTTAAAACTTTTTTTGCAGCTTGTATAAATCCACCATACTTACTGTATTGAATATTTTTACCACCAGGTTCTGTGCGTTTATCTAAAGGTTTTGTAAAATCAACAAAATTATTTCCATCAGGAATAAGATCATACATACGATAGTCGGCTCCCAGTAAAATGTCTACAAATTTTATATATTGACGGAGATTCCATGTCCCTTCTGCCTGGTAAAAGCGGCTGCTGGTCCATAATGCAGCGCCACCTGATGTATTTGAGGAATTGGTGCTGGTTGGATAAATATCCCAGTCGTTTGTATTTATTATTTTATTTAATTGCTGATTGAAAGCATCTGTTCCCGGAATAAATCTTCCGTTATCTGCAGCAGTTCTTGCCAGCTTATGCGCAGCAGCGATGTCATTCCCCGAATTCAAAGCGCTATTCAAAGCAGTGGTATAATCAGTCGCCCACTTTGAATTTGATTTAAAAGAAAGTTCAAGATTATCGCCAAGCGGCCGCATGTTGTAAGACTTCCCGGAATTTTCAAGCGAGACATAAGCTCTGAAAAAATAATCTGGATGAACAATTTCAATTTTGTGATTCTGAACATTGGCGCCTTTTAATTGTATCCTGTTGCCACGCTGAAAAACTCCATCCATTGTTCCATACCTGTAAGAATAAGATGCATCAATATTTGAACGGATCTTATAATGCAGGGCTGCATCAAACTTTATATTCTGAACTGAATAATCAGTAAGATCCTTTTCTGCATAACCTGTACGCCTTACATTATATCGCTTTCCATTAAGATCGGTAACAACGATGTTGGTTTCATTTCCATAAGAATTTACTCCATCGTATGCAGGATTATTTCCCGAAAGTTGCGGGAAAGCAGGATTTGAAATTGCCTGGGGATTAAAATCGCTTTTATCATCAGCAACCCAATCTGTTCCTTTCAGATAGCTGAAGTTTACTTTAAATGCAAACTTGTTGTGAAAAGCTTTTGCATAACGGATAGCTGTTTCGGTTAGAAGGCTTACAGGTTTATCTTTTCCATCGATATGATTTACTCCCATCTTTTGATAAATACTTAGCCCTTGTGATGTGAAAGGATTTTTTGTATTAAGGCTACTCATTCCATTTATCGCGTTCATACCGTATAATGCTGAAGAAGCCCCGGGCGTGATCTCTACGCTTTGTATATCCAGTTCAGTTGGACCGATCGCATTACCAAGAGGAACACCCAGGGTAGCTGCCTGTACATCCACGCCATCCACGATCTGCATAAAACGGAAATTATTCGGAACGTTAAAACCCCTTGCATTTGGAACTTTAAACGTTAGAGACGATGTTGTGAGCTGAACACCCTTTACATTTCCGAGTGCATCATAAAAAGAGGCAGAAGGAGTTTCTTTTAAAGCCCTTATGTCAAGCTTTTCAATTGTAACTGGAGACTGCATGATCTTCTCCGGTTGCCTGCTTGCGCTTATCACAATTTCGCTGGCGAGATAAGATTGCGTGAACAGTTGCACCTGCAAATTTTCGTGAAGTGACTTCACTTCTACTTCTTTATCCGAATAACCAACTGCAGAAAAAATAATTTTAAAAGGAAGTTGTTTGCTGATGATCAGTTTAAAATTTCCTGTGCTGTCTGTGATAGTGCCGAGTTTACTGCCTTTCACTGATACTGATACATTGCTCAATGGCTGACGATGATCGTCATTCACTTTACCTGAAACAAGTAAGCTGCCATTGAGCTGCGCAGAACATGCGATGGAAAACAGGATAAAAACAAATAAATTAATTAGTCGTAGAATCGCTCTTTTGCTTTGTAACATACACTTATGGTTTTTGCGGCAAAGCAATCGTGATGTTTTTGTAGGGCAGATTTTTATTTTGACAGGTATTTAAAAATACCCGACATTTTTTCTTTTTTCCATTGCGGCTTCGGAACGTTTATCATCGATCCTGGCGCCACGTTCAGAGATTGTTGCATCGATTATTTCATTGATCACAGTATCCAGCGTGTCCGCGTCAGATACAACAGCAGCTGTACAAGTCATATCGCCAACAGTTCTGAATCTCACTTTTTCGATAAATGGAGTTTCATCTTCAGTTGTATTGAGGTAAGACGAATAAGGCCAGCACAAACCATCCCTCACAATAATTTCTCTTTCATGAGCAAAGTAGATTGATGGAAGTTCAAGCTCTTCTTCGCGTATATAATTCCAAACGTCAAGTTCAGTCCAGTTGGAAATTGGGAATACTCTTACATTTTCTCCAACTCCAATTCTTCCATTCAGCATTTCAAATAATTCCGGCCTTTGCTTTTTTGCATCCCATTGACCAAAGTCATCTCTCACAGAAAAAATTCTTTCTTTGGCTCTCGCTTTTTCTTCGTCTCTTCTTGCGCCGCCAATACATGCATCAAATTTGAATTCTGCAATTGCATCGAGTAATGTTACCGTTTGCAGAACATTGCGGCTTGCATATTTACCAGTCTCTTCTTTTGCACGTCCCTTATCAATTGAATCCTGCACATAACGGATTATCAGCTGGACTTCTTTTTCTTTCGCAAGCCAATCCCTGAATTCAATTGTTTCGGGGAAATTGTGGCCCGTATCTATATGAAGAATTGGAAACGGAACCTTAGCCGGATAAAATGCTTTGCGTGCGAGATGAACCAACACGATCGAATCCTTTCCTCCTGAAAATAACAAGACAGGTTTCTCAAACTGCGCAGCCACCTCTCTCATGATGTAGATGGCTTCATGCTCAAGTTCACGGGGAAAATATTTTTTTGACTTACTCATACTATCATTTTACAACATGTAACCCGCATTCCTTGTGCGATGTTTCCCACCACCAGCGCCCTGCCCTGGCATCCTCGCCGGGTTCTATTGCACGTGTACATGGTGCACAGCCGATGCTCACAAAACCTTTATCATGCAGTTTATTATAGGGAACAGAATTCTTTTCGATATAATTCATCATCTTTTCATAAGTCCAGTTCAACAACGGATTGTACTTAAATAAATTCTTTTCAGGAAGCCATTCAATCAGCGGAAGATCATGACGCGATTCAGATTGTTCTGCGCGAAGGCCAGTAACCCACACTTCAACATCCTGCAATGCCCTGTTCAACGGTTCCACTTTTCTGATGTTGCAGCAGGTTTGCCTGTTCTCAACTGACTCATAAAAAAGGTTGATGCCTTTTGCATTTATCATTTCTTCTACAGCCTGCGTTTGCGGAAAGTATGTTTGAATTTTAATTCTATACTTAGCTTCTGTGTTCTCAATTAATTCATACGTTTCACTAAATAACCTGCCTGTATCAATTGTAAAAATTGAAATATCAATATTATTTCTTGCGATAATATCAGTTAAAACCTGGTCTTCCTGTCCAAGCGAAGATGAAAGCCTTACCTTACCCGGATGCAATGCAGCCAATTGTTTCAGCCCTTCTTCAGCAGAAGTGTCACTTAACAAATTTTCGAGATATTGTAATTCTTTCATCAGGTTAGCTTATGATTAACGCTGCAAAATTTTTTTGTAAAAAGTTCTAATTATTTATTAGGCTGGGGAGTGTAACGCAAATACGGTTTTATAATATTTAATCCTTTAGGAAATTTCTTTTGTGCATCTTCTGTGCTTACTGCCGGTACCACGATCACATCTTCACCTTCCTTCCAGTCTGCCGGTGTTGCCACGCTGTACTTCGCCGTAAGCTGCAATGAATCTATCACCCTTAAAACTTCATTGAAGTTTCTTCCAGTTGAAGCTGGATAAGTGATAGTAAGTTTTACTTTTTTATCAGGGCCAATGACGAAAAGTGATCGCACTGTAAAAGTTTCAGAGGCATTAGGATGTATCATCCCATAAAGATTCGCAACGGTCCGGTCTTCGTCAGCTATTATAGGAAAGTCAACGGTACATTTTTGTGTTTCGTTTATATCGCTTTTCCATCCATGATGCTTATCAAGCGGATCAACGCTTACGGCGAGTACTTTTACGTTTCGCTTATCAAATTCATTCTTAAGTAAAGCAGTTCTTCCTAATTCAGTTGTACAAACCGGCGTATAATCCGCAGGATGGGAGAACAGTACACCCCAGCTATCGCCAAGGTATTCGTAAAAATCAATTTCACCTTCGGTGGTTTTGGCTTTAAAGTTGGGAGCAGTATCCCCTAGACGTAAACTCATATAAGTAAGTTTTAATGATAAAATTTTCGCTAAGATATTAATATCCTACCAAATTAGTAGGATAATATGTTATAAGTTTGTTGAAACGTTAAAAATTTTACTCATTACTGATAAATTTGCAGCATGCTTTCCAAGAAAACACAATATGCATTCCGCGCCCTTACACATCTTGCACAGAATTATGGCAAGGGGCCGGTATTGATCTCTGATATTTCTGAAACCAGGAATATCCCGTTGAAATTTTTAGAGAACATCCTGAATGAACTTAAAAAGGCCGGTTTTTTAGAAAGCAAGAAAGGGAAAGGCGGAGGTTATGTGTTGAAGCAGGCTCCTAAAAAAATAAATCTTGCTTCGGTTATCAGGATCATCAATGGCCCCATTGCTTTACTCCCATGTGTTAGTTTGAATTTTTACCAGCGGTGTGAAGATTGCAATGAAGAAAACTGCGGACTGCGAAAAGTGATGCTAATGACGCGGGATGCGACTTTAAAAATTTTAGAAAAGAAAACGCTGGCTGATATTGTTGAACACGAATTCTCAATTTGACTTTTTTAGTAGCAATTATTTTAGTTTTCCCGCGGCACGCACAACACTACCTTTTCCAAATCGATTTTTAACATCATCAATCGCTTTATACAAATCCGTTTTCTTTTCTACGTTTGAAAAAAGATTTGTTTGAATGGCATCGCTTGTAAGATTGCTTAACCGCACACCCATAAGTCTTACGGGCCTTCCTTTTTTATATAGTTTATGAAAGAGGTCTTTGGCAACAGGAATTATTTCATCATCTGCACACGTAAGCGGAATGCTGGTTTGACGAGAAGTGGTTTCAAAATCGGGGTAGCGAATCTTTACTGTTACGCAGCCTGCTACTTGCCCATCCTGGCGGAGTTCATAAGAAATTTTTTCAGTCATCCTCACCAGGTGGCTCATCAAAAATTTCATATCGAGGATATTTTCATGGAAGGTATTTTCAGTAGAGATTGATTTTGCTTCGTGGTAGGGTGTGATCGTTGAAATGTGGTTGCCCTGCGCACGATGCCACAGATCAAAACCCCATTTGCCTAATTTCTCTTCAAATTCTTCTGCGGTAAAATTGTAAATGTCTTTGATAAATTTAATTCCCCAGTGCGCCAGCACCTGGTCTGTTTGTTCGCCTACTCCGGGAATTTTATTTACTTCAAGCGGCCCGAGGAATTCTTTTTCTTTACCAAACGGGACCTGTAAATAGCCATTGGGCTTTGCTTCGTTCGTAGCCATCTTCGCCACCATTTTATTATTAGCGAGGCCGAACGAAATCGGGAGTTGCGTCTTATCAATTATTTCCTGTCGAAGATCAATTGTCCATTGCAACGGATCAAAGAATTTATCCATGCCTGTGAGATCGAGATAAAATTCATCAACAGAAGCTTTTTGAAACAACGGTGCTTTCGCGGCGATTATATCTGTAACCCATCTTGAATAGCGGCCATAATCGCTGTAACTTCCTTTCACAAAAATTGCGTGGGGACAAAGTTGTTTTGCTTTTGATGAAGGCATTGCAGAATGAATCCCATACTTTCTTGCCTCATAGCTGCAAGCTGCTACTACTCCTCGTTCGCTGCCGCCAACAATTACAGGCTTGCCTTTAAGAGCAGGATTGTTTATCACTTCTACCGAAACAAAGAATGAATCTAGATCGAAGTGAGCAATGATATGTTGGACCTCTTTAGGCATTAAGCAAATCTACAAAACCGATAGGATGATTTTTTTAGAGATAGGCCCTTTTGGAGAATAGATCACAGACTATGGTCCATGGCAAAGCCCGGATCTCTCAATATTTATTGATAAATATCCAGCAAGCCATCCGGAAGAGTAACAAATACTTTACGATCTTTCTTGTCGATCTTATCAAGAAATTCTTCATGGATCGGGATCAGCGCTTCTTTACCCTTATATAAAATTTTGCAAAGAAGTTGATGGGGTTGTTCGATCACCTCAAGAATTTCACCCAGATCTTCATCTTCATTTATCATCGTATAACCCAGCAACGAAATAGGTGCAGAGCCTGCAGCAAATTTCTTAAAGTCATCTTCAAGAAGCCAGATCTCTTTTTGTGTTAGTCTTTTTGCTGCTTCTTTGCTTTCAATTCCTTCAAGCTTCAAATAAACTTCGGCCTCGCTTTTTATTTTGGTTGACTGGATAAAGTATGGAAGAAAGCTGTCAGCCTTTTCTTCAATGAAAATTGTTTCAAGCCCTTTTAAAGAAGTCTTTTTGCCAAGACTGTGCTGAAGCACAAGTTCGCCTTGTAAACCATACGTGGCTACAAGTTTTCCAATTTTAAAGTAATGATCCATTTGATGTTCAGGAAAATTTAACCGCAAAGAACGCGAAGGTTTCGCAAAGTTTCGGAAAGATCCTTTGCGTCTTTGCGTGTCCTTACTTTACGGCCTTTGCGTGAACCAGGTCGCATCGATCTTCGCACAATGTCAATAAACAAAAAAGTCCCGGCGATAAACCGGGACTTGAAATATTATTAAGAAGATAAATTATTCTTCAGACTTTGCTTCTTCAGCAGCAGGAGCTTCTGGCTGTGACGCCTGCGGGGCAGACTCAGCTTTTTGAGTTGTTCTACGAACAGGTGGCCTTTGCGAAGAGGTTCTTGTCTTTTTGTGAGTTTCCTGGCGCTTTGCAAAATCAGCTTCGTGCTCACTGCTCCATTTAGTGAACTTTTCCATCGCAGCTGCTTCATCAAAAAGGCCAAGACTAACACCACGAAGTAAATGCTTCAGGTATAATACACCTTTGAAACTTAAAATTCTGCGAACAGTATCAGTAGGCTGGGCACCTTTGTGCAACCAATCCAATGCCTTTTGACGGTCGATCTGTATGGTAGCAGGAACGGTTAAAGGATTGTACGAACCTAATTTTTGGATGAATTTACCATCACGTGGGCTACGGGCGTCTGCAACTACTATGAAGTAAAATGGTCTTTTCTTTGAACCATGACGTTGCAATCTCATTTTTACAGCCATAAAAAATAGAAATTTTTTTTGGGTTGTTAAGTAATAGGGTTTTTTTTCTTTCGGACAGCGAAGATAAGAAGTGATAGGTCAAAATCAAAGAAAAACTAAAAAATTATCTTTTTCCTAATCCGGCCATCCGCCCCATCGGCATCTTATTCATCATTTTCATCATCCCCTTCATTTGCTCAAATTGTTTTATAAACTGGTTAAGCTCAGCGATATCCTTGCCACTCCCTTTTGCGATTCTTGCTTTACGGCTGGGGTCGATAATATCCGGGTTTCTCCTTTCTTCCAATGTCATCGAATTGATCATCGCTTCTATCCCTTTAAAGGCATCGTCGTTAATATCAACATCCTTTAGCTGCTTTCCCACCCCGGGTATCATCCCCATGAGATCTTTCAGGTTACCCATTTTTTTGATCTGCTGAAGCTGGGTTTTAAAATCTTCAAAATCAAACTGGTTCTTCCGGATCTTCCTTTCAAGCTTGGCGGCCTGCTCTTCATCAAATTGTTCCTGCGCTTTTTCAACAAGACTTACGATATCACCCATCCCAAGAATCCGTTGCGCCATCCTTTCGGGGTAAAACACATCGAGTGTATCAAGCTTTTCGCCGCTGCTTACAAATTTTATCGGTTTCTGAACTGTATACTTGATCGAAATGGCGGCACCACCTCTTGTATCACCGTCAAGCTTTGTCAGCACAACTCCACTAAAATCAAGGCGCTCATTGAAGGCAGCAGCGGTGTTTACGGCATCCTGCCCGGTCATACTATCAACTACAAATAAGATCTCCTGCGGATTAACTGCCTGCTTGATATTTGCCACCTCTGTCATCATCACTTCATCAACTGCAAGTCGGCCTGCAGTATCTATAATGATCACATTTTTATTTTTGCTCTTTGCTTCTTTGATAGCATTTTGAACAATTGATACGGCGTCTTTATTTTCAGGTTCGCTGTACACATCAACATTTACCTGCTCACCCAAAATTTTCAACTGGTCGATCGCCGCGGGACGGTAAATATCAGCAGCGACCAACAAAGGAGATTTGCCCTTTTTTGTTTTTAGGTAATTAGCAAGTTTTCCGCTGAAAGTTGTTTTACCACTTCCCTGTAAACCTGCGATAAGAATGATAGCTGGATTGCCTTTGACGTCGAGCTCACTTTCCGTACCGCCCATTAATTCTGCCAGTTCATCCTTCACAATTTTTACCATCAACTGGCCCGGGCTGATAGCATTGATAACCTTCTCGCCAATAGCTTTTTCTTTGATAGTATCTGTAAATTCTTTGGCGATCTTATAGTTTACGTCGGCATCAACCAATGCACGACGGATCTCTTTTAATGTAGATGCGATATTTAATTCTGTAATTCTTCCCTGGCCTTTGAGGTTTTTAAAGGCGGAATCTAATTTATCGCTTAATGATTCGAACATGAGCTGTAGTTATGAGATTTACTATTGACCATGGACTATGGACGATGGACCATAGAATTAGCCTAAATAAAAAAGTGAACATGTCAAATGTCATATTCACTTTATAATATGTTGAAGCAAAATTAAGAAAACGGCGCTTAACGGCAAAGGCGGCAGAGAAGCAAAGTTTCGCAAAGATGATCTTTGAGTTTGGCTTTGCGATTTTAGCCCTTTGCGTTGAAGTTTTATGATCCCAAATAATCTCTAAGCAGCTTACAACGCGAAGTTGATCTCAATTTCATGAGTGCTTTGTCCTTTATCTGGCGTACTCTTTCTCTTGTAAGATTAAAATGTTCGCCGATATCTTCAAGGCTTAGCGGGTGATCGATACCGATACCAAAAAAGTAGCGGATCACATCTTTTTGCCTTTCTGTGAGGGTGCTGAGCGAACGCTCTATTTCTTTTTTTAATGACTCTTTAAAAGCCATTCCGAGGTCAGCGGCTTCAGAATTAGGATTTTCCAAAACATCGATCAGGGTATTTTCCTCCCCTTCCGACATTGGAGAATCCATGCTCACGTGACGTGCGGCCACACCTAATGTTGCAGATACTTCTTCAGTTTCTATTTCAAGAAAGCTTGCTAATTCTTCAGCGGTAGGCTCTCTTTCAAATTCCTGTTCAAGTTGAGAATATGCCCTGCTGATACGATTGGTTAATCCTACTTTATTTAAAGGAAGGCGAACAATTCTTGATTGCTCTGCCAAAGCTTGCAGTATACTTTGACGTATCCACCAAACTCCGTAAGAAATAAATTTAAATCCACGGGTCTCATCAAAACGTTGTGCAGCCTTTATCAGGCCAAGGTTTCCTTCGTTGATAAGATCTGGTAATGTAAGTCCCTGGTTCTGGTATTGCTTCGCTACCGATACCACGAACCTGAGGTTTGCTTTCGTCAGTCTGTCTAATGCTCGTTGATCTCCCTGCCTGATAAGCAGAGCAAGTTTTACTTCTTCCTCAGGTGAGATAAGATCTACTTTCCCGATCTCCTGAAGATACTTTTCTAAACTCTGACTTTCACGATTAGTGATCGATTTAGAAATCTTGAGCTGGCGCATACTCATAAAGCTGGTTGGTTTTAAAAGGTTAAATTCCGGGTAGCTTTGGTTAAGTTGTTAAAAATTACGCAGTTGTAACGTAATTTATGTAGATTAAAGTATGTAGCCAAAAAATTGTTTTATAAATACTTTGATAAACAGGGCTGTTTCAAAAGAAAAAAATGTAATGAGGATAAACTATTTGCAAAAAATACTATAAATTATTTTGCATAGTGGATTTATTTTCTATTATTGCACAAATAGAATTAGATCAAATACGCCAGATGAGTAAGAAAGTTAAATATACATTAGAGTACCCGGTTAGATGTTCGCCCAATATTTTGTACGAATTTTTATCAACCCCCGCAGGATTACAGGAATGGTTTGCTGATAAGGTGGATGAAAAAGACAGCGTTTTCAGTTTTTCGTGGAATGGCTCAGAAGAGGAAGCAGAAGTTCTGGAAAAAGAAGAAAATAAATTTATCCGGTTTCACTGGCTACACTCTCCCAAGGAAGAATATTTTGAACTTGGTATAGAAAAATCGGAAGTAACAAATAACACTATACTCCTGGTAACTGATTTCGCTGAGAAAAAGGAGATCAAAGACCAAAGCCAGTTGTGGGAAACGCAGGTAAAGGACCTGTTTTACCGGCTGGGTAATTAATCTGCAGTAAGGCTATTATCTCCCTGAAAGTTTCTGTCAAAAAAGAGTGCACATTATCTATCTCGTTCAAAGATATTTTCTTTGCGACCTTTAAGAATTTACACTCATAGAATTTTTCAAGATCTTTTTGCGACAATCCTGTAACCGGCACATAATTGTTTTCTTCAAAATGGTGTTGCCATTCTTCTTCATTCACACAAACAAAAAAATTATGTTGCTGAAGAAATGCAAACAACTCTTTCGGATCTTGTTTTATTCTTTCTATGTTTTGCCCGGATAAATGAAGTGTAACACTAAAAAAATTCCCCCACCAAAACATTGTTCTTACAATAAACAGATTTTCTTTTTCGAAAGAAGCTGGATAGTCGAGAATCACGTAAGGCAAACCGCGATAGTTATCGCCTTTCGAAATCTTGCCTGATCTTTTAATTGCATTTTCCGGAAATACTTTTTCATTATGGCTGACCTCATTTTGCTGGAACAAATACAATTCCCCCAAAAGCTCATACACTTTTTTTATTATTTCATGTTTAGTTAAAATCCAATCAGTATTCCTGACTAAATCTGTTTCCGTTTGTGAAAGCTGTAATTTTGAGGGCATATGTTGAGAGAGTTCTCCAAAGTTAACTTAGTTATTCTGTGATAAAAAAGCTCGATAAACTTATTCTGAAAGCCTTTATATGGCCCTTCATTGCGACTTTCTTTATCACGATTTTCGTTTTAATGCTGCAGATCATCTGGAAATACATAGATGATCTCGTTGGCAAAGGCCTTGATTTTTTAACGCTGGCAAAGTTCATCATTTTTGCGAGCGCTACTCTCGTTACGTATGCACTACCGATTGCTATCCTTCTTTCCTCAATAATGACATTTGGAAAACTGGGAGAAAATTTTGAACTCGTTGCCATCAAATCTTCTGGAATTCCTTTGCTGCGTTTTATGCGGCCATTACTTTTTGTGGCGGTCATCCTTTCAGGAATTACATTTCTTTTTGCTAATTACGTTATCCCTGTTGCCAATTTGAAATTCGCTGTTATCTATAGCGACATCTACCGGAAGAGTCCTGCTTTCGATCTTAAGGATGGAGTGTTTTACAATGGCTTCAGAGGATACTCTATTAAAGTTGCCAAAAAAGAAAAGGACACTGCATTGAAGAACATTATCATTTACGAACAATCTACAAATCCGCAGGATAATTGCGTGATCTCTGAAAAAGGAATTATGAGAATGAGCGCTGATAAAAAATTCCTTGAATTCAAATTGCAAAATGGCAGCAGGTACGAAGAGAAGGGAGACGCCTCTAACCCGGGAAATGAGTTTATCAGGTTATCGTTTAAAGAATATAACAAGCTGTTTGACCTCAGCCAGCTTGAAATGCAGCAAACAGCCGACAGCCTCTTCAAGAATAAATACCAGATGAAAACGATCAGGCAATTGGATGTGGCAATAGATTCATTAAAAAAATTCCCGGATTCATTTGTTACAAAAACAAAACTGGAGCTTGGTGCATATCTTACTTTCCTGAAATACAAAGACAGCACAGCGAAGAAGGATACGAACCTGCATGCAAAAAAATTCTATGATCTGATCCCTGCATCATTTAACCAGGACTCGCTACTAAAAGTTATTGACGACAGAACGTTGGGCGTTGTAGCCAGCATGCGCAATACTCTCGAGATCAACAGCGGCTCGCTGGAAATTTATACAAAAGAATTAAGCCTTCATAAAGTTGAATGGCACCGGAAGTTTTCACTTGCGTGCGCTTGTCTTGTATTATTTTTTATTGGTGCGCCTCTTGGCTCCATTATCCGGCGTGGCGGGCTGGGAATGCCGTTGGTTGCAGCGCTGGTTTTCTTCGTGGCATTTCACCTTTTGAATATGTTTGGAGAAAAGTTTGTAAAAAATAATGCGCTTACACCCTTTGAGGGAATGTGGCTTTCAATCGCAGTATTAACACCTATTGGCGCTTTTCTTACTTATAAAGCCACCCGTGATTCTCAACTCTTCAGTAAAGAATTTTATTACCGCTCCTTCAAAAGATTCAGGCCTATTTTAAGTATTTTTAGAAAAGAAAAATCCGCTATTTCATAAAAAATTTTTGTTATGCCACACAATGATAAAACACGCAGGGAATTCATAAAGAACTCGGTGAAAGGAACCATCGCTATCGGTATCGGTGCGTCTGCTATGAGTTCTTTTCTTGAATCCTGTTCTACTGTAAAAAACGTGACCGCCGCTCCATATAAAACTGGCTTCGATCAAAAGCCTTTGCCTTATGCATACACTGCATTGGAGAATGTGATCGATGCTGCCACCATGGAAATTCATTACACAAAACATGCCTCTGCTTATGCTAAGAATTTGAAAGATGCAGCCGCTGCAGAAGGCGCCAATGATAAATCAGTAGAAGAGATCCTCGCAAATATTTCTAAATACACAGCTAAGATGAGAAACAATGGTGGAGGACATTACAACCATGAAATGTTCTGGCAGTGTATGCGGCCCAAACAAAATGATAACAAGCCTGGTGGTAAAATCCTGGAAGCGATTGAAAAGAATTTTGGCTCGTGGGCCACTTTCAAAACACAATTTTCCGATGCCGGCAAAAACCGTTTCGGAAGTGGATGGGCATGGTTGTATGCAGACAATAATCAAAAGCTGATGATCGGATCTACTCCGAACCAGGACAATCCCTTAATGAATGTTAGCGACATCAAAGGCTTTCCCCTGCTGGGTTTAGACGTATGGGAGCATGCATACTATTTAAAATATCAAAATAAAAGAGCAGACTATATTGAGAACTGGTGGAATGTAGTGAACTGGGATTATGTGCAGCAGCGCTATGTGAGCTTTTTTAAATTGCCCGGTTAATATTTTGTTCGAGGTTCGAAGTTTGAGGTTTGAAGTTGATTGAACTTCCTTTCGTATTTCTTATTCCTTACTTCTTTTTTCTTATCATTTCATAGCAATACATTCGACCGAAACTTTGATGCCATTCGGAAAGGGCATCAGTTGGGGAGTGCTTCTTGCCGGCGCATTTGTTGGAAAAAATTCGCTGTAGACTTTATTCACTAAAGAAAAATCGTTTCCGCTAACCATAAACACCGTCGTCTTTACAATTTTATCAAGCCCACTTCCTGCATCTTCCAAAATTGCCTGTATATTTTGAAAAGCCTGGCGCAGCTGCTCTTCAAAATCATCGCTGATAAGCTTACCGCCTGCATCAAGGCCTCCTGTGCCTGATAGAAAAATAAAATCACCGGCAATCACTGCCTGCGGAAAAACTTCTGAAAGTCTCGGCACTTTTGAAGAATTAAAATTTTTTCTTTCTATCATTGTTCTGTGTTTGTTATTAAATATAACTCTCTTCATTTATAAACCGCGAATTACAGCAACGAAACATATGCTTCAGCGAATCATTCCAGCTTCCGGCGAATCTCTCCCTGTAATTGGCCTTGGAACCTGGATAAAATTTGATGTATCCGAAGAACCTGCCAAACAAGCCCTGGTTAGTAATCTCAAACTTTTTTCAGAGCATGGAAGTAAGGTGATAGATACGTCACCAATGTATGGCAAGGCAGAAAAAGTTATCGGGGAAGTAACCCAGAAGTCAGGTGTTGCTGATAAATTTTTTTATGCAACTAAAGTGTGGACAACAGGAAAGGAAGCAGGCATTCACCAGATAGAGCATTCTATGGAGGTAATGAAACGAAACGCATTGGATCTCGTGCAGGTACACAACCTTGTTGATTACAAAACACATTTAAAAACACTGCGCCAATGGAAGGATGAAGGCAAGGTTCGCTATATCGGTATAACACATTACCAGTCTGCCTACCATGATGAACTGGAGAAAATCATTAAAGAAGAAAGACTAGATTTTGTTCAGTTCAATTATTCAATAGGGGAAAGAAATGCAGAAAATCATTTACTACAAACTGCAATTGATAAAGGTATTGCCACCATCATCAACGAGCCTTTGGAAAAAGGCAACCTCTTTAAGGCAGTTAAAGGAAAGCCTTTGCCAGCGTGGGCTTCAGAGAATGATATCAATTCATGGGCTCAATTCTTTTTAAAATATGTGATCTCACATCCGGCGGTAACGTGTGTTATTCCTGCAACATCAAGTCAAAAAAATTTGCTTGATAATATGAGAGCAGGAGAAGGGAAACTTCCGGATGAAAATTTAAGAAAGAAAATGGTGCAGTATTTTGAAGGCAGTTGATAGTTCATGGTCCATGGTTCATAGATCATAGTCGAGGAGGTTTACAATATTTTAAAGGGATGCTCAGAAGGAAGAGAGTCGATGAACTGTGAACCACTATCCATGAACTATGAACCATGAACTACTTCAGCCACTGCATAAAATAATCTGTCACCTTCTGATACAAATGTGCACGATCCTTTCCAGTCACATTATGCTCATGGCCCGGATAAATCATATAATCAACCTGGATATTTTTATCGATGGCTGCTCTTACGAAGCGAACTGAATTTTGCTGCAACACTACAGGATCCTGCAATCCGTGAATTAGAAGAAGCTTGCCTTTTAATTTATCAACCTGTTTGGTAAGATCGGTGCCTGCATAGCCTTGCGGATTTTCCTGCGGTGTATCCATATAGCGCTCTGTATACATCACTTCATAATAAGCCCAGTCTGTAACGGGGCCGCCGGCAACAGCCGCTTTGAATACATCGGGGCGATTAAGCATGAAGTCTATTGTATTGAATCCACCAAAACTCCATCCAAACAATCCCATATTTTTTTGATCAACATAAGAAAGGCTTTGTAGATAATTTACTCCGCTCATCATGTCTTCAATCTGAACATCGCCGATCTTGCGAAACATCGCCTGTTCAAAGGCCTTGCCGCGATTATCACTTCCGCGTGTATCAAGTGTGAAGCAAATAAACCCTCTCTCTGCCATGTACTGGAACCAGTAATCCGAAGCATTCCCGTTCCAGTTGTAGCCTACAAGTTGCGTATGCGTGCCGCCATACCAATATACGATCACAGGATATTTTTTTGTGCTGTCAAAATTCACTGGCTTATACATCCGGCAGTACAATGGAATTCCATTCCTGCCATTTATTGTAAAGACACTCAATTTGCCGGTGCTATAATCAGCAAGAGGGTTTGCCGCATTAAAAAGCAATTTCGTTTTTGCTGCCTTAACATCTATCAATTGAATAGTTCGCGGAATATCAATCGTACTGAAATTATCGATCACAAAATTTCCATCTGTGCTTACCTGCGTGCCATGCACATTAAATCCGGGAGTCAATCGTTTTGTAAATCCGGTCTTCACATTTACCTGGTATAAATTTCTTGTGATAGGAGACTCTTCGGTGGATGCATAGAACAAATAATCCCCTGTTGCATCAAAACCTTTCACATCCAGTACTTCCCAATTGCCTTTGGTAAGTTGCCTTAGAATATTTCCATTAATATCATAGAGATACAAATGATTCCATCCATCGCGGTTGCTTTGCCATACGAATTGTGAAGGATTATTTTTTACGAAGAGCATCGGCACAAGAGGCTCTACATATTTATCGTCGTGTTCTTCGAGTAATGTTTTTATGAAAAATCCAGATGCGGCTTCATACATGTTAAGCTTTAAATGATTTTGGCCGCGATTCAATATCGCGACGAAGATGTACCTGTCATCCGGGCTCCATGCAATATTTGTAAGATACTGTTCTGCGGGCTCACCCGTCTTTACCCAAATAGTCGACTTCGTATCTGCGTTATAAATACCGAGTGTTACATGATGGCTTTTCTCGCCGGCCATTGGATATTTTATGTTCTCATTCTTTGCGGGCTTCGTACTCCAGTCGATAATCGGGTAGTCTGTTACCATACTTTGATCCATGCGATAAAAAGCAAGCAACTTTCCGTTATTGCTCCAGAAAGTTCCTTTAGATATTCCAAACTCATCGCGATGAACAGACGATGCATAAACAATGTTTTTGCTTCCGTCGATAGTGACCTGCTTTTTATCAAGGCCAATAGAATTGCTTACAAACAAATTAAAACTATCCAGGTACGCAACATAACCTCCGCTGCTTTCTTCCACATTTTCTTTTGATGAAATCCATTTCCCGATAAGTGTCCTTACTTTTCCTGTTGTTGGATTTATCGCGATCTTATTTCCTTTCACCGTTGTTATCCATTCAGCCGACTGGTTGAACTGGATCTGCGGCATTGTAGTAGCAGTATCCAGGCCTGCTGCTTTTATTTTTTGATTAAGTTGTTCAAGCGAAAGAAATGGAGTCTCATTTTTCTCTTTGAAATCTCCCTTCACCCAAACATCTTTATCATTTAACTTTTTTAGATAAACATAATCATCGGTATTATACATAAACTGAAGTTGGCGAAGATTTTCTGGTGCTAATGTTGTCCTGTTCTTTACCATGGCGTCTTCCATGGTAAGCATTTTGTTTTGTGCCGAACAGAAGAATGCGAGAATTGCAAAATGAATTATCAAGCCAAGTTTTCTCATCGAGTAAAATTTTTTGTTGAAGCAAATGTAGGGACTTTCACATGGTCTGACCATCCAGGTCTGACCATGAATTAGAGACCCATCAAAAATTAATAGGGAGCTCTGTAAGTCTAGAGCGATTTAAGTTTAAGACACCAATAAGTGCTAGATGGTCAGACCGGTCAAACCATGTTTTAATTCCTAACCGGCTTTCCTCCTTTCAACACACTCTGAATTCTTTCAAGTGTTTTCTTCTCTCCACATAAACTTAAGAAGGCTTGTCTTTCAAGATCGAGAAGGTATTGCTCACTAACTAATGTTGGTTCACTAAGATCTCCGCCACACATCACATATGCGAGCTTCTGTGCGATCTTAACATCATGTTCTGTGATGTAGTTGCCGCGGAACATCCCGTTGATGCCTGCGTACAACATTCCAAGGCCGGATCTTCCTAAAACTTTTATATCACTTCTTTGAACGGGAATGGTATAACCTGCATCATAAATATCGATAACACTTTGTTTGGCATCGGCAATCCTCCTGTCCTGGTTCATGCTTATTTCATCATGACCTTTTCTTAAAATACCCAGATCAAATGCTTCTAATGCAGAAGTAGAAACCTTCGCAGTTCCGATTGTAAGAAATCTATTTTGTAAAGTGATCGTCTCCGGTTCGCCGGGATGCATTTCGTCAGCAGCCCTTAAAGCAAATTCCTTTGTGCCACCACCACCGGGAATAAGTCCAACGCCTAATTCAACCAAACCAATATAAGATTCTGCAGCGGCTTGTACTTTATCGCTATGCAAACTCATTTCGCATGCACCGCCAAGAGTTAATCCATGCGGCGCAACCACAACAGGGATTGCAGAGTAACGAACTCTCATCATTGTATTCTGGAACATTCGTATCGCCATATCCAGCTCATCATAATCCTGGTCAACAGCATACATGAATATCATTCCCACATTTGCGCCGGCGCTGAATTGCGGGCCTTCGTTCCCTATCACTAAACCTTTAAATTTTTCTTCAGCAATTGAGATCGATTTGTTTACCGCTTCTAATACTTCGCTGCCAATGCTTCCCATTTTTGTGCTCCATTCAAGCCCTACAACATCATCACCAAGATCATACAATCTGCATGCACTGTTCTTCCAAACAATTTTATCAGCATTATTGCTCATGATGATAAATGCGTCGCCGCCAGGTGTTGGCTTGTATGATTGGGAAGAAATATCATAATACATTTTCTTCCCGTTCTCAATTTTATAAAATGAAGTGATCCCTTTTGCCAGCATATCCTCAACCCATTGTGCAACTTTGAAACCTGCAGCCTTCATAGCTTCAACAGTTTTTGCAACACCGAGAACATCCCATGTTTCAAATGCACCGATCTCCCAGCCAAAGCCGGCTTTCATAGCATCATCCAATCTGTATATTTCATCACTGATCTCAGGAATACGATGAGAGATGTAAGAAAATAAGGTGTTGTGAAACTGGCGATAGAATTCTCCGGCTTTATCCTGTCCTGCCGCCAAAGCTTTCAACCTTTGTTTAAGATCATCGATCGGCTTTGCTGTTTCGATTGTTGCAAATTTTGGTTTAACACGAGGGCCATACTCCAATGTTTGCAAATTCAAAACATGGATTTCCTTCTCCGCACCGCCTTTTATCTTTTTAAAAAATCCCTGTCCCGACTTATCTCCGAGCCAATTGTTCTCAACGATCTTTCCTAACCAATTCGGAATATTAAATGCTTCTTTCGCTTCATCACCCGGGCAATTATCAGCAACACCTTTCGCAACTTTTACAAGAGTATCAATTCCCACAACATCTGCAGTTCTGAACGTTGCAGATTTAGGACGGCCGATAATTGGGCCTGTCAATGCATCCACTTCGTCAATGTTCAGCCCGATCTTTTCCATTAAATGAAAGATCGCCATAATGCTGAAAACCCCTACACGATTGGCTATAAAGGCGGGAGTATCTTTTGCAAGAACTGTTGTCTTTCCCAAATACAGATCGCCGTAATGCATTAAAAAATCTACAACCTCCTTATCGGTATACTGAGTTGGAATTATTTCAAGCAGCCGTAAATATCTTGGTGGATTAAAAAAGTGCGTTCCGCAGAAATGCTTCTTAAAATCATCGCTTCTTCCCTCAGCCATCATATGAATAGGAATGCCCGAAGTGTTTGAAGTGATAAGCGTTCCGGGCTTGCGGTATTTTTCAACTTCAGTAAAAACAGATTGCTTGATGTCGAGCCTTTCTACCACAACTTCTATCGTCCAGTCGCAATCAGCAATATCCTTCATGTTGTCAGTAAAATTTCCAGTCTTAATTCTCTTCACAACATCTTTTGTAAATACAGGAGAAGGATTTGATTTTAATGCCGCAGCTAAAGCGTCGTTCACAATTTTATTCCTGCCTTTGGCATCCTGCGCATCTTTTGGAGCGATATCGAGCAATAATACCTGCAGGCCGATCCCTGCAAAGTGGCATGCAATGCGGCTTCCCATCACCCCGCTTCCCAATACAGCAACTTTTTTAATATTTCTTTTTTGCATTCTCAGCTATGTTTTGGATTGTGATATTTAAAAAATGGAACGTGATTTTCATGACGCTGAAGGGTTATCAATTTTAACCATTCGAGTAATGAGCGTTCAACTTATTTTTCTTTCTTATCCCAGTTATCCTGCATGTCTTTATACGACTCCTTAGATACGGTTGAATTCTTCTTAGATCGTGAAGTTCCCTTTTTCTTCTTTGCATTGATATTATTCACAAGGGAATTTTTTACACCAAGCTTATTTTTTTTGCTGGCTGGTTTCTTTGCAGCTTTTTTTGCTTTTGCCATAGTAAAAAGATTTTCGCAAACAAGGCTATGTTACAGAACTGCCCTCATTTATTTTATCACCCGGACTTACAAAATGTAATTTACCTTCTTTATCTTCTGCCATCAATATCATTCCATTGCTTTCAATCCCTCTCATCTTTCTCGGGGCAAGGTTGGCAACTACTACAACCTGCTTTCCAACGATATCCTCGGGTTTGAAATGCAAAGCAATTCCTGAAACAATTGTTCTCTTTTCAAGACCCATATCCACTTCGAGTTTCAAAAGCTTATCTGCTTTCTCCACTTTTTCTGCGGCTAAGATAGTTCCCACGCGAAGATCGAGCTTTGCAAAATCATCGTATTGGATTTCTGATTTATTGATTGATGATTGGTTGATTGATTGATCATTGGATTGTTCCATAGACTTAGATTTATTTTCTTGCAGCTTGGAGCTTGCAGCCTGAGGCTTATCCGTTCCCTTAAGCTTCTCCACCTGCTTTTCTACTTCTTCATTTTCTATTTTCCTGAATAATAATTCCGGGGCTCTTAAACTGTAGCCAACACTTAAAAGTTTTGTCTTCCCCGCATTCTCCCAATCCAGCATTTTATCAACAACCTTCATCATGTAGATCATTTTTTTTGCGGTAAAAGGAAGAAAAGGATTGATCAATATCGCAAGGTTTGCCGTTAATTGCAAACAAACATGAAGGGCATTATCAATTAATTTCTGATTTTGGTTTTCGGCTCCAGGCTCCCGGCTCGAAGCCTTCTTCCACGGCTCCTTTTCCTGCAAATATTTATTTCCTTTCCTTGCAAGATCGATCACTTCAAACAAAGCATCGCGGAACTTATATTGTTCTAATAAATTTTCAATTTTTGTTTTGGTGAGTTCAAATTCACCCAGCATTTTTCTATCTGCATCATCCAAAATATCCTCATGAAGCTTTGGAACTTTTCCATTGCAAAGCTTATGCATCAACACAAATGTGCGATTCACAAAATTTCCGAAGATGGCAACAAGCTCGCTATTATTCCTGTCCTGGAAATCCTTCCACGTAAAATCATTGTCTTTTGTTTCGGGAGCATTTGCCGTTAACACATAACGCAACACATCCTGCTGTTCGGGAAATTCCTTTAAATATTCATCTACCCAAACAGCCCAATTGCGGCTGGTAGAAATTTTTTCTCCTTCAAGATTAAGAAATTCATTAGCCGGAACATTTTCAGGCAAAACAAAATTTCCGTGGGCATGCAACATCGCAGGAAAAATAATACAATGAAAAACGATGTTATCTTTTCCAATGAAATGAACAAGTTTGGTATCGTCCTTACACCAATAGTCATCCCATTGATCCGTCAATTCTTTCGTCGCAGAAATATAACCGATCGGCGCATCGAACCAAACATATAAAACCTTTCCTTCAGCATCAGCAAGCGGAACTTTCACGCCCCAACTGCTGTCTCTCGTCATAGCCCGTGGCTGTAAACCGTTATCCAGCCAGCTTTTGCATTGACCGTACACATTGTTCTTCCAGTCTTTGTGTTCCTCAATTATCCATTGCTTTAAAAATGGTTCATAATTCTGCAAAGGAAAATACCAATGCTTCGTTTTCCTTTTTACCGGCACAGCATCGCTTAAAGTGCTTCGTGGATTTATCAGTTGTTCCGGGCTTAAAGAAGACCCGCATCTCTCACACTGATCACCATAAGCATTTTCATTTCCGCACACAGGACATGTTCCAACGATATACCTGTCCGCTAAAAAAGTTTTCTTTTCTTCGTCGTAAAACTGCTCGGTTTCCTTTTCTTCAAACAAACCGTCATTATATAATTTTGTAAAAAAATCCGATGCGGTTTTATGATGAACTTCATTTGATGTTCGAGAGTAGATGTCAAATGAAATTCCCATTTCCTCAAAACTATGTTTGATGATCGCGTGGTATTTATCAACTACCTGCTGCGGTGTCACACCTTCTTTCATCGCACGTATCGTGATAGGGACACCGTGTTCATCGCTGCCACAAACAAATTTTACCTCCTTTTTTTGGGAACGCAGGTAGCGCACATAAATATCCGATGGCAAATAACAACCAGCAAGATGGCCAATATGCACGGGACCGTTTGCATAAGGAAGAGCCGCAGTAACTAAGTATCGTTTAAAATTCATAACCCCAATCCGCCAACCGACGGAGCATTTTAGATTTAGTGATTTCCCCTAACTGCAGGAGTTCGCAAAAATACCTTAAACACCAGCAACGGCAAAACAGGAGAAGAAAGGTTGCCACGAATAACACTTGATGATGTGCAGATATGCAGATATGCAGATGAAAGCTATTCGTGGCAATTCGTGTAATTCGAGTCAAAAAAAAGAAGCCACCACAGACGTGGCGGCCGGTTACCTTCAAAGTAAAAAAACCCTATCTATCTATTTTGCTCAACGATTCTTTTAATGACGAGGCTGTAGTTTCTACAAATTCCAGTTCGGCTTTTTCATTACTCACTTTTGCTTCCTTTACAGCGTACACCGACTTACCTTCCTTGTTGATCCCAATACTGATGATCTTCACAGGCTCATTTGCCGGGATATTTGGGAAGGAAACTATTGTCCCTGTACGATTGTAGCCATTTATAAGTGACTTAAATCTATCAAAGACCAGGACCGTATAATAGTTATAAGAGGTGTCCTTCAGGTCAACAACATACTCGATCTTAGCCCCCGTATAGTTATTGAACTTATCGCAATTGACCCAGCCAAGTTTGTTTAATTGGATACTGTATTTTTCTGCAACCATCCCGATATTCCTTGTGTCGAGAACCGGCTGCCGAACCTGCCTGCTTCCGTTATGTACCCAATAAAGAAGTTTATAAACAGTATCTATCGGTGTAAGTTTATGAATGCGGATCGAGCCCGGCAACAATTCTGCTGTATCTCCTACGCCCCAGGAATTCATCACCATATCGCCGTATTCTTCGTCATAACCATCGGCTTTTACTTTAAACAACAGGTTGCGCTCCCACTGTTTCCTCACCCGAATTTTATCGTAATAATCCTTATATTTTTTTTCAAGTAAAGCTTTCAATTCTTCTTTGGAGTAGTTCGATTGGCGCGACATGGTAAAGACCGCTTTGCTTCTACCATCTGCCCGGTAAGTTGTACTCACCACGTTGTCTCTTAGATCCATAGCCCGAATAAACATTTTATAAACCGGCGAATCGATACTTACAGTACTCAATGTCCAGTTGATAAAATTCGTGCCGAGGAGCCTGTCACCAGTACTCTTCATTGCAGTAGCCTTACCTATTTTATCTTCTCCCTCAAATATGCTCATTGAATCCTTTGCAGTAATATTTGGCAAATAAACACGGATTGGATTAGCAGTGTTCAGGGTTACTTCATTACCATTCTTTATTGCAGACAAATGAAACATCCCTCCCGTTATCAACTGGTCATCGCCGGATTTTGTCACGAGCCTGTTCATTACCATATCAGAATATTTATAAAACTCTCTCACACGGAATGTGACAGTACCACTTGCATTAAATGAATGAGCGGGAATGAAAATGTTTGTTCCCTCGTTACAAGCTATTAGTGTGTCTTTATTATTATCGATCACAAACTCCTGTTCGTCTTTTTTCAACTGAATCAGGAATGAACTCAGCATCGTCTTTTTATCAGGAATTGTGGCGATAATTTTTTCACTATCCTTTTTCTTATCACATCCGTCACAGGCTATGAAATTTATTTTCAGAGAATCATCAAGCCCCACAGCCGGCTCTTCTTCAATAGTTCCATCCTGGTTAATTATGCGGCGGGAACCTTTATTGGTAAGGCTTATATACTGTGTTTTAGAATTTTTTAAGGCAGAAGAAGTTTTTAGAGATGGAAGTTTTTCAGATTTAGTGGTTGTTGTTACGGGAACTGGAATATTCGATGTGTTCGCCTTCTTAAAAAAGAAAACTGCCAAAAAACTTACCACCATTACTACTGCGGCCGGCAAAAGGAGTTTGAAATATTTTGCCCTCCACGGCTTTTTCAAAGCACCAGGACTCTGCAGCACTGCATTCATCTTTTGCCAATGCTCGTCCATCCGGCTGAGATCGGGCAGTTGCTGGTTTTCCATCTGCCTTAACCTGTTTTCAATATTGTTATTATCCTGCGACATTTGCTTTCAATTCGGTTTTAGAGATCTTTTCAAGTTTAATTTTTAAAAGTTTTTTTGCTTCGCTGACATGCCATTTGCTGGTTCCGTCACTTATTCCGAGCAATGTTGCAATTTGTTTGTGAGTGAAGCCTTCGTACACATAAAGGTTAAATACGGTTGCAGTGGCAGCTGGTAATTCTTTTATAAGCCTGGATATTTCTTTCCCGGAGATATGATCAAAAACTTCAGCCGGGAAGATGACGGCAGATTCATGAACGTCGGGAATTATGTCCCTGAAAATATTTTTCTTCTTACTGAAATCGATACAGCAGTTGATCACGATCGTCTTTATCCATCCTCTCAATTTACCCTCATCATTATAGCGGTCGATACTTTTGAAAACCCGCAGCATGGCATTGTTAAAAATGATGCCTGCTCCATCTGCATCGCTTGCATAACGACAACAGACCTTTATCATTTCAGGGTAATACAACTTGTATAATTGCTGCTGGCACTTGCTATCATTTTGGCGGCAGCCTTTTATAAGTGTATCAAAGTCTATATTCAAGAATCGTCTTTTGGTTAAACGTTGACCCATCTATTAATATAACTGCTGCCTGAGAAAAAAAGGTTGGGTAAATTTTAAGAAAAATGTTTACTGCACGAATTATGGCCACGAATTACACGAATTACCATTTTTTTAGCGGAACCATAATTCGTGTAATTCGTGTTTTAAATTCGTGTTTGGTATTTTGTGTGATTTAATAACTTCAAGCCATGAACCGAAAGGATTTTCTTTCCACGATAGTGCCGGCAGGAGCAGTGCTATCAGCAGTTGCGCAAGACAAAAAGAAGATCAAAACAGAGCACTCACTTAAAATTCCGCGATACTTAAAACAAGGTGATATTATTGGCATTACATGCCCGTCAGGACATATTACAGCAGAAGAAGTAATGCCTGCAGTAAATAAAATTGGTGAATGGGGATTCAATACAACGCTTGGCCGAACCATTGGTGCAAAGGATTTCACGTTCGCGGGCAACGATGACCTTAGAGCCGAAGACCTTCAGGACATGCTTGACGATGCAGATATCGATGCGATACTTTTTGGAAGAGGCGGCTACGGTGCTGTGCGCATCATAGACAAAATTGATTTCACACGATTTTTAAAAAGACCAAAGTGGATCATCGGCTTTAGCGACGCAACGGTTTTTCATTCTCACCTCAACAAAAATTTTGGTGTCGCTTCTCTTCATTCAAAAATGTGCAACAGCTTTCCTTCAGATTGGAGCAAGGCCGAACCATCGCAAATAGAAACGATCGATTCAATAAGACGTTGTTTGATTGGAGAAAAGATGAAATATTCAGCATCGCCCAATGAAAAAAATCGCATAGGGAATGCAGAAGGAATATTAACCGGAGGAAATCTTTCCATTCTTCAAACTCTTTCGGGAACGAAATCAGATATAGATACAGACGGAAAAATTCTGTTTATTGAAGATGTTGAAGAATATCTCTACAGCATCGACCGCATGCTATGGAATTTGAAGCGCACAGGTAAACTTGATAGGCTGAAAGGATTGATCGTAGGAGGTTTCAATAAATTAAAGCCTGACGATCCCGGCGAGGAATTCGGCAGAACTGTTTATGATATGGTAAACACATTGGTGACTGATCTTCCGTTTCCTGTATGCTTCGATTTTCCGGTAGGCCATCAAAGAAATAATTACGCATTGAAATGCGGAGTGAAGCACCGGCTCGATGTTTCAAAGGACACGGTAACTCTGAGCGAGGTTTAAAAGGTTTAAGAGGTTTAAGAGGTTTAAGAGGTTCAAAAAGGTTGTCAGAACCCGGTCACCATTTGCAATTTTTGCGAACTTGCAAACCTCTCTTAAACCTCTCTTAAACCTCTTAAACCTCTTAAACCTCTTAAACCTCTTAAACCTCTTAAACCTCTTAAACGTTTCAAATGATAACTCCTCCATATTTAAGCAAAGGCGACACTATCGGGCTCGTTTGTCCTGCCGGCTACATGGCCCGTGAAAAAGCGCAAACAGCTATTGACGTATTGCAGCAATGGGGTTTTAATGTGAGGGTTGGTAACACACTCGGCAGCTATTCAACAAATTATTTTTCCGGTACAGATAAAGAACGTCTCGATGATCTTCAGCAGATGATGGATGATGACGATGTAAAAGCTGTTATGTGCGCAAGAGGCGGCTACGGTATGAGCAGGATCATTGACAAGATCGATTTTAAAAAATTTAAGAAGCATCCTAAATGGATAATTGGCTTCAGTGATATCACAGTGCTTCATTGCCACCTCTTCTCCAACTACAAGATCGCATCATTGCATGCACCGATGGCTGCAGCGTTCAGTGACGATGGCTACAAAAATGAATTTGTTCAAAGCCTGCATAAGGCCATGATCGGAGAGACAGCAAACTACCATTGCGATGCTTATCCTTTCAACAGGAATGGAAAGGCTTCCGGGAGATTGATAGGGGGGAATCTTGCATTGCTTGCACATCTTGTTGGCACCGGTTCCGATATCAACACGAAAAATAAAATTCTATTTATTGAAGATGTTGGAGAATACATTTATAATGTTGACCGGATGCTTTATCAATTAAAACGTGCTGGCAAGCTGGATAAGCTTGCAGCACTTGTTGTTGGCAAATTCTCTGATATGAAAGACACCACAACTCCTTTCGGGCAAACGGTTGAGGAGGTAATTAGAGATGTTGTGAAGGACTATGACTACCCCGTTTGTTTTCATTTCCCTGTAAGTCATGAAAAAGAAAATTATGCATTGAAGATCGGCATGAAATATAAACTTGATGTTAATCCTACAGTCACTTCGTTAAAGGAGTTACCTGCTTAATAATGAATCCAGCTTTCGGTGGTAGATATCAAAATTGTTGAGATCATTATGCTTTCCTTTTTCTATCGTTACAAATTCGTCGGTTGGCTTTAATGATTTTTTTAGTTTAGCTGCACACCGGTAAGGCACTACATCATCATCATCGCCATGAAAGATAGTAATGGGTGCATCCACTTCCAGCAAATATTCTTTAGATGGAATTTTGAAATGAGCCATCATTGAAGTCGGATATATTGGTGCATAGCAACTAAAAAGATCAGGGATACTGGAATAAGGTGTTTCGAGTATCAATCGCCTGCAATCCTTTACTGAAGCCAGTTGTGAGGCAACCCCGCTTCCTAAAGATCTGCCGTAAATAATAATGCTATCCTTAGAATATTTTGAATTTGCCAATTTGTAAACCTGCATTGAAAGATCATACAATCTCTTCTCTGTAAGCTTACCAGTTGTTTTGCCATAACCCGGATAATCTGCCATCCATACTTCATAACCATTGTTTGTAAAGTTGGGAGCTATGCCTGCATATCGATTAATATTTGTGCGGTTGCCATGAAAATATAATACGACACCTTTCCTTACAGAATCTTTTGGAAAGAATTGAACGATGTTCAGATTTTCATTTTGGTTCCATGGAATATTGACCTCTTTAAATGGAACATTAAAACTGTATTTATAATCCTGTGGTAATGCCTCAGGTTGAAATAAAAGTTTTTCCTGCAAATAATATAATGCAATTCCAATCCCGCAATAAATTATAATAACAAGCTTGATCCAAAAACTCCATCGTTTATAGAAGCGCTTTTTGGTAGTAGCATTCTGCATAGTATTTCATTTATGATGCTAGATCCTCGGCAAAGTCTTCAGCGATCCAGGATCTAGAATCCAGTATCTGGTATTCAGCATCCAGCGCATCACGGCGCCAAAATATCCCTTACGAAATTATGGTATTCAGGAAATGAAGGCAGATCATTGTGGTGACCGCCTTTGATCCTGATAAGTGTTATCTTTCTTGGATTCAGTTCCTGCAGTTCTTCACTATGTTTTATTGGTATGAGCCAGTCGCTAGTTCCGTGAAGAATATACGTATGACAATTTACCTTTCTTATCCACTGGTCTGTATTCAGTTGATATCGCAATAAATAACGAACAGGCAGAAATGGTAAAAACCTCTGAACAGCTCTGCTGAAATTAAAATACGGCGCATCTAAGATGAGATAGCGTGGAGAGTTTTCACTCGCGAGCTTCGTCGCAAAACCGCTACCGAGGCTGCGTCCGTATACTATCATATGGCTCTCGTGGTATTGCACCACCAGCGAATCATACACATACTGCATATCGTCGAGCATTTCTTTTTCACTTCGCTTGCCAGTGCTTTTCCCAAATCCGCGGTAATCTACCAGCACCACATCGTAACCATACCGGTAAAAATCCTTTGCGTATTTCGCCCACCCTTTTATGCTCCTGGTATTGCCATGAAAATATAAAATGAGACCATGCGGATCTTTTACATAAAAATGAAGCCCGTTAATTCTAACTCCGGGTTCAACATCAAAAAATAATTCTTTAAAAGGAACATCATATTTGTAAAGAAAATTCTGTTTTAGCTTTTCGGGTTTGAAAATAAATCTCTCCTGCACTACATAAATAATGAGGAGAAGAAGGGAATAACCCGCGATGATATAGATGATGGTGGAATTCAAAAACAATTGGCAATAAGCAATAAGCAAATTGGCGACCCGCAAGATATAATATAACAAGAAACAATAGGCAATAGGCAATGGGCAATGGGCAATAGGCAATAGGCAATTAGCAATGGGCAATGGGCAAAAGGCAATCAAAGATTTATTTTAAAGGAATAAACGCAACACAAAAGGCTCTATTGCTAATTGCTAATTGCCTATTGGATTTATTCTTCATCCAAATAAACTCTCTTCAACTTGAGTTTACTAATTGGAGCAACGATGAGCGGGAATTTTTCAACAGTTACATTGCTTTGTTCAAGACCGAAGCCGCGTTCTTCGCTAAGGCTTTTATCTTTTATCCAGAAGTGAAGTTTCATTATGATGCGTTCGAAGAAAGGCAATTCATTATCCTGCGATAAAAATTTCTCCATTACGATAAATTGGAAGTCACCTACCACGTTATTCCGCTGCAGGCTTTCGTAGCGACTTGTAATATTCACTTCCCTGTTGGCCACCATATCTTCCACCACTTTTCGGAACATTAAATTAATACGCGGCTCCATCCTGAATCCAAGCCTGAAGTCGATCCTTATGACTTCGTTGGGAATTATCACATCAACTGAATATTCCGATGTGAAAGGATCGTCGAGTGTATCAACATGAACAAACCAATAGATATCTGCACGCTTCGGCTTCCTGTTCAGGATCGAATAAATAATTTTATGCTCGATTTCCTTTGGATTATTTGCGCTTGTTAAATACACAAGGTGGGTTGCGTACTTCGGTATCACGTGGTCATTGCTCAACTCCTGCAGCAACGGTAAATATTGCTCCAGCCTCACAAATTCTATATACCTGTTCTTAACTTTCCGTGCCCGATACCACAAATACATCATCGCAAACATGAACATCGCAACGATGGTTGTAATGTAACCGCCATGTGTAAACTTCAGCAACAACGCTACAAGGAATGAGAACTCGATAACAAAATATACTACCAGGAAAAGATAAATAAAGGCCGGCTTCACGCGATGCACTACCATGTAATTTGCATACAGTACTGTGGTTGCTAGCATGGTAATAATTATAGCAAGACCATAAGCGGCTTCCATCCGTGAAGAAGTTTGAAAGTAAAGTACCACGCTTACACATCCTAAAAACATGAGCGTATTGATGCCAGGAATAAATAACTGCCCCCTTTCTTCCGAGGGATATTTGATCTTAAGTTTTGGCCAAAGGTTCAAGCGCATCGCCTCGCTGATAAGAGTAAAGGAACCAGAAACCATTGCCTGGCTCGCAATGATAGCGGCCACGGTGGCGATTGCAACGCCAAAGGGAACAAACCATTCCGGCATCAGGTCGTAAAATGCATTAATGTGCAGCTGGGTTTTTACTTCTTCTGTTATGGTCAATCCTTTTCTATGCGCAAGAAGGTATGAACCCTGCCCGATATAGTTTAAGAGCAGGCAACCTTTTACGAATATCCATGATATCCGGATGTTTCCACGGCCGCAGTGACCAAGGTCGCTATACAATGCTTCTGCGCCGGTAGTACATAAAAACACTGCTCCCAGCAGCCAGAAGCCGGAGGGATATTCTGACAAAAAATTAATAGCGTAGTAAGGACTGAAGGCTTTGAAGATTGTAAGATCATCCATAACATGTGCAGCACCAAGCACGGCAAGCATGGAGAACCAGATGAACATTACAGGGCCAAACATCTTACCTATAGATGCAGTTCCAAATTGCTGCAAAAAGAAGAAGAGCCCGATAATGATCAATACGATTATTACGATAGTACTGGCCGTGATGTCTTGGAGCACGGGCATTTTACGCAGCCCTTCAATTGCTGCTGTTACCGAGATTGGTGGTGTAATAATACCATCCGCAAGCAATGCGGCGCCGCCGATCATGGCAGGGTAAACAAGCCATTTATATCTCCGGCGAACCAATGCGTACAGCGCAAACGTTCCGCCTTCCCCCCGATTATCGGCACGCAATATCATCACCACGTACTTGAGAGTGGTTTGCAGCGTGATAGTCCAAATGATACAGGAAAGAGAACCAATAATAAGATCATTGCTTATGATCCGGCCATTGATAATAGCATTGAAAACGTAGAGTGGTGAGGTACCGATATCTCCGTAAATAATCCCTAAAGCAATAAGTAACCCGCCTGCAGTTACCTTATTCAGGTTTCGTCTCACGATTAAAATTTAGTTTTTCTACAACGGAATTTTTATAAATCTCATTGCTTATTCCGGAGTAAAAGCAAAAACAAAGGTAGAGTGGAAATTGGATATACGCATATCAAAAGTTTAAAAAGGTTCAAAAGGTTTCAGAAGTTTCACAAGTTTCAGAAGTTTCAGAAGTTTTGGGAGAGCTATTAGCGTTTGAACTTCTTGAACTTTTTAAACCTCTGAAACCTTTGAAACCTCTGGAACCTTTGAAACAATAACTTTGCACACTTATAATATGGCACACAACCACGATCATCATAACCATTCGGTAACGAACATAAATAAAGCGTTCATCATTGGCATTATTTTAAACCTGTTGTTCGTAGGCGTCGAATTATTTTCTGGCTATTACTTCTCGTCACTGGCTTTGTATTCAGATGCCGGTCACAACTTAACTGATGTTTCCGGTCTTCTTATTTCATTGCTTGCATTTAAAATGATGCAGGTAAAAGCTACCAGCCGTTTTACTTATGGATATAAAAGAGCAAGCATCATTGCGTCGCTGCTGAATTCAGTCATTTTATTATTTACAGTCGGCGCAATTATTTATGGAGGCATCCAGCGTTTGCAACACCAGCCGGCGGTACAGGCCAATGCAGTGTCGGTGGTTGCCTTTATTGGTATTATAATAAATGGTGTATCTGCCTGGTTATTTTTTAAGGATAAGGACCGTGACATCAATGTAAAAGGGGCTTACCTGCATCTTTTAGCAGATGCGCTCGTGTCTTTGGGTGTAGTAGTTGCAGGAATAATTATTTTTTACACTCATTTGTTCTGGATCGATACCGTAGTAAGTTTTGTTATTGCCATTGTTATCCTGTTAAGTACGTGGCGATTGTTTACGGATAGCATAAGGCTTACATTGGATGCTGTGCCACGTGATATCGACATGAACAAAGTGGAAAAAGCAATTCTTAAATTCAAAGAAGTGAAAAGTGTTCACCACATCCATGTATGGGCGTTAAGCAGCAATCAAAATGCTTTAACGGCACACCTTGTCATTGAAGATAATAATCTCGCAAATTTCGAAAAAGTAAAACTTGCTATCAGGCACGAACTTGAACATCTGAATATCAGCCATGCAACTTTAGAAGTTGAAACAGTGAGTTGCGAGGATGAGATTTGCGGTGATGATGCAGTTGCTATGGACCATTGACCATGAACTATGGACCAGCCTACAACTTCACCTTAATTCCTCCATTCACAACAAACCCATCTACCGGCGCATAAATATCTCTGAATGTTGGACTGCTTATACTTCCTGTGTAGATCGTATCGAACCTTGTTTGACGTGTATCAAAAAAATTCTCGAAGTTGATATAAATGGAAAATTTCTTCCATAACTTTTCTATCATCAACCCGTTTATCCAATACGCTTTGCCGGTTTTTCCATCATTCAATTTTTGAGAACTGAAATAATATGCTTCCAGCCCGATCTTAAGTTTTCCTTCTTTTTCATACATAAGCACGTTGTTGAGCCTGTGCTTTGCCGTTAAAGGGAAAAGGCTTTTTACATTATTAAAATGATTAAATACATCTGCATAAGTGTAGCCAATGAACAATTTAAAATCGTGATAAGTAAACCGGAGATTCGTTTCCATTCCTTTTGTATCGATATGTCCTGCTGCGTTTACAAATTCGAGATTGCCGCCTGCCGCCTGTAATATCAAGGGCCTGTTCAATTTCGTATAAAAGAAAAGCTGGTTGATCGCAATGCCTAAGTTGCCAATGTGAGTTTTGTAATTAAGATCGAGATTACCACCAACTGATCGTTCGTTGATAGCACCGGCAATCGGCAGGATATTTTGAAACTGTATCCTCTCTGCATCTTCATTAAATACAGTTGGAGTTTTGTAACCCAGGCCTCCACCTAAACGGGCGGTAAGTTTTTCATTGATCTTAAACATTGCAGATATCCTTGGCAGGAATTCGAAACCATATTGCTTCACAAAGTCGCCTCGTATGCCAGCTTCCAAAGAAAACCGGCTTACCGGCGCCCATACATTTTGCACATAAACACCGAATGTTTTGTAATGATAATTTCTTACCGGTGTTGTGCTGTGTTTTTCTTCATTAAAATCATCGGTTAAAAAATTTGCGCCGAATATCCACGAAGACCTGTCCGCCTTTGTTGTAACGTTAACTTCTGAATAAGATGATTGCTGTACTCCCTCAAAAATGTATGATGGAATAGTTATAAGCCGGTTGAAATTTGTATAACTATTTTTGAATTGAACATCTGTATTATCACTTATTTTTTGCCGCAACTCTGCCTGGCTTGTAAAACGCTGTGTATGGTTTTTTTCAAAATACCCAGGTGTACCATTTTTTATATAATCGATACTGCCTCCTGTTCTGTTCTCTGCAATGTAGCTGATACCAACATTTGCGTTGATGCGATCACTGTAAATAAATACTCTTGGATTGATGGTGTACCTGTCAAACTTTGGAATGGCGGTCAATCCTATTCCTGCAGGATCGTAAGGGCTACCAAAATTGCCAGAGCCAAACACTGTAATTCCTATATTTTTAAAACGCTCACTGTAAAAACCGCTAAGGTCTAAGCCCATTGCTGATGTGCCATTCGCAATAAAACTCAACTCCCTTTTTGTTCCCGGAGTTTTTGAAACAAGATTTACCAAACCTGCAATTGCGCCACCTCCATATAATGTGGACGATGAACCTTTAATAACTTCCACCTGCCTGAGATCTAAAGGAGTCACCTGCATCAGGCTTAGTCCGCCAGAGAAGCCTGCATACAACGGAAAACCATCTTTAAGCAATTGTGTATACCTGCCATCAAGCCCCTGTATTCTTATGCTTGAATTATAAGAAGTGGCGGAGGTTTGTTGCGTTTGGATTCCGGTACTTTCATTTAGCAGCATCCTTATCTCACCGGGTTTCATGTTTCCTTTTTCTGTAAGCTCTTCACCTGAGATCGTCTCAACTCTTGTCGGAATATCCTTTATGGATCTGCTGATCCTTGTCGTTGTAACAATCACTTCTTCTTCCTCTTCCTCCCCCGCTTCCATTAATATTTCAAAAAATTCTTCTGCTGGGTGGGGAACAGTTATTGAGATTTTCTTTTCTTCAAAACCGATGTAAGAAACTTTTACTTCATATTTACCTGCTGCTATGTTTGTAAAACTTGCAATGCCGGAACTATCTGCTATCGCAGTTTTGTTGATGGAATGTATAATTGCTGTAGCGCCGGCAAGAGGAGTTTTGTCTTCAGAATTTTTGATCGAGAGTTTTAAAATATGCTGGGCATTTGTATGCAGTGAACATAATGCTATGATCACGAATAGTAATCTTTTCATTTCCGAATTAATGATGTCAAAAAAATATTGTGTCTAACTTATCAGTTAGGCACACCGCGGTGGTTGAAAATGTGCAAAGTAATACCCAGACTTAGAAGAGAAGTTGTATTCGCGGTAAGAAGATAAGTTTTTGAAAGAACCGGGGTCAACTAAAATTTCTTCGAGGCTAACGGTAAAGCCCTGTGCACAAACAGAAAATGGAGAGCAGTTGTTGCAATCTTTAGCAGGGGTTTGTTTTGATGTTTCTGTATTTTCATTTTCTTCACAGTTATCAAATAATGAACAGGGCACAACTGCATTGAGAAAAATGTAAAACGAGAATATGAGCATTAAAAACTTCACAGAACAAAAGTATTTAAAACAACTTTGCGGAGACTGAGGGATTCGAACCCTCGATACAGTTTCCCGTATACACACTTTCCAGGCGTGCTCCTTCAACCACTCGGACAAGTCTCCAAAAATGAGCGGCAAATCTACATTATAAATGTCTTTACCAATAAATATTACGATACAGAAACTGCGAAACCAATTATCACACTTTCTTCATATTTTCTTTTAACATTTTTTTGGCAAACAATTTGTTTCTATCGGTGTGCTGCTTATTAGTTATGAAAAGCTAATTGCTAACTAACACCATCCTATTACTCAATTCAAACTAAATTAAACATGAATGCTAAACCTGTACACTATTGGTATGCCCTATGCACAACAATAGTCATCTTCACTCTTACAAATTTCGCCGCCGTTGCTCAAACCGATCCGCTTCAACTTGTCAAACAAAATTTATCAGCGGATAAAAATGCTTTGAAACTTTCTGACCAGGACATCAACAGTGTTGTTCTTAAAAATGACTATACCGATCCCGCTTCTGGCATCAGGCATATTTACACCGAACAAAAACTGAATGGCCTTACTGTTACCGGCAGTAATTATTCATTGCATATTTCCGTGAATAAAAAAACGGATGCATTTGGATTGATATCATTTCAAAATTATAATGTAAAGCCTCTGGCAGTAAATGTTACGGCTGCACATGCTATTACTTTATTAATGGACGCTATAGGCTACCAGGAAAGTCGTGTAATAAATTTGAAACAACCCGCTGCCGGCTCAGAACAGTTCACCATTTACAGCAGAAATAATTCTTCAACATGGGATATTCCATGCAGGCTTGTTTATTATACACATGAAAAACTCCGGTCGTTAACTCCGGCATGGGAAATACAAATGATGGATATAAGAAAGCAGCACTACTGGGTAGGATATATTGATGCATCGTCCGGTGTACTGCTTGATAAAAAAGATATCATTATTCATTGTGACTTTGGAAGGAATGGAACTGTTACAGATATCGCCGGCGAAAATCATTTTTTACATCAGCACAGTTTCATCGATCCTGCGAGTTCATATCAATATTCTATTAAACCATTATCCACAAACTCTGCAAAAGGTGCAGGCTTTACCGGTCCGGCAAATAAATATCGCGTGTATGATATTCCATTTGAAAACCCGATAGATCCGGGTGCAACTCACAACTTAGTTACCAACACCGGCGATCCTGTAAGTTCTCCCGACGGATGGCAGAGAGTTGCAAATCTTATTTCATATCAATATACAAGAGGCAATAACGTATGGTCATTTTATGATCCAAGTCCCGGGCCTTTGGGTGGTGTGCCCAGCGCTGATCCCACACGAACAGCGTATGCAAATAATGGCATCGGCGGATTGCCGCCTGCAGTAGAACCTTTTTGGTTTGATTATCCCATTAATCTCGCTAACGAACCTGAAACTTATCAGAAAGCAGCTATCGTAAATCTTTTCTACTGGAATAATTTAATGCATGATGTATTTTATTATTTCGGATTTACCGAAGATGCTGCAAACTTCCAGGAGTCGCCGGTATTCAGCAGTGGCAATAGGTATACACGGGCTTCTGCATTGGTTAACGATGCAGTTCTTGCCCAGGCGCAAGATGGAGGAGGAACCAATAATGCAAATTTTTTAACACTGCCTGATGGTGCACCGGCCTCTGCGCAAATGCAGATGTATTTGTGGACGGCTTCAAGCCCTGATTCACTTGTTCAGATAACATCATCAACTTCCGGTACCCCACCCGCAGGGAAAAAATATTATTCCATACAAGGGTCATTCAGCAATCTCCCGGGGGATACAACCAACTTGTTTACTTACCCAGTTTTGAATAAACAATTTGTGATCGTACAAAAAAATGCTTTGTCAACCGTTGGCTCATCAAGTGAAGGTTGTACTGCTGCTCAGCAAAGCATTGCATTGCCACCGGCAAATAATGTAAACGATAAAATTGTTGTGATCGACAGGGGAAGCTGTTCTTTCGCGGAGAAAGTTTTGGGAGCACAGCTCGGTGGAGCAAAGGGAGTGATCGTGGTAAATAATGTTGATGGTCCGCCATTGGCGATGGGCGGAACAGATGCTCCTGCGAACCTGATAAAAATTCCTGCTGTTATGATTTCAAAAGCAGATGGCGATGCTTTAAAGGCGCAATTAATTGGCGGCGCAACCATCATCGGTTCTTTAAAAAGAAATGGCCCGCCTCCGCCAAAGAGAGATGGCGATATCGACAATGGTGTTATTGCTCATGAATACGGCCATGGAATTTCGAACAGGTTAACAGGTGGCGGTGGAACTCTTTTGCCATTAGGAGGAGATGAACAAGGTGGTGAAGGCTGGAGTGATTTCGTTGCATTGTACATGACACTTAGAACAAATGATCTGTCGGCTGCAACTGCCGGGCATCCGAATGGTGTGTTGCCAAACAGGAGCATTGGAAATTATGTTACCTACCAACCTTATGATGGAAGAGGAATTCGCGAATATCCATACAGCACAGATATGACTGTAAACCCCGCAACATTTGCTTACATCAAGCGTCCCGACTATACTGATGAACATTCTGTGGGTTTTGTTTGGTGCAGTATGTTGTATGAATTAATGCAGACTTTCATTGATCAGTATGGAATGAGCGACAACGTTTATAATGGCGCAAATCCTTCCGGTGGCAATCCTCCGGCCAGTGCGAAAGGAAATAATATTGCAACACGTCTCGTGATTGAAGCAATGAAGCTTCAGCCAAACAATCCAACATTTATCCAGGAAAGGAACGCAATATTAAAAGCTGATACTCTTCTTTACAACGCACAGCATGCTTGTAAAATATGGAGGGCATTTGCAAAAAGAGGACTTGGATATTCTGCGGTGTCTGGTACAAATGGTTTGGGAGATGAGATAGAATCATACGATATCCCTTTCAGTTGCGATCCAACACAAAAAAGAGTACGCATAGTTAAAACAGGAAATGCGAAAGTAACCAACAGCGATTTTATTGATTACTCGATCAAGGTTACAAATGTATTCCCGACAAATATTACCGGGTTGATCGTAAGCGATACTTTAGACCCAAGATTAACGCTGGTAACTGCGTCTGATGCACCTGTTGTAAATGGCAACAAATTAACATGGACATTCGATCTTGCCACAGGTCAAACCAAAACGGTGACAGTAAAGGCAACAGTTAATAGCGGTGCATCTTCTACAAGTATTTTCAGCGATGACCAGGAAAGCGGGCCAACAAAATGGGACAGCACTTCAACGTATCCCGGCGCAAGATGGATGTATAAAACAGGTGCAAGCCAGGCATACAGCGGAAGTAAATATTGGTTCACACCTGATGTTGATCTTGGCGGCTCGAACGTCTCGTTAACTTCAAAGAACAAGATCAATATCAGCGCCTCGTCAGAACTTGTGTTCTTCCATAAATATGCTACGGAAGTTGGATTTGATGGAGGCGTTGTAGAAGTTTCAGCAGATAGCATCACATGGACTTACGTGCCTCCTGCAAAATTTGCAAAAGGAGGATATAAAGGTGTAATACCAACAGCCAATAATCCTGCAATCGGCACCGCAGATCTTGCTGCATTCTCGGGAGTGTCGCCGGGATATGTTGTATCAGTTGCAAGCTTGAATGATTATGCCGGGCAGAATATCTACATCCGCTTCCGTTTTACAAGTGATGCAACAGGAGGTTCCATTGAAAATGGCGGATGGTGGATCGATGATGTATATGTTTTAAATAACAGAACAGAAGTTGCAAACCTTGCGGCAGCACGTTCTGATCTCGTTAACCCTGTTTATCCTGATGAAGGCCCGAATGCATTTTCAACAACAAGCGCATTTATATTAGCCCCTGCTGGCGGACCATTAGCAGTTGGATTAGGAAATCTTTCAGGCGTTGCAAATAATATTTCTGTTAGCCTGAATTGGAAAGCGATGAATGAACAAAATATTTCACGCTACGAGATCGAAAGAAAATTGCCGTCTGAAAATGATTTCCGTTCTATCGGAACGTTGAATGGAACTAATAATGGATCAAATCCAAACTACCAGTTCACCGACAATTCAGTTGTAGCGGGACAGGACTATCTTTATAGAGTTAAACAAGTGAAAGCAGATGGACAGGTGTTTTACACTAACGTTGTTTACATGAGGATCGCAGGAAAGGAATTGCAGGTAACTGTATACCCAAATCCTGCAAAGAATGTGGCCAATCTAGCGATCACAAATCCTAAAGGAAACCAGGTTACAGTTCTTATCTACAATGTAACAGGAAGCAAACTCGCAGAATTGAAAGGTGGTGGTGGAACAAGTTTGAATATTTCTTTACCAATACAATCTTTAACAGCAGGCACTTACTGGCTGGAAGTGAAAACAGGAAATGAGTCTCTAACCACCCGGTTAATAATAAGTAAGTAAATAAATATCCTAATGGAGTAAAATAAAATATTCCTATGTGCTTTTAAGACAGTCCCGAAGTTTTTTGGGACTGTTCTTTTTTAAGAAGTAAAAATTTTCTCAGCGTTCTGTGAAGTGATCTCTGCAACTTCTTCAGCAGAAACATTTTTTACTTCTGCAATTTTCTCAACAATATATTTCAGGTAACTGCTTTCATTTCTTTTGCCGCGAAATGGAACGGGAGTTAAATATGGCGAATCGGTTTCAAGGACAATATGTTTAAGATCGACCTGCTTAATCACTTCAGCAAGTCCGGAGTTTTTATAAGTTACTACACCACCAATCCCTAAATAGAATCCTGTTTTATTTATGATCTCATTTGCATACATGTGGTTATCAGAAAAACAATGGAAGATGCCACGCAAGCCCTTATCAGTATATCCTTTCACTACATCTATGCATTCTCTTACTGCATTTCTTGAATGGATTACAATCGGCAAATCATATTCCAATGCCCAATGAATTTGTATATGGAAACTTTGAAATTGTTCTTCAGTAAATGTTTGATCCCAATAAAAATCCAGGCCGATCTCTCCTATCGCTGCGAACTTTCTTTTCTGTAACCACTCCTGCACGATCTGCAATTCGTCTTTATAATTTTCTTTGACAGAACATGGATGCAAACCCATCATAGCGAAACATTTGCCCGGATATTTTTTTTCAAGTTCAAGAATTGGTTCCAGTTCGCTCTTATCAATTGCAGGTAAATAAAATTTCTCAACACCTGCATCTATAGATCTCTGAATCACTGCATCAATATCTTCTTTAAAATCTGAAAGGTAGAGGTGAGTATGTGTATCAATAAGTTTCATTGATGCAAAGAAAAATTAAAAATCTTTAACCGGTATTTAAACCTTGTTGTGCGGCTGCGGTCATACGACTGTTTTAAAATTATTCACCCTTTTTTAAATTTTTAATCTTTATGAAAAAAACTATGAACCTTTCGAACTGGCTTATGGCGCTGTCATTTATCGGTGCTGTAACCTTTACATCCTGCCAAAAAGATATCAGCTCTTCTACCGTGCAGGATGACCCACAGGAACTAACTACCACACAAACAGTTTCCAACGATGATGCAGAAGCGGAAGCTGAATTCGATGACGTGTTCAACATCACTATGGATGTAAAAGCTTCCGACGTTGGTGACGATATCGGCCTCGGTGACGGAACAAGCGGCATCTATGGACGTACAATGGAAAATGGCAGAGTAGATTCTTCTAACCGCTGTTTTACTGTTAGCGTAGTGCCGAACACTCCGGGATTATTTCCTAAAACCGTTACCGTGGATTTTGGAACTGGTTGTCTTGGAAGAGACGGGAAATTGCGCAAAGGAAAGATCGTAACTATTTACACCGGGCCAATGCGTATTCCTGGCAGCAAAGCCTCCACAACTTTTGTGAACTATTCGGTTGACACTTTTAAAATTGAAGGAACGCATATTACCGAAAATACAAGCACCTCCAATTTTCAAAGCTTTAATGTAAAAGTAGTGGATGGTAAAATTACTAACATTAATACAGGTCATTGGAAAAAATGGAACAGCAATAAAACAATTACCCAGACTGAAGGTAACGGCACACCGGGCTTTCCTTTGGATGATGTATATAAAATTACTGGCAACGCGAATGGCCTCAACTCTGCAGGAAATACGTGGAGCTCCGCTATCACAGAGCCTTTGATAAAGAAGTTCACCTGCCGCTGGATCGTGAAAGGAACAGTTCGGATAACAAGGAACGGGAACCTTGCAGTGCTTGATTATGGTAACGGAAATTGCGATAACCAGGCAGTCATAACCATCAATGGTGTGTCACATATTATCACCCTTCATTAATGAAAAATTGTTGTTGGAATTATTTATAAAGTACATTAACTTCACAACAGTTTTCATAGGGTACGGATTAAAAACGGGCCAGGGTTTCTACCTTGGCCCAATCATTTACAGCCGTTTTACAATAAAATTTTCCCGAATTTATATCCCTCGTTTGTAAAATGTTCAAGCACTTTCGGCAATGCATGCGCTAACCTGTCGAACGCTTTTTTACTATCGTGAAAAACAACAATAGAACCAGGCCTCGAATTTTGAATAACTGCCGTATAACATTCCTGCCCGGAAATTATTTCATCAAAGTCGCCACTCAATACACTCCACATAACAGTTTTTAATTTATACTTTTCACCTTTTAAATTTCTGAGTTGAAATTTAGTGATCCTTCCATATGGCGGACGAAACAAATTGCTGTCGATAATTTTTTTCGCCCTCGCGATATCATCTAAATAATTTTTGTCCTGCGCTTTCCATCCATTCATATGATTGTGCGTATGATTACCTACAGCATGACCTTCATCAATAATTTTTTTATAAAGATCATAATGCTCTTCAACATTTTTGCCTATACAAAAGAAGGTCGCCTTTGCATCGTATTTTTTTAATTCGTCTAAAACAAATGGTGTTGCTTCGGGATGCGGGCCATCATCAAAAGTGAGATACAAAATTTTCTCGTCGGTCTTAATATCCCAAATGCAACTGGGATACATCTTTTTTAAGATCCATGGAGTCTTTACGAGGTATAACATGAATGCAAATTACTAAAACGTTAATTTCGAATTAGGCCAAAACCCTTATAAAATAATTGCTGTTATTATTCGTTATTTCTACCAAATATCGGGTTGGCACAATTTTTCCTCATTAAATTCCATCATAACTTATAGTCCCAGCTTTCCTTAAAAACCTTTAAACCACAATTATGAAAACAAAAAGTCTTGCAGCTACATGCATTGTAGCAATTCTAACTATCTCTTTTATTTCCTGTAAAAAAAATAACAGCAGCAGCGGCGCAAACGAACTTGAGACCACGTTTGAGCTCAGTAGCAACCAGGCAATTGCTGATAACCTTACAGAAGATGCCAACGATGTTTTGAACGAAGTGGCTGTTCAAAATAATTTTTCAGGCAGCAGGGAAAATTCAGTTCTCGAAACAACAGGCATTTTAGGTTGTGCGATCGTTACAATAAATCCCCTGCAGGGATTTCCAAAAACTGTAACCATTGATTTTGGAACGGCCGGGTGTACCTCTTCAAATGGTGTATACAGGAAAGGCAAGATCATTGTGAATGTTTCTGACTCACTCAGGAAGCCAGGTAGCGTAGCGGTTATGACTTTCGATAATTATTCTGTAAATACTTTTAAAGTTGAGGGCACAATAACATGGACCAATACAAGCACCGCCAACACCCGCAGCTGGCAACGTAAATGCGAGAACGGAAAGATTACTGCTGCCAGTGGAGTATATTGGTTGCACAACGGAATCAAGAGCATTGAACAAACAGCGGGTGTAAGCACACCATTTAATTTGTTGGATGATGCATTCTCTATCACCGGCAATCATACAGTTACCAATGCAGCTGGTGAGTCAAGAACTGCAACTATCCTCGAAGCTTTGAAGAAGAAGACGATTTGCGAAAACATTGATAAAGGAAAGATAAAACTGCAGGGGCCCAACCACTATGCCATTATTGATTTTGGTGATGGCACCTGTGATCGTATTGCCACAATATCGATTGACGGTAATACACCAAGAACTATTTTATTGTACTAAAATAATTAACCTCATATTTTGATCAGCGCCTCGCTTACGCGGGGCGTTTTTTTTTGCCGTGAATTACACTAATAATTCATCTGCACATCTGCATATCGACACATCTGCACATTATCATGGCTGCACTTATCTTTGTGGCATGAGTAAAAAAGTAAGAGTAAGATTTGCGCCGAGTCCTACCGGCGGTTTGCATTTAGGAGGAGTAAGAACAGTGTTGTACAATTATCTTTTTGCAAAGAAGCATGGCGGCGATTTTATTTTACGAATCGAGGATACCGATCAAAACCGTTACGTGCCGGGTGCAGAAGAATATATTATTGATTGTTTGAAATGGTGCAGACTTAATCCCGATGAAGGCCCGCATGTAGGTGGAGACTATAAGCCATATCGGCAAAGTGAGCGCAAAGGCCTTTATAAAGAATTTGCTGAACAACTTGTAAAAGATGGTCATGCTTATTATGCTTTTGATACGCCGGAAGAAATTGAGGCAATGAGAGAAAAACAAAAAACTGAGGGAAGACATACGCTGCATTACGATCACAACACGAGGGGCAGTATGAAAAACTCTTTGTACCTCTCACCAGATGAAACAAAAAAAATTATTGCTGATGGAACTCCTTACGTGATACGAATAAAGATCACACCCGGTGATGTTGTTTCGTTTGAAGACATGATCCGCGGTACTGTTGAATTCAACACAGATAATGTTGATGATAAAGTTTTGCTGAAGGCCGATGGAATGCCAACATATCATCTCGCTGTTGTGGTGGATGATTATTTAATGAAGATCACACATGCTTTTCGGGGAGAAGAGTGGCTGCCAAGTGCGCCGGTTCATATTTTACTTTGGAAATATTTGGGATGGGAGAACGAAATGCCTGAGTGGGCTCATCTTCCGCTGATATTAAAACCTGATGGGAATGGGAAGTTAAGCAAGAGAGATGGCGACAGGCTTGGGTTCCCGGTGTTTGCGATGAATTGGAAAGATCCTAATACCGGTGAATTGACCAAAGGATTTAAAGAGCTTGGGTTTTTACCGGAAGCATTTGTAAACCTGCTTGCAGTGCTTGGATGGAATGATGGAACAGAGCAGGAAATTTATACAATGGAAGAATTGATAGAAAATTTCTCTATCGAAAAAGTCCATCATGCAGGAGCAAAGTTTGATTATGAAAAAGCCAAATGGTTCAATCATGAATGGATAAAAAAGTTTGATGTTCAAAGTTTGAGGTTTGAGGTTGGCGAAATTCTTAAGCAAAAGGGAATTGTAGTTGATGATGAAAGTTCTCTCGACAAAATTATTGAACTGGTTAAAGACCGATGCACGTTACTGACAGATTTTTATGAGCAGGCATCTTTCTTTTTTGTTGCGCCTGAAAAAATCGATATTGATTCCATCAAACCGAAATGGAATGATAAGAAGCAATTATTTTTTGTTGAACTCATGAGGGCATATCAACTAATGCAGCTATGGCAGCATGATGAACTTGAAAGAGAGTTCAAAGAAATTGCTGCCGCAAATCAATTAAAACCGGGTGAGTTAATGCTTCCACTGCGTATAATGCTTGTTGGCGGCAAGTTTGGGCCCGGTGTGTTTGATATTGCTTCGGTGATCGGGAAGGAAGAAACAGTGAAGAGGATTGAGCATACGTTGAGTTTGATGATGTGAGAAGCTGCAAGCTTCTAGCGACAAGCTGCAAGGAAGTTTCTGCTAAATTGATACCTATCTTTTTCGCATTTAATCATACTCTCTGCATCATCCTTGCAGCTTGCAGCTTGGAGCTTATCGCTTTTTACAGCTCTTTTAATATCTTTCCAAAATATGAAATGGCTGCTTCAAAACAAACTCATTCTTCTTTTAGCTATTGTAAAATTTCTGCTTCCTTTCGTCATTGTAAATTCTGTTTGGGAATTACAAAGAGATGAATATTTATACTACGAACAGGGTCGTCACCTGGCTTTCGGTTACATGGAAAATCCCGCTCTCATTGGGTTTCTTGCATATATCTCTTCATTGTTCGGGGATTCAGTTTTCCTGATAAAATTCTGGCCGGCATTATTTGGAGCGATGACATTGATCGTAACTGCAGGTATTGCAAAACAGCTCGGAGGGAAAATATTTGCGCAGGCAGTGGCTGCATCAGGCATCATATTTTCATCTTACATGAGAATACATTTTTTATTTCAGCCCAACTTTCTTGAAATATTCTTTTGGGCACTTGGCACTTATTATCTCCTGAGATACATCAATACACAGGATCATAAATATCTATACCTGTTAAGCTTTGCCCTTTCATTGGGTTGGTGGAGCAAATATTCCGCGGCGTTTTTTATTGCGGCAATCTTTTTGTCGATCCTTATTACAAAACACAGAACACTATTAACTAAAAAAGACTTTTGGTTTGCTTTATTGCTTGCTCTCATTCTTGTTCTGCCTAATATTTTGTGGCATTACTATCACAATTTTCCTTTGATACATCACATGAAAGAGTTACGGGAGACGCAATTGAAATACATCAACAAAGCAGATTTTTTAAAAGACCAGGTATTAATGCTGCTTCCGTCATTCGTGATTTGGTTTGGCGGCCTTATATGGTTATTGATGAACAATCGTTATCGCATCATTGCTTTTATATATTTATTGGTATTAATTCTTTTGATGACGGGAAGCGGAAAAAGTTATTATATGCTCGGTGCTTACCCAATGCTGATTGCTGCTGGTGCAGTGTGGCTTGAAAAAATAAGTGTTACAAGAATCTGGATCCGCTATGCAGCCGTTAGTCTTATGGTACTGTTAGGACTATTGTTTGTTCCGATATTATTGCCTGTGCAATCGCCCAGTGAAATGGCGGCGTTCAACCAAAAGCACAAGCTGGAAAGAATTGGCTTATTAAAATGGGAAGATCAACAGAATCATGAGTTGCAACAGGATTTTGCGGACATGCTTGGCTGGAAAGAGATGGCGCAGAAAGTAAGTATCGCTTACGAAAAACTTGACAGCACAGAAAAAAAAGAAACTATTTTATTTTGCGATAATTATGGGCAGGCAGGTGCGGTAAATTTTTACGGACAAAAATATCGTTTGCCCAAAGTTTACAGTATCAATGGAAGCTTTTTATGGTGGCTTCCGGATAGTATTCATGTCGACAACATGATTCTATTAACCGATGAAGAAGAAGAAATGCAGAAACCCTTTATCAAAAACTTTTCCTCTGCAATAGTAGAAGATAGCGTTACAAATCCTTTAGCAAGAGAAAGAGGCAGCCTCATCATTACCTTGAAGGGTGCCAATGAAGATTTTAATAAAATGTTTACAGAAAAAATTGAAAAGGAAAAAAAACTGTTCAGGTAAATCGACTGTTTATCCTTGCTTCTCCATTAAATCAACAATCGCTTTAAAATCTGAATTGTATAATTCTTTTAGCTGATCAACATCTGCTTTATCTAAACGAACAATCCCCGTTGAATTGTCAATTGCATGTTGAGGAGTTCTTATTCCCGGTATGACTGTACTCACTGAATCGAAGCTTAGGATAAAACTCAGTGCCAGAGACGTTTTGCTGATGTTATATTTTTCACAGAGCTTCCACACCCTGCTAATTAAAATTGAATTTGATTTAGTGATGATCTCTTTTGTTAAACGAAAACTTCGATGATCATCTTTTGAGAAAGTTTCGTCCCCGGAAAATTTCCCGGTAAGTAAACCGAATTGCAAAGGCATCCTAACGATGACACCATAATCTTTCTTCTTTGCTTCTTTCATTACAGGCAATGCTTTTTGATTAATGAGATTAAAGACAAGTTGAAAGCCGGCACCAAAATTATTCCGCATTAAATATTCCGCTTCTTCTTCAGGATGGAAAGTATTTAATGACAATCCCCAATACCTGATCTTCCCTTGCTTCTGCAGAAATTCCATTGTCTCAATACATTTTTCTGTTTCAAAATGTTTCATTCTCGCAGTATGAAGCTGGTAATAATCTATTTCGTTTCTTTTTAATCTTCGCAGGCTCTGATCACAGGCATTCAGGATATATTCCCTGGAATAATCGATCTTAATCGCATTTTCAACAACACGATGACCAACCTTGGTTGCAATGATTGCTTCTTTATTGTTTCGTAATTCTTTTCCAAGCAACTCTTCAGAATGGCCGAGTCCATAAAAATCTGCTGTATCAAAGAAATTAATTCCAACGTCCAAAGCCTTCCTTATCGCTGCTATGGAAATACCATCATCAGAGCTTCCCCAACCTATTGGCATTGTTCCAACAATTGCACTGCCTCCGATAGCCCATGCACCAAAACCAATTTCACTTACAGTGAGATCTGTGTTACCAAATTTTCTGAATTGCATATATCCTAAGATACTATTATTATGATTTATGGTGTTTTACTCCGGTATCCTTCAAAAATATTTCACGAACTTTGTGTGTATGGTATTACGAATTCCATTATTATTTGAAGGCTCTAAAAATTCGCGCCAGTTGTATGCATTGTTCGACAGCGGAGCTACCTACTCGTGCATTAATGAAGATATTGCTGAAGAATTTGAAAATTTTTCTCCGCTGCATACGCCAATGAGGTTATCTACGGCAAGCGAACATGTTTTTATGGAGATTAATTACCGGGTAACATTGGATTTTTACAAGGATGATATCCGGATGTCTGATGAATTTTTAATTGTGTCAAATCTTTCCGAAGAAGTAATAATTGGCGCAGCCACAATGCAAAAGTGGAGGATCAAACTCGATTTTGAACATGATACCATTATAGTTGATCCAAAAGTTGCAAAGCTCATCTTAATAAATCTTATCAAGAAATAAAGATCTTCTCATGAGCAGACCCATTCGAGTATTAGTGGCAAAGGTTGGACTTGACGGTCACGACCGTGGCGCAAAAGTTATCGCCACCGCGTTACGTGATGCAGGAATGGAAGTTATTTATACCGGTCTGCGCCAAACTCCTGAAATGGTTGTCAATGCTGCATTACAGGAAGACGTAGATGCAATTGGTATCAGCATCCTCAGCGGCGCTCATAATACGGTATTCCCAAAGATCCTCCAACTTCTGAAGGAGAAACAAATGGACGATGTATTGCTCACCGGCGGAGGCATCATTCCCGAAGATGATATGAAAAACCTGCAGTCAATGGGAGTAGGAAAATTATTTGCCCCCGGCGCTACTACTTCAGAAATCGCTGACTATATCAAGGACTGGGTAAAGGAAAACCGGAGTTTTTAAAAGGCTTACCTGCATAAAAACTTTTTCTTCCAACAACACTTCTTTAATTCCATTTTCATTCCGTATTTTTAAGCAGATTGCTTTCCATAAGTAATGTTTAGTATATTCATTTGCTTATGTCGGAAAATTCGTTATTACAATCTTACCGCGAACAGCCCAACGTATGGGACGAGATGTTCAGCTCTGATGGCATCCGTAACTCCTATCAAAATTTTGTGTCTGCGATTGCCGGTTTACCCCAGGCTGAAATGACGCAGAAAGATGAAATGGCGAAGAAACTCTTCATGAGCCAGGGTGTTACTTTCACCGTCTACAGCAGCGGCGAAGGAATTGAAAAGATATTTCCGTTTGATATTATTCCACGCATAATTACCGCGGCCGAATGGGCTCACATTGAAGCCGGAATTAAGCAAAGGCTCAAGGCTTTAAACATTTTCCTGAAAGATATTTACCACAGCCAGTTTGCAGTGAATGACGGAATTATTCCTGCACATCTCATATACTCATGTCCCCAATTTTTGAGGGAAATGATGAATGTTGATGTGCCTTACGATATATATACCCACATCGCCGGCGTGGACCTTATAAGAGATGATGAAGGGAAATTTTTTGTATTGGAAGATAATCTCCGCACTCCTTCAGGAGTATCTTACATGCTGGAGAATCGCAGTATAACGTACCGCATATTCCCGGATATTCTTCCAAAGAATAATGTATGCTCCGTTAAAGAGTATCCTGATCTTCTTCATAAGAATTTGCTCGCTTTAGGCAACAGGCAAAACAGTGATCCAACGGTTGTACTTCTAACGCCGGGTATTTATAACTCTGCTTACTTCGAACATACAACACTCGCAAGGCTGATGGGAATAGAACTGGTTGAGGGAAAAGACCTGATAGTGGACAACAATCATGTGTTCATGAAGACAACTAAAGGCCTGCAAAAAGTGGATGTGATTTATCGAAGAGTGGATGATGAATTTATTGACCCTCTTGTATTCAGGCCGGATAGTATGCTTGGGGTTCCGGGGATTTACTGGGCTTACCGCAAAGGAAATGTTGCCCTGGTAAATGCAATGGGAAATGGAGTTGCCGATGATAAGGCCATATATTCTTACGTGCCCGACATGATAAGATATTACCTGAATGAAGAACCAATATTACATAATGTGCCTACCTACCAGATGGCGGATGAAGATAAGAGGAAACATGTTTTTGACAACATGCATAAGATGGTTATCAAGCGCACTAATGAATCCGGCGGTTATGGAATGCTGATTGGAAATAGTGCAACGGATGAACAGATCAATGATTTTAAAAAAGCTGTGGAGAAAGATCCGAGGAATTTCATTGCACAACCTCTTATCAGTTTATCCTCCACTCCATGCTATATTAACGGAGTTCTACAACCTCGTCGTGTAGATCTCAGGCCATTTGCTTTGTACGGGCCTGACGGAGTTGACATAGTGCCGGGAGGATTAACAAGAGTAGCGTTGAGAGAAGGTTCAATGGTTGTCAACTCTTCGCAGGGTGGCGGAAGTAAGGATACATGGGTGTTGGAAGAATGAATTCGGAGTTCCGAGTTCAGAGCCGGGAGACAGGAGTCTTGGGGTTGCAGGGCGTATGAATATTGAAACAATTTTACTAACTAAATCAAGAAGCCCCTTTTGGGGTTGGGGGTTAATTTATGCTAAGCAGGGTGGCAGATACAATTTACTGGCTGGGAAGATATATGGAACGAACCAATGGAATGCTACAGGTGATTCGTACGCAGTACATCGCGTCGCAGGATGCAGCGCCTGACAATATCTGGCGGCCTTGGCTTAAAATTTATGGTGAACTTACACCGGAAGAAACCCAGATCATCGAAAAGCATTACCCGACGGTTCTCGAATACATGCTTTTCAATTCAACCAACGGCGCATCGGCTTACCATAATGTAATGCAGTCTCGTGAGAATGCCCGCGCCATACAGGATCACCTCACGAAAGAAGTGTGGCAATGCCTCAACAACTATTATCATTTTATACGGAATGATGATCTTGCAAAACAGATCAACCTCGGCGATCCTGTATCTGTTATCGACCTCCTGATAACTCACGGTTTATTATTTACCGGTACAGTAGATAATACGATGACTAGAGGCGAAGGATTTACCTACATGCATATCGGGAAATTTTTAGAACGGGCCATCCACTCTGCAGATATTTTAAGAATAAAAATGAATGAATATCACCATGAGCGAAGGAGTGAAGATGAAGAAGGATCTGACTTAAGGTATTTATTATATTCACTTTTTGGATTTGAGATCTTTCTTAAAACATATAAAGCCGAGTTCACTGTAAAAAACGTTGTCGAGTTAGTGATTTACAATCCTGATTTTCCTCATTCGATTTTTTACACTTTAGTTCGTCTCTATAAATATTTTGAAAGACTGGAAGCAGAAAGTCTGCCCGAAAATTATGAGCAGCTCGAATTCCTGATAGGCAGAACCATGAACAATATAAAATACAGCAGCATACATGAAAGTGATCCATTGGCGTTAGACAGTTTCCTTTTCCAGACAAGGATGGACCTGTTTGAAATTGCAGCTGCATTCAGCAAATGTTATTTTGGCAACAGTTAATTTTGAAAAATGTCTACGTATAAAATAAAACACATAACCCGCTACACCTACGCGTCTACAGTTATTGATTGCACCAACCAGATAATGCTCTACCCTATCGTTGACGCACAGCTCGAGGTGAGAAAACATGAAATCAAGATCTCTCACAACCCGGCCATTGAAGTGTTTGTTGATTACTTCGGAAATTACACCGGGGTTTTTTCTGTTATCAAACCACATACAGAGCTCCTGATAGAATCAACAGCCGAGGTGATCACAAAACCAGTTTTGGTCCCGGCAGATGACATGAATGTGGCAGAACAGTGGCAACAACTATTGGCATTGAAGCACCAGATGGCGTACATGGATTTTTTAAAACAAGAGGCGTTCTCTTCTGCTCACGATGTAAAAAGTATCCTGGACGGTATTACTGGCATTGAAAAAACTCCATTTCAGATTGCAACATTATTATCTGAATATGTATACCAGAATTTTAATTACCAAAAAGGCATCACAAGTGTTGAAACAAAAACAGAGGAAGTCTGGAATCTGAAAGCAGGTGTTTGCCAGGACTTCGCTCATATTCTTCTTGTATTCCTTAGAATGTTTGATATTCCATCCCGCTATGTGAGTGGTTATATTTGTCCGAAGGGGAAGGAAATGCGTGGTGAAGGCGCAACTCACGCCTGGGTTGAAGCCTATATTCCTTATTATGGCTGGCTTGGATTAGATCCCACCAACAACTGCATTGTGAACGATCAGCATGTTCGCCTGGCTGTTGGCAGAAGTTTTACTGATTGTACCCCGGTTAAAGGAACCTATAAAGGCTCCGGCGAACATACGCTGGAAGTATCTGTTGAAATTAAAAATGGCACTTCTAAAAAGTCAAGTGAAAAAGAAGGCCCTCCCAAATTTAGCTACGAAGCAAAAAACCCCGGCGAACCGATAAACTCTTATCGGTATTACCTCGAAGTTCAACAAAAGCAACAGCAGCAATAGATGTGCAGATATGCTGATATGCAGATGTGCAGATTGATCGAAGCGAAGGGTTTTTCTTTGCATGCCTTTCCTTTGCGCCTTTGCGTGAAAAAAAATCTGCCGCATGCAGATATTTCATGCAACTAATTTCTGAAAACTAAAAATAATCTTTAACGCTTTTTGCCCATAATTTTGTTTGATCAAAAGTCACCCATGTATCAAACTCTCTTAACCAGCCTCGAAACCGGGATCTTCGTTATTACTATCAATCGCCCCGATAAAATGAATGCTTTGAATCGCCAGGTAATGGATGATCTAAGGGCAGTGATGGATGAAGTAAAAAATAATGCCGAGATCAAGTCGGCAATAATTACCGGTTCAGGCAATAAAGCCTTTGTTGCCGGTGCAGATATATCAGAGTTCTCTTCACTTACCCCGCAGGACGCGATGGCATTTGCAAAGAGAGGGCAGGATATTTTTTTTAAGATAGAAAATTGCAGTAAGCCTGTTGTCGCCGCTGTAAATGGTTTTGCCTTGGGCGGTGGATGCGAACTTGCAATGGCATGTCATTTCAGGATAGCAAGTGAGAATGCAAAATTTGGTCAGCCGGAAGTAAACCTTGGATTGATCCCCGGATTTGGTGGCACACAGCGCCTAACAATGCTGATCGGTAAGGGAAGGGCGATAGAACTATTACTTACTGCAAATATGATAGATGCAACCACTGCATTGCAATACGGCCTCGTAAATCATGTAGTTCCTTCAACAGAATTATTGGATAAAGCGAAGTCAATTTTAAACGTAATAAATTCCAAGGCGCCTGTAGCTATTGCTAAGTGCCTCAACTCCGCCAATCATGCTTTCACAGGTATTAAAGGTTACGAGCAGGAAATTTTCGGATTCAGTGAATGCTTTGTTACTGAAGATGTGAAAGAAGGAACTTCTGCATTTTTGGAAAAGAGAAAGCCGAATTTTACGGGAAAATAATAACACGAATTTTCGACACGAATTACACGAATTTTTTTAGATCCGGACAGCTTTCTTAATTCGTTACTGGCCACTGTGAGTATACCTCTGAACCAAATTGCTTTCTAATTCGTGTAATTCGTGATTAAAATTCGTGTTATTAAAATTTTAATGAAATAAAACCGACGCCCCCAATTCCTCCTTCACCCCGCCCGAAGCTTGCATCATTACTTTCAAGCTATTATCTCCTCCACTATCGAAGTACAATATTTTTATTTTATGATATCCTTTTTTTAATGCTGCCTTCCCGGTTTTTTCGACCGTGCCATGATCACCATCATTATCCACTACTTCAAGATCGTCAATAAATAATTTGCTCCCATCATCACTCGACGTATAGAAATTGTAAACTCCGTCTTTATTTATTTTGATGTAGCCTTCAAATTGAAAAGCAAATTTATCGGTACGTTGCTTTTTTACCAGCGAGATATTTGTTACAACTCCTGAGTTAATCAAGGCAGAATTAAAAGATGACATACTTATACTTGCGGAAGGCTCATAGTATTTATAACTAAGCCCTGGCTGAACGCTTTTAACAGCAACAGGGTCCATCCAATCATACTTAATTACTCTTGCCGAAGCAACACTACTGGAAAGCCTGTCGGCAAGTAATGCCTTCGCTTTTAGCGTAGCAGTTTTTTCTACAGCAAAAGGCTTTGAATAAAGATTCGAATGCTGATCAGGATCCCTGCCGTTGGTAGTATATAAAATGGTGGCGCCATTATCTGCCGACAAGGTTACTAGTGGCTGCAGCCCATCATCATTATAGGAAATTTTTATTCTTGGCTTTTTAGCGAACATGCCATAACCAGCAATCTTAACAACAAAAGCGTAAGGTGCTTTAATTTTATTGGGATCGTATTCCGGAAGATCGATCGTAACATTTCCTCCCAGCTGTTTCCATGATAAGTTTTCACCGGAAGATAAAAATGTCAAGGTCGTTGCGGGTGGCAATTGCGCATCTTTCAGAATTAGTTTTTTATTACCCGGATATTTTGGGAAGATGGCGTATAAAGTATTCGTGGTTTCATTATATGTATAAAAAATTTCTTTCACTGCATAACCCGGATCGGGATCGATAGTTAGTTTTAATAAGAGGTCGCCGCTACTGTTTACAGGCTTATAATCTTGTCGGCCTACGCTCCACTGCGAAGGAATTTTCCATCGCGATGTGTTATAAATTGCTTCACCGTTTACCTTCATCCATTCTCCGATTTGTAATAAACGCTCCTGCATAATAGGCGGAATTTTTCCATGTTCATCAGGGCCAATATCCAATAAAAAATTTCCACCGCGACTTACTTTGTCGATCAGCTGCAACACCAGCGATTGCGCAGAATTATAATCCCACGCATCTTCAGCACGGTTGTAGCCATAGCTGAAACCCATGCCACGACTCTCTTCCCAGTAATGATCTTCAAAGTCAGCATTGGGCTCATACTCTGGTGTAAACACGGCCCCATGGTTAAAACGTACGCCATTCCCCCACCTGTCGTATGTTACTACTTTATCTTTTACAGGACTTTCATTATACAGCCACTGCAAAAATTCCTTCGACTTCCACACATCATCACCCGCTTCCCATTCGCCATCTGTCCAAAAAACATCGGGCTGGTAAGTGTTGATGAGGTCTTTCATCTGCGGCCATGTATGATCTGCTACGAATTTATTTTTATCAGACTTCCACAGTGGATTGAACCATTCATACAAAGAATAATACATGCCTGCATGAACAGATGTTTTTCGAACAGCTTTGAAGAGATCACCGAGGAGGTCCCTGTGCGGACCAACATCAACAGCATTCCATTTAAAGCCCCAGGTTCTGTCTGCATCTTTGCTTGGCCACAAAGTGAATCCGTCATGATGCTTGGAGGTAAGCACAATATATCTTGCCCCGCTCTGCTCGAACACTTTTGCCCACTCATCGGGATTGAATAATTCCACTTTGAAATCATCAGCGAGTTGGTAGTAGGTTTTGTTCCCAAATTTTGCTTTGTGAAATTTCATCCGCGCAGTATCATTCGTTTGCAAGCCATACTGGTACCATTCTGCATAACTGCCTTTAGTGCTCCAGCCGGGAACAGAATATACACCCCAATGAATGAAGATCCCAAACTTTGCATTCTTAAACCATTGCGGAACCGGCCTTGTGTCGAGACTTTCCCAGGTTGGTTTGTAGTTTTGACTGAAGGACAATGAGGAATGTAAGAGAGAGAGAGCGATTATTATTTTTCTCATATTTAAATATACAACCTCTCTCCAAAAGTGGAGAGAAGGACCTTCACCGCGGAGAACGAGAGAGAGCAGAGATTTTCCTAGAGAGCTTCATTGCCAATTGCATATTGCCGATTGCCTATTGCCTATTGGCTCTTAACATCCCATTCCCGTATAGTATTGTGAGATAGCAACTGCCAGGTTTTTCTGTGCCGGATAAACACCCGGAAATACTGAAGATCATATGCGGGCCGGCTACTGGCCAGCAGCCGACGCACTCTGAGTGTTCCTCTAACAATTGCAATGTCTTTATGAAGTTCTACACTGACAGAGTCATGGGAGCGGGATATATAGATTGTCGAAGGTTTCATGACATTCGCTATCCACGTTTTTTTTGAATCAATATTTCCTGATCCATGCTTGAAATAAAAATCCTCGGCATAATGTTTTTGGAGAGTATCGATTTGTTTATTAACCACAGCATAATCAAGAATCCTGTCAATGGAATCAATTGCACGTTTCACTGCATTCGAATCAATTTGCTGTGCAGTAATTGTAAAACTGGCGATACAAAGGAGAAAAGAGAGGAAAATTTTCATGTTTTAAAGATACGATTTGCCTATCCACAAATGGAGAGCGAATCTTCACCGCGGAGAACGAGAGTGGCCAGAGTTTTTCGCAGAGATTTTAGGAAGAGTCTACGCCTAAATCCATTCCTCTTATTCTCTACGGTGAAAGAAAACCTCTGCGAAAAACTCTGCTCACTCTCGTTCTCCGCGGTAAAAGAAAATCTCCGCCGCAGGCGGAGTAAATGTAAATAAGGAATAATTAATAAGAAAATAAGAAAGTAAGTCTACTTCCCATCGAAGACCCTTATCACCTTCATAAATCTCCCCTTATAATATTCATTCAACGGAGTAATCACCACTCCATTCGCTTTGCCTGAAGAAGAATGAATGAACTGAAGAGCGCTGTCGGAGCTTGAAATAACTATGCCCATGTGCCCAACAAATCTTTCAGTGCTGTCTGTTCCGGTAAATAGAATAAGGTCGCCTTTTTTTGCATCGTTAACGGGAACTTCAGTTCCCACATTTGTAAAATCTATCGATGACCGCGGCACAGAAATTTTAAAATGATTGAACACGTACGTTATGAATCCTGAGCAATCAAAACCCTGCGATGGATCAATTGACGCGTACTTATAGGGAGTTCCGATAAGGCTTTCAGCAAATGCTATCAAAGAGTCCGCAGACACTTTTGCAGTAATGATCTTCGAAGTTGAAAGCGTATCAGGAGCAAGCACTTTCAAAATGGGGTCGGATTTGATAGTATCCTTTGGCAGCAAATTCGTGGAATCGTTTTGTGATACGTAAGTAACTGGAGGCTTTTTACTGAGATGATACCAGGCAACTGCGGCGAATAAAATAACCACTAAAATATAAACGTACTTCATCAACGGAGGTATATCTAAAATCAAACCAAAAACCTGGGCAGGTCGTCATTTTAATCAAGCGACGATTACCACATAAAAATTTCACAGGAATATTTTAAAGAAAGGTATGGACAGAAATTTAAAGTTGTCTCTTCAATTGCAGATGAGCCCATGCCATAAAAGGAATGATCAATACTAAAAATATTGTCCAGGGGCTTTTTACAAGAAGCAATGTGCCCACAGTAAGGATCGCAAGATAAATAGGATACAAGATAAAAAGCAACCCAACCACAATAGAATCATAATGATCGTGTGCTCTTTTCTTTATCAGCAAAACAATAAGATAATATAAAGGTGCATGAAGGATCCATCCGGTAACAGAGGGAATAAACAGCAACATTTTTTTAATCGCGGGTTGAGGAATAAAAAATATTTTCTTCCGGGTTGCCATATCGTTCGGCGCAATTTCAATAACAAGTCGTTTTAGTTGTTCCCTTAGTTTATTATTGAAATCATTTATTGTTTTCCCGGCCGTGGCATCCTGTTCGAAATCTTTCTGAGTAATTATCTCTCCAAAATTCAGGATCACATTTTTTCCAAATATTCTGAATGAACTGTAATTTATTCCAAGCGGAATTATTTGGAGTGGAATTCCTTGCCGCCATGCATCAATGGCCACTCTTGCTGTTCCCTTCTTTAAAGCGCGAAGATGCCATTCATTAATGCATCTGCCTTCACTGAAAATTAATACAATACCATTTTTCTTAAAAATGTTGATGCACTCGCTGAAAGTCGTATAATTATGTTCGAGGTTTTCTGCGCCTTCACTTATCCTGTAAATAGGCAGCATGTTCATTGAATGCAGAAGCTTACTGTAAAATTTATTAGCAAATGCATCGCCCCGGGCAAGAGAATAAACAGGATGCTTAAATAATGTTGCAAGGATAATTGCATCTAAAAACGAACTGGGGTGATTTGATGCAATCAGTAGCGGACCGTTAGCCTTAAATATTTCTTTATTATTAGTAATTATCTTCCTGCAATAAAAATAAATAGCCAGCCTCGCAGGAAATTTTAGAAGACGATAGAGCAACTTAAATTTTTATGAAAGATAATTGAGAAAGTGATAATTATGAAAGGACACTAATTGCCTGTTGCATGTTGCTTTTTAATTTAACTGCGGGTCGATAGGAAAATTTATCATCATTTCATATTCACCACCCAAATGCTTGAGAGAATCTCTCCAGATATCATCCGGGTTTTTATGAAATATGAGTTTACGTGTGGCTTCAACGGTAAGCCAGCTTTTTTCCTTTAACTCGTCATCGAGTTGCCCGCTGCTCCAGCCGCTGTAACCAATAAAAAATCTTACTTTATTAAAATCAATATCATTATTCTTTATGTAAGGCAGCAGGCTTTCAAAATTTCCTCCCCAATAAACACCTTCAAAAACTTTTTCGCCTCCGGGTATAAGATCAGGGTATTGATGAAGGAAATGAATGGTGTCGAGCCGCACTGGTCCGCCATAATAAACCGGTATTTTATAGTTCTCCAACTCGGGAATCAGTTCATCTAAAGTCTTTGAAAAATTCTTATTAATTACAAATCCAAAGCTTCCTTCTTCCTGGTGTTCGCAAAGAAATATCACCGTGCGCATGAAATTGGGATCCTTCAAAAAAGGATTCGCAATTAATAAAGTTCCTTGTGCAGGTGAAATCATAGTTCTAAATTAGAATTTTATTATCGAACTAATTTAACTTGCCGGCTGTGTTTTTTAGTTAAACGATAAGGCTTAGTTAAATTGCACTATTACCACGCTGCTTGCTTTTTTTAGAATGAACTAAGAGTAAATTTGCACACGTTAAGATGAAAAAAATTTTCCCCATTATTACTGTTCTTATTTTTCTCTCGCTGCTTGGGATAATTTTTTTCCAGGTATTATGGATACGGCAGGCATTGGAAGCTAAAGAACAACAGTTTGTTGACCATCTTACATTGATCACTGCTGAGGCAGGCAATGATCTTATCGAAGAAAAAGGTAAACTGTCGCCTTTTGAAAACAAGAAACAAAGTGAGGCTTTATTTCCATTAAATATTTTTCCTCCAACCATTGCACACAGGTTCAGCAAAGATGAAATAAGGGAAAGGATCAAGAATGCGTTTACGAAGTACGACATGAAGAAAATTCCCTTTGAATTTGCTGTCACCACTACTTCGATGCTTGGCGATGAGATCAGGTCTGATAATTACTACAAGCTTTATCTCGATTCTACAAATAATAAAACATTTGTTTACCCATTAGAATCTCCAAGTGGCAGCATCTCGGAAGGAATTTCTCCGCAGGAATTATTAGTGATAGTGGTGCCACACGTTAAAAGTATAATCTGGAAAGACATGTCGTGGATGGTGATGGGTGCTGTACTTTTTACTGTAATAATATTTTGCGCTTTCTTTCTTACCATAAGGGCCCTGCTTAAACAAAAGAAATTAAGCGAGATCAAATCAGATTTTATCAATAACATGACCCATGAATTCAAAACTCCACTGGCAACGATTTCTCTTGCAGTGGATGCTTTGAAAAATGAAAAAGTTATAGCAGACCGTGGTAAGATGGATTATTTCTCGGCTATTATTAAGGATGAGAATAAGCGGATGAACAAGCAGGTAGAAACCATACTGCAGGCTGCTTTACTCGACAGGCAGGAGATACAGCTAAATCTTAAAGTCCTTCACGCAAACGACCTCATCAATGTTGCGTTGAATAATATTAAACTTCCGCTTGAAGAAAGACAAGGAAAGATCGAAGTAAGTCTTACTGCTGAAAACGACCTGGTAATAGCCGATGAAGTTCACTTTACCAACTTAATAAATAACCTGCTTGACAACGCAGTCAAATATTCAAAAGAGAATTTGCAGATCAAACTCACGACTACAAATGTTTCACACTTTTTGAGGATAAGGATCGAGGACAATGGTATTGGAATGAATAAAGAAACCCTGCATCGTATTTTTGAAAAATTTTACAGGGCGCACACAGGTAACATACATAATGTAAAAGGATTTGGACTTGGACTGAGTTACGTAAAGACCATCGTGAATGCTCACAAAGGGAAAATAAAAGCAGAAAGCACTTTAGGCAAAGGAAGCTGTTTTATTATCGATATGCCTTTAGCCAGTAATGGGCAGCATAATTAATGGAAGGAAATTTTTAGGTATAAAGTATATAAGGTATGTAAAGTCTATAAAGTACGAGATATCTAACTATGGATACTTTATATACTTTATTTACCCAACACCTATTTACTCTCACATACTTCTGGTCAGTTTCTCTTAGCAACCGGCACCACGAGTTTTAATCCGCTCCAGACGTCGCTTACAGCACAAACCTTTATATCTACAAGATCATTTTGTAAAGCATAATTCCGTATCACATCTTCGGTAACGTCAGTTGGAATTCCAGCGCTTTTCTTATACCACGAAACCCAAATTATGGTAGTTGGTTTAATTATTTTTTTGATCTTCCTCATTTCACCTTCAAACTCCTTTCCTGTTTTTGCAAATAAATGAATGAAGTCGGGCTTCTCATTTTTGGGGCAAATCTGGTTTGAAATATTCATTTCGATCAATTGGAAATAATTGTCCGGTTGGTTGATTAGCATCACTTTCATTTCAGGCTTGATGCCCAATTTTTGGAGTAAAGGCGTTCCTGAATATCCGGCTGGCATTGTAAAGGTTTTAAGTAATCCACAGCTATCCACATCAATCCACACTGATTTCAAATTTAAACCTCAAAACTTAAATCAAAGCTCCGCCTGTCAAAGACTGGCAAAAGTGGATAAATAAGTTTGACAAAATTTAATTGTTCAAGTGGGAAAAAGTGTTATTTTGTGGAAATTTCTGTAAAACTAATTCTAAATCCTTCATATTGATAGGCTTTATAGGTGAATATGAATCAACATTAGATCCCAAAGGTAGGTTTCTTCTTCCTTCAGGATTTAAGAAGCAACTACCTGACGGTGGAGGGGAAAATTTTGTTTTAAACAGGGGATTTGAAAAATGTCTTAGTCTGTACCCCATGAAAAGCTGGAAACCAATCTTTTCAGAGATTAGCGGCTTAAATGATTTTGATCCGAAAGTGAGACAATTCAGACGCTATTTTTTGAACGGCGCAACACAGGTTGAACTTGACAGCGCCAACCGGATACTGATCCCCAAAAACCTGATGGAATATGCAGGACTTGAAAAGGATATCGTATTGGTTTCGGCAGTAAATAAAATTGAGATCTGGGATAAAAATAAGTACCAACAGTTCTTTGAAACTTTTTCACCGGATGCGTTCAGCAATCTGGCTAAAGAAGTAATGGCAGGCGAACCAAAAACCCAGCCCTGATGGAACAGAGCAGCTACCATGTACCGGTAATGTTGCACGAGGTGATTGAAGGGTTAAGTATTCAGCCGGGTGGAATATATGTGGACTGCACCTTTGGAGGCGGCGGTCACAGCAAAGCCATCCTGGATAAACTGGATTCAAATGGGAAGCTGGTTGCATTTGATCAGGATGCGGATGCCGGGAAAAACCTTCCTGGCGATAGCAGGACAATCTTTGTTCCACACAACTTCCGCCATTTGCAACGGTTTTTGCGCCTCCACAAAATCTCTTCGGTTGATGGGATCATGGCAGACCTTGGTGTTTCAAGTCACCAGTTCGACAGCGCCGAAAGAGGCTTCTCCACACGCTTTGATGCTCCTTTGGATATGAGGATGGATCAAAAGCAAACATCAACGGCGGCAGACATTCTTAAAAGTTATTCTGAAGAAAGACTGCATAAGATGTTTGAGCAATATGGAGAAGTTACCAATTCCAAAACTTTAGCAAGAGAAATTGTAAAGCTCAGAAAGACAAGTCCAATGAGAACAACCAACGAGCTGAAAACCGCTTTACATGCCACGGTGAAAGGTAATCCCAACAAGTACTTTGCCCAGGTTTTCCAGGCCCTGCGTATTGAAATTAACAATGAATTAGCAGCACTCGAAGAAATGTTGCAGCAGGTGCCGGACGTTTTAAAACCAGGCGGCCGCATTGCCATCATCACATTCCATTCATTAGAAGACAGGATCGTAAAGAACTTTTTTAAAGGAAATAAAGAAGTAATGGCCGATGATATATATGGTGTGAAACAAAAAAGCGAGTTCAATATCCTAACAAAAAAACCAATTACCCCGTCAGCACAGGAACTAAGAGAAAATCCAAGAGCAAGAAGCGCACGATTGAGAATAGCAGAAAAAATTTAAGAAGAGACTAATAATTATGGGACCGGCATTTGAACCTATTCGGTATTGTCCCAGCAAAAGGCGGGACTCACTTGCCGCTCAACTTTTTTCGGCAATAAAGCACTCAGCTTAACATGTCAAAAAAAAACAAAGAAAATACAGAATCAAAAACCAAAAGTTTTATCAGGGACTGGAGGAAATGGTTTTACTATCGTTGGATAGTAAAGAATATCCCATTTTTTTTATTCGCCGCGATGCTAACGGTATTGTATATAGCCAACGGGCATTACGCAGATAAAACCGTGAGGAAAATAAACTCTACTGCCAAGCGTGTAAAAGAAATGGAATACGAATTCAAAACTGTTAAGCGTGATGTGATATTCAGAAGTAAGGAAAGCGAATTGGCAAAAGCAGTAGAACCATTAGGATTAAAAGAGCTTACAGCGCCGCCTATTAAGATTGGCGACTCTGTGAGAGTTGAATAAGATAATAGATCATAGTCCATGGACCATGGTCAATGGACCATTAAACTAAAAACAAACATAACTAACCCCGTAAATTGGATGTAAAAAAAGACATACTGTGGCGTGTTTACCTGTGCTTCCTGGGGATAATAATACTTGCAATAATAGTACTTGGCAGAGCTGTTTACATTCAGCGGTTTGAAGGCAAGTATTGGCTGAGCATGAGCGACAGCCTGCATTTGAAATACATGCCAATAAATGCCGAACGTGGCAGCATCTTCAGCGAAGATGGAAATATTCTCAGCACTTCCATTCCTGTTTTCGACATCTATATCGATTTTGGCGCAGAAGGTTTAAGAGAAAATAAAGGAAAAAGGTTTTACGAAAATCTCGATTCACTGAGTTTAGAACTGGCTCATCTTTTTGGCGATGCTTCTCAAGCCTCTTATAAAAAACAATTATTGCTTGCTTATAAAAATGAGGATCGCTACTTCCCTTTAAAAAAGAAAATCTCATTTGAACAATTCAAACAGCTAAGAGATTTTCCGCTTGTAAAACAGGGACGAAATAAAAGCGGTTTCATCGTTGATGTAAGAGATAATCGTGTTAATCCATATGTTCTTTTGGCTAATCGTACGATCGGGCTTTCAAGAGGTGATACAAGTAAAAATGTAGGACTGGAAAGAGCCTATGACAGTGTCCTGAAAGGTGAACAAGGCCGTCGTCTTATGCGTTACATGGCGGGCGTGTACGTGCCTGTTGACGGTGCAGAGATTGAACCTGAGAATGGCAAAGACATAATTACAACTCTCGATACTTACATGCAGGATGTTGCAGAGAATGCATTGATGAGAATGATGGTGCAAAACAACTCACTACATGGGACCTGCATTGTAATGGAGACACAAACAGGGAAAATAAAAGCAATCGCAAACCTTGGTAAAAGACCGGATGGAACTTATCTCGAAGACTATAATTACGGACTCGGCAAAAGAACAGAGCCGGGTTCAATATTTAAAATAGCAACTCTGCTTGCACTTCTTGAAGATAAATATGTTGATACCAACACAATTGTTGATTGCGAAGGTGGTCAAAAAAGTTTTTATGGACTTCGCATCCGCGATTCTCATTTAGGCGCTGGTGAGCTAAGTGTTAAGGAAGCTTTCGCAAGATCGTCGAATGTCGCTTTCGCAAAACTCGCTGAACAATATTATCACAACCAGCCCATCCAGTTCTTCAATCACCTTCACCGGCTGAGGCTTGATACCGCAACTGGCATTGATATCGTTGGACAGGCTTCTCCGCTTATCAAAAAGCCCGGAGGGAAATTCTGGGGAAAGACAACACTTCCTTTTATGGCGCATGGTTATGAAGAGCTCGTTACACCGCTCCATATGCTAATGGTGTATAATGCCATTGCCAACAACGGGACTATGATGAAGCCTTACCTGGTGAATTCAATAAAGGAAATGGGAATTGAAATAAAATCTTTTAAGCCGCAGGTGCTGGTCGAAAAAATTTGCAGCGACGAAACATTGGGAAAATTGAAAGACTGCATGCTTGCTGTAGTTGAAGCTCCGCATGGTACTGCTCACCAGCTAAAGACGCCTTTGTATTCATTTGCAGGGAAAACAGGAACTGCGGTAACAGCTCTTGACAACAGGGGATACAATAAAGGAAATAAAATTTATCAATCCTCCTTCATCGGATTTTTCCCGTCAGATAAACCACGTTACAGCATTGCGGTAGTTATTCAAAATGGCAGCGAATCAAGACTTGCTTATGGAGGTGTTGTGTCTGCGCCGGTGTTCAGGGAAGTGGCTGACAGGATCTATGCGGCAAATCTTTCGGATCAATATTTCTTTAACCCTGCCGTAACAACTGATAGCGGCACTTATAAATATTTTGGATTAAAGAATGATATCAATAAAATTCTTTCAATACTAAATCTTCCCTCGGTTGATTCGGCTACATCAGGATATTGGAGAAATATGATCATGCAAAACAGCACTGCAACTTTAAATTCTCTTCCATATCCATCAGGTGCAACAAACATTACACCCGATGTTAGAGGATTGGGTTTGAAGGATGCCGTTTACCTGCTTGAAAATTTTGGATTGAAGGTAGTTACAGCCGGCAAAGGAAAAGTAATGTATCAGTCACTTGCGGCCGGAACAAATTTTAACAAAGGACAAACAATAAATATTCAATTGAATTAATGGCGCTCTTGCACGATATACTATATAAGGTCAATATTCGCTCCGTTGCAGGAAACAATATTACTGAAGCGAATGATTTGCAAATCGACTCACGGAAAGTGAGTGCGGGCTCATGTTTTATTGCTATCAAAGGAACATTAAGTGACGGTCACAAATTCATAGATACAGCGATACAGAACGGTGCAACAATAATTGTTTGTGAAGAGCAGCCTCCTGAAATAAATGCTGAGGTAAAATATATTATAGTAGAAAACAGTGCGGCCGCAGCTGGTATCATGGCGCATAATTTTTATGGTCAGCCATCTGAAAAAATAAAACTGGTTGGCGTAACAGGTACAAATGGAAAAACAACTGTTGCCACTCTGCTGTTCAAATTATTTTCTGCTCTGGGCTATAAATGCGGATTGATAAGCACAGTACAGAATCAAATTGCAGATGAAATTATTCCTGCAACTCATACAACTCCTGATGCGATAAACTTAAATGCATTGATCGCACGAATGGCGAAAGAAGAATGCACCCATGTATTCATGGAAGTAAGCTCTCATGCTCTCGATCAGCATCGCGTTGAAGGATTACAATTTGCCGGAGGCTTGTTTACCAACATCACTCATGACCATTTAGATTATCATAAAACCTTTGACGAGTACATCAAAGCAAAAAAGAAATTCTTTGACGGTTTAATGCCTTTCGCTTTTGCAATAACCAACGCAGACGACAAACGTGGAATGGTGATGCTTCAGAACACCGCGGCTAAGAAATATTCGTATAGCCTTAAAACTTTAGCTGAGTTCAAAGGAAAGATCCTCGAGAATGCACTCACCGGTTTGGTGATGACGATAAATGATATCGAAGTTCACTTCAAGCTTATTGGGACCTTCAACGCATACAATCTTTTAGCTGTTTATGGTGCAGCAATTTGTTTGGGAGAAGATAAACAAACTGTCCTGCAGGTTCTCAGCAGCCTTGACGGCGCCGAGGGAAGATTTGACTACATGGTTTCCGCAAATGACAAAGTGATCGGTATCGTCGACTACGCTCATACGCCTGATGCACTGCTGAATGTTTTGGCTACGATAAAAAATTTACGGCAGGGTCACGAACAAATTTTAACGGTTGTTGGCTGCGGTGGCGACAGGGATAAGACCAAGCGCCCTGTCATGGCGGAAGTTGCATGCGAGCACAGCGACAGGATAATTTTTACATCGGACAATCCACGTAGTGAAGATCCGCTTGAAATTATCAAGGACATGGAAAGCGGCGCCAGCATCACCTGCAGGAAAAAATTTATTTCAATAGCAGACAGAAAAGAAGCGATCAAAACTGCAGTGACTTTATCCAACAAAGAAGACATCGTGTTGATAGCAGGAAAAGGTCATGAAAAATACCAGGATATAAAAGGAGTGAAATATCCTTTCGATGATAAAATGGTTTTGAAGGAAATGTTTGAGTTGCTGGGGAAGTGAGAATATGTAAAAAGTAAATAGAGTAACTAAGGTATAAACAGAATGTTGTATCACTTATTTGATTGGTTAACTAAAGAAGGAATAAAATTCCCGGGCAGTGGCTTGTTCAAGTTCATTGAGTTCCGTGTGCTTATTACTGTTATCCTTTCATTGCTGATTACAACAGTGTACGGCAAAAGGCTGATCAACTTTCTACGAAAAAAACAAATTGGTGAATCAGTTCGTGATCTTGGATTACAGGGTGAAAAAGAAAAGAAGGGAACTCCAACAATGGGAGGGATCATTATCATTCTTGCGATACTGGTTCCAACGTTATTGCTTGCCGATCTGAATAAAGTGTACATAAGGCTGATGCTTCTAAGTACAGTGTGGTTGGGCGTTATAGGATTTATTGACGACTATTTCAAGATAAGAGCAAAGCGTATTGCAAAAGAAAAAGGGATTGACTATAAAAAAACAGACGCGGATGGCCTGGCAGGGAAATTCAAAATATTTGGGCAGGTAATGTTGGGAGTGATAATAGGTGCGACTCTTTATTTTAATCAAAACGTAGTCGTTAAAAGAGAAATACTCGCCGTTGCAGGTGATACAACCAGTTTACAACGAGGTGAAAAAAGATTGAAGGAAGATACTGTGATCACTGAAGGCAAGATACATCGCTTCGTTACAGTGAAAACTCCTATCACAACTATTCCTTTTGTAAAAACGCATGAATTCAATTATGCGAGGTTATTGCCGGCAAGCTGGGAAAAGTACACCTATATTTTATACATCCTGATCGTAATATTTATTGTGACTGCTGTATCGAACGGGGCAAATATTACGGATGGATTGGACGGGCTGGCGACGGGAGTGAGCGCCATAATTGGGTTAGGCCTCGGGATTTTTGTTTTTGTAAGTGGCGACGTACGGGTTGCAGAATATCTCAACATAATGTACATCCCCAACCTCACGGAGCTGTCAATATTTATTGCGGCGTTCATCGGGGCATGTGTTGGCTTCCTGTGGTACAACGCTTACCCGGCGCAGGTTTTCATGGGCGATACAGGAAGCCTTGCACTCGGAGGCATTATCGCATCGCTGGCAATTATTGTTAGAAAAGAATTATTAATACCCATTTTCTGTTTTGTGTTTTTGGTTGAGAATTTAAGTGTGATGATACAGGTTGCATATTTCAAATACACAAAAAGAAAATATGGTGAGGGGAAAAGAATTTTTTTAATGAGCCCGCTGCATCATCATTACCAGAAGTTAGGTTACCACGAAAGCAAGATCGCTGTGAGGTTTTGGGTGGTAACTATTTTAAGTGTTGTGATGGCAGTGGTAACATTGAAATTAAGATAATAAAAATAGTGCTTGAAAAACCTGGACAGACGTAAGGTTTTAGTGTCTTCATCCTTTGAAAAATTATAGTGCGGATTGAAAAATATCGTTCGTATCCATGAAAGCGGGAATACACCCCATTAAATTCTATACTAATGAAGAGCCATTTTTTTTTAATTAGCTGCTAAAGAATTTGAAATGAATGAAAGAGCGCATGGTCATACTTGGAGCCGGAGAAAGCGGTGTTGGAGCGGCGTTGCTTGCAAAGCAGAAGGGATATGATGTTTTTGTAAGCGATAACAGCGAGATCCCTGCTGTTTTCAAAAATGAGTTGGTACTGAACAAAATTGAATTCGAAGAAGGGCATTCAGAAGAAAAAATTTTGAATGCAAGTGTTATCGTGAAGAGCCCGGGGATACCGGAGAAAAATCAGCTCATTAAAAAAATAAGAGAAAAAGGAATTGAGATAATCAGTGAAATAGAATTAGGGTACAGGTTTAAAGGCGATAGTAAAATAGCGGCGATAACCGGAAGCAATGGCAAGAGCACGACTACAGCGATGCTGTATCATATCTGCAAAACGGCAGGACTGAGTTGTGCGATGGTAGGAAACATCGGGTATTCATTTGCGAGGCAGATCGCGGAAGATCCCAAAGAAATATATGTAGCAGAGATAAGTTCTTTTCAGCTGGATGATATTAAAACTTTCAGGCCGGACATAGCGATACTCACGAATATAACAGAGGATCACTTAGACAGGTACGAATATAAGTTTGAGAATTATATCAAAAGCAAATTCAGAATAACAGAGAATCAAACAGGGCAGGATGTATTTATTTATTGCCTGGATGATGAAGTAACAATAAAGGATATAAACAATTTTCATTTCAGGTCTAACCCATTACCATTCACCATGAGCAAACCACTACCAAACGGCGCTTATATTTCAGATGCTAAAATGCATTTAAAATGGAAGCAGGAAGAGATGAGCATGAGCGTAGAAGATTTTGCGATAAAAGGCAGGCACAACCAGTACAACACAATGGCAGCAGCACTTGCAGCAGTTGTAATGGACATAAGGAAGGAAAAGATCCGGGATGCTGTGCAAACTTTTGAAAGTCTTGAGCACCGCATGGAACCGGTGGCTACCATAAAGGGAGTTGAATTTATCAATGACAGTAAGGCCACCAATGTGAACAGCACATGGTATGCTTTGGAAAGTATGACGAAGCCTACCATTCTCATACTTGGCGGAATTGATAAGGGTAATGATTACTCTTTTATTAAAGAACTGGTAAAAGAAAAAGTTAAGGCGATCATTTGCATGGGTATTGATAATAGAAAGATACACGAAGCCTTTGGCAACGAGGTAGAACTGATAGTGAATACCGCCAGCGCAGTTGACGCAGTGCAGGCAGCATTTCACTTTGCCGACAAAGGCGATGTAGTGTTATTATCACCTGCCTGTGCAAGCTTCGACCTTTTCAAAAATTATGAGGATAGAGGGAAACAATTTAAGGAAGCAGTGAAAGATCTGTAGGGTGCAGCCCTTGCGGTTGCCCGGTGAGTTTAGAGTTCGGAGTTCAGAGCCGGGAGCCATGAGCAATGGATTGAAAAATATGAGATAAAGATTAGGACAAATAACAATGTTCGATAAAAATAAAATACCAGGTTTTCCTTTACAGGGCGAAGCGCTTTTAAATAAAACGAAAGGCGACCGCGTGATGTGGGCAATTGTTGTTCTGCTTACATTGGTAAGTATTCTTGTTGTGTATAGCAGCATTGGTTCTCTTGCCTACAAAATGAACAAGAGTACCGAAAGCTACCTGTTCAAGCAGGTTGCATTCATCATCCTTGGAGTGCTGATAATTTATTTTGCTCACAGGGTTAATTATACCATTTATTCAAGAGTAGCAACTATACTGTTTCTTGTATCGATACCGCTTTTGTTTTATACACTCAAGTTTGGAAGCAGCATCAATGATGCTAATCGCTGGATAAAATTGCCGGTGATCAATATGACGTTCCAGACATCCGACCTCGCAAAGCTTGCGCTTTTCATGTACATGAGCAAGCAGCTAAGCCGCAAACAAAATGTGATCAAAGATTTTAAGAAAGGCTTTCTGCCGCTTATGATCCCGGTAATAATTATTTGCATGCTGATTGCTCCCGCGAATCTTTCAACAGCTTTGTTAATTGGTGGTACCAGTTTGTTGCTGATGTTCATCGGCAGGGTTCATGGCAAACACATCTTGCTCACCATTGCAATAGCTGCCGCGCCAGTTTTGTTTTTAATTCTTATATCAAAACATTATTACGATAAAGACGAGCACCGCACGAAAGAATTGCCTGCAATTTTAAATGTAGGAAGGATACCTACATGGATAAAACGTGTGCAGGATTCTTTCCAGCACAGTGGGATCCGAAGCTTGGAATTCACGTGACTTGAAGTCGCG